>ORJL010101337.1_pt1 | contig 15151 bp, 9 predicted proteins | sample 1779941 | NCBI WGS metagenome assembly ORJL01 (sample SAMEA104232317, study PRJEB22302) | groundwater metagenome | biome: forest; feature: aquifer; material: groundwater | place: USA | collected 2011-08-07 | depth 5.8 m
AATTTTGGAGATAGGGACCATTCACCAAGTTGGACTCTTGACGCTATAACGTAAGGACTGATAGTTATAATAAAAACTGCGATAAACAAAAGCACTGTTAAAATATACTTCTTGGTACGAAATCTCAACATATGGGTTAGTAGATACAAAAGTGTAAAAAAGAAAAACATCGTACCTTCTGTTCTTGTCAAATATACCAAACCGAATATACAAGAAGCTAAAAGTAACAGTCTTCGCTTAGGTTCACTGCTTGAGTAAAAAGCAAAAAATACCGCTACAAGTCCTGAGATGATTAAAAATACCGATAAAGAATCAGATAACGGCAATACTGACATAGTTAAAAGGGGCGTAAAAAGAGCCAAAGCAATAGAATATGATATTGCCTGCACTTGTGACATAGTGTGCCTTAAAAGAATAAATAGTGGAATTATAAGTGCCGTCCCAAAAAATAAAGATGTGGCTCTTAACGCACTTTCAAAGCTTTGGGTTCCCAATGCTACAACAGCAGATAAGGCAGGATAAAGAGGTGGCCAGGTGGGGTGGAAAATATACCCCCAATTTCCCAGAGTCCATGATTTTGCCAAAATAGCATAGATAGCATCATCAGAGTAAAATGTATAAGAAGAGTTAAATATTATCCACAGTCGTGGTATAAATAAAACAATAAAAATCAGGGCCGCACTTTTTAAGGTCTTTGACATACCGACAAATTATATTAAACTTACCATTATTATGAACAATCCGAAAGTATTTGCCGTAGTTGCAGCCTTCAATGAAGAAAAAACCATTTCTGCAGTTTTAAGTGATTTAGGAAAATATGTGGACCGGATAATAGTGGTCGACGACGGTTCTTCCGACAAAACATCAGATGTTGTAAAAGGGGGTAGGATCACATTACTCCGGCATCTTTCAAACCTTGGCCAAGGTGCAGCCCTCCAAACAGGATTCGAGTACGCAAAAAGGCAAAAGGCCGGTATTGTTATTACCTATGATGCCGACGGGCAGTTTAAAGCATCCGATATACCTAGGCTTATTGAGCCAATTATCCAAAAAAAGGCAGATATAGTCTTAGGGTCCAGATTTTTGGGCCAAGCCGTTAATATTCCACGGACAAGGTTAATTACACTAAAGTTAGGTATTATATTCACATTTATATTTTCCGGCCTAAAATTAACCGATACCAATAACGGTTTACGGGCGCTTAATAGCAAGGCCCTACATAAAATTAATATTACCCAGAACAAGTTAGCACACGCTTCAGAAATCCTTGACCAGATAAAGTCAAAAAAATTAAAATATATGGAGATTCCGGTAACTGTTATATACACTGATTATTCAAAACAAAAAGGGGAGAAAAACTTAAATGCCTTAAAAGTTTTTGTGGATTTAGTAACCGGTAAATTATATTAACCATATGTCTATATCACAGCTGCTTCTTTCAACAATCATTATTTTTATAATCTACAAAACGGCTGTAAGTTTCAGGCGAGGGAATTTATCAAGGAATTTTACCTCAATTTGGCTTTTACTTTGGATTTCTGTCTTATTTTTTATCTTTGAGCAAAATACTTTAATCAGGGTTGCACATTTTTTAGGGATAAGCCGCGGGGTAGATTTAGTAATTTATTTGGCAGTCATACTTACTTTTTACTTAATCTATAAAATATTTTCAGCCTTAAACCGGATAAACCGAAAAGTCACGGAAATTATCCGTGAAATTGCTGTTCATAACCCCAAAAAAGGAAAGGTTAAACAAAAGAAAAGCTAATTATTTTCGTTAGAATATTTAAATCTTATTTTCCCAATTTCCGGTTTAAAACCTAAATCCTTAAAATATATTCTTTTCAAGTATTCCCCTCCTGCAGGAATTATAAATTTATATTCGTGCCATAATCCGTCTGTAAAAAGGGGAATTTTTACAGAGCGATCTTTGTGTACCGATCCATAAGTGTTATACGCCCAAAAAGCTTCTAGTTCCGAAACCCCATTCGGCGCTTTAAGAGGAATTACTGCCTCAATCGGCTGCAATGACCAAATTTTAAGTTTATCTAAATCATCCGGCAAAACAGTGACCTGTGGACTATTACCTAAAAGCAACTCTCTTGTTATCTTGCTTGTTTCAAAAAGTCCCTGCTCGGTATATAAAAATGTATATATATCATCAACCCCAATCGTCTTATTTTTATTAAGTAATACAGGGATCTCTTCCAGTGACTGTGGCAAAAGAATATTTTCTTTCCTGGTGTTAAGGTTTATTGCCACTGCTGCCTCAGATCCCAAGTATCCAACCCTGGCTGCATCCCCGATACTTAAATCTAACTCCTTAGTCGCCCCCTCAACATAAATCACCACTTTCTTATCAGCCGGAATTATTTCCCTAAGCTCCCTGTAAAACGTTTTTGCATGCCGGCTGTACGACTGGACAAATTCCTGCTGGGTTGAAAAGGAAGCAAATAAGCGTGGTAGTACTAAAGCTGCTATGAAAAGAGCAAAAAACAAACGCGCAAAACTTCTTTTAATACTATTTTTTAAATAAAACTCTTTAGTTATAAAAAAGGCCGGAAGAAAGGCAATTGTAAAAGAAGGCAGGAGAAGATAGCGGTTATAACTTACTAAAACACGCTCCGGGATAGTAATAAAAAAGATCGCCAACATAAAAAAGACCATCAGCAAACCGGATAAAGACAAAATTCGTGACTCTGGAACACCTTTAATAATCAGGGTAATTAAGAATATAAGAAATACCCCTCCGTTAAATATTGATGCCGCATCATACCGGTCGATATCTATTCGAAACACCAATCCCGCAAAGATGATTGAAAAAACAACCAAGAAAGAAACAACTTTTAAAACAGATTTAAACTTGAATTCAGCCGGCCGGATAAATTTTATAAACACTAAAGATAAAGCTGCAAAAATAAATACAGGAATCCCGCTCACCCAAATTTTCAAGAGAGTTAATTGTTCGTTACGGAGGTTGATAAAGAGATTAAATTGGTCCTGAAGATGTGACGGAAAAATCATGTTCCAAAAAGTCCCCAGAGGGTTTAGTAAATAATATGGAGAAAGGGTAGAAAGTACCCCCCAGAAATGGGTAGGCTCCGGCACTCTATACCCAAGGAGCCAAACAGAGGGGTGGATAAAATACTGGATTATGAATATTAAAATAAAGGTAAGGTTTCTTCTTAAGATCAAAGTCTTGTCATTTTTTAGTGACATGCACCAGTCAAGGAGTAAAAAAATAAGCAAAGAACTGCTTGTCCTCTGGGGCGCCGTCTCAAGTGTCATAAAAAATAAAATAAATGCCGTAATTAATAGGACTATTTTCTTCTTTTGAAGGTACCTTAAAAAAATTACCAGATTTAAGAGCAGTACGTTTAAGGCAACTATTGTTCCTAAACCGTCCCCCATAGACATCTTCATAGCATCCTGCCCAATATATCCGGCTGCAAAAATTAAGCTTCCGCAAAATGCTATTACCCGATTTTTGAAAAAATCATTCGAAAAATAAAAAATTAAAAGAGTTGCAAAAATATATAGAATAACTTCGGTTAAATAATATAATGAGGCTTCAAGACCATAAAGATTAAAGAAAAATCTTTCTATCAAAAAGGCCATCTGGTAAGGAAAAGCAAAGCCAAATTCCTGAGTTAAATTTCTTACCTGGGCAAAGTAAATCCCTGTATAATCATCCCGCCAAAAATACATCTCAAGAAGCTGATGGTAAGAAAGAAAAGCTAAACTAGCCAAAATACTTAAAGGCGCTAGTTTAAATATAAAATTTTTCATCAGTTAGATTCAAGCGATGTAAGTATGATTTCGGGATTATTAATGAGGCAGGAATCTTTGTTGTCTGCAGCAACACGTATATATTTAGCTGACCTCCCCGCAAAATGAAAAGACACTCTTTCACTTTCTAAATTAGGGTTTCCAAATATCTGGTTTTGGGGGATGGCGTCTTTTTCGGCATTCCAGATAACCCGGTCTAAAGATGTTTCAATAAAAGCAGTCCTCAAAGACAGACAGTCTTTTTGGCTAAATTTTAGCTCTATATTGGAAATAACCTGTTCTTTTCCTAAATCAATATATAGAAATTGGTTATCGACATAAGTTTTTATCGGGGAAACAGTGCCGGGAGTAAGTCTCATCTCCTCTTTTGTATTTTTTAAATCATTCTTCCAAATTTTTAAAATGGCTACACCATCTACCTTTAACTCGTAAACCGGATTTAAGAATTTATCAACATACTCCCACCTGTAGAAAAAATCTTTGCCTGTATCATTAAAAGTAAGCTCCATAATATACTCCCCTTCCCTGTTGATACCGCTGAAATAATTTTTTTTGCCCGGCTCATCAGGTATATACTTAATATCCGGGCGAAAATATATAAGGGGGGCATTGGCCAATGTCCCTTGCAGAAGGACTACTTTAGCATCTTGTTCAGTGTTTGCGTTAATCCATTTGATCCCCTGATAATATGCATTCCCAAAACTATTACCCCATGATGGGAAATTTAATTCTTTTGCGCCAGGTAACCCCCCAATTAATGAATTAAAGTACACATTCTCATTTGGATGAAGCTTAGTAATGACAAATACCGGCCAAACAAAGATAAGAACAAGAATAATCTGCGTAGCCAAAATAGGAATTTTCTTATTTTTGAACCATAAACAAAGCTGCCATGCCCCAAATCCGGAGAGAAGCGCCATCGCCGGTAGAAACTCTAAAACCTGGCGTATCCCTCCATAGATGGTCGAGCCTGGGAGTGTCACCCTTAAAATAGGTATTATAAGCCAAAGTATTAATAAAAAACCAAAAGGCTTATTCCCGCCTTTACTTAAAAATACAGCTAATAAACCAAAAATGAGGAAAACTAGAGTTAAAGGCGGAGTTGTAAATAATATCCAAAGTAAGGGGTAAGTATTAAAACCTAATATAAAAAAGTTTTCCGGCTGGTAATTGGTACCCGTACCTATACCCTTGTAAAATTCAAAAATACTAAATAAGTTAGCAGGGAAATTTTGCCAAAGATATGGCCAGCTTCCTACAAAAATTACACTAATAATAGCAAGCCCCAAGACGCTTATTGGAATATACCGCTTAAGATTAAAATTTAACCCGCGATACCGGAAACTTAAATAGGGAGCTACTATCAAAGGCAAGAAAAGAACATTAAACTTTGTTCCAAGACCCAATGCAAAAAATATAAAAGTTATAATAATCCATCCAAGACTCCCTTTTCGAAGATATTTAAGAAATGCCCAGATGGTAGCCGCAAAAAATGCAGCCTCAGGAGGATCTTTAATATTAAAATGAGCCTCGGCAAAAAATAAGGGATAGGTGAAAAGAACCAGAAAAGATATTACTGCTGCAAAAGCTCCAAAATATTCTAAAGCCATAGAAACCACTACAAACACTAAAAGTGAGGCGGCTAAAATATTAAAAAGATGATGCGACTGAATGTCCCCCAATACTCCGAATTTCTGAAAAAAAACATAATTAGAAAGGGCCGCCAGTATCCCGTTTAAAGGAGGATGCCCGCTGTCATTTTTAATAAAAAATTCCCCGTTATGAAAATCATTTTGATAAAGGCTGCGGCGGTATTCAACTTTTGAAGGGTCACCGTCTGTCCCCTGTAGATTTAAAATCGGTAATTTTTCATAATTTAACTGCCCAGTAAGAAAATAATTAAGATAGGCCTGGCCTCTCCTAAAATGTATCGTTTCATCCCAGGAAATTCCGTAACCGGAAAGGGTAAAAAATGCTGCAATAAAAAAAACCAAAGCTGCAACCAATGCCAGTGCGCTTTTTGAATTTAAAAATTTATACATTAATTTTCCTTAAATTCTTTTATCAGGCCTCTTAGTCCAATCTCATCTAAACTCAAATTACGGATTTCCGCCGATTCTATATGCATCTTTACAGGAGCATTTTTAACACTTAAATTAAGGCTCTTAATCTTTGTTCCACCTGGACTTAAGATAAACTCGTAATCTTTAACAGTGTTAAGATTTTCTACCGGGCTTTGCGATGTTACACCTCCCTTATCAGTCTCAAGATCCGCAACAACTTCAATAAGGGGAGCTGCCCTTGATAAAATAAACTCCATTTCTTCCATGTTTTCAACATATTCAAATGGGTTAAACGAAAATGCAATCGCCTTACTGATATTAATTCCATCGTATAACGAATCAATTACCTCTACTTCGGAAATTGCAGGGGCATCATTAGATAAAGTAGCCGTTATATCCATGCGGACAAAACGGGCGTTTGCATCATCAAAATTTTCTTCTACAACCTCCCCGTCAATTCTTTCCGGACCATTGATAACCTTCTTTACTGTTTTATAATTCTTACCGTCTTCAGACAACTCAATAGTATATCCCGTTGGAGTCAGGGTGTGGGTCCAGTTCTTCCAGACAATTTTACCTATTTTTTTGACTGTCCCTAAATCCAGGTTTAATTGTTCATGTCTTTTTTCATGCCAGTAAATCCTGTGCCCGCGCCAACTTGTATCCGGATTATTATCTGAAACATATACAGTCTCCTGAAATTTCCATTCCGATAAACTGGAAGGAGAAACTGTCCTGAAATATTCTCCCCGGGAAAGAAGAAAATCAAGCATCATCTTTTTTTCCTGGAAAGACTCCGCACCTATATTCTGTCCGCTTAAAGAATACGGGAAAATTATAGAAGCTGTATCCGGTACTACCCTTGCTTTAACTGTTAAAAGCATTGGCGTCAACGGTTTTGTATTTAAATTTCCGGATTTTTCTATCTCAACTTTTTCCGGTTTAGAACCATTCCTTAAAAGACTCCGTGTTTCTTCCGTGACGTTCGTCAGACCATCTGGACCGTAGTATAAATTAAATATATTATCCAAATCAGCCTGTTTTAAACTTAATTTATAAAGGAGCTCATCAAATTCCCCGATTAACGAGACATCATACCTGTCAACTCCGTAATAAATTGCCAGGGCTGTTGATTCTGGCATAGAACCTACTGAGAAAAAATTATTGAATTGCTGCCGGTAAAAATTTCTTCCGTCAATATCGAAATGAAATAGCGCCCCTTTTTTTATCTCCGGGATTTCATTTTTTAACTCTTTATAAAACTGCTCCTTAGGGCGGCTGACTTCATTTAAAAATTTATTCTGATAACTAAAACCGAGATATATATTGGTAAATAAAGTTATACCCAGAAGAACAACAGATAACTTCTTTTTGCCTTTTAGAAAAAAAGCATAGATAATCCCCCCTAAAACCATGCTGTACCCTATAAAGCTGTATGAAAGGTATCTGTGCGTTGTAGAAAATATCGCTTCCTGGTACTGGATAAAGTATCCAAATATCTGTGACGAGGCAACGACAAGGCCTAAAAGAATCGTTAAACTCATAATCTTCATATCTTTTCTAAGTGCTAAAGATAATGTAATGATAAATACAGAGATATATAGGCCCAATGCGCCTGAAATAAAATCAGCGGTCGTCCTGTACCAAAAAATATCTTTGCTGATAAATAAGCGGTTTAAAAAAAATGCAGCGGTTAAAAGTACAACTACTAAAATCTTAAACTTTCTGGCTGTTGAAAAAAAATTTAGTGTAATTAGGGAAAATACAATAAAAAGTACCAGTAACACCAACTGTTCCCGGGAAGTTACCAAATTTAAAAATTTGGCTTGCATTGAATACACCACAAATATATTTCCAAGAGTTGCAAAAAATCCAGCTAGGATTTCCGGCTTCCCTTCTAAAATAGATTTAAAAACCGATCCGACACCGGAAGACCCTATGCTTTCTACCATGTATCTTTGATAAAAAATAAACCAGAAAGGTATTTGCCGCAATAATAACCATGGAATATTCCGTAATTTAAAAAAGTAAACAGTAAATAATAAATCAAGGATAAAAATCGGGAATATTAAACTGTGGGACCTGATATAAACAAATTCTACCGATAAGTAAAAGAGAAGGAGACTAATAAAATAGAAAGGTATTCTAAACCGGCCGCTGAAAAATTTTACATAGGCCCAAAAAGAAAGCAATGCAAACGTTAGCCCGAAATTTGTCTGCCATGAATTACTAATACGGAACATCGTGTCTGATCCAATATACCCGCCAGCAAAAATTAAAGTTGCAACAAATCCGGCTTTTTTGTTACGGAAGATTTCAGAAGAAAATAAATAAAAAGCTGCCGTTGCAATACCATAAGCTATAAAACCAACGGCGAAATACCCAAATGGGTTCAGTCCGAAAACAGAAAACATTGGCACAAAAGGAGTTATAAGGTACTTATAAGGCCCGTCGCCTATGATACCCAGACCATAGCTTCCCGCTGCTTCCTCCTGATGCTGTAATTTGAAAATTAAAGCCGAATCATCCTGCCAAAAATACATTCCCAAAGTCTGCCCATAAGCCAGCAGTAAAATTGCCAGAATCAAAAAAAACTTCAAAACGAAACTTCCTTCTATTTTTTTTAAAAATTTCATCTTAATAACCCGAGCCTAAATTTGGTACAAATACATCAATATCCGGTATAAACTTAAATCCCGATTTTTGTATTTTAAAGTCTTCTCCTTTATATAAAGTTACATCATCCAGTAATAAGTCAGCCACGGAGGGTGAAGATGCCTGGAAACTTATAGTGGCAAATTCTACTCCCTCCGGAACCTCACCTGAAACTACAACTTTCTTCCACTCTCCCGCTCCGAAATACCTGGATGAAAGATGGGTAATATCGCTTTGCATACCCTCATTCCAAACTTCAGGGACTTGCCCATAAAAATCTAATCTTAAGAAACCGTCTCTTCGTTTTTGTTCAATTGGTATTGTAGACTTTATCCATGCTTCGACTTTATAAGCTTCCGCTGGTTTTACATCAAAGGGTGGCGAAACCCACCTGACTACCGGCTGTATAGGTGAAACTGAGATAATTTTAAGGGATCCCGGATTTTCTTTCCCGTCCTCTTTTTCTACCACAAGATTATTTCCTCTTCCTGAGAAGCCGTCAATCTTAATCCAGTTTACATCTTCAGAATTAAATTCAAAAGTTTTTAACTTCTGCCAATTCGTTTCTATCGGATCAGTGACAGCAACCAATGCATAATTATTTTCCACAGCCTGCCACGGTTTTACAGCTGCACAAACAGTATTCTGGAAAAGTTCATTTGCAGCCAGACTTACAAAAAGATTTTTTGATACATCAACCGGTTTATCCCAAATCGTCGGTTTAGCCATCCACCAGACAGAATTACTGTCCTGGACCACGTCAAGCCCGACTAAGGCAAAATCAGCTTTTTCTTCCTGCAGTTCAGCAAGGTTATATGAAGATTCAATGTTAATAGGAATAAACTTTAAATTTTTACTTACATCAAACGAAGGAAGAGAAAAAAGGATATATTTGTCAGTGGGATGTGCTGCGATTACCTTATCTGAAGGAAGCTTACTTCCAATGCAACTTCGCATTGAAGTTATATTCCATGGTTTTGAATAGCTTAAAGTGTGGACAACCGAGTCCTTTATTGAGGTAAATAATGCGGCACAAATAACTAGAGCCAATAGAAAACCTGATAAAAAGGAATTTTTGAAATGTTTATGTAAAAATATTCTGACCGTTTCCATACCTAACCCGGCCAGTATCGCAAACAATGGAACTACGCTTACAAAGTTACGGGGGTAAAACCAGCCCCTTGTAAGGAATAAAAAATAGTACAAATAAAACCCTACCGTCAAAATTATTAAAAATGTCCCTAATTTATGACGAAGAAAACCGAAAATCACGCCAATTAAAAATAGAATTACAACTCCGGGGGTTAGTACGACATTATAAAAATATGCCAGACCAGTCAGACCTAATTTATTAAATCCGAATCCGTATAAATTAGACTGCCTCTCCATTGTTTCATAAAATTTATCAAGGTGAGTCAGTGGGCCAATATTTAAAATAGTAATTGTGAATATGAGAAATAAAGTGAAGAAAAATATCTTCTTGGAGATGAGAGTTTTTAACTTACCGGAAAGCGACCTTTGTATCAGTGTGTGGTATAAATGCAAAGCAATAAACGGTAACAAGCTGAAAAACTGTAATTTGGAAGAAATAGCTAGCCCAATGCTTACTCCGCTTAAAATATAATATTTCATGCTGAAGGTCTTTTTTAACCTCGAAAATATATATAAACAAAAAATTAGGAAAAAACTGCTGTAACCATCAGGAAGGTCCAATTGGCTGCTGGTGACAGCTCTTAAGTTAAAAGCTAATATTAAAGCCGTAAAAATTCCGACTAGCCTCGAGGAGAATAAGTTTTTAGCGGTCAGATAAGAAAATATAACGGTTAAAACTCCGAATACAACCATCAAATATCTGCTTAAAAACATAACTTCTACATCAGATCTTAAGGCAATATAATTTTGAAAAATTTCCGGCAGCTTATTTAAGTTAGACAAGACTACATCAGGGTTAGCCGCCAACAGCTTTATCCATAAAATGGGAATAAAAAATATAACCATAAAGAAAAGTTCAATCGTAGGTATTAAGGCCGGATAATGGTAGTGGGGTAAATCCAGGGTCTTATTCATGAACATAAACCAGGCGGAGGAATAACCTGCTTTCCCCTCATCAGGATGATATGGGCTATAACCCGGGTAGACACCAAGAACGCGGATTAAAAACCCGGCGATCAGGATAACCAGCAGGAACACTCTTATCCTGTCAAATTTAATTTCTAAAATCTTTTTTTTAATCTTTTTGATCATTTGGTAAATACCCCGAAAATTTCACTCCAAAAACCGGTAGTACCAACTTTTAAAACTTTGTTTTTTGGAAAGAGTTTAATAAGTTTTTGTTTGTTGTACGGAACATCCAGATGCTCATCTACATCTTTACGTCCAGTCAATAATTTTCTAACCCAAGGGTATTTCACCACAGGGTGCCAGGAATTCGGAACTGTAACATATGCTCTACCTCCCGGTTTTATTACACGGATTGCCTCTTTTGCTGCTTTTTCCGGCGAACTTATATGTTCCAAAACGTCTGATAAAATTACCAAATCAAAAGTACTGTTAGGAAAAGGAATCTTCCTCGCATCTGCAACTTTAACACGTCCTGTTGGCAAACCCTTATCTTTAAGCTTTCCTTTTACTTTGGCAATGTCACCCTCTGAAATATCGATACCCCAAGCATCTGCACCCTTTTCCATAAGAGGAATAAGTAATATCCCGGTATTGCATCCGACATCCAAAATTTTTTTATTTTTGTATTCTAATTTTGACAGCCAAAAATTGACCCTGCCATTGTGGAAAATCTTTTCAAACAGATTCCCTTTTTGTCTGGCCGTATCTAAGTCATAATCGAAACCTTCATTATTTTTTACCATAGTGAATTTTACTTTCTGAGGTTACCCTCTCTTTCTTCAGGTGTCAAGTTAACTTTCCAGGTAAGAGTACCATCTTCAAAAATTTTAACTAATTCTAAATCCGGATGTGAAAAATCAGGTTTGGTAATGGGTCGCACGTAATCATCCCCCGCCTCTGAAGGATGAATAAAAAAGTACTCTACCCCCCATCTTTTCATATAATCCACAATTTCATAAGGTTTAGCAGCCGGTATATAAATAGTTTTTGCGTTGCCGTAATAACCTATTGCTTCAAACCTGGCACCTATTACCCGGATATCCTGAGACTTTATCCATTCACCGATTTTTTTGTTGCTTAGATTCCGTTTATCAGGCTTAGGATTATAAAAATCCATCACTTTAAAATTCTGGAATACAAAAAGCCCTAAAAACATCAAAACTAAACCCGTGCTTAAGATATTTATATAATCTTTTTTGACTTGAAAAATTTTACATATCCAATTACCTCCTTTTAATGAAATTAAGGTTATGGCAACAGCCTGCATACAAAAGAAAAAAGGATACGAGAAAGACAAGTATCTCGAAAGTGGCGCCATAAAGAATGTTATCCATAAAATTTCAGACAGCCAAAGTAGTAAGAGATAAGTTGTAAAACGCCTTAGCCTACGGTCTAAAACCCCCAATATTAATCCTGTTGCAGCGAGCCAAATTCCTATCCCGCTGAAAAAGTTTTTTGAATCGGTATAGAAAATTTTTAAAATGCCCTGAAACGTATCCCGAGCGAAATGGAAGATACTGCCTTTCCTAAACTCCTGATAAACGTAACTTACAGTTTTGTATTTATCAAAATATACTGATTTAAAGTTTGGATAATCAACTGAATCAACATCCTGCATAAATGTCGAGCCGGTTTTATTAATTTGGAAAGGGTAATAAGAACCTACCATTGCGTACTTTCCGGAGAGGGTAAAACCCCCAACTTGTGCAGAAACGACACTTATATAAGGTAAATTAACCAACCAAAATGCTCCAAGAAAAATTACTATTTTTCCTAAAGCAGATACCGCCTGCTTTCTGGTTTTCACTTTCTTAAAAGCTTTTATCAGGACAATCAGAAAAAAAGCTGCAAAAATACCAACAATGTCAGTTCTGGTAAGATAAGTTAGTCCAAAGAAAATCCCGGATAATATAACATAACGCAACCTCTCGGTTGTTAGATAAAGCCAGCCGAAAGAAACAGAGACCCACATCAAAAGGATAAAGAAAGGTTCAGAAATACCCTCCGATGTCACAAATCTCTGAAGGCCGGCTGCAAAGACTATTAAAAAAGCCGAAACAAGCGCCAACCGGATAGAAAATCTTTTCAGTGTCCAAAACATGGCTAAAGGTAGCAGAGTTGCCGATACCATAGAAACAATAATCTGTGCTTTTTCAAAGCTTTGAGTAATAAGGTAAAATGGGATTGTTATAAGCGGAAATCCGGGATTCCAGATTGGGTGGAAACCTGTCCAAAGGTCTCCTCTTAAAAGACGACCTGCCAAAATAGCGTAGATCGCATCATCAGAGTAAAAGTAAACATCCCGAACCAGGTAATAGTTTAAAAATAACCAAGCACGAAAGATGACTAGGCCTGCTAGTATTAAAATCGGAATCCTCACCTAACTATTATAGCGGAATGTATACTATAATAGCGTATCCATATGAGGAAAAAACCCATATTAAAAAAAGAGGAGAACCTAAAAATCGAAGCTTCCCATTTTAATGATTATGCAAGGGAGGTTGAAATTGCTGATATCGATATCTCCGCCTCTTTTAATCCAAAATTCCGTGACGGAGATTTTTTATTAAAGCACCTGCCGAAGGACCTGAAAAACAAAATAGTCCTGGATTTAGGTTGCGGGTGCGGTGCAATTTCAGTTTACCTTGCAAAAGCCGGTGCCAGGGTTACCGGAATTGACATCTCACCCAATATGATAAAAACCGCATCAAACTTAGCAAAAAGCCATAATGTTTCAAGAAACACAACGTTTAAAGTAGGTAACGTAGAAAAACTAGATTTCCCGGATAACTTTTTTGACTTGGCAGTAGGAAAAGCTATCCTCCATCATATAGATATGAAACAAGTGTTACCCGAGTTAGACCGTGTCTTAAAACCGGGAGCCGTTGTCCTATTTAGTGAACCTCTTGCTTATAACCCCCTTGCTCTTTTTTACGATAAATTTGCTACAGGCAGCTTAAGGTCAGAGGGAGAAAGAAGAATTACGCTTAAAGAGTTAAAAATAATCAATGAAAAATTCAGGGATGTAAAGTGGAGGGGGATTAATATTTTTTCCATTCTTTTATTTTTGATCGATTTTATTTATCTGAAAATAACCCGGCCTAAAATACCTCTTAACTGGTTTGAAAGAATCGAATACGGGCAAACTCTGCCCCTGATATGCCTGGCATTTGATCGACTGGACCGCCTTATACCTAAACCATTTCAGCTGCTTGGCTGGAAAATTATTATTGCCGGTAAAAAAGCCTAACCTACATTCCCCCGTTACTATTTAAAAATAGATGCTCGTTAAGGTCAAATTTAGAATTAAAATTTGAGGGTTGCTCAGAAATTTTTACAACTAAAAAATTATTATCAGGCGCCTGCCAGGGGTTTAAGGCCTCAAAAACAATATAACTTTTTAGCGTCAATAGTGCCCCGGCAAGAGGATCATCGGAAAGAATATCTGTCGGTTTATTCCAAAATTTTAACGAGGTTGCGCTATCTTGGTTCATCCACCATAAAAAGTTAATGCCTACCAATTCTGTATTAATAATTGCCCACTGTATATTATCTTCCCTCATTTTAACGAGCGAAAAATCATCCGGGTTTTCAGTTTCAATAATTTTAAAACCCTTAGAGGGGATCTGAACACCCGGAGAGCTAAGAACAGTGTCGCCCTCCGGTATATTTTTCCCTACCCATTGCTGCATTAATTTATAGTTCCACTGCTTCGAATATTCAATTGGAACTATTAAAGAGTTACTCAACGATTCAAAAGCAATTACTGCAATAAATACTCCTCCAAAGACAAAGGAGAATAACCTTGAGACCCTCGTTAATTTACTGAATATTGTATAAATCCCAAATGCTGCACAAATTAAAAAAAGCGGAATAATAGTTACAAAATTCCTGGTATAAAAACCGCCGCCCGTGTAATACACAAACATCCACATAAAAGGAATAATTACAGAGAGAAGCAGCAGCATTTTTCTGAAATTAAAAACCAAACCTAAAATTATCCCGAGAGTTGCCGAAATAGACATCAAAGGCCCTATCCCGATATGGTAAAGATATGAAAGCGGATAAAAATCAAGGGAAGACTTCCCGTAGCGGTATTTCAACGCCGAATCACTAACCTGTTGCAAAGTCTCCTGAAGATTGATGATGTGGAAAATGTTTAAAAGTACTGCAGAAAAAACCATCACTAAAAACATTAAGAAGATATTTTTCTGCAGGAAAAACCTTAGCTTCTTGGAAAATTCTTTTTTCAAAGCGGCCAGAAAAATTAAAGTTAGTAAAAGCGGAGGTAAGGCGAAAAATTGGAATTTCGTTGAAAAAAATAAGGACACTGAAACACCCACCCAAAGATACCGGGGAAGTGACTGTTTTTCCCATAATCTGATAATCTGATAAAAAGCAAAGAGTAGGAAAAAGGCGTTATAGATATCCGGAATTCCGATATGGCTGTTTAAAACCTGCCGGTAATTTATAGCAATAAAGAATGCTGAAAGAAGCCCGATGGTTTTTGAATTAAAAAGCTG
>ORJL010554145.1_pt1 | contig 15149 bp, 10 predicted proteins | sample 1779941 | NCBI WGS metagenome assembly ORJL01 (sample SAMEA104232317, study PRJEB22302) | groundwater metagenome | biome: forest; feature: aquifer; material: groundwater | place: USA | collected 2011-08-07 | depth 5.8 m
CAAGGGCAAGGCCATCTTCCACGGCATCGCCCAGTTCGGCTTCGAGATGGACAATCCTCACTTCGACCACGAGACCATGGCGGTGCGGGCCATCGTCGGCAAGGGCGGCGTGGAGCGCGCCAGCGCCCTGCCCGCCTACATCAACGACAACCTGCAGCCCGAGGTGATGGACCTTCAGCGCGGCAAGGTGGTGGGGGACATGATTCGCAACCTCTCGGCGGAGCTGGGCACGAAGTTCACCGAGCAGGGCAACGAGCTGGTGGTGACGACGGGGTAGACAACCGCCCGCGCGGCACCAGCCCACAAGGGGTAGGGGCGACGCATGCGTCGCTCCTACCGGTCGCAGGGTATGGTCGGCCGGGGGAGGCCGGCAACATGGATGAGGTAGACTGAATGGCCATGAGAGTGCGCCGGGGCATCCACACAGCCGACGAGCTGCTGCGGCTGCCCGACGGGGGCCGGCGGTTCGAGCTGATCGAAGGGAGGCTCTACAGCATGGCCCCCACGGGAGACGTCCATGGCTTTGTCGAGAGTAACATCGACAACCTCCTGGCTCCCTTCGTGCGTGAGCGCGGACTCGGGTGGGTGCTGGTGGGGGAGCCGGGCTTCTGGCTCGGCCGCGACCCCGACACCGTGCGCGCCCCGGACGTGGCCTTCGTCTCCCATGCCCGCCTCGGGAGACACCCGTCGGGCGGCTTCCCGAGGATTGCGCCCGACCTGGCGGTAGAGATCCTCTCGCCCGGGGACCGGCCGGGCCGCGTGCAGGGCAAGGTGGACGAGTGGCTGGCCAGCGGCAGCCTGGCCGTCTGGCTGGTTGATCCCATCGCTCGCACCGTCACCATCCACGAGCCGGGCCGGGTCTCTCGCCGGCTGGGCGAGGAGGACGAGCTCACTGGCGAGCCGGCGCTGCCGGGCTTCCGCTGCCGCGTGGCGGCGTTCTTCGAGGGCCTGTAGCTCTCGTCGTGGGCGGGTTTCAAACCCGCCCCTACCTACGTCGTCAGGCGCCGATACAAGGACGTCAGGCGCTTGGGCAGCGAGTGGATGTCGCTGACCACCTCGTAGCCGATGTCGCCGCACATGGTGCGGAGATAGTCGTGGCCCGTCCGGTCCACCGAGATGCAGAAGGGGACGATGTGCTTCTGCCGCGCCTCCAGCAGGGCCATGCGGGTGTCGTGGACCGCATACTCCTTCTCCCGCTGGTCGGCGATCTCCTCGATGCGCATGGCGTCCAGCCGCATCAGGGCCAGGGGCCCCACCAGCTCGCGCATCAGGTGCCGGAGCTGGGCGGGGTCCCGTGACAGCCGGCCTCAGCCCGTGTACATTACGCCCAACACATTCGGCCAGGGGGAACCATGTCCGCGGAGGTGGTCCAGAGCGAGGAGGCGGCGCCCAGAGTACTGCGGAGGCAGGTCCGCCTCGGCAAGGCGGGGGGCCCCTGCACCCTGCAGGACCTCCATCTCTGCGTCCAAGAGTGCCTTCCACGTGCGACTAGCCACGGCCCTGGCGGTGGGCGATGGCAGCGACCCCGGCGGCTCCTCATAAGCGGCGCGCGGTTTCTCCAGCAGGCGGCCCACAGGACCTCATCTGTGTTTCCGCGTGTAGTTCGCATAGGAGACGAGGCCGCATTTGTTAGGCTGGCCCGCTGGTCCCCGGGTACTGGGTAGGTCGGGGTAGAGTCGTGGTCCAGCTTCCTCTAGACGGCGCGGCGCCCAAGGCCCGAGTGCACGGCGCTGGCGTCACGCGCTCAGAGAGCAAGACCGAACATGTGGTCGCCATCCAAGACCTTCGTTGGGGCGAGTGTGTGGCGGCGATGAAGCTCACCGACGGTTTCTCAGATGTGGAGGCGTTCCGGCAGGCGGTGGCCAAACACGTATTCTCCCAGCCTTCTATGCAAACGCGGCAGCGCCACATCAGTTCCCTAATCAAGTGGTTTCTTACCCCGTCAGATGCAAGAAGGACGAGCGAACCATCATTCCTTGTACCATGTGTAAGCGTATGGAAGGCGTTCCACGACGAGGCAGCACTAGAACAGGTAATGCGCTGGCAGTATATAACTAGCAACGCTCTTGTTGCAGGATTTGTCGACGGTCCACTTCAAGGCATCTCGCCCGGTCAGCCGGTAGACGAGCAGGTCGATGGGTTCCTTTTGCAGCGGGATGCGCTCTTCAATTCCAAGACGCGCAAACGAGTGCGCTTCAACTTGCGCCAGGTAGGGTTGCTGCTGGCGCAGAACAGCCGCATTTACCGAATATCCCCCGCTGTTTCGCCGAAGGCGGTAGCCGTGCTCCTGACGCACTTGTTTGCCCCCGAGCCCCGAGTACTCCCGTTCCACAGCGTCGCGGCCGATCCGTGGTGGAGGCGACTGGGGATCGTGGATGAGGCCGAACTAAGGGAGAAGCTGCGCGAAACCGCTCGGGCTGGGTTGATCGTCAGGTTCGTGCAGATGGACACCTTGGATCAAGCGACGACGCGCTACTCCATCGCCGACTTCCAGAACGGCAAGATCAACACGCGAACATGAGCATATCTGTTGGTGCGTGGCTGAACCAAATGACGGCCCTGTACCAGCGCCCTTTCGACAGGTTCCCCGTCTACCTATTCGAGGGTACGCTGGCGGAGTTGGAACCCAAACTCAGCGCTTGGCGCAGGCCGGACGATGTTCAAGCTCTCCGCGCGGATCTCTCCGAGATCGTCATGAATGCTGCACATGCGGAAGACGCTGCCGTGCTTGTGCACGAACACCTGAGCAAGCTGGGCGCGTCATCAGCGCCCTTCGTCGCCGTCATTAGCGGGGTGCATCTCCTGGCCTGGCTCTTCCCAGACCAGATGCTCGTCCCTGTTTACCAGGCATTGCGTGGCGGCTCACGGGCCGTGGTGCTGGTCGTCCCACCGCCCCCGCCAGCACCGCTGGCGGCCAGGGCCGTCCTTTCCGACTGGCGCGGGGCCCTTCGCGCAGCGCTGGCGACCGAGGGGACCGACCGCATCATCAGTCCCTGAGAGGAGGCCCGGGCGTGACGATGACGAGTGTGAACCTGCTGCCCCTTCGCGAGATCGTCATTCCCAAGCCGACTCGGCCGAATCTGGTCGAGAATCTCGTCGATGCGCTGGCCAACCCGGACCGAACGGTTCGCGACTACCTGTTCACTTCGAGCATAAGGGGTTACTTCGACCGCATCTTCCAGGACATCAAGGAAGGCAGGGGTGGGGGCTACTGGGTGCAGGCCGAGTACGGTGGTGGCAAGACCCACTTCCTGGCGACGTTACTGTCCCTCCTCGGGGACGCCGATGGAGCGACCAAGGAGAAGACCTGGGGCGCGGTCGGTGACTCCGGGATGCGATCCGAGTGGGAATCCCTCATCCGACCGCGGCGAGTGCTAGGCGCCCAGCTATCCCTCATGGGAACAGCCCCTGTGCTCGGCGCCCAACAGCCCAAGCTCGTGGAGTTGATTGACCGGGCCGTTGTCGGCGCGTTGACCGCGCGGGGAATGAACGACCCGGGGATTGGAGCTGGCGCAGAGGTCCTCCGAGCATTCGCCGGTCTCGACCCCGCCATACGCGCCGCCATCGAGGGCGCATTCGTGGATGCCCAGGGCATGTCCGTCAACGAAGGCGTCGCCGAGGTAGGCGAGGTAGAGACCGCTGTAGCCCTCCTGAAGGCAGCCGAAGCGAAGGGGATCGCGCTCACCGTCAACCTCCAGACCCAAGATCACTTCAGGCAGGTGCTGGCGCAGCTTCAGTCGCTCGGGTTCGAAGGACTCATCGTGGTCATCGACGAGTACTACAGCCGCCAAGGGGTCCTGTCGGCGGAGCAACTGCTGGAAGACGGTTCCACTCTGGAAACCATCGGCTACCAGCTCGGGCGGTCGCAAGGCTTGCCCATCTACCTTGTGGTGGCGTCACAAGCTGAAATCCCCGCCAAGCTCGGCGAGCGAGTCGACTCCTTCGTGCTCCTACGTGATCGCGATCAGGAATACAGCCAGATCGTGTGCAAGCGCATCATGGATTACCACGCCACCGTTGAAGAACAGGCAGTCCTCTACCATGGCCACTTCAGCCGGAGTTTCCAGTTCCTGAGGCGATCCGGCGAGGCTGAGACCCGGCTGATCTTCCCTTTCCAGCCGGCCGTCTTCCGGTTTCTGCGCGAGCTGGTCAGCTCGCCACGAGTTCAGAGCCTCCCCAGCGCTCGGTTTGCCATCGGGTCAGCCTACGACGCTTTGACGCAGCCTGGGGCACTGGACGTCACCCGCTTCTTGACCCCGTCAGACCTTCTCGTCGGCAGTCTTGCGGACGCGCTCCTGGAGGGCCGAGAGCTCGCCGATTGGGCAGCGGCGCTCCGTCAGGCACGGGACTACGTCGATGCCACCGACTGGTCGCCGGCCTCGTTTCAGGCTCTCGCCAGCCGGCTACTGAACCACCTGTTTCTTCATTCGATCGTCAGCGACGGCTACCAGAACGTCGATCAAATCGTGGAGGCCACGCTGGTCGCGCACCCTGCCGGGCTTCTTTCATCGCGACAGATAGCCCAGACCATCCTCCGCCAACTGCAGAACTGTGAGCAGATTGAATCGAAGGACGGGAGCTGGCGCTTCGCGTCCAAAGTTTCGGCGGGACAGCAGTTCGAGCCTCTCTTTCAATCCACCAGGAGGAAGATTCAGAGAACGGACCCCCGCATCCGGCAAGGCTGGGTAGAGCTACTTACCGCTCCGGTCAGCGCCACCGCCGGAGCGCAGACCTATCTCTCGCCCCTCGTCTCCGGGATCAATGTTGCCGCCGATTACTGCGGCATCAGCTTTCCGGGGCGAGCCGTCTACGGGCAGGGCAACTTGTCCAAGCACCTCGGGGACCTGGAACGCATCAAAGAGGCTGAGCGAGTCCGAATCGTGATTGTGGGAGAGCCCCTCACGTCTCCCCCGCTGATCACCGATCCCGCCATTGCCGTCGTCGCGCCCGGCGAACTGCCCGAAGCCGCGGTCGACGACCTGCGTGGCCTCCTCGCCTGCGGGGAGATTCGGGCAGACTACGAGCTGCGCGTCGAGCAGGGGGCCGAACATATCGTTGCCCAAGCCGACGCTAAGGCCCGGGACTTGACAAAGGCGATCATTGGCCGCCAGAAAGAGGCCTTCCGGAGCGGCGAGATATGCACCAAGGACGGGCTGCCGCTACAGCCGAAGCATCTCTTCAGCGACACGCTCGCCGCCGGTCTGACCGCCCTCGCTCAGCAGTTGGCGAAATCCGCCTACGACAAGGCATCTGCGATCCTGAACACTCAGCACATCAAGAAAGCGCGGCTTACGGCCGCTGATGCCAGCAAGGTCTTCGATGCCGTCTTTGGCGGGGTTCAGGAGCCCAAGTCAAAGGGTGCGGCGGAGCAGTTCGGCGCGCTTCTCGGGCTCGCGTCGCCCAACGACCCGGCCAAGCTGACGGCCAATGCAGGCCCCGGCCCGGACGCCCTCGCCCAGGAGATCGCCAAAGCTCCTACCACGAGCGCCGCCGAGCTGTACGATGTCTTCTGCTCAGAGCCGTACGGCTTGCCCAGCTACGTGGTCGACCTCCTGATATTCGCCTGCGTGGGCCTTGCGAAGCCCTGTGCGCTAGAGGTCCGGCCGGCCGCGGGCGTCGCCTTCGTGACGCGCGACCGGCGGACGACGGCGCAACCGGTGCGTTCCTCCCAATTGCGGCTCATCCAGTGGCCCGAAAAGGGGCTCCGCGGGTGTGTGATTCAGCAGTCGAAGGAGATCACGTGGAACGACTTCGCGCCCGTGGCCCAGGCGATCGACCCCGCGCGCTTCATCTTGACCACGGTCCAAAGCGAGATTGATGCCCAAGAGAAGGAAATGTCGGCCCGCCTGAGGGATATCGGGGCCCAAACCGCGGACGTCAGGGCCACGCTTGACGCCCTCGCCAACGCGGGCGGCGGCAAGCCTGATGACTCTGCCCTTCAGGCGCTGCAGCGGCTGCGCGGCTTGGCCAGCCTGGGCGACGCGTTCTCGCGCGAGGCGACGCTAGCCTACGTGCGGCAGACGTGGGACGAAGCGAACCCAGTCGCGATCAAAGCGGACATCGAAAAGCTCCGTTTTCTGACGCAACTGGTAGGAGAGGGGGCGAAGCTTTCTGGTGACCTCACTTGGTACCGCAGCCTCCTGATCGAGAAGCCTGCGGCGATGCATGGAGAGATGGAGATCAGCCAGGCCCTCCTGCCCCTGGAATACCTCACGTCCGGGCCCGGCCAGCTTGCCTCGGGCAAGAAGGCGCTCAGCGAGCTAAGGGCCGCCTATATGGCCAAGCTCCGGCCCGCGCACCAGGAGTTCGTCCTCTGGCAAGCGCGGCAGCGGGACGCGATGACGAGGGCGGAACGGCGGCTGCCGACTCTTGGCCGGCTGAACCGCATCCGGCAGTTGGGCCCACCCGACCTGCCCGATGCGGAACGGGAGGTCAACCGTATTAGGCCCGCCCTCGAGCCGTGCCAGAGTGGCAATGAGCTCGACATTGGCAGTGGCCTGGCTTGTGTCTCGTGCCGCTTCAGGCTGGGCCAGATGGATGGCCTGCAGCCCGTCGGGGAGCGGGCTGAGAAAGAGGTCAACGACGCGATCAAGCGGCGAACGAGCTCCCTGGCGCAGGGCTTGATCGCTGAGGCCATTCGCGCCGCTGGTGACCAGGATCTCACGGCCATCTTGCTCGCCGCCCAGGCGGGACAGGTCGAGAAGATCATCGAAGGCGACCTGTTATCCGACGAATTAGTCAATCGCCTTAACCGCGTCCTGGCCAGGGCAAAGCAACAAACCGTGCCGGCGGCTCAGGTCTACGAGTTCCTCGCCGAGTGCCCTCACATAACTGAAGCGAATCTGGAGGACTGGCTGGCCCGGTTGCGCCGGACGCTCTTGGCAGCAATAGAGGACGCTAAGCAGCAGAACCCGGGCCAGGAAGTGACCCTCTTGCTCAGGTCCGCCAAGAATGGTGACTAGCGGCGCTGCGCGCGTCCACACCGGAACCACTCCGGTGATCCCGCCCGCCGACGTGGATGCCTTCATCCGCCGGTACGGCCCACCCTACGAGCCGGGCGGCGATACCTACCACCGCGACCCGCTGGTCGTGCACGGCAGGTACAGCAAGACCTCGGCCCTCTACAACGCCCATAGCTACCACACCAAGGTGCCGCCCGACGCCATTAAGCCCTACCTGGAGCACTACACCCGGCCAGGCGAGATCGTCCTCGACCCTTTCTGCGGCTCGGGAATGACCGGCCTCGCGTGCCTGCTCACGGGCAGGCACGCGGTGCTGAGCGACCTCTCTCCTGCCGCCATCCACATCGCGTACAACTACTGCACGCCTGTTGCCGTCGGCGACCTGCGACGCGCGTGGAGCAGGATCGAGCGCGAGGTGGCCAGCGAGTTTCGTTGGCTCTACGGAACAACCTGCGACCGCTGCCATGGACCAGCCACGATCCAGTTCATGGTCTGGAGCGATGTGTTCGCTTGTCCGGCGTGCCTTGGCGACATCGTGCTGTGGGACGCCGCCGTGGTGCGCGACCGGCTGGGGTTGGAGTTCGATCCACCTCTCAGCGGCCTGACACCGGCTGCGGCCGGCTGGCGTCCGGCCCTCGCCGGAGCTGTGCCGCCGAAGCACGACGGCAAGCCGCGCCAGCGGGGGGACGTGCTGGAGCGGTTCCCTTGCCCCCTATGTGGGGACGAGCTGAAGAAACCTGATTGCCAATACCAGCGCTCCGAACCTGTGCTTACCTGCTACGAATGCGACGGGCCGTGCCGCCCGAAACGCCACGAACGTGCCCCCACACAGGCAGAGCGGCACCGCATCGCCGAGATCGCGGGGCTCGAGCCGCCGTATTGGGTGCCGGACGTACCCTTCGAGCCGACTCGCGAAATGTGGCGGGGTATTCATCGCGACCAGGGCATTAGCAGCGTACGCGACTTCTGGACAGCGCGCAACCTCTGGGCGTTGGCCACCCTCTGGGCACGAGCCTCGGTTGTGGAAGACGAGCGCGTCTGCCGTGCGCTTCGGTTCGTGTTGACTTCGACCTTCAATCGGTCAAGCAAGACGACGCGGTTTCTTTTTGGGAAGGGCGGCAACAGCTCTATGAATGGCACCCTATACGTCGGGGCGTTCACTTGCGAAAACAACCTGCTGCGGTTGGCAAGCCGCAAGTGGGACGACGTGTATCGAGGTTTTCTCGAGCAAGTCCTGTTCCAGAACTCTAGGGCGTGTGTGGTCCAGTCTAGCGCGGCTACCTTGCACGACATCCCAGACGACACGGTTGACTACATATTCACCGACCCCCCCTTCGGCTCCAATATCTTTTACTCCGACTGCTCGCTCCTGTGGGAGGCCTGGCTAGGCCACCTCACCAGCGAAAGCGAAGAGGCGGTCTGGAACAAGTCCAGGAAACCCGGCCAGGGTGGCAAGATCCTGGACGACTACCGCCTGCTCATGGAGCAGTCGTTTGCGGAGATGTACCGCGTTCTAAAGCCGGGCCGCTGGGCAACGGTCATCTTCAGCAACTCCGACGACCGCGTGTGGGAAGCGATCCAGGCAGCCGCTCAGAAAGCAGGGTTCGGGGCGGCCCGTTCAGGCAGCCTCGACAAGGTCCAGCGCTCGTTCAAAGGCGTACGGGGAGCTAAGCGACAGGAGAATGTTCTCACCAAAGACGTGGTGATGAACCTCCTCAAGCCCGTGTCGCGTTCGTCCGCTCACGCGGCCAGCGGCATCGCCGATCCGGCGGAATACGTACACGAGCTCCTCGCCGCCTATTTGGCCAACCTCAGCCGCCAAGAAGGGGTCGATCCCCACCAGCGATCGACCCAGGCGCTCTACGACCACGCCATCACGACCCTTCTCGCCTCCGGCCGTTCGACCGCGGGGATCGGGCTCGCTTTCGTGCAGTCGGTAGCACAGGAACACTTCAAGCAGGCGGACGGCCTTTGGTATCGTCGCGGCGACCGTGTTGCGGGGGATCGGCCCCAGATGGACATCGTCGACGAAAGGTCGGCCGTCGTCTGGCTTGAACAACGGCTTTCGGCGGCCCCCGCGACGGAAGCAGAGCTGTCAGCCGATTTCCATGCTGCGACTACGGGCGGGGCCGTCATAGCGGGCGGACTAGAGCGGCTGCTGCGCGAGAACTTCGTCTGCGATCCCCAGACCCGGCTGTGGCGCGTGCCCGGGGCCCTCGAGCGAGACGCACTGAACGATACGGCGGCCGCCCAGCGGCGACGCCAGGTACAGCGTGTGGCCCAGGGTGCCGGCGACGGCATGACGCCGCTCGAGCTGTTGGAGCTGGCCGAGGAGGCCCTGCGACGGGAGATGTATTCCGAGGCCAGCCGCATCGCCGACCGCATCCACGCCCCGGACCTTGGCCCCGCCCAGCGGGAGCGCTTTGCGGCGGTCCGAGCCGTTATCGGGGCCTTCGTGGACGACTGACCATGCCGCCTGTACCCGGGCCGCCAGAGATTGCTCGCCAGATGCTGACCACCGTTGCCCACAGCGGAGGGTCACTCAATTTCAGCGATATCAAGGCGCGATTGTGGCACGTTTTCTTGCCCCAATTGAGTGCCCCTTACACCGAGACTTCGGCAACGCGTTTGCTGGACGATCTCTTCAAGGACGCCCTGGCCCTGCTCATGCGTAATCGCTGGGTGAACGCGGCCGGCGAGACGCTCCTGCTTACTGAGCAGGGCTGGCAGCACGCGGGCGCTCAAATGCGTGAGCGGCAGCCTGCACCAGGGGGCGCGGGTTCCGATGTGGAGGTCACCACGCTCGACCTTTCGCACGCGGAGCAGGTGATCGAGTACAGGTTTCATAACGGCGTTGTGGTACGCGGCTACCTGATCGACGATCTCAATCGGTTCCATGGTAAGCCGCTGACTATGAGCGCGGCCGATCTCCTTGATGCGCTCTATCGAGCCGAGATTGACGGGAACCCGGCCAACACGGGCTTCTATAGTGCTATCCGGCAATTCGGTTCGACGTGGCACCCGCCGTATCTATTGGTCTCAAAGTGCCACATTCGCGTGCCCACGATGGAGAGTGCGCCGCACCCCGCCGTCTCTCGCCAACGGCATGGCGGTCGACCGGGCAGGCGTGTTGGCATGACGTGGGAACGGTTGCTGTGCGAGCTGATCGCCGCCGACGGCGGACACGCCGACTGGCCGACTATCGCGGCGGCCGCCGAGCAGCGCCCGGAGACTGAGGACGAGCCGGTCTGGCGAGAGGAGCTGCGGCAGGCGTTGCGCAACCACGCGGCGCCCAGGGGTCGCGAGTACTTCGCTGTCACGGACTTGGGCGGCCGCGTGGTTTACGCTCTGACGGAGAAGGGACAGAAGCTGGCCAGCCGGCGTACAGAGGACGAACGGGCGCCCACTCTTTCGAAACTGGTCGCCCGGGCAGTCGATCCGAACGGGGCCGTCCGACTCACGGATATGGAGCGCTACGTGCTGCTTTTCCTGGCGACACGGCTGGGCAAGACCGCCGAGGCGCAAGCGATCTACCAGCGCCTGCCGGAGGGATTCCCCGACGACGACAGCTACGCGATGATCCCGATGTGGATTGAGCAGTCGATGGCGCTCTAGCGAAGCGATGGGCGGTGTGATGTATTCCTACTTCGACTGGGCGGTAGGGAAGCTGGGCGACGCTCCGAGAACCGCCTGCGCCTTCTGGGTCGACCTCGATAGGATGCTCGCGAGTGAGAACGGCGGGCAGCTCGCGAACACAGACGAGCAGTCCCTCACCGATGGCAGGGGACGCCAATGGACAGTTGTCCGGTACCGGGCCAACCCGCTGCCTGCACGCCGTCTGTTGGGGGACCACGATCGGCTCGTGCTCGTCTGGTGCGTCGCCGGGGGCGCGCGGGGGAGGACCGACCTCACCCCTTTCGAGGATCACCTCGGCAGAGCAGCCCAGGTGATTGAGATCAGCCTTGATGCTGTCGCCCAGGAGACACACCCCGGCCTTAACCTGCCTTCCAGTTTGGGGCCATCGCTGCGGGGCATCGCCTTCGACATTCCGGCGTACCTGGCTCTCCTTGCCGCCCTGGACGCCCATTCGCCCGTTACGTTCGTCCGGGCCATGGACGCTCTGGTAGAACTGCTCTGCGGTGCGGGACGCGCCATCAGCGTGCTAGATCCGCCCGACGCCCTCGCGTCCGCCGCCCGCGCCCTCGCCAGCGCGCCGGACGCTAACGCGATGAAGGCAGTCCGTCTCGCTCTTGAGAGAACCGCCGACTACGAAAGCCGCTATGCGGACCTGCTCTTGAGCCTGGCCCGGGCGGAGCCTCGTGACATCATCTGTACCGTGTACCTCGCGACAGGGCTCGCTCGTTTGCAGGTCCAGAATATCGGTCAGGTCCTCGCCGCCGAAGGATACTGCCCAGCGGATCTACGGGTCGCATTCGAAACCGCACGAGGCAAATGGTCTGACATCGCCGATCGGCTGAACGCGGATGGCAACGCGGTGCTGGCATCTACGTTGGAACCCACCTTCGATCTCAAGGCTTGGACCCGGCTACGCGACCTTCTCGCCGCCAACGCCGCTGCTCTGGACCGGGCCGCAACTGAGCCATTGCCACTGGTCCGCGCCGCCGCGCTCTTTGGCCATGCTATCGCTTTCGTCGACGGCGATCGGATGACCGCGTCCGCGCCAGCCGCATCCGAGACCTATCGTGAAGAATTCGGTGCTCTAGACCTTCTGGCCGAGGCCTTTCGCGGGGCCGCGGCCTCCCGCGATCGGTGGCCGCCTGCAGATGCGGCGCTCGACGGTGTGGCGCGCGCTTTCACGTCCGGTGCCCTAGGTGGAGCCAGCCTGGCCCTGGCGCGCGGCTCCGTGGCTTTCCAGGGTCTCGAGCACTTGCTGGATCACGAGACTGCTTCCGCTTTGCGCCGTCGGCTTAGCCAAGCCACTCAGGAAGTGAACCAGGCCATGGACCGCTGGGACGCTGCTTGGCTGACCGCGATTGGCACAGATGTGGAGTCCTATCTGACCCACCCGCGCCAAGGGTGGAGGCGCACCCGGGCGTTCACGGAGAGAAGAAGCGGTCCTGCGTGGCTAGTCGTGTTCGACGGACTCCGCTTTGATCTGTGGTCGGCCATCGTGGCTCCCGCGCTAGAGGAAGCCGGTTGGCGGGTCCCACCCGACTGTTTGTCCTTCGCCTACCTCCCGTCCCTGACAGAGGTTGCGCGCCGAACCCTCATCGGGGCGTCGCGCGGAGCAGCGCGAGGGGATGAAGAGAAGCTAACCGAAGCCCTGGCAGCGACAAGCGACTTGCGACCAAGCTACAGACTGCGCAGCGAGCGCGTGGGCAAGCAGCCTGACGAAGGTAAGGGCTGGAATGTGCGCGTCTTCTCCTGGCCCGATAAGTTCGTGCATTCCGACCTAGCAGAGCTTGGAACTCTCGCGGGGCAGTTCGAGCTGTGGATCAGGTCTGAATTCATCCCCTGGCTCAAGCTGAACGTGCCGAAAAGCGCCCGCTTGGCGGTGTCGACCGATCATGGGTTCAGCGCTTTGGACGACGACATGGCCATCGATGTTGGTTCGGGCGGCGGGGACGACCGGAACAACGCCCGGATGCTCGCTGGCGAGCACCCCGATCTCGGCCTGGTCGTAGATGACGGCGCGAAACGTGTGACTCTGGCGACCTCCCGACGTTGGTACAGGCCTAGCGGCGGCCGCCGCTGGCGCTTCGCCCATGGCGGCTGCACGCTCCTTGAGACGCTCGTTCCGTTTGCGGAGCTGATCGCGGTGCGCCAAGATGCAGCCGAGATCAGCATCGAGGGTCTTCCGGCGAGTGTCGACCTAGCGGAAGGCGCCGAAGCGGTGCTGGAGTTCGCCATACGAGTCGTCGGCGGCAAAGAGATGTTCCCCCGCGTGACCCTTCGAGCCGCCAACAAGAGCGTCCTAGATGATCACGTTACCCTGGGGGAAACGCGGCGCTTCCGTGTTACGCTCGTAGGGGAGGAGCGTCTGACGTCCCTGCATCTGACGGTCTCCAGCGGCCCTGACAGGGAGCAACGAACAGTACCTGTGCGCGTGACGCTCGCCCGCATTAAGAGGTCTACCTTGGACTTCGATGATGTGTAGGGATACGGATGCGTCCTGAGCTTTCGCAGAAGGTCCAGTCCGTGGCAAGGGACTTCGTGATATTCAAACCTGTTGCCCGCTGGAACGACCAGTACAAGAACTTCCCTCGCTTTGTCATGGAGTATCTTGTCACGCAATACGTCGACCCGGAAGATCCCATTACTGGACAGAAGCGCATCGAGCGCTTGCTGACCGAGCACTACAGCGACTCCTCCGAGAGGGAACTTATCCGCAGTCGCATCAAAGAGCAGGGGAACTACAAGCTGATCGGCGACCTGAAGATCCGACTGGATGCGAAGAAGGACACGTACTGGGCAGAAGTCCCGGCAATTGGCGAGACTACAGTTCGTGTGGCGCCATCGGTAAGGTCTCGCTATGAGGACATGCTTCTCACTGTCGGTGCTTGGGGCCAATTGACGATTGAGTACGACTCAAATTACCAGCATGTCGTTGATGGCAAACGTTACCCTTTCAATGTACTGGATTTCGTGCCGTTCCAACTCACCAGAATAAACCTCGATGACTACACGGAACTACGACGGCAGTTTACCTTCGACGAGTGGTTGGATCTCATGGTGGAGTCTATAGGCTTCGCCTCAGAGAACCTTGGCAGGGAAGTCAAGCTGCTTATGATGCTCCGTCTGGTGCCATTCGTCGAGAGTAACTATAATCTGATCGAGCTTGGGCCGCGCGAGACCGGCAAGACGTACACCTATCGGAACACGTCAGCACGCGGGTTCGTGGTCAGTGGTTCGACGACTACCGCTGCGTCGCTCTTCTTCAATAAGACAAACAACAAAGTTGGCATCCTCGGCCAGAAAGAGGTCGTGTTCTTCGACGAGATCGCCCACGCGCGGTTCGACGACGCTGGCAACACGATTTCGGTGCTGAAGGACTACATGCAGACGGGAATATTCAGCAGACTCGGTCAACAGTTCCAGTCCGACGCCAGCATCGTCCTTGGCGGCAACATCGACACGGACCTTTCGGAAGGTCGCCCTTCGTACCGCTATATCCACCTTTTCGAGCCGCTGCCACTAGATCTGCAGGATCCGGCGTTCTTGGACCGGCTCCATGCCTACCTTCCCGGCTGGCGAATGCCAAAGATCTCGCCAGGGTCATACGCCAACGGCTACGGTTTCGTCAGTGATTACCTCGCGGAGGTCTTCCACCGCCTGCGGCGCCACAACCTCGGCACGGTCGTGGACCAGATAGCTGACCTCGACGTGGGTAGCGACCGCAATCAAACCGCCATCAAGAAGACGATGTCGGGACTGCTCAAGCTGCTGTACCCGAGCGCAACGTCAGAAATGCCCGATGAGGAAGGGGCGGCGGCACTGCGTGATCTGGCGGTCGAGAGCAGGCGCCTGATTGTCGAGCAGCTCGCCGCCATCCTGCCAAGCGAGTACGATCCCTCGGTCTTCAAGGCGCGTCCCAGAGGACGTGACCCGCAGTAACAGCGGACGCGAGCGTTAGTTTCGTTCGCAAAACAGCCGAGAAACGATCAGTGGGGCGCGCCCTGGTCGGCCCGAGAGCTACGGCCTGAAGGTCTTCCCCGACCCTGCGCCGCCAGACATCTTCACCTGAGAAAGCGTGTGGGGCCCACCTTGCGATGGACCCCACACGCCGACCAGGGTATCCCCTGGGCCACTTGTCTATAGTGCAACACAATGGCCCCAGCCTGTCAACTCACTTGGTGTCACTTGTCGTGGGCCAGTGATTCTGTCAGTCCTTAACGGGCCAGCGATTTTGTCAGTGGGCACGGCTAACGGGCCAGTGGTTTTGTCAGTGGGGTCGGTGATGCTGTTGGGCCCAGGCCAGGAGGGCCTAGGGCAGAAAGGACAGCAGGACGTTGACCCAGCGAGAGCAGCGGCGGACGCGAGTCCTGAACGAGGTGGAGGCCGGCCGGTGGTCGGTGGCGGAGGCGGCCCAGGTCTGGGGCCTCTCGGAGCGCCAGGTCTGGCGCCTGCGGGCCAGCTATCGGGCCCAGGGAGCCGTGGCCTTGGTGCACGGGAACCAGGGTCGGGCCTCTCCCTGGCGGATCAGCGAGGCGGTGAGGCAGCGGGTGA
>ORJL010347621.1_pt1 | contig 15148 bp, 13 predicted proteins | sample 1779941 | NCBI WGS metagenome assembly ORJL01 (sample SAMEA104232317, study PRJEB22302) | groundwater metagenome | biome: forest; feature: aquifer; material: groundwater | place: USA | collected 2011-08-07 | depth 5.8 m
CCGTTTCGTTACGGAGTTATTGAATTTGATAAAAGAAATAAGCCTGTTTCTATCGTAGAAAAACCTAAGAATCCTAAGTCTAATTATGCGGTAACTGGGCTGTATTTTTATGATAATGATGTGGTAAGGATAGCCAAAAAAATGAAACCTTCGGCCCGGGGAGAACTTGAAATTACCGATGTTAACCGGGAGTATTTGAGGCTCGGCAAACTTAAAGTTGATTTATTTGGCAGGGGTTATGCATGGCTTGATACCGGTACATATGAGTCTCTTATCGAAGCGTCAGTATTCATTAAGGCAATTGAAGACAGGCAAGGTTTAAAAATAGGCTGCATTGAAGAGGTGGCTTATCGTATGGGTTATATTAATGCAGCGCAATTAAAGAAATTGGCTGCCCCAATGCCTGTCGGGTATAGAGAATATCTTATGGGGATATTGAAGGACAAAAGATAGCTTTTTAATTTAGGCGGAGTTTAAAATGTCCAGAAAGAATGTTGCGGTAAAGTCCGAAAGATCGCTGAAAATATGTGTTACCGGAGGGGCTGGTTTTATCGGCAGCGCTTTCGTGCGCCTTGCTGTAAAATGCGGGTTAAGAATTATTGTTATTGATAAGCTTACTTATGCCGGAGATTTGGATAGGCTTGATGAAGTAAGGGGGCGGTATAATTTTTATAAGTGCGATATATCAAGCGCAAAAAGGATAAATGAAATTTTTAGCAGGGAAAAAGCGGATATTGTTGTGCATTTTGCCGCAGAGTCGCATGTGGACCGGAGTATTGCCGATGCCGGTCCTTTTATAGAGTCAAATATAAAGGGTACACAGGTCCTGCTGGACGCCGCGCGCCGATGCGGAATTAAGAAATTTATACATATATCTACCGATGAAGTTTACGGAGATATCATTAAAGGTAAGTTCAGGGAAGAATACCCTTTAAAGCCTAACAGCCCTTATTCGGCCTCAAAAGCGGCAGCGGATTTATTGGTTAAATCATATATAAGGACTTATGGTTTGCCTGCGATAATAGTCAGGCCTTGTAATAATTATGGCCCCTGGCAATATCCGGAAAAGTTGATTCCTTTATCTATCTTAAGGTTGTTGCGCGGTGAAAAGGTCCCCGTTTATGCTAAAGGACAAAATGTGCGGGAATGGCTTTATGTCGAAGATTGTGCTGCGGCTATTCTTTGCATACTTCAAAAAGGAAAGATGGGTGAAGTTTATAACTTAGGAAGCGGCAATGAAAGGAAAAATATAAAAGTAGTTAAGTTGATTTTAAAAGTCATGGGTGCAGGAGACAATAGAATCAAATTCGTTAAAGATAGGCCCGGGCATGATCTGCGTTATGCCCTTGATAGTTGTAAATTAAGAAGGTGCACAAATTGGCAGGCGAAAGTCAAGTTTGAAGACGGTTTGGTAAGAACCGTTAAGTGGTTTATGGCAAACCAGAAATGGGTCAATAAGCATAAGTGAAGATGAATTATAAAAATCAGGAAGTTTTAATTACGGGCGGGTTGGGTTTCGTCGGCAGTAATCTTGCGATAGCCTTGGTTAAGCAAGGTGCCAAGGTTACTGTTATAGATAATATGCTTCTCAGGCAGGGGGGCAATATGTTCAATATTCTTCCCGTAAAGAATAAAATAAAAATACATTTTAAGGATATTAGAAACCGTTCAGTTATGAATAAGTTGGTCCGTGATAAAGATTTTATATTCCATCTTGCCGGGCAGGTGAACCATGTTGCGAGTATTAAAAATCCTCTGCAGGATTTGAGTATAAATGCAGAGGGGACGCTTGTGGCCCTTGAGGCTTGCAGGAAATTCAATAAAGATGCGAGGTTTATTTTTACCGGTACGCGCGGTCAATACGGAAGCAGTGTTCGCCTGCCTGTAGACGAAGATCATCCGATGAACCCTAAAGGGGTCTATGCTATAACTAACCTTTGTGCGGAGAAATTTGTTATGGTCTATGATGAGATCCATAAGATTCGTTCAATCGCCTTAAGAATAACCAATACTTATGGCCCTAGGCACCAGATGGCCCATGATGAATATGGCGTATTGAATTGGTTTATACGCAAGGCAATCGATAATGAAAGTATTCCGGTTTTCGGGGATGGTGCGATACTCAGGGATTTTCTTTATATCGATGACCTTGTTGATGCGTTGATGTTATCCGGCCTGTGCGAGAGGGCATACGGAAATGTGTTTAATATCGGCTCAGGAAATCCGACGGACTTTATTAAATTGGCCAAACTAATTATTAAGATAACCGGGAGCGGATGTTTTAAGTTTACAGAATTTAGCAAAGAAAGAAAGGAAATCGAGCCTGGTGATTATTACGCAGATATTTCTAAGATCAAGAAAATGGTCGGCTGGAAACCGAAAACGGATTTATCCGCGGGGATACTTAAGACGGTAAATTTTTACCGTAAATACAAATCTCATTATTGGAAAAATGATTAAAAAAATACTTACCGGCGGTGCCGGCGGTGCGCCTACATTGAATTTTATTCGTTCGCTCAGGAAATCAAAAGAAAAGTTTCATATTATCGGCATAACTTGCAATAAGTATGATTTATCTAAAGCCAAGGATTTGCTTGATGCGCATTTTTTAGTTCCGCCTGCCAGGGATAAGAATTATATTCCGGTACTAAAACAAATAATTGAAGAAACCAATCCGGATTTTCTGCATGTGCAGAATGACGAAGAGGTGTTTGTTGTTTCCAAGCATAGGGATGAACTGGCAGTTAAAACTTTTTTACCGCGCCATGACGTTATTTGTATTTGTCAGGATAAATTTGAATCGGCTATTAAATGGGAAAAAGCCGGCTTAAAGGTACCGCTGACATTTTTAGTTAAAAACGAAAAGGACTTGCGCCGTGCTTTTTCCAAGATTAAAGGTAAGGTTTGGGTAAGGGCTATTAGCGGTGCTTTCGGCAAATGGTCATTACCAACCGATGATGTTAATTTTGCAAAAATTTGGATTGATTACTACCGTGGTTGGGGCGATTTTAGCGTTGCGGAATATTTGAGCCCGGAAAGTATTACATGGCTATCGATTTGGAAGGATGGCGAATTGATCGTTGCTCAAGGACGTAAACGCTTGTACTGGGAATTTGCCAACAGAAGCGTTTCTGGTGTTACCGGAATAACAGGGACAGGTATCACGGTAAGCGATAAAAAATTGGATGACTTGGCGCAAAAGGCGATATTCGCAATAGATAATAAACCCCATGGTATTTATGGAGTTGATATGACTTATGATAAAAATGGGGTGCCTAACCCTACCGAAATAAATATCGGCAGGTTTTTTACTACCCACCAGTTTTTTACTGATGCCGGGCTAAATATGCCGCATATTTATTTAAAAGCGGCATTTAACGAAACCTTGCCATATTTTAAACGTAAAATAAATCCTCTGAAAAATGGTTTGGCCTGGGTGCGCGGTATGGATGTCGAGCCGGTCCTTACTTCCTTAAAGGATATTGAGGCCTTGGAGGATAAATTGGAACAACGCATTAAAAAGATAAAAAGATGATATTAAAAGATAAAATAGCGCTTATTACTGGGGCAAGTAGGGGCATAGGACGGGCGGTTGCGGAACTCTTTGAAAAAGAAGGGGCAGAATTAATACTTACTGCCAAGCAGAACATGGATTTGCTCAAGGATTTTAAGCATGCAAAGATTTGTAAATTGGATATTTCACGAAATGAAGATATTAATATCTTAATTAAAGAGATAATCAGCGAATTCGGGAGGATTGATATATTGGTTAACAACGCGGCTTTTTTTAAGCAGACAAACTTCGAGGATATTTCTGAGTTAGAGCTGCAGGAAGCTTTGGATGCGGATTTTAGTGGACCGTTTTTACTTTTACAAAAAGTATACTCTCAAATGAAAATTCAGAATGGCGGAAAAATTGTTAATATAGCTTCGGGAGCCGGGAAAATGGGCTCATCCCGGGCTGCTCATTATGCGGCCCTAAAAGCCGCCTTAATTTCGTTGACCAAATCCTTAGCTAAATTAGGCGGTAAATATAATATTAATGTAAATTCTATTGCTCCCGGGTTTATTGAGACAGATATGATCAAGGATATGCTTGCCGATAAGCGGCAAGTTATAGAATCCTGGATTCCTTTGGGCAGGGTTGGCAAGCCTTCTGATGTGGCATCCGCGGTGCTTTTTTTATCTTCTGCAAATTCAAATTATATAACCGGACAGACCGTTTGTGTTGACGGCGGTCATTGCATGGTTTAAAAAATGAAACTTACCGGCGCGCAAATCATACTTAGAAAATTAACCGAGAATAAAGTCAAAATTGTTTTTGAATTTCCCGGCGGTTCCCTTTGTCCGGTTTTGGATGAACTTTATAAACACAAAGCGATAAAAATGGTTTGTTTTCGGCATGAGCAGGCAGCAATACATGCTGCGGATGCCTATGCTAGGATTGCCGGTTGCCCAAGTGTATGTATGGCGACTTCCGGTCCGGGAGCTTCAAATCTTGTGACCGGTATTGCTAATGCATATATGGATTCGGTGCCGGTTGTAGTTATAACCGGGCAGGTGGCGGTTTGGGATTTAAAAGGCGATAGGCAGGTCCGGCAGAGAGGCTTCCAGGAATTAGATATAGTTTCCTTAGTTAAGTCAATTACAAAGGCAGCATTTATTGTTAATGATGTATCGGATTTGTCCGAGATATTAAGTAAAGCTTTCTTTATTGCCAAAGAAGGCCGTCCCGGCCCCGTACTGGTTGATGTTCCCGTTAATGTTCAGTATTCGCTATGTGAATATAAAAAGAGTAAAGAGCGTTTGAACCGCAAAAAGTTAACTTGTTCAAAAGCTTTGGTTAGGGATATTGCAAAAAAATTTGTTATGTCGAAAAACCCGCTGGTTTTGGCAGGTGGCGGAGTTATCTTAGCATCAGCCGGCGATAGATTATCTAGATTTGTAAGAGAATATAAAATCCCGCTTGTCGAGACGTTAATGGGTGTAACTGCGGTTTCGTCTGATTATGATTTTAATCTGGGATTGGTAGGTTATGCCGGAAGCCGTCTCGCCCAATCGGCGGTCGCACAGGCAGATTTTGTTTTAGGCCTTGGGCTACGTTTTGATAACCGGGCGTTTCCGGACGGAAAAAAAGAATTTTCTAAAAATGCACATATCGTCCAGGTTGATTGTGACCGCCATGAGATGAACCACCGCGTTAAAGTAAATCAAGCAGTCTTGGCCGATGCTGATTTGTTTCTGAGGGATTTTATTTTTGAGTTAAAAAAACTGGAGTATAAGCCGAAATATGAATGGCTTAAACAAATAATGAGCTGGAAGGAAGAATATCCGGTTTTACGTAAAAATAAATTGAGCGCAGCTTTTATTATGGATAGTTTATCAAAGATGCTCAAAAATAAAAATGCGGTTATTACTACAGATGTGGGCCAGCATCAGCTTTGGGCAGCTCAGCATTTTAAATTTACTAAAGTAAAATCTTTTATTACTTCCGGCGGTTTAGGGACTATGGGGTTTGGTTTACCGGCTGCAATAGGGGCGCAATTTTCCGATAGTAATGCTTTGGTTTTTAATATTACCAGCGATGGTAGTTTTCAAATGAATATACAGGAGTTAGCCACGGTTATCGATTATAAATTACCGGTTAAGATCGTTTTATTTAACAATAAATGCTTAGGTTTAGTGCGCCAAATCCAGGAATTTGCGTTTTGTTCTAGATATGCTTCTACCCGGGTTAATTCGAATGTGGATTTTGTAAAGATCGCCAAAGCTTACGGGATCGATGCTTTTTCCGTAAACGCACCGCGCGCTGTTGTAGGGGCTATTAAAAGGGTCGTTAACTCAAGAAAAAGCATAATGGTTGAGTTTAATATTGATGAATTTGAAAATGTTTTCCCCGTACGGATAAAAGGAAAGACTATTTACGACAGTGCAAAATCTTAAATTCTCCATTTCATTGCCGGTATATAATTCTGCGAAATATCTTGATACTTGTCTTAGGACTATTTATGAGCAGGATTATCCGAAAGAATTAATTGAAGTTTTGGTAGTCGATGCGGGGTCTTACGATGATACTCTGAAAATCGCCCGTAAATATAATGCGAAAATCTTCGATAATCCCAAGAAGCTAGGTGAATACGGCATGCAGATTGCCGTGCGTAATGCAACGGGCGACTTGCTTATTCTTTTTGCCGCGGATAACGGGCTTGTGGGTCGGGATTGGTTGAAAACGGCTGCGGAAATATTCACACGCCATTCGGGTTTGTCATGCCTGTGGGGCAAAATGATCGCATCGCCGGATGACCCAATGATTATGAGATATTATGAGCTTATTCAGAGTGAGCCGTTGGCACAATTTCTTAACCGTAATTTAAGCACGTATTTAAAGAAAGCACAACCGCAAGATCCTAAAGGTTTGAATTACCGGATGTTTGAAGTGGATCCAAGGAAGCCATTGTGCTGGGGGGCAAACGGGATTATTTACAGGCTTTCTGATGTCAGAGAATTATTCTTGGGGGATAAATATATAGGCGATAATGAGATATTCCAGTATATGGTCGAGAAAGGGCATAACATAGTGGCTTATTCATCCGGTTTTAATATCTATCATCATACTGTAAGTTCTATCGGGCATTGGGTTAGGAAGTGGAAGAGGAATTTTACGCAAATTTTTTTAAAAACCAGACATGAACGCCGGATCGATTGGTTTTATTATGGTAATTTTAAACTTAAAATGTTTTTTTGGCTGGTTTATAGCCTAATTCCGGTTTTCTCATTTTCTCATGCATTTTATTTGATGCTGAGGGACAGGAATGCTTATTGGCTATTCCATCCCTTGATGTGTTTTTTGCAGACCGTGACTTATATTTACTGGACTTTGGCTTTAAAAGAGGGCAGAAAAGCGTTGGCCGAGCATGTCTTTGCAAAATAATCCCGTCATAGATATTATTGTAACTCATAGGCTGTATCCAGGAGCAGGCCAGGATTTATATAAATACCATAAAGATAACGGGATGCCGGCATTGCTTGTTGAACATAGCTTTATGTCGCATCCTGATAGAGTTACAACCTTTTCGTTTTATAACGGCCGGATTGAAAATATCAGAGACGGGATTAATTTTAGATTTTTACCCGAATTGATCTGTTATTTTAAGGATTTCGTTTATACTTTATCCGCGGCTTTACGCTATCCTTGCCGGTTTAGGTTTTATATAGGCTGCGGGGGGTTTAATGTTCTGGCGGGATTCATACTTAAATTATTCGGCAGGGTTGAGAAGGTCATATTTTATACCATTGATTTTGTTCCGCGGCGTTTTAAGAATCCGGTTCTAAATGATATCTATATGTTGATTGATAGAATTTGTGTATCTAAGGCTCATAGAACTTGGAATTTAAACCAACGCATGGCCGAAGGAAGACAGATGTGCCTTAATATGCCGATCCGTAAGTTTAATAGGCAAAGAGTGGTTCCTATCGGTATTTGGCCGCAAAATCTGCCTGAGATCAGAAAGAACATAGTTAAGGATAAAAAACTTATATTCTGCGGGGATTTGACGGAAACCCAGGGCGTAGATTTGGTTTTAGAGTGTATTGCCGATATAGTGCGGGTAATTCCGGATTTTAAGTTTGTTATAATCGGAGACGGAAATTATAAGGAAGTATTATCAGGCATGACCAGGCGGTTGAATATTATTAGCTATGTTGATTTTCTCGGGGCAATTTATGAGCCGAAAGCTTTATATACCCAGCTTTGTGCTGCCCGTGCGGGAGTGGCAGCGTATAAAGAGACTCCTGGTTCAAGCGTATATTTTGCCGATGTTACTAAGCCAAAGACATATCTTTCTTGTGGGTTACCGGTGATTATAACTAAGATCCCGGCTGTCAGTATTGAAATTTTTAACCGTAAGATGGGGATAGTTATTGATTATAAAAAGGCAGACTTGGTGGACGCGGTTTTAAAGGTTATGACAGACGATGATTTTTATTTAAAGTGTAAGCATAATGCACAAGACTTCATATCGGATTTAAATTGGAACAAGATATTTTCTACAGCAATTGAGGAAGTGAAAAATGGATAAGATAAGGGTAAATTATGATAAGTGGCATCAGCATAAGATTTCGCTTAATGTTACAAAATCCGAACGGGAGACCAATAATAAAATCCTGGCCAGTTTGAGGCCTGAAAAAGGAAGATTATTGTTGGATATCGGCTGTGGAAAGGGTAGTTTTTGTAATGCGGCTTTTGATGCTGGCCTTGAAGTTTGTGGTGTAGACTTTTCGGCAGTGGCTTTAAAAGAAGCAAAGATATTCAACAAAAATATCGGGTTTACGCTGGCGGATGCTATGTCGCTGCCTTATGGCGATGAAACTTTCGATTATGTAACTTGCCTTGGTAGCCTCGAACATTTCTCAAGTAAGAATCATGCCTTGCTGGAAATATCGAGGGTTATGAAAAAAGGCGGTAAAGCTTATATTTTGCTTCCGAATAGTTATTTTATCGGGCATATTTATATGGTTTATAAGACCGGTTTGCCTCCTGATGAAGCGGGACAGCAGTTTAGTGAAGATTTTAATACCAAGTTTGGCTGGAAAAATATCTTAGAGGAAAGGTACTTTACGGTTAGCGAAATAAATAGGTTTAATACTGTTTGGGCTTCTGAAAAGGTCTCGCAATTTACAAAATATGTTTATAATTTTGCGATAAAACCTTTTATTCCTTTCAACTTATCGTATGCCTTCGGCTATCTTTGTTTAAAAAAATGAAATTAGTCTCAGTGATCGTTACTAACTATAATGGAAAGAAATACCTTAAGGCTTGTTTCGATTCTCTTTTAAAGCAGACTTATCCGAATATTGAATTAATTTTAAGTGATGATGGGTCTACCGACGGCAGCGTAGACGCGGTAAGGAGAGATTTCCCCCAGGTAAAAATATCCGTAAATAATAAAAATAGCGGATTATCCGTTACAAGCAATAATGGAGCTATGTTGGCTAATGGGGATTATCTTTTATTTTATAATAACGATACGATAGCTTTTTCGGATTTTATCGAAAAATTGGTTGCGTCAATTGAGGCGGATACTCTCAATGGCGTAGCATATCCTTTTCAGTTGCCCTACCGCCAGGAAGATGATTCTGAATACTATAGAAAACACGGTAATGGTTTTTCTGCCTGCGGGGCTGATATTTTCGGGAATCCCTGTCCTGCATTAAGCACGGAAAAGATGTTTTATCCGGATGCCGCCATTTTTATTAAACGCAAGGTTTTTAACGTGGTTGGCGGCTTTGATCCTAAATTTTTTCTTTACGGTGAAGATGTTGATATATGCTGGAGAGTGCATCTTTTAGGGTATAAAATTGTTTATGCTCCAGATGCCAAATTCCGCCATGATTCCGGATGTTCTCAAACTGAAAATGACCGCGTGGTAACTAGTATAAAAAGGAGGGCGTTGGTCGAGCGTCAGGTTATTAATATGATGTTAAAATATTACCGTCTTTTAACATTGTTATGGATTTTTCCGGTATTCTTTATTTTGTTTACGGCTGAGGCCTTATTTTTCCTTTTCGTAGGGCTTAATTTCCGTATGTTTTTCCAGGTATATTTAAAAGCAATATGGTGGAATATTGTTAATATTCGCGAAACATTAGCAAAACGCAAGGCCATACAAAAAATAAGAGTGGTTAGCGACCGTATAATGATGGGGAAGATGTATAAAGGTTACGCGAAATTAGACGGTATCCGCCGCATGGGCATACCTGTTATAAAATAAAATTATTATGAAACAGGATAATTTCTTGAAGGACAAAAAGATTCTTTTGGCGGGGCAGGTTTTGAATAGCCTGACCGAAATGGCTGAAGATTATATAAAAGATAAAACCGCGATTACCGGGGTTATCGGGATTTCTAACCCTTTTTCAACTCCCGATACCGCGCGGATGACTTTATATAAAAACGGTTCGGTAAAAATAAACCAAAAGATCTTTAACCTGTATTTCAAGAAGCCGGAATGGTATTCGATCTACCTGTATATCCCGGTTTTTGTCGTTTATTTATTTTCAATGATTAACGCCGCTTTTAAATTTAAGGTAAAATTCGATATTTTTGTAGGTATCGCAGGATTTTCGACTTTTGTAGGGATTATTTTGCGTAAACTAAAGATTGTGAATAAAGTGATATTTTATAGCATCGATTATTTTCCCTTGCAGCGCAGGGGTTTCTTTGAGAACCTGATGGTGAGGGCATTTTTTTTATTGGACGCTTTTTGCGCACGGCACAGCGACTTAGTTTGGCATATTAATCCCGAGATTGCGAAGGCGCGCCAGGCCTACGGAGGGTTGAGCGCGGATAAGTATCGTTCTATCCGAGTGCCTTTGGGCTATACGCAAGACCTGTTTTGCCAAAAATCATTTTCGAAAATTGAGAAATATACCCTTGGGTTTGTCGGGACCTTGAACCCAAATCAAGGGTTGCAAATGGCAATCAAGGCTTTTCCTTTAATTGTCCAGCGTTTCCCGGCGGCAAAGTTAGAGATTATCGGAGATGGTTTTTTTGCTGAAGAAATCAGGAAAATGGCCCGGGAATCTTCCGCTAGAGATAAAATTATTCTTCATGGATTTATCTCAGACCGTAAGAAAGTGTCTGATATCCTATCGCATTGTACGGTTGGAATCGCTCCTTGGACGATGGATGCGGAAAATAACGTAAGATATGCTGACCCCGGTAAACCTAAGCATTACGCTTTTTGCGGTTTACCGGTTATAATCACGCGTTGCAACATTATTGCCGATGAAATAGAAGAGGTAAAATCCGGGATCGCAATAAATTACGATGAAAATGAATTTGTTCTAGCCGTGACTAAGCTTTTTTCGAATGAGGCAATGCTGATAGAATATAAAGAAAATGCCCTTAAATTTGCCCGCAGGTATGAGTCTAATAGTATTTATGAAAAAGCCTGGCAAGAAAGCATGAAATATTTCTGCGATGGAAAATAAAAAGCGTTTATTATTGATATTGCCTGCGAATGTTAATGTAATACTGCCTTTTTCTGCGGCTAAAAAAAAGCATGCTTCTTTATTGTTCGGTTTTCCTATAGGGCTTGGTTATATTGCGTCATATCTTTTGAAGGAAGGGCATTATGATATAAAGATACTCGATGCCAACAAAGATGAGCTTACGATACCGGATATAATATCTCAAATTAAGAGTTTTAATCCTGATTATATAGGTTTAACTATGTATACGGTTAATTCGAAGGTGGCGGTTGAATTAGCCAAGGGAATAAAAAACAATTTTAAAGATAAGTTTGTTATAGTTGGCGGACCGCATGCTTCTGATTCTTATGCCGGTTTGTTTAGCAAATATCCCTATTTCGATTTTGCGGTTGTTGGTGAAGGTGAAATTACCATGCATGAGCTTTTGAATGCTTTAGACTCAAAAGATTACTCAAAGTTAAAAGATATCAAGGGGATTGTTTATAAAGACCCTTTGACTAAAGAGATGGTTTTTACGGGGGACAGACCCCTGACTAAGGATATAGACCGATTTTTGCCTCCGGCAAGAGAAATAGTCGATTTTAACGCCTATATCAAGAAAGATAATCTTCTGCCGTATGCCATTGAAATCATGGGCTCTAGAGGCTGTACGCATCGTTGCGTGTTTTGCAGTTTTCAGAAGGTCTGGAGGGCAAGGAGGTCGCTTGAGATAGTTAATGAAATGAAGGATTTGATAAAGCAATATCCCCAAACCAGGTCTTTTCTTTTTTTTGATGATAATTTTTCGGCTAATAAAGGGCGGGTAATTGAATTGTGCCGGGTTTTGATTGATGAGGGATTAAGCGGATATATGTGGAGCTGCCTCTGCCGGGCGGATCAGGTCGATAAAGAAATGCTTGAATGGATGAAAAAAGCCGGTTGCGCCAAGATTATGTTTGGCCTGGAGACCGCGGATCCGCAGATCCTAAAGAACCTTAACAAAAAAATCACGCCTGAGCAGGTCAAACAAGTTGTTGAGTTGGTAACGAAACTCGGCATGGATGCTATGGTATTTTTTATTATCGGCAATCCCGGGGAGACGGTTAAAACAGTCAAGGCTTCCTATGACTTTGCCAAAAAATTAAAATGCCAATCTACGGTTTGGTCGATTATGCAAGTTTATCCCGGGACTGCCTTGTCTAAACTACAGCCTTGCGAAGATTTCGTATCTTATTTATATGAACCGGAGGTGGATAATCCGGTAGATGCGATAAGCGCGAATATCCCCGCATTTGAGAATCCCGGGCTTAATCGTGAGAAAATGAAACTTATGCATAAGAAGATTTTTCGTGATATAGTTATATACAAAGCATTTCACCACCCGTTTTTTATTTTAAAGAAAGTTTCAAGGGCTCCATTTTCGGCTTTTCGATTTCTGGTTGGTATACTAAAGTAAGGGAAAATTTTGTATAATACCGGGCCGTCAAATTTAATGTTTGAATCAAACATTGCCGAACTGCAGTTAAATTTTTCTTTGCAGCCCCATACGGCAGTTTTTAAGTCGCTGAAATATATTAAAGATGGGTCTAAGGTTTTGGACATTGGTTGTGCCTGGGGATATCTGGGAAAAATATTAAAACCAAGGTCATGCTGCGTAGTAGGCGTTGAGATTGACCAAAAAATTGCCAAAATGGCAGAAAGCCATTGCGATAAAGTGTTCGTTTGTAACCTCGAAGATGCTTTGATGTTGGGTAGCTGCCTTGACAGGGAAGTTTTTGATACGATTGTTTGCCTGGATGTCCTGGAGCATCTTGCTAGGCCGGATAAGTTCCTTGTTTTTCTGAAGAATTTCTTGGCCCCCAGGGGCAAATTAATAGTTTCAATTCCGAATATAGCGAGATTTGAACACCGTATTAATCTTTTATTGGGAAAGTTTAATTATGAAGATGCGGGGATACTGTGCAAAGGGCATCTTAGGTTTTTTACGGAAAATACGGCCAAAAGACTGTTGCGTGGTTGCGGGTATAAAATCTTAAAAACCGAATATACCGGATTGGCATCCATGGTCAAGGTTTTTCCGAAACTCACGGCGTACCAGTTTTTGTTAATTTCCGGTATATAATTCAAATGATAAGCATATGTTAAAAAAGAATTTATGTATAGCGGTTGTTTTTTTGGTCTTAGTTGTAATTACAACTTATCCGCTCGTTTTTAATATTAACAAATATCTGCCGGCATATTTTTCAACCGATGAATCTTTCGCGATACCCTGGACAAGCTGGTTTAATAAATTTTCATTATCGAATCATCTTTCGTTTTTTCGCACTGATTATATTTCTTATCCGTTCGGAATAGAGCTTTATAATTTTACCGCTTTGATTTGGACCGCATTAATTTATATTTTGTCGATTCTAACTACTCCGGCTTTGACTTATAACTTACAAATCGTATTTAATTTATTCTTTACGGGATATTCGACATATCTGCTTGTTCTATATCTGGCAAAAAATCGGGCAGCGGCTTTATTATCGGGGGTTATTTTTGGTTTTTGCCCTTATATGTTTGTACGTTCCTGGCAGCATATAGGGGAGACTTACCTTTGGCCCATGCCGGTATTCCTGTTGTTGTTATTCATTTTACTGAATAGGAATGATTTTAAAATAAAAGCTTTGTTCGTATTGACCTTTATTTTTGCGGCTATAAATTTCGACGTTACCTTTTATATCTGTGTTATTTTGCTGGTTTTCTTTGTTTATATGTTTTTTAAGCTGCGAAAAAGAGCCGCTTATTTTATGAATATAATTTTTCTGATTTTTATTTCGTTTTTACTGCTTTTACCGCAGTTTTTGCCGGTTTTTGTTAAAATATTAAATCCACCTTCTAAGGTTCCTTCGCCCTTCAATCCCTTTTTGCGGTCTTTCGGGGATTTGTTTGAATATTCGGCTAAACCGCTGAGCTATTTTCTGCCTTCGGTTACTCATCCCGTGTTCGGAAAGTTTACCGAGCAGTTTATAGGTTCGGCTTTATACGGAATTAGTTTTACTGAGCATACACTTTATCTGGGATGGATTCCTATTCTGCTTGCTGCTGTGGCATTTTATAGGTGGAAAAAATCAAGAAAGACCCAAAGCGCGCAAGGCCAGGACAATCTTTATATAGGTTTTTTTGTTTTTTTGACTATTGCCGCATGGTTTTTTTCGCAGCCGCCTTGGTGGAAGATCGGCCCGCTAAAAGTTTACATGCCGTCATTTTTTATCTACAAAATGCTCCCGCCGTTTAGGGCATATTGCAGGTTTGGAGTTGTGTTAATGTTGGCTGTTTCCGTCTTGTCGGGATTTGGTTTAAAATTTATTATGGAGCGATTTAAAAATAAGGGAATTAAACTTGGCATTGTTATTTTGGCCTGTATTTTGGTGCTTTTTGAGTTTTGGAATTATCCGCCTTTTAAGGTCATAGATATATCTAAGGCGCCGGAAGTTTATTATTGGTTGAAAGATCAGCCGAGTGATACGGTTATTGCTGAATATCCGTTAGATATAGAATCTCCCAGCGAAATGTACCGTCTTTATCAAATTACTCATGAGAAAAAGATGATTAATTATACGATTCCCGGGCAGAAGGCACATGAAGTTGCGCTGACAATGGCTAAGCTTTCTGATCCGTTAACAATTCTTAAGTTAAAAGATTTGGGCGTAAAGCTTGTTTTGGTACATCGGGAACTATACTTAGATACGGGGCTCATTTCTGATCAGGAGGAGCTTAAAAAGATTGCTGTAAATCCGGGTTTGAAATTCGTGCGTAGCTTTTTTGCTCAGGATTGTGCAGACAACGATTCAATGTGTATCCAGAAGACGGGCCAGATTGATGTTTATGGACTTGTTTCATAGCGTATTTTTATTTATAATGTGATGAACTTTTTCATTTTGATTAAATTTAAATAGGAGGCAAGATGTCAGTTGTTATTGTTACGGGTTCTTGTGGTTTAATCGGTTCAGAGGCTGTAAGTTTTTTCTGTGAAAAGGGTTTTGATGTTTTTGGTGTTGATAATAATATGCGTAAGTTTTTTTTCGGATCAGACGGAAGTATCCTATGGAACAGGCGCCGGCTGGAGAAGAAATATAAAAATTTCCGCAATTTTGATATAGATATACGTAATGACCGTAAGATTAATAGTTTA
>ORJL011500184.1_pt1 | contig 15147 bp, 10 predicted proteins | sample 1779941 | NCBI WGS metagenome assembly ORJL01 (sample SAMEA104232317, study PRJEB22302) | groundwater metagenome | biome: forest; feature: aquifer; material: groundwater | place: USA | collected 2011-08-07 | depth 5.8 m
GGAGGTCGGCGAGATTGGCGAGGCAGAGCGGGCACGCGACGACGTCGAGATGGAACTGCGTGTAGGCGTTCCACGGATCTTCGAGGACGCCCATCAGATGCGACCCGAGCGTGCTCCGCTTGAGGCAAGTGAGGCGGTGTTCACGCCAAACGCGTGACACGGCGATGTCCGCGGTTTCCTCGTCGAGGCATTTGAGCGTTTCGGGATCATGCTCGCCGAGATATTTTTGCAGCTTCTGAATCGCGCGGAACTTCACCCCGGCGACGGCCTTCTGATCCATGTCGAGCAGTTCGGCCACGTCGAGGTTGCGCCGTCCGGCGAAGAAGAGGAGTTCGATGATTTGCAGATCTTCGAACGCGGCGCGGTCTCGGAGTTCGTCGATGAGGCGTTTGAGGAGATCGACGAGCAACGCTTCTTGTTGGTGCTGCACCTCAGCACGGAGCGCCGCGCCGCTCGGAGTTTCCGGAGAGCCCGGGGAGACGCGGTCCCACCAGTCTTCGGCATTCGCGGGTTCGGAAACGGTGGTGATCTTTCGCTGACGAAGCAGGTCGTAGAGTTTGTATCGCGCGATGGTGAAGAGGTAGGTTTCCAGCGAACGCGACGGATCGAAGGTTGCGGCCGATTGCAAGAAACCGATGAAGGTCTCCTGCACCAAGTCCTCCGCGTCGCTCAGGCTGCCGATGCGGGATCGGGCGAACGTCAGCAGTCGCCCGCTGTAGCGTTCGATGAGCTGCTGCCATGCGGACTCGCTGCCGACGCGGATCTGCTCGACAAGAAACTGGTCGGCCTTCGCGCCACTGTCCATCAGGTCATGCCCCGAAGCATAGAGATTCGTCGTGCACGAGTCGTCGCAACGTGCGCGACGGGTATGGTATTGCAGAGTGTCAGCGGGGGCAAAATGGCACCCGGAAGTGCGAGCCTTCTCCTAATTCTCTCTTCGCTATTCGACATCCGCCATTCCTGGCGGGCAGAGCCCGCCCTACGGGGAAAATCGCCTAATGCGATCGCGTCGCCGGCGACGGGAGGATCGGGGGTTTGTCGAATTCCTGTTGGGTCTTGCTGAGTTCGAGTTCCTCAAAGAGGACGGCCGGGGCGATGACGCTGGTGGCGATGCCCGACAGGGAATTGTGTACCGCCGTCTGAGCTCCGCCCGCTAGGATGCGTTTCAGCGTCTTTGGTTCGACGGGTTGAAACTTCAGTCCTCGGACCAGCGTTTCCGCGCCGGTTTCCGCGTGCACCTTGTAGGCGTAAACGGGGTCGCCGATGGCGCCGCCGCCGCCGTCTTCCACGGCTGAGATGCGCAGGGCGAACTCCAATCCCTCTTCCCGCGCGGCGTCGCGGAGTTCCTTTCGCAGGTCTTCGGGTGACAGGCCGTTGTCATCGGCGATGTACAAGCATCCGATCGTCGCCCTTGCGTCGGTGTATCCCTGCGCTCGGGCGTGGCCGTTGGTGGTCTTCACTTTCCGTGTCGGCCCTCGCCCGGAGACCAACGCCTTGAGCACGCCCTTCTCCACGAGGTCTACGCGTTGCGGCGGCGTGCCTTCCTCATCGAAACGATACGACCCCGCCAGGACGGTATCGCCGAGCATCTTGGTGCGCGGATCATCGTAGATGCGGAACGATCGCGGCAGCACGCGCAGACCGAGCTTCTTCTCGAACGAGTCGTCGCGCCCGCCGCTTCCGATGGGCGTGGCGCGGGCGGCGAGTCGGTCGCCGAGGAGGCTTTCGAACGCGGTCGCGGCGGCCTCGGGTTCGAGCAGGACGGGACCGGAGTATTGCTCGAGCGTCGGCGCCGACGCGAGGGCGATCAACTGCGTACACAGTTCGTCGACGGCGGCGAACATCTTCTCCGCGGGCGGAAGCTGCTCCGGTGTTTCGCCGAGGTAAGTGCGAGAATCGGAAAGGCGCATGCCGTCCTCGGCCTGGATCTCGGCGTTGATGCGGATCCAGATGCCGGTGTCGCTGCCGCGGATGCGCGACCCCTCGGAGTTCACCAGCCACTCCGTCTCCGTTCCCGCGATCAGGCTTACGTCGGCGTCCTGAATCTTGGGGAACTTCTCGAAACGGGCGGAGAGGTCGCGGATGCGCTGCTCCCACGCGGGGCGATCGAACGCGATCGTTGGACGCGGTTCGGTCGCTTGGACCGGCGGGGCGGGGGAGAAATCGTCCGGACGATCTTCGACGTGTGTGTCCTTCAGATACGCTACTTTCGCCGTGAGCGTTTCGACGGACTGCTTGTAGTCGTCGTCCAGTGTCAACCACATGGCATGACGCAGCGCCTGATAGTCGTCATCAAGCGGGAGGACGGAGGAGCGACCCGAACCGCGAGCGAAGTTGGTGTTGTCGAGCGACAGGTCGCCGACGCGGGCTCGGCTGATGAAATCGCGGACGCGTCGTTCGTCGGACCGCTGCAGACCGCCGTACGCGGCGCTGATGGAGTTCACCCGTCGATCGCGGGCGCGAAGTTGGATGAAGTAGGGCTTGGGTAGATCCTCCATCTCCAGGTGAAGCATGGAGCGCTGGAGTTCGTCGACCATGGCGCGGAGCACGACGTCGTCCCCGGCGGACGGCGTTTCCGCGAGCACCGGCGCCGAAAGCGAGAAACACGCGAAGAGGATGCCCCGTAGGGTCCGCTGTGCGGACCTTTCTTCCCGCCTGGTCCACGCGCACTGGAACCGCTCCCTTACGGTCGCGGCTCTGATCGAGGAAAGAGACCACGCGCTTGCGCTTGTGGCTCGTACGCTGCTCGCGGAGCATCCGTCACTCGTCACTCGTAACTCGTCCGTGGGTCGAGTCATTCGTTGCTCTCCGGTGAACGGATTGAGGTTCGAGCGCTGTTCGCATCACCCGCCTCCTGTCCCGGAGGATCGAGGATCGGGGGACGACTTTGATCGCGCTGGCGTTTTTCGATCTCGATGGTGGAGACCAGGATGCTCGGTGAGATCGCCGAGACCGGAACCCAGCCCGATTCCGCGCCGCACGTCCCGTTGAACACCGCGGGGTCGTCGCCGGTGGCGATGATCTTCTCAAACGATGTCAGCGGCGTCCCCACGATGTCGACTCCGCGAATCAGTTCATCGGGTCGTCCGTCGGCGTGGACGCGATAGACCACCAGCGGCAGAACCTTGAACGACTGCGGTCCTCGGCGACTGGTGGTGGTGAACCCGCCGGAAATATCCTCGAACAGCAATCCATACGGCTTGTTCTGCCGTTTGCATTCCTCGACCAGCGCCTTTCGCAAATCATCGAAGGGCATCTGCTTCTTCGACTTCACCGTCAGGTTCGCCTGTCGAGACACCGGGGCCGCACCGCCTTGGCGCCGACCGTGTCCGTTCGATTTCGGGAACCCTTGCACCGGTCGCCGCGACATGAGAAACGTCTTGAGCACGCCGTCTTCCACCAGCGGGACGTTGAACGCCTTCACGCCCTCGTCGTCGTACAAGTACGAACCGCGGAGCTCGACGTCGCCGAAGCGCGTGAGCGTCGGGTCGTCGTACACGCTGATGAATTCCGGCAAGACGCGCTCGTTGATCTTCTTGGTGAACGTCTGCCCCTCGGTCACGTCTTTCTGTCGGTGTCCTTCGATGCGATGACCGAAGATTTCGTGGAAGAACACGGCGCTCGCTCGGTTTCGCAGGATGGCCGGACCGATGTACGGCTCGGCGAGCGGCGCGTTTCGCAGGGCGAGCACCTGCTGAATCACCTTGCGAAACGCTTCGTCGATCGGAGCATCCGCAGGGAGATTCTCGGGAAGAAACGCCGAGAAGTCGGCGGACTGACTCAGCACCATCCCGTCTTCCGCCTTGGTGCTGGCGGTGAGCGTGACGCGGCTGCGGGTTTGTGTGGTTTGCAGTCGCGTGCCCTCGCTGGAGACGACGTTCCGCGTGCCCGCGTAGGCGCCGACGGAGATCGAGGAATTGTAGATCAGCGGGAAATCGCGAGCGATCGCGGAGATCTTCCGTAGGCGCTGGATCCAGCCGTCGCGGTCGAATTTCAGTTTCACCGGTGGATCTTCGTGGACCTGCGGTTCCTCGCGGGTGAAGTCGTCCGATTGATCCTCCTCTTCGACCTTCACGGTGAGGTTGGTCTTGATCTTGGATAGACGCGACGCGGCCTGTTTGAAGGTGCGATCGGTGTTGTACCAAAGGGCGTGAAGGATCGCGTCGGATTCGTCGGTGAGCGGAAGGGAGATGGCATCTCCTCCGCCCGCGAACGCCGGACCGCCGCCGCGAAGCTGGTGCGTGTTGTCCAGGTCATAGTCTCCGACGCGAACGTCGATCACCGCGTATCGCTCGTGGGACGACTCGTTCTGGTTGATCGCGCCGAGAGACGCCGACACCGAGACTTGTTCCTCGTCATAGACGGTGTAGTTGACGTAGTAGGGCTTGACGCCGTCGGGACTGACCAGGTTGTCCATCGAATACTGCAGCTCGTCCGTAAGACACTTCATCAACCCCGTGCTTGCGGAGAGCTTCGGCGGCGCAGGGCTCTCGGCGTGGGCAGGTGCGAGAACGGGAATCGCACAGACACAAAGGACGCAAAGGGAATGGAATCTTTTCATCTTGTCACGTGCGATACGAGCATTCGTTCCACCATCTGCCCTCCCCCCTTACAAAGGGGGGACTGAGGGGGGTCGATCGGTGCGGAGCGCCCACACAGTTCCGAAGACACTGCTGACACAGCAGTGGCACACCATTGGCGTCCGTCACACCTCGACGACCAGTTCGACTTCCACCACCGCGTTGCGAGGAAGCTCGGCCGCACCGAGCGCCGAGCGGACGTGCTTTCCGAGATCGCCGAACACCTCGACCAGGAAATCGCTCGCCCCGTTCGCCACCGTCGGTTGCTCGAAGAAACCGGGGCTGCTGTTCACATACACGCACACGCGGGTCACGCGCTTGATCGCGTCCACCCCGCCCGCGACCTGCGCGGCCGCCGCGAGGGCGTTGATCATCGCGATTCGCGCTCCGTCCGCCGCTTGCGGAACCGGAACGTCCGCGGGCACCTTTCCGGTGTAGACCAATTTGCCCTCGCGAAACGGAAGCTGCCCGCTGGTCAAAACGTGGTGAACGCTGCGCAGCGCGGGGATGTAACTCCCGATTGGTGCAGCCGGGGTCGGAAGCTCCACGCCCAGTCGCGCGAGGTTCTCACTCGGTTTCATCTTCGTCCCTTTTCCGATCGAGGGTCACCGCTTTCGCGGCGAAGTCGCCGGTCCCGATTTCATCATCGTCCGCGTCTCTATCGTCATCGTCCTCGTCGAACAACGTCGGCTCGGGTTGAGCGGAGAACGCATACTCGCGCCCCAGTTCCTCCTCGCCGTGACCCTCTTGTACCAGCGGTTCGGACACGTCGTCCAACGGGCGGCGGTCGAGAAGGTCGACAGCGATGGATCCGAACGGTCGGTCCTGTCGAACGCGGACGCGGTGTTGGCGAATGAGTTCGAGAAGGGCGAGGAAGAGCCCGATCATCTCCGCTCGCGTGCGACCGGCGAAGACGGCCTCGAACGCCTGCGAGCCGCCGGCCCGCTCGATCGAGTCCATGATGTCCTCGGCGTGGAGGGCTACGGGCGTTTCATCGACGGTCACGTTATACGTCGAGCCGGTCTTTCCGATCTGTTTCAGCAGGCGGTTGAAGGCCTCGAAGAGATCCCAGATGTCGAGGTTCTCCAGTTCCTTCTCGTCACTCGCGCGCGGCGGCAGCACGGGCAGTCGCGCGAATCGTCGGGCTCGCTCTTCGCCGGCGGCTTCCAGATCGCGAGCGGCGTCTTTGAACCGCTTATACTGCAGTAACTGTTGGACCAGCTCGAGACGCGGATCGGAGAAGCTCGCCACTTGTTCCTCCGGGGGCGGCTTGGGCAGGAGCAGGCGAGATTTGATCTCCATGAGTGTCGCGGCGAGGACGAGGAATTCGCTGGCGATTTCCGGGTCGAGTTCGCGGAGCAGATCGACGTACGCAACATACTGCGAGGTGATGCGGGCGAGGGGAATGTCATAGATGTCGATCTCATCGCGGCGAATGAGAAAGAGCAGCAGGTCCATCGGACCGCTGTAGACGTCGAGGGCGACGCGATAATCGTTCGTCTCGGTCAACGGTGCATGTCCTTCCGTGTCCTCAACAATGCGTGCTCTTCGCGGCGACGATCCCGCACGCGTCGCGAACGTCTTCCATTACCTCGCGGGCCACCTGCCGCGCGCGACGGGCGCCGGCGACGAGCATTTCCTCGACCTCGTCCAGATTTCGTTCCAACCGCTCGCGTCTTTCACGCGACGGTGCGAGCACTCGCTCAACAACATCCCCAAGCGCCTTCTTCGCTTCGCCGTAGCCATACCCGCCGCGGCGATAGTTCGATTCCATCTCCGCGACCTCCGCGGGCGAGGCAAGCAGCTTGTACAAGGAGAACACGTTGCACGTTTCCGGATTCTTCGGCGACTCGACCGGCGTGCTGTCCGTCTTGATGCTCATGATCCGCTTGCGCGTCGCGTTCGGCGGATCGAAAAGGTTGATGGCGTTGCCATAGCTCTTGGACATTTTCTGGCCGTCGACGCCCGGGACGATCATCGCGTCGTTCAGCTTGGCCTCAGGGCGTTTGAACACTTCGCGGCCGAACGTGTTGTTGAAATACCCAGCCATGTCCTGGGTCATCTCGATATGCTGAACCTGGTCCTTCCCCACGGGCACCAGGTCGCTGCGATAAATCAAAATGTCCGCGGCCATGAGAATGGGATAGAAGAATAGTCCCATCGACGGCGTAATCCCTTTGTCGACCTTGTCCTTATAGGAATGGGCGCGTTCGAGGAGACCTTTGCCCGTGACGGTGGAAAGAATCCACGCCAGTTCCGTGACTTCCGGTATGTCGCTCTGGCGAAACAGATTCGCTTTCGCCGGGTCAAGGCCCAGTGCGAGGTAGTCCAGCGCGACATCGAGGGTCAGTTGTCGCATCAGTCCGGCGTCTTGCACCGTGGTCAGCGAATGGTAATTGGCAATGAAGAAGAAGCACTCGTGCCCCTGTTGGAACTCGATGTGCTGCTTCATCGCGCCGAGATAATTGCCCAAATGCAACTTCCCGCTGGATTGAATTCCCGAAAGGATCCGCATGGGTTCCCGCTTGCAAGCCGCAGACTTCTATCCCCGTAGGGTCCGCTGTGCGGACCTATCTTCTACTCGACATACTGCTTTGCGAAATACTTCGCCGACATGGGCTCGCCCGTCGCCTTCTTGCACAGTTCACTCCAGGGATAGAGGTTTCCCGGCGCGAAAATCTTGTCGCGGAAATACTCGCCCGCTTTGGGTTGATCGAGGAAACTGGCGTCCTTTGCGTCCTTCAACCCCACAACCTTGGTCGCGGCGTAATTCCGGGCCTGCGCCGCGAAGAGTTCACCCATCAGGTAACTATGGTAATACACCGGATTCGTGAGGATATGCACCTTGGCCGCATAGTCCGGGCGATCCACCGATTCCGGCGGATTCAGTAGCTGATATTTCTTCTTCAGATCCCACCATAGTTTCCCAAGGTTCTGATCCGGATTGGTGTACAGGCCGTGCTCGAAGCGGACCATCACCTGTGTCCAACGGGCGAACATCAGCTTCTCGACGCGGAGGGTCTTCTTTGCGGACTGTGTGACCCGCTCCGCGTCTTTGGGATCGAGCTTCAGACCCTTCACCAGCCACTCCCCGTTCTTTACCACCGACCCGAACATCATGGCGATGCCTTCCGTGGTGATGCTGTGCGCCGGCTCGCGGAGGAGAAAGGGGACTTGCTTGCTGATGTACTTGTCATACACGCCGTGCCCGATCTCGTGGAACGTGGTGTCCGCCCAGTAGAGATTGGGTTTGAGATTGCAGAGCACACGAATGTCCCCCTCGCGGTCGAGGTGCGTGCAGAACGCGTGTGGGCTCTTGCCGGGTTTTTCGAGGAGATCGCTTCGCGCGACAATGTCATCGCAGGGCAAACCCAAGCCGGCGTAGTATTGCTTGACGAGTTCGATGATGTCCGCATTCTTGAAGATGTCGTCGAGTTTGGTGTCGTCGACCTGCCGCGCTTCCTGGAAAAATAGGTCCTCATAATGCCAAGGGCGAAGGTCGGCGACCGCAATGCCGAACTTCTTCGCCTGGCGTGCGTCCATGTCCGCCTTTGCTTTGGCGAACGGTTCGCGCGTCAGAGTGTCCAGTTCGTCGAAGAGCTCGAAGAACTCCGTTTCATTGATTTCCTGCAGAGCCAAGCTTAGGGCGTGAAAATGTGGAAACCCCAACTGCTTGGCCAGTTCATTCCGCATCCTGGCGAGCATTCGCAGCGTCGGTTCCGCCTTGACGCCGACCTCCATATAACCCTTCCACGCCGCGGCCGCCTCGTCGGATTTCGTGCTCGTGCTCAGAATCTGCCGAATGTCGTTCTCCGTGAGGGTCTTGTCGCCCACCTTGCTGCGATGGGTGTTGAACAGTTGTTCGACGTCATTCTCCAGATCGACGATCTTCTTTCGCAGCGTGGGGTCGCCCTGTCCCGGCAGATACGCCCGGTACATTACATCGAGCTCGCGCTTCATCACCGGGTCCGCGATCTTGCCGCCGTCCTTGAGGGACTTGAGCTTGGCGAAAGTTTCCTTGTCGCCATACAGTTCGACCAAGGCCTTGTCCGCAACCTTCTTCCGCGCAAACGCGGAGTCCGACCCCGTCGTGTTCGCCTCCCACCACGCCTGTTGGGATTCCAACCACAGCGGTTTCCACCGACCAAGATAGGAATCGCGAAGCGCGGTGAACTCCGCCTCCGCACCCTGCGTCGCGGTGCCGTCGCTCAATCCGAATGTCATCGCCATAATTGCCAGCAGCAAACTTCCTGAAATCATGAACGAACTCCCGCGCTGATCGAACGTTTACGCTTACCCACGCTCACCCCGTACCCGCCATTTCGATGCTTCGTCACTTTGACCGGGCCATCCGTCCCCCACCCTCGCAGTAGCGAGGATGGGGCACCCCGATTTCTCTGTTTCTCTGTTTCTCTGTTTCGACGTTTTGACGTTTTGACGTTTTGACGTTTACTCCACTCCCTGTTCGCCCAACCACCGTTCCGCGTCGAGCGCCGCCTTGCAGCCCATGCCTGCGGCCGTGATCGCCTGGCGGTACACGCTGTCCACGCAGTCGCCCGCGGCGAACACGCCCTCGACGCTGGTCGTCGACCGATAGGGGTCCTTCAGCTTGATGTACTTCTTCGCGTCAAGCTCCAATTGTCCCTTGAGGAACGCCGTCGCCGGTGTATGGCCGATCGCCATGAACAATCCGCCAAGCTCCATCGTCGACGTCGCGTTGGTCACCGTGTCTTGCAGTTTCACGCCCGTGATCATGGTGTCGCCGAGAACGTCGACCACGCCCTTGTTCCACGCGAACTCGATCTTGGGATTGCTCGTCGCCCGCTCGGCCATGATCTTCGACGCCCGCAGTTTGTCGCGGCGATGAATTATGTAGACCTTCGATGCGAACTTCGTGAGATACGTCGCCTCCTCGACGGCCGAATCGCCGCCGCCGACCACGCCGAGCACTTTGTTTCGATACACAGGCAGCGCGCCGTCGCACACGGCGCACGCGCTCACGCCTCCGCCGGAGTGGGCGAGCCGCAATTCGTTCGCCAAACCGAGCCAGTTCGCGCTCGCGCCGGTCGCGATGATGACGGAATGCGCGACGGCTTCGTATCCCCCATCACCCTTCACGCGAAACGGGCGCTTGGAAAGATCGACGGAGTCGACATTCTGAAACTGTCCGTAGAGACCGCCCTCGGCTTCGGTGGCGACGCCGCCATCGGCGACGATCCGCGTGCCGAATCGAAGAGCCTGCTTGAGGAACAGGTCCATCATCTCCGGTCCCTGCACGCCCTCTGGAAACCCGGGATAGTTCTCGACTTCCGTGGTCAGCATGAGCTGTCCGCCGGGGATCAGGTCCTTACTGATAGCGCGGCCGGGAAAGACTAGCGGCTGAAGGTTGGCCCGCGCGGCGTAGATCGCCGCCGTCCAACCGGCCGGACCGGAGCCGACGATCACCACTTTCTCGATTTCGCTTCGATGCACGGAATGCTCCACCTGACCCCGCTCCGCGATCGCACGAGCGTCGCGGACGATTTTCGCCGATGATACGGCGGGACGTGCGACGCTCCAAGCGATGGGGATTCCGCGATGATCGAATCAAGACCGGAGATCGAGAACCGCCGCACGGCCGCGTGGCATGGCCAAGCGAAGCGCCGCCATGCTCAGGAAAAACATGCCGGCGCTCGGCTGCGCCGCGCTCGGGCATGCCACCGAATCCCCAAGATCGGGTGCGTCGTCGCGCTGGCAGCTGCGTTGTCGACCTCCTGTCGAATGCCGACGGCGGGATTGAAGGACTCCCCTTGTCGGGTCGAACCGTGGCGGGAGACGGGCGTGCCCGGTCGACACTTTTCGACCGAGCACTTCGACGTTTACAGCACGCTGCCGGACACGACCCTTGAGGCCGCGATCCCGAAGCTGTTGGAAGCCTCGTATCGGCGGTTCACCGCGACGCTGTCTCCGCGGCGCGAGGCAAAGCTGACCACCTACGTGTTCGGTCGGCGCAGCGAGTGGACGCAGTTCACACGTCAGCGGTTCCCCTGCCGCGCCGACGTTTACGAGCGAATTCGCCAGGGCGGATTCACCGAGGGATCGACCTCGGCGTCTTTCTACGTGAGCCGGGCGCAGACCGCCGCGACCCTGGTCCACGAGGCGTGGCATCAATACGTCGCCGCCGAGTTCGACGAACCGCTCCCCGCGTGGTTGAACGAGGGTCTCGCCTGTTACCACGAGGCCATCGACCTCGCCGGCGACACGCCGCGCTTCACGCCCGAGCACAACACGTTTCGATTGTCGGCGCTGGGCGAAGCGGTTCGGCGGAACGCGCTGCTTACGATTCGGGAACTTGTGGATACGAACGCGGGAGATGTGCTTGCGAGAGACGACGAGCGATTCACGCAGACGTATTACGCGCAAGCGTGGGCGCTCATCGTGTTCCTAAGACACGGCGCCAACGGGCGATACGCCGCGGGGTTCGATCGCCTGATGCACGATGTGTCGGACGGCGCCTTCCGCAAGCGAGTGAACGCCGCGGCCCTGACCGAGGGCGACGCGGGCGCGACGACAGAAGGATCAATCGCCTTCGTCGCCTACTTCGATCGACCTCCCGCCGAGCTGCAACGGGAATACTTCGATCACCTGGTCCGCGTGACCAAGTATTGAACCTGGCGGCGGCGATTTCGCGGATGCAAAATCGCTCGGGACCCGTATTTTGGGGCTGGAAACGGCGATTTCGTCCGTTCGGTGTTTGCTTTGTGAAGCGACGGCGGAAAGTGGCTTCGTTTGGTATATTTCATGTTTTTGCGGTGCCACGATGTGGCACTTCACGGATGGGCTCGCGGAAAGGCGAGAATTACAGCGGTTTGTGGGTCGCGGTTTGGCTAGTTGAGCGTTCAACTGGGCAGCTCCCTTCTTTAACGCTGGTGGTCCGACGAGGCGGCGACGTCGCTGCGGGCGATGTCGGCGCGCAGGCCTCCGATAGAAGAGCACGGGGGCTGATCGGAGATTCTCGGGAGCTCGCCGATCGACCGACGGTCTTGGATCCCTCACGCTCGCAGCGTCCCGGCGGGCAGAGCTCGCCCTACGAGACTAGAACAGCGTACCTTGGATCACCCGGGCACTCCGGGACTTGCGTGTCAATCGAGGGTCCACCGAAAGTGAAGGGGCGGAGTGGATGTCGCATTCGTACATTTCGCCCAGATTCTTTATCTCTCGGTCGCTCCAGTCCCAGCGTCTGCCGGCCTTACCGTCCTCGACCATCTGCATGACGCGTTGGGTGGCGTCAGCCTTCATGGAGTCCGGAACCCACCACGGATATGGCATCCGCTCGAAATCTTTGCTCTGGATGTTCATGGTGTGGTTGATTACGGTCTTAAGAATCTGATTCGCCAAAGGAGACAGCAACCACCCGATCACGAAATATGTTTCGGACGGATCCACGCCTTCACGTTGGAAGGCGCAGGGTGCGCCGCTATCCAGGACGTAACCTGACGGGAGATATCGTGGGACAAAGCGAGAGGCCACCAGCTGCCATGTCAGGCCTTCTCGGCCAAAGAAAGGCTGCCCTCCCACGCCGCGCAGGTACCAGTTCCCCGTTTTTTTGTATGTAAGGACCGCATCGCCGTCGTCTTTCCAGAAGATGACATGCGTGGCCGGGGAGTACAGGATACGACCAATCGCTTTGTTGTAAGGCCGGTAGTCGTCGTGAGGTAACGAGATTGTCGTTGGGGTCTCACGCGTTTCGATTCCCACTCTTCGAGTTGTATCGCCCCGGTGTTCGGCGTCCCTGAGCTCGCGCAGTTTCCTCGTAGGGAGTTTGTTCAACCTCGCTCGTTCTTGCTCGTATGCCACGGAAACCGGGCCGTCAAGAAATCGGAAGGCGAACGGCTCGACGATTGTGTTCTCGGGCAATATTTCTCGAACAAAGTACTCGTTTTTCCCGGTTGTCATACCGCTCGACGCCACGAAGTAATCACCGAGCTTTGGTCCACGAAACAACCGTGCGACATCAGGCGTGATGCCCCACGAAAGGTTGGGAGTGCTCTTAATATCCGATTGGGTCAATGGCTGGCCGAAGCGATGTACGACTTGCCCACGGTCACGATGTGTGTACTCAACGACGAGCATCGGGTAATTGGTTTCAGGCGAGAACTCTTCAAGCTTATGCAGCGTGATCTTGCCGGACTCCATCAAATACTGCCGCAGTCCAGTCATCGTTGGAATGGTCATCAAGGTGTCGCTGCAGATAAACAACAGCCGCCCGCCGGGGCGGAGCATTTCCGTGCATGCGACGATGAAGAACGCGTACGTCTCCTTCTTGATCTTGCAGTCGAGGCGGGTACCGAGGAGGGCATCAAGTTGGTCTTCGATCGATGGATCGAAGGAACCACCGAAAGGGGGATTGCCGATGATGAGATCGAAGTTCTCGGCGAGCGCGCTGGGACGCCTACCGCTTGAATCTCGCGCGCCACGCTCCATGAATGCGCGAAAGAAGTCTGTGTGGATTAGGTGGCAAGAGTTGCCCCCCATCCTGTCGCTCGTCGCGTCCACAGTTCGTCTGCATTGATCGAGAAGTTCGCAATCAACATCCACACCGACGAGCGCGATTCCGTCCGCTTGCGGCGGTGGCTCCAGTTGCGATTCCGCTCCGCGAAGAATTCGATCGAGTATGGCTTCCACGAACGAGCCATCGCCGCAAGAGGGTTCCAGAATCCGTTGGACGTTTCGAAGATCGAGAGTCCGAACGATGTCACGCGCCAAACCCTTCGGCGTCATGAATTGGCCACGTTGGCGCTTCTCGCACCGATCGAGCTTTCTCTGCCTCATGGGACAAACCGCATTTCCGATTGATCGACCGCAAACGGCTGCTCCGCGAAGCTCGCGAACAGCTTACGTTGTCGTTCGAGCCGTTGCTGCCGGTTCGTAAAAAGCGATTGGACGCCCTCCTCGAACCGCGTAAACAGGCTCTCGATCTTGCTCGCGATCGGCCGATCCGGCGGGGTATGTCCGTCGTCAGACGCACCGTAGAAGTCCTTTTCGCGGAGCATAATCTGTCCCGGTCCTGCGTCGTAGGCAATGAAATCCGTCCAGTCGAGGAGGTCGAGAAGGTACGCCTTGTGCGTGATCGCCTCGCTGATATCAAACTTGATGATGAGCAAATAGTAGGAATCGATCCATCCCTGGAAGACGTAGTCGAGTAGCTTCTGCATGGAAACGAGGTTGGGCTGCCCACTCATACCCTGAAGGCCCGCTTTTACGTTGATCGGGTTGAACATATTGTTGGAGTGAACCCAGACGTCGCCCATCGATCGTTTCTTGGGCTGTCCAGCCGTGCCGGCTTCGTATCGGGTGTCGAGATTCACTTTGAGCAGCGCAGTCGTTTGGTCATCGACGTAGTCCGCCATGCGATGCCCAGGTTCCTTGCCGCTGATCAACTCCGCGAACGCCGCGTCCTTGACGCGCTCGGTCCAGTGCTCGTTCGTGAGACGAACAATTGTGCGTTGAAGCGTGGAATCCAGACACATTTAGCGTTCTCGGAACACCGGGTGCGACCTACTGGGCGAGAATAGACGAACAAACTGCAACATGCAACCTTGGTTTGCGCGAGCACCGCTTCCTGCGGCACTTGGGAGGCGGGGAGGGCGGACCTATGGTTTGGTGTCCACCCAGGTATTCGCCAGGTGGAGGGCGCTTAACATGCTTTGGGCTTTGTTCAGGGTTTCTTGGTATTCGCGGGAGGGGACGCTGTCGGCCACGATGCCGGCACCGACTTGGGCGTCTACGCGCCATCGGGCTGCGCCCGTTGGCGACTCGGCGCGACTCGCATCTGCGCTCGCCGGCGTGATGACGAGGGTGCGGAGGGCGATGCAGGTGTCCATGTTGCCGCCGAAGTCGACGTAGCCTACTGCTCCTGCGTACGGACCTCTTCGGGCTTTCTCTACTTCGTCGATGATTTGCATCGCTCGCACCTTGGGCGCGCCGCTGACGGTTCCGACGGGAAGGACGCTGCGCACGGCGTCGAAGGCGGTCTTTCCTTCGGCGAGCGTGCCTGTGACGTTGCTGCAAATGTGCATGACGTGGCTGTAGCGCTCAATGGACATGAGGTCGTCGACGCGCACGCTGCCGGGTTCGCAGACGCGGCCTAGGTCGTTGCGGCCTAGGTCGACGAGCATGATGTGCTCGGCCCGCTCCTTGGGGTCGGCGAGAAGTTCGGCTTCGAGTCCGCGATCCTCGGCCTCGGTGCGTCCGCGCGGGCGCGTTCCGGCGAGAGGTCGGGTCGAGACGGATCGACCTTCGATGCGACAGAGGATTTCCGGCGATGCGCCGACCAGGGTCACGCTGGGACTTTGCACGTAGAACATGAAGGGCGACGGATTGATGACGCGGAGAGCGCGGTATACGTCGAACGGTTGGGCCGCGGTGGTCGCGGAGAGACGCTGCGAGATCACGACTTGGAAGATGTCGCCTTTGCGGATGTATTCCTTGCAATGTTCGACGGCGGCCTCGAACTGCTCTTTGGACACGTTGCTCGTGGTTTGGAGTCCACCCGGGTCCGAGGAACCCTCACCCCTGCCCCTCTCCC
>ORJL011612871.1_pt1 | contig 15145 bp, 15 predicted proteins | sample 1779941 | NCBI WGS metagenome assembly ORJL01 (sample SAMEA104232317, study PRJEB22302) | groundwater metagenome | biome: forest; feature: aquifer; material: groundwater | place: USA | collected 2011-08-07 | depth 5.8 m
AAGGCAAGTGCAGGGAGGGCTTTTCCCCTTCGCGCGCACGCCGGCCGCAAGTCTCCCGCTGGAAAGTATTCCACCGGTTTGGGTTGCGAGGCTCCTGAAAAGATCCGGGTAAAGATAAGGGCTTCGCCCTGGGCTGTCTTGGAGCGCCCCTTCGGGGCGCAGCGTCTCGTCGATGCGAATCACCGCGACTTCACCTCGAACTCGACGGTCCGGACGTGGAAGTCCAGCATCCACTCGTTCATCGCCTGCTCCATCTCGGCCGTGGAGTCGATGAAGCGCATGAAGTAGATCGGCTCGGCGCGGCTGCGGAGGCGCGAGGCGAGGCGGTACGTGCCGGGCCTCGACATCGCCGACGCGGGGACGGTGTAGGAGGCCTCGCGCGTCCCGAGCGGCGGGATGCTCCGCGCCTCCATGCGGATGAACGGCGGGTGGTTGAGCACCGTCGTCGGCACGTTCGCGGGGCGGATGAAGGGGAGCTGGTCGACGTCGAAGTTGATCGGCAGGTACATCTCGCGGTCGGTCCCCTTCACGTTCGTCGTGAGGAACTTCGTCTGGAGGTTCACGAGCTGGTCGTCGTGCGGGAGCTTTCCCGCTCGGACGTCGATCGAGTGGAGGTCGGCCATGTCGCCGGCGCTGTCGAGGTAGCCGCTCTCCCAGACGTTCTTCCCGTCGGGGTCGAGGAGCGCGACGTCGAACCAGATCTCCGGCTGCGCGCCGAGCGATCCCGACGGCAGGTTGTGCCCCGGATCGAGGTTCCTGATGACGTAGCGGAACGAGAGCGACTCCCCCGCCCGCGGCGTCCCGTCGAACGAGGGGCCGTCGACCTGCGTGCTCCCCTCCATCAGCTCTTTCCGAAGCTTCTTCTTCTCCTCGAGGCGCGCGAGGTTCACGTCGACGACCTCGCGGGCCTCCTCGCGGGTGTCGCGGTCGTTCCAGTCGGGTGGGAATGCAACTTGCTGCTCGCCCGACTTTACGCGCTTCTCGAAGGCCGTGGTCCCCCACCCGGCGCGGTAGTCGAATGCGAGCCACTGCTGGATGGTGAACTTCGCGCTGTCGGGGTTGTGCGGAAAGATGCCGGGGTGCGAGATCGGATATCCGGGTCCGACGAAGGAGTGGTCGTAGTGCGTGCGGTCGGGATTCACGGGCTTGCCATGGATCACCGCCACCGGCCCCTTCGCGAATCCGCTCGCCTGGCCCGCCTTGGTGCTCATGTGGCAGTCCTGGCAGCGGATCCCCTGCTTCGCTGCGGGGGAGGCGCGGTACTGGTCCCAGACGACCTCGAGCTTGATCCCCGGGTGGACGGCGACCTGGTGGCAGCCGACGCAGAACTCGGAGGTCGCGATCGGCTCGAACTTGATCCCCTCGCGGTGGATCGGCGTCCCGCGGCCCTTGGCCTCGAGGGACACCTTCCATTCGTCGGGGTTCTTCACGACCTCCGCGACGCCGTCCCCCTCCAAGCCGCCATACATCGGATCGGTGATGTCGCCGGGGACGATCATCCGCTCGCCGTTCACCTTGCCGTACGACTCCTTGACGCGGTGGCAGGTGACGCAGGTGACCCCCTCGCGCGAGACGGGGGTACGGTCCCAGAGCGGCAGGTCGCGCCTCTCCCCCATCGCCGTGCCGATGCTCGCGTGGCAGCGCACGCAGAACGTCCCGACGGTTCCCTGGGAGAGGTCGTTGATCTTCTGATCGAACTTATGGAAGACGGGCGAGATCGACGCGTAGGAGTGGGAGGAGATGCTCCACTCCTTGTAGATCTGCTCGTGGCACGCAGCGCACTGGGAGGCGCTGGGGAAGGTGCCGGGCTCGTACGACCCCTCGCAGGTCGCTTCCTTGGCCGCAGGTGTCCCGGCGGCAGGCGCGGGCGGCCTCCCCTCGAGGACGGCGGGGTCGTGGCACCCGCATCCGAGGATGGCGAGGAGCGTGGCGGCGAGCGATATCGCCCGAGAGGACGGGCGGTGCCCGCGCCCGGCGCGAGTGGCGGCTCCCATTCCCGTGGTCTCCGGCATGGCCCCAGGAAGATCGGTCGCGAGACGATAGGCGAACGCGCTTCCAGGGTCAAGCGGTTTGGGGCGTGCACGGTTCAGTATATCACGTCGGTCCGGGCGCGGGCCCCTTGGGCTTCGGGCTCTGCGAGGCCGCGCTGCCTGAAATGAGCCGGACGGAAGTGGAGGGCTTGAACCGGTCGCAAATCGCGACCAGTTCCCAAAAGCACCGTGACCCCCGCTTTCCGCCATTCGCCTTCACCGAGCACGGCGCCATCATGGCGGCGAACGTCCTGAACAGTCCACGGGCAGTGCAGGCCAGCGTGCACGTCGTCCGCGCGTTCGTCCGACTCCGGCACACCCTGGCGGCGCACCAGGAACTGGCGCAGAAGCTCGCGGAACTCGAGCGCAAGCTCGGGACGCACGACGACTCGATCCGGGGAATCCTCGCGGCCATCCGACAGTTGATGGAGCCGCCTCCCGAGGCGCCGAAGGAGAGGATCGGATTCCACCCGCGGCAAGGCGTTCCTGACGCGGGCGGAAGCGAGACACGGCCCGGCCCTTGACCCGCCTGAAGGGCATCCGTATAGTGCCGCGTCGTTCCGGACTCGGAAGGAGTGCCCCATGCCCCGCCACACCCGGATGCCCCTACTCCGTCTCGCCTTCGCGGCCACCGCCGGCGCCGCCGCGCTCGTGCTCCTCGCCATCCGCGGCTCCGCGCCGATCGCCGCCGGCGGGCTCGAAGAGGGCGTGCAGGGCCCGAAGGCCTGCCAGGAGTGCCACGGCCCCGAGTACTCCGCCTGGGAGAAGACCCACCACTTCGCCAGCGGCGAGCTGCACCGCAGCGACAAGGCGAAGGCGATCGCCGACAAGCTCGGGCTCGAGAGCATCCGCAAGAGCGAGACCTGCCAGCAGTGCCACTACACCGTCCGCGAGGACGCGGGCGAGGTCCGTGCAAAGGAGGGGGTCTCCTGCGAGTCGTGCCACGGCCCGGCGCAGGGCTGGGTCGCCGTTCACAACAACTACGGCGGCGAGGGGGTGAAGCGCGAGGCCGAGCCCGCGGAGCACAAGGCCGCGCGGTGGAAGGCGGCCGAGGAGGCCGGGATGATCCGCCCCACCCGCCTCTACGACCTCGCGCGGAACTGCCTCTCGTGCCACACCGTCCCCGACGAGAAGCTCGTCAACGTCGGAGGCCACACCGCGGGGACGCCGTTCGAGCTCGTCTCCTGGTCGCAGGGGGAGGTCCGCCACAACTACACCGACCCGGCAACCGGCAAGCCGGACGCGAACAACCGCGAGGCGACGCCGGAGCGGAAGCGGCAGATGTACGTGCTCGGGAAGATCGCCGACCTCGAGATCACCCTCCGCGCGATGGCGCTCGCGACCGACGCCAAGGGGGTATACTTCACGACGCTCGCCACGAGGGTCGCCGACGTGAAGAAGGCGCTCGGCGACATCCAGGCGGCGCAGGCGGTCCCCGCGGTGGCGCAGGCCCTCGCGGCGGTCGAGGGGCTCGACCTCTCCGCGCCGAACGCCGACGCCCTGAACGCCGTCGCGGACAAGCTGACGGCCGCGGCGGGCACCCTCCCCGACGACGCGGCGCTCGAGAAGCTCGACCCGCTCCTCCCGAAGGACGTCAAGGGCACGCCCGCCCAGTAGCCGCGCGCGGAGACGCCAGCCGTGCTGTACGACTCGATCTCGATCCCCTCCCCCAAGAGGTGGGACATCCCGTTCGGTCCGGAGATGACCGAGGGGGACGTCGATCGCCTCCTCACGATCGAGCCGTTCGTGAGCATGAGGATCGCGAACCTCCGCACGCTCCTCCTGAACGACACCCGCGTCGTGCGGTTCCAGCGCGGCGACATCGTGATCCGCGAGGGGGACTACGGCAACTGCGCCTTCCTCGTCCTCACCGGGACGGTGCGCGTGGTCCTCGACGCGCTTCCCCCGTCGGTCCTGGGGCGCCGCGAGAAGCAGCACGTCGGCTTCTTCAGCGCGATCGCGCGGCTCTGGCGGAACCCCTCGCTCCCCGAGGTCCGCGACCTCACCACGTACCGCGACGACGATCGCCTCGGGACGAGGCGGTCGGGCGAGGACGTGACGCGCGTCTTCCTCCAGGACATCCCCGGCGTGCTGAAGGACAGGAAGTGCGCCTACATTGCGCAGGGAGAGATCTTCGGCGAGCAGGCCGCGATGTCGCGGACGCCGCGGACGGCGACCGTCGTCGCGGACGGGATGGTGGAGCTGCTCGAGCTCCCCTGGCAGGCGCTCCGCGACATGCGGCGCCAGGACCCGCGGTTCCGGGAGTACATCGACAAGATCTACCGCGAGCGCAGCCTCGGGTTCCTCCTCAGGGAGACGGAGCTCTTCCGGCACCTCGACGAGGCCTCGCTCATGAAGGTCCGCGACGCCGTCCAGTTCGAGACCTACGGGGAGATGGACTGGTACGCGCAGTACCGGAAGGTCCTGGAGGAAGGGTCGTCGAAGCGGCTCGCGCTGGAGCCGATCATCGCGGAGGAGGGTTCGCCGGTGAACGGCCTCCTCCTCTTCCGCTCGGGATTCGTGCGCGTGAGCGTCCGGCATGGCCACGGCCATCAGACCGTGGCCTATCGCGGGAAGGGGCAGTCGTACGGGATGGCCGAGATCGCGCACAACTGGCGCAGGCCCGACGCGGCGGTCCCGATGCGCAGGACGCTGCGAGCGGTCGGGTACGTCGACGTGCTGCGGGTGCCGACGCCGATCGTGGAGGAGTTCATCCTCAAGCGGAAGCCGGCCGAAGAGGTCGAGCACTGGGCGCGCGAGGCGGAGCCGGCGCCGGAGGAGGTCGCCTCGAAGCGGGAGCGGGTACCGACGGGGATGCTCGAGTTCCTCGTCGAGAACCGCCGCATCAACGGCACGGCGACGATGATCATCGACCTCGACCGCTGCACGCGGTGCGACATGTGCGTCCGCGCGTGCGCCGACGGGCACGACGGGAACCCGCGGTTCCTGCGGGCGGGGCCGCGGTACGGGAGCTTCCAGTTCCCCTCCGCGTGCATGCACTGCGCCGACCCGGTCTGCATGATCGGCTGCCCCACGGGGGCGATCTCGCGCGAGAAGCTCGGCGGAGAGGTCGCGATCAACGACCGGACCTGCATCGGCTGCACGATGTGCGCGAACAACTGCCCGTACCACGCGATCCGGATGGTCCCGATCCGCGACGAGGAGGGGAGGCCGGTGATCGGCGAGAAGACGGGGCAGGAGATCAAGAAGGCGACGAGTTGCGACCTCTGCATGGACCTGCCGGGCGGGCCGGCGTGCCAGCGCGCCTGCCCGCACGATGCGCTCGTGCGCGCCGACATGAGGGACATCGACGGTCTCGCAAAGTGGGTGAACCGCTGATGACGCTCTCGAGCCGGAGACAGGCGGCGACGGCGGCGACGATCGCGATCGCGGTCGGGCTCGTGTGGTGGCAGCGCGTCCGGATCTCCGCGCTGCGCCCGGCCGCCGCGGAGTCGGGCCTGGCGCTCTTCGGAGTCGTGCTGCTCCTCGCGTTCTACGGCGTGCGGAAGCGGATCGCGGTCGTGCCGCTCGGGTCGGCGGCCGGGTGGCTCCAGGTCCACATCTACGCGGCGTACCTGTCGATCGTGCTCTTCCTCCTCCATACCGGAGGCCGCGTGCCGGGCGGGCTGCTGGAGGGGGCCCTCGCCCTCCTCTTCGTCCTCGTGGCCGCGAGCGGCCTGCTGGGGCTCGCCCTCTCCCGCACGCTCCCGTCGCGCCTCGCATCGCGCGGCGAGGAGGTCCTCTTCGAGCGGATCCCCGCCTTCCGCCGCGAGCTCCGTGAGCAGGCGGAGGCGATGATCGCGAAGACCGGCTCGGCGGTGCTTACGGGATTCCATAGCGATCGGCTCGCGTGGTTCCTCGCGGCCCCCCGGAATGGCTGGCGCCACGTCGTGCAGTCGACGCGTCCGGTTGGCGAGTTGATCGAGCGGCTCGAGGACCTGCGGCGCTACCTCGATGACGAGGAGGGGCGGGTCGCCCTCGAGCTCGCGATGATCATCCGGAAGAAGGACGACCTCGACTACCACTACGCGCTCCAGCGGCTCCTGCGGGGGTGGCTCCTCGTCCATGCGCCGCTCACCTGGGCGCTCCTCCCCCTCGCCATGGCGCACGCCGTCCTCGCGAACGCGTTCGCGGGAGGTGCGCCATAGCGATCCGCCTGCAGAAGTTCGGACACGCGGGGAACCCCTACGAGCGCCCGGGGCGGACGTGGACGTGCGGGATGTCGTGTGAGGGGCGCTTCTGCCCGCTTGGCCCCGACGCAAAGGGACGGTGCATCTCGATGGCGGAGTGCGTCCCGAAGAAGGCGGGGCCGGCGTGGCAGTGCGCGCGCGCCGAGGAGCTGGGCGGAAAGTGCGCCGAGGGGCCCCGCGCAGATGGGGCCTGCGGCAGGCCGCTTGAGAAGTGCAGCCCGCTGCGAACGCACGCGGCGTGGCATGCGCTGGCCGCGCGCTGGGCCGCGATCTTCGGAGTCGCCGTGGTCGTCCTCCTCCTCGCCGGGAACTGGCGCGAGAGGTTCATCGTGCCGGGCGACCTGAGTTTCCCGCACGCGCGCATTCTCGGGGAAAAGACCCGCGAGGCCTGCGCGACCTGCCACTCCGCGGCGCAGGGCGGCGCGTTCGCCTGGTTCACAGGTCGCCCGACCCGCGCCTCCGACAGCCAGCGGTGCCTCGCGTGCCACGAGCTCCACGTCGACCGGCGCGACGTCTGGACGCGGCCGCATTCGATGACGGAGGCCGACCTGCGGGCAGCGAGCCTCGCGAGGGGAGGCACGCCGAGCGCGGGGGCGAGGATCGCCTGCGGGACCTGCCACAAGGAGCACCGCGGGGCCGAGAACGACATGAAGGTCCTGTCGAACGAGCAGTGCCAGACCTGCCACGCATCGAACTTCCGCAGCTTCGCCGACGGCCACCCCGACTTCGGCGACTATCCCAAGGGCGGTGCGCAGCCGATCGTCTTCAGCCACCGGAAGCACCATGACGAGCACTTCGCGAAGGCGCGCGTCGCGGTGACGTGGGAGTGTCGCCTCTGCCACGAGCCCGACCCCTCCGCCACCGCGATGCGCGTGCGGCCGTTCGAGCAGGCCTGCGCCACGTGCCACAAGGCGATGTTCGACAAGCCCGCGGGGATCGTCGTCGCGCAGTTCCCGGGCCTCCAGCGGAAGGCCCTCGAGAAGGCAGGCGCGAAGCTCGAGGGGTGGCCCGAGGACGCCAACGGAGACGTCGAGGAGCCGATCTCGCCGGTGTTCGAGCTCCTCCTCTCCGCGGGCCCCGAGTCGTCGAAGGCGCTTGCGAGCGGCCTCCCGAACCCGCTCTCCGACCTCGGGAAGCCGACGGCGGAGCAGGCGGGCGCGGTCGAGGCGATCGCGCGCGAGGTCCGGCTCGCGTTCGTGGAGTTGTCCTCGAAGGGACCCTCGGCGATCGGGGAGCGGATCCGCCGGGCGGCCCTGTCGGCGGGCGTCGAGCCGCCGGACGCGCGCACGATGGTCGACCTCTGCGGCGCGATTCCTGCGGAGGTGTTCGCTGCGGGGGGCGAGCGGTGGCTCGCGGGGAAAGAGGGGAAGGGCGACGCGGGGACGGCCCCGGGCGGATTCCTGCGCGACGCCGACTTCACCGTGCGGTACCGGGGGGCGGGGCACGCCGACCCGTTCGCCCGGGCGTGGCTCGACCTCCTCGTGCGGGGGATCCCGAAGGGCCTTCCCGGGTCGCAGGCGGTCCTGCGGCGCGAGTCGCGGCTCGGGGACCTGATGGCTTGTCTCCAGTGCCACGTGGTCGGCGAGCGGGATGGCGCGGGGTTCATCGACTGGAAGGCGGAGCTGCGCGACACGACGAAGCGGAGCCTGACGCGCTTCCAGCACCGCCCGCACCTGGTCTTTCCGAAGCTGAAGGACTGCGAGGCGTGCCACGCGATGGCCGCCGCGGTTGGCGGCGGGGACTTCCTCCCCGTGTCGCGTCAGACCTGCCTCGAGTGCCACACGCCGAAGGGGGCGGGGGACGCCTGCCTGAAGTGCCACCTGTACCACCGGGTGGAGGTCCGGCCCGTCGACCCGGCGCGGAAGTAGGCGTCGGGCGTGTTCGCTCACGCCTCCGTCATCGGAGGGTGCCAGAGACCCGCGAGGATCTGGGCGCGACGCTCTTCGATGCGTGCGAGCAGCCGAAGGAACGTGCTGGGACGAGTCATCGACCGCGCTTGCGTCGGACACGCGCCTTGAGCAGTCGCACGATGTGCTCGATGGTCTCGAAATCGTCCAGCTCGTGGGCCTCTGCCTCCGACAGCCTCCCCTGGCGGTTCTTGGACAGGAGCCGTTCGAGACGTGCCTGAGTGGAGGCGGAGGGACGGAATGCGAGCAGCTCGTTCCGCGTCAGCCCCCCTGCGAGGAGGTCAAGGAGGTCATCACCGATGGCCGTGGTGTGAGTGCTCATGCGACCGCGAATCTACCCGTGGTCCGATCCTCAATCAAGCACGAGTTCGATTCACGGCGTTTCGGGGGCGGGGGGACGCCTGCCTGAAGTGCCACCTGTACCACCGGGTGGAGGTCAGGCCAGTTGACCCTGCGCGGAAGTAGGCGTCGGGGGTTCTTGCTCACGCTTCCATCATCGGAGGGTGCCAAAGACCCGCGAGGATCTGGGCGCCTGCAGCGCTCATGGCCCCGTGCGCGACGAGATCCCTGGCCAGCTTCTGCGTTGGCTCCGCCTGCTCGATGCTCCGACGGAACTGTCAGGCGACGTATCGCAGGATTTCGACCTCAGCTCCGTCCCGGGCGGCCCGCTCGGCACGGTCGAGGACAATCGACGTCACTTCGTCCGAGAGGTAGTACTCGCCGCAGTTCGGGCAGACCTCGGCCGGCACGCCCTTCAGGATGACGGTCGTCTCCCCGCGTTGAAGGGTAACGGTCGTACCCCCATGGCGCGTTTCACCCTGCTTGCAGAGGACGCACTTCATGGAGACCTCCTTGTCCGGAAATCGCTGCACCACTGGTCAAGGTCGGGGAGGTCCGTGATGGGCGGCCACGGCTCCGCGGACGACTTCTTCTTCGGCTTGGACTTCGGCGGGCCGAGGTCGGGGGTCTTCGCCGGCGTCTGTTCGAACGGCGCGTCGCAATACATGCAAGTCTTCCGCCCCGCCGGGTTCACTGCCTCGCAGGCGGGACACTTCACGCCGGCCTTCTTCTCCCGCTTCTTCGTCAGCTTGCCGTCGGCGACCCCGTCCTCCAGGTCGGCCTCGTGGAAGGCGGCCTCGAAGTCCTCGCGAGTGAGCAGCCCCTTCGCGACGAGCACGCGGAGGAGCGTGTGGCAGACGAGGTTCATCTCGCCGACGATCTCCGTCAGCTCCTCCACCTTCTTCGTCGCCTCGCGGACGGTGTTCACCTGGTGGAGCATCTGGACACCGACGTCGCCGGCCTGCGCCTTCGCCGTCTGGAGGTCCTGGTTCGACAGGATCCCCTTCCCATTCAGGAACCCGAGCAGGTCGAACCCGCGTCCGTACATGGTCACCTCCCTCTCATTGCTTCTCCTCGACGTCCTCGATCGACGAGGAGACCTTCTTTGACAGGGCGTCGATCCTCACCGAGAGACGGACGTCCCGGGCGTCTCCCATCCCGCCGGGCGCCTTGTCGGCCCCTCCCGAGACGACCTCGATCTCGGACGGCGTCACCAGCCGCGCGGTCCAGGCACCGCCCCAGGGGTCCTTCTGCATGCCATCGTCGATTCGCTTCTTCGTCTTTGGATCGATCCACTGGAGGACCGGATGGGTTGGTGTGACGTCCGTCCGTCCGTGGAGGAGGACCCGCTCGATCGCCTGGGCCATCCGCACGAGCATGTCGTGCGCGTCCGCGCGTCGTCGTTCCGCCGCAGCGCGCTGCCTTTCTTCCTCCTGACCGCGGGCGTGATGCCACCACACGGTCAGCACTCCCGCCCCCACCCCCAGCAGGAGCATGGCCGCGATGACCCTATGCCCGGTAGCTCCGCGTCGCTGCCTCGGCGTGCTCACTTCGCTCCCTCGGCTTCGACCACGATCCCCTGGTCCTTCTCCACGGTGGCCCGAAGGGAGACCCCCGGCCCGCTCGACTCGAGGACGGTCCGTTCGTCGGTGCGTTCGGCGACACGAATTGGCGACTTCCACGGGTTTTCCAGCATCGCCCGAACCAGATACGGCGCGCGCGTCGCGGGCTCCACCTCGGTCGTGAGCGGGTCGAGCGACTCGGGGAATCGCCCGTGGTCGTGCCAGTACCGCTGGAGGATTCCCCCCACCTGGACGAGCTGGTGCTCCGCCGCGGCCCGGTCGCGCGCCTCGCGGGCGCCGGGGCGGACGAGCCAGAGCTTCACGCCGATCCCGCCGAGGGCGCCGATGCCGAGCAGCGCGGCCACGACGAGCCTCCCGGTGCGAGGGCCTACGCCAGCCTGGATGGGACCTTCCGTCATTCTTCGCTACCGTCGTCCCGGAGCTGTTCCTCTTCCATCCGCTTCTGATCGCGAAGCTCACGTTTCGCGCGCTCCTTGAGCGCGTCGAAGCGCTTCCGGACGCCCTTGTCTCCCGCGGCCTCGAGGTCCGCGAGCCAGCGGGAGACGCGTCGCGCGTCGTATTTCAGGTGCCGTTTGTGGAGCTCGATCACGTCCGCTTCGTCCTTCCCCCTCCCGGCCCGCATCTTCATGGCGAGCAGCATTTCCGGGGGGATGACAGGAACTTCGAAGGAGTCGAGGATCTTGGACTCCGGATGCTGCAGGAAGGGAAGGAACTTTCTGGGGACCCGGAAGAGGTCCACGGTGACGCCCGTCTCCGGGTCCAGGAAACGGATGCCCCCCTTGTATCTGAATCCGCCTCTCTCCATGAGCGCACCGAGCGACCGGATGGGCGCGCAGATGCCCACGTCCGCGTCCTCCGTCGATCGCCGGTACCCGTGCGCATAGACTGCGACGCCCCCGATGAACGCGTAGTCCACGCTCTTCAGGGCGTTCATCACCTTCCGTATCGTCTTTCCGATCAGTGCCTCGAGACCACCTGCCATGAATCTGAATACCTCCCTCAACCGAGATGTCACCGTGCCGCGCGTCATGACCTGATCACCCCCGCGGGGAGCCTTCGCAGGCTCGCTTACGCGAGCCTCTCCACGGCGCCCTGACGGGCGCCTCTCCACGGCGCCCTGACGGGCGCCTCTCCACGGCGCCCTGACGGGCGCCTCTCCATGGCGCCCTGACGGGCGCCTCTCCACGGCGCCCTAACGGGCGCCTCTCCATGAAACCGAGGTCGATTCTACCCGACCGGCTCGGTAGGATGGAACGTCGATGGACCGTGACGCGCTCAAGGAGAAGGTCGCCTCCCTCCCGACGTCGCCCGGCGTCTACCTGATGCGGGACGACAAGGGGCGGGTGCTCTACATCGGAAAGGCGAAGTCGCTGCGCGACCGCGTCTCCTCCTACTTCCACGCCGCGGCCGACCTTGCGCCGAAGATCCGCGCCATGGTCGCGCACGTCACCGACATCGAGCACCTCCTCGCGGAGAGCGAGGTCGACGCCCTCCTCATGGAGGCGCGCCTCGTCAAGGACATCCAGCCGAAGTACAACACCGACCTCAAGGACGACAAGTCGCGCCCGCTCCTCGCCATCTCCAAGGAGGAGGATTTCGCGCGCGTGGTCGTCACGCGCGAGATGGACCGCGCGAAGTTCACCTACGTCGGCCCGTTCGGCAGCGCCTCCGACCTCCGCGCGGCGGTGCGGATCCTGCAGGGCGTCTTCAAGTTCCGCACCTGCGAGCTCGACATCCGTGAGGGGGACGACAAGCGCCGCTTCTACCGCCCCTGCATCCTCTGGAACATCAAGATGTGCACGGCGCCCTGCGCGGCGCACATCCCGAAGGAGAAGTACGCGGAGGACATCGCCTCGTTCCGCAAGTTCCTCCAGGGAGGCCGCCGCGAGCTGCTCGCGGAGCTGGAGGCGAAGATGAAGGCGGCGGCGGAGCGGCTCGACTATGAGGCGGCCGCGTCGTACCGCAACCAGGTCACGGCCATTCGCCGACTCGCGGAGCGCGGGACGCTCGCCGACATCCACGAGGGGGAGGTGGTCCCGGTCGACCCGAGGCAGAGCCTCGCGAGCCTGCAGGAGATCCTCGGCCTGATGGCGCCTCCGCGGACGATCGAGGGGATGGACATCGCGCACCTGATGGGGGACGAGATGGTCGGGTCGCTCGTCTCGTTCGTCGACGGGATGCCGTTCAAGGGGGGATACCGCCGCTTCAAGATCAAGGGCGTGGAGGGGATCGACGACTACGCGAGCATGCGCGAGGTCGTCCGGCGCCGGTTCACGCGGCTCGTGGAGGAGGAACAGGTCTTCCCGGACGTGCTCCTGATCGACGGAGGCCTCGGCCACCGGAACGCGGTGCTCGAGGAGTTCTCCGCGCAGGGGATCGCGCCGCCGTTCGTCGCGGCGATCGCGAAGCACGAGGGGGACCACCTGTTCGTCGGAGCGGAGGAGCCGCTCACGCCCGACCCGCACGCGCCGGGCTTCCGCCTGCTCCAGTACGTACGGGACGAGGCGCACCGCTTCGCGCAGCACTACCACCACCTGTTGCGCGGGAAGTCGCATTTCGGCGACCGCAAGCGGAAGGGCAAGAAGTTTGGCCGCGCGACGGAAGAGCCTCTATAGGGGCGACGGCGGCTCGACGGGACGGAGCGTCGCGCCCCCGCCATATGCCCATTGCGCGTCGTTTCCCGCACGGCTATAGTCCGGGGCGGGAGGTCCGTCCGCGATGGCATCGCTCCTGGCTCGCCTCGGAGTAAGATCGCACAGGGGCGATACGAGGTTTCCAGACACGCCGAAGAGGAGTTGAAAAACGACGACTTCGAGGTCGCGGACCTGCTCTCCGGGATCGCGTCCGGTCGCATCGTTGGGCGCCAGCGGGATACGCAGCGCGGTCACCTCAAGTACGTGATCAGGGGAACGGCGACGGCCGGCCGGTTCATCCGCATCGTCTGCCGACTGATGCGCAGCGGCGACGTGCTCGTCATCACCGTGTTCGAGGACAAGCCATGAAGCGGCATGACGACTGCGAATTCTGCGGCGGCGCTGTCAGGTGGAAGAAGGCGACCGTCTCGCTCCGCCGCCGCGGGCGGTGGATGATCTTCGAGAACGTCCCGACGTGGGTGTGCCTCTCCTGCGGCGAGCACTTCTATCCGGGACGGACTCTGGAACGCCTCGAGAAGATCCTCATCGAAGGGAAACTGCGGGGGAAGGCGATCCGCACGAAGGTCGTAGTCCCGATGGTGGATTACGGCAAACTCGCCGTGCAGCGGTCCGGTCGAGCCCCCCCACCCGCCGGCTTCCGCCTCCTTCGTCGGGTCCACGTGAGCACTGTTCGTTCCGCCCTGCCGTGCTTCACCTTCGACCGAGGCACCCTCGTCCTTCGGGGGGTAGACCGCGCGGGGGTGCCGTGGACCTGGGACCCGCGGGTCTCCTCATGGCGGTGCGACGCGATCGAATGCGAGGTCGTGCGGCCGGGCCTTCCGGGGATCTGCGAGGATCGCGTCCGCGACCCGGCACGCGTCTCGTGGCCGAGGACCCTCCTCCCGGCGCTCCGCCCCGAGCAGGCGCGCGCGCTCGCCGCATGGCAGGCCGCGGGCGGACGGGGCACCGTCGTCATGCCGCCGGGGACCGGCAAGACCGAGGTCGCCCTTGCGGCCATGGCGGCGACGCGCAGGCCTACCCTGGTCGTCGTCCCTCTGAAAGCCCTCATCCCGCAGTGGCAGACGCGGATCGTCCGCGCGCTCGGTTGCGAGGCGGGCGTCCTCGGCGCAGGAGGCCTCGATCTGCGCGCCGTGACGCTCGCCACCTATGACTCCGCGTATACCCGGATGCCGGAGGTCGGAGACCGCTTCGGACTCCTCGTCTTCGATGAGGTCCACCACCTGCCCGGCCGTTGCTACCGCGAGGCGGCTCTGCTCTCCACGGCGCCGCTCCGCCTCGGGCTCACCGCCACGTTGGAGCGGACCGACGGTCGCCATGCCGACCTCGATCGCCTCGTCGGTCCCGTGGTCTTCCGGATGGGCATCCGCGAGGCGAAGGGCACCGCGATCGCCGACTACACGGTCGTCCGAGTCCCCGTCGACCTCACGCCGCAGGAACGCTCACGCTACGCGAGCGCCGGGCGCCTCGTCCGCACCTGGCTCCACGCCCGTCAGACCCAGGACGCCGAGTACGCCTGGAAGGACGTCATCGCCGACTCCGGGCGCGACCCTGCCGCACGGCGCGTCCTCCGCGCGTTCCGCGCGAGGCGGGCGATCGAGGAGCGGGCGGAGGGGAAGCTCTCCGTCCTCGCCGAGATCCTCCGCCTCCACGCGTCGGACCGCGTCCTCGTCTTCACGGGTTCGAACGAGATGGCCATGGAGGCCTCCCGACGGCTCCTGATCCCCGCGGTGCTCTCGCACTCGGGCCTCGCGGAGCGCAGGGCGGTGCTCGAGGGGATCGCCTCGGGGCGCTTCCGCGCCGTGGTCGCCAACCGAGTCCTCGACGAGGGGCTGGATCTCCCCGAGGCGAAGGTTGCAGTCGTCCTGGGCGGCTGCGCCTCGACGCGCCAGGCGCAGCAGAGGCTGGGGAGGATCCTCAGGAAGACGGGGGAGGCCCCGGCGACACTGTACGAGGTTGTGTGCACGCGCACCCGCGAGGAGGCGCGATCGTGTGATCGGAGGCGAAGCGATGCTTACCCGAGACCTCGCCATTGTGCGCTATGAGCGGGGTCGCGTCGTCCCCGACCTTCTGCGCCGCGAAACTCACGCACGCTACCCGGCGTTCGCGCGCCGGATGCTCGCCGTCTATCGCGCGGGGACCGGCCGGGCGCGGCGCGACCTGCACCAGGAGGTGGAACGGGTCTTCGAGGGCGAGGCCGACTGCGACCCCCGCCGCGTCCGCGCCTTCTGCCGCCTGCTCGACCAGGAGTCCGAATTCCACACGCCTGCGCGCGGGGAGGGGGCCGCGCTCCGCTTGGCCGTCTTCACCCGCGCGGCGGCGCTCGGGACGGAGGTGGCCACCGAGGAGCTGCGCGCGACGATCGCCTCCGAGCTCGGAAGACCGTGGCCCGAGGTGGAGCGCGACCTCTACTCGGACGCGCCCGGGCTCCAGCCGCTGGTGGCC
>ORJL011583223.1_pt1 | contig 15141 bp, 11 predicted proteins | sample 1779941 | NCBI WGS metagenome assembly ORJL01 (sample SAMEA104232317, study PRJEB22302) | groundwater metagenome | biome: forest; feature: aquifer; material: groundwater | place: USA | collected 2011-08-07 | depth 5.8 m
CAGCTCATGCTGGTTCCTGGCTATCATCGTAGAGCGGGCCTTTTCTTTCAGCCTTCTCAGATGATTCAGACCTGCGTTGAGGGACGACTCTGACCTTACCGTCCCGGCATGGTCCTGCATGACCTGCTGGAGCGCCACGTTTGCTTCCCTCCACCCCGGCCCTACCTCCCTGCTCTTGATTTCCTGGAAAAGGGCGTCGTACTCCTCAACACATTCCGGACGTCTATCAGCGCGATCTATACCCTTAGCATAATTGGCGGCGTTCTCTCCCGCTATCCAGCCATACACTGCAGCACAGGATATCCCGCTGATACCGAACTCGTCTCCGGCAGCGTAAAGTCCCTTCATTGACGTCGCCGCTTTCTCGTCGTACAGGACCCCACCGGGATGGACCATCCCAAATGTCATGAATTCTACGCGATGCTTCCTTGGGTCGATGCCCTCCTCTGCCATATGATCTAGTAGAGCAACGTTGCCCTCCTGCATCAGCCAGTAGTGCATGTAATCGTAGTCTTCTTCTGAAATACCCCGGCAGTCCATGTAGACCGGGCCCCTCCCGGATTTTGCATAGTCCTCGAACATATGAGGATAGACGTCTGGGGCTATGTCACCGTACTTTCGCAAAGGCTCTTTAACGAAGGGCCCGGCCGGCCTCCCATCAGGGTCTCGGAGGACGCCTACCCAGGTTGCCTTGCCTATTCTCGCCAGGTACTTGGGGCCAGCATGCCGGTAATACATCTCCACATCAGCCACTTCGGCTCCAGCGCGGTAGCTCATTACCCGGCCCGCCCCTGTGATTCCAAATGTCCACTCCAGGTTCGACATCCAGCCGGGAGTCGGTCCTGGATACAACCTCATGCATCCCCCCGTCCCCAGGACAACGCTCTTGGCGCGAAACTCGACCAGCTTCTCCTCTCTGGTATCGACACCTATGGCTCCTGCCAGCCCGCCGTCCTTCAGCAGGTCGAAAACCATTACCCTGTTCCTGACCTCCACGCCTCGCTGTCGTGCCTCTCTGGTCAGGACTCGTTTCTGCTCCTGACCCGCGTACTTTATCCGGAACAGAGGGCCTCCAGGGAAGGCATGCCCTGCGAACTCGTACTTGCCGTTGTACTTCATGGGGATACCCCAGCCATCCCACAACTTGACGACTTCGGACGACAACTCGAACCAGGTGCGAACGAACTCTGTGCTCCTCATCGACACAGCCCTGCCCAGGAGGGTGTGGCGCCATTGAGCGATAGCCGCCTTGATATCCGAACCGTGAAATTCTGGCATATAGCAGAAAAAATGGTCATTGCCTGAAGCCCCGGCTCCGCTACGTAGGGTATTACCCTTCTCCGCGACGACGACCTTCGCTCCCGCCTCCCGCGCTCGTATGGCCGCCATCAAGCCGGCTATTCCGCCACCTGCCACAAGCACGTCGGTCTCTATTACTTCTCGTTCCACATCTGTTCTCCTATCTGCTGGAAATCGGGCCTTCGTTATCTATTGCCTGCTTTGCCGCCACTGTACGCTGAGACGAGTTCCGACACGTCTTGCACATCCTCTATGCGAAGTACCATCTGCTCACAGGCTCTTATGGTTTTCTCATCACAGACTGAAGCTGCCAGCCGTTCGAATTTTGCCAGCAGTTCGCTCTCAGACAAGGGCCGGTTCGGGCCTCCCTTCCTAAAATCAACGCGTGCGCTGACACGTCTGCCATCATTTGTAATAGCTTCCACTATGGCGGGTTTCGCCTCTGACTGAGCGAGCCTCGTCAACTCGGGGTCAACTTCCATTTTGACCCGCGCACTAAGTGCCAATACTTCCGGTTGATGTATGGCACTTGTAGTGAAATGTTCGGGGCCGAGGTGTCCGTGCTTGACGGCCGCTGCAACAAGATAAGGAATGCTGAACTGGCAGGTCTCGATGGTGCTTGAAGGAGTGGGGTATTCTATCCCCTCCCCAGACAAGACCGAAGCGTAGCTTCTCACTACAATGGTCTCGACCTGATCCGAGGTTAACCTGTGCTGTCCAACAAGGTCGAGTGCCGCTTCCACTGCGGTTTGGGCTTTTCCGCAGCAAGGAAAGGCTCGGAACCCTATGTTCTCCATCTGGTACTGCTGCCCCAGCCCTACAGTTATCCTATCAAGATTTTGCGTTTGGCCTGCCATCGAGCAAAACCCCCATGCGGGATTGGAGGAGCCCTCGAGTATGCGATCACTTCCGGTATAGCCTCTTGCTGCCAAGAGAGCGGCTTCTACACCGGTTCGGGCTGCCTGCCCGCCAATGACAGGCATTATGCTGTGTCCACCAAAGAAGTCTTCTGCCATTGAAAATGGCATTATTGCCCCTACAATACCTAAACAATTTGTCAGAGCTGATCGGTCAAGGCCTAGCAGCCTACCAGCAGCCGCAGCCGCTCCGAAGGTTCCCACAGTTCCGGTGGACATGAACCCACTGCGTCCGGATGAAAGTCCAATTGCTGCGGCAATTCGCATTGACGTCTCGTATCCGGCGATCACAGCCGCAAGTAGTTCTTTTCCACTGCTGTGCCGAGCGTCAGCGACTGCTACGGCGGCTGGCAAGACACAGCTTGCGGGATGAAAGGAACCATATATGTCCGTGAACTTCAATAGTTCCGCAAGCACTCCATTGGCGAGTGCAGTTGTACGGCAAGAACTGCGTATGCCAAGACCGACTACTGTGGCCTCTGCAACGTCCCCAAGGTCTCGGATGAAGCCGGCGAGCCTCTGAACTTCTTCGTCCATCCAAACAGACCCAACCACACATCCTAGAAAGTCCAGTATGCACTGCTTGGCTGTCTCCTTCACTTCCAATGGAGTCTCAGACAAAGAGAGATCAGCACAGAAACTTGCCAATTGAGTCGTGTAGCTCATATCAACTGCATCCTGTTCTATTAAGTCAATTGTGGGACCAAACCCTAAACTTGCATCATTGCTTCCCTAGTTTTGCCTCTGCATATTCTACAAACGAGGTATCGACAATGTCGCTCATGGTCTTTTTCCCACTGTAAAGTCCCTTGTCAACGTACCACTTGAATTGTGCATCCATGCTTTTCCTGTCGGAAAGGCCGTTCGGATTGAGGTAGGACATTTCCATGAGGTCGTACAGTTTAACGTCCTTAACTGTGCTGTACTTCACCATGCTGCTTACCACGTCGCTGCGTCCCTCCTTGGTCGTGAAGGCCTTAGCGTAATCTCGGACTCCTTTGAGATAGGCCGTCATCCATCGGCGGCCCAGGTCTTGGTCCTTCAGCAGGGCAGAGCCATAAATGATATTGCCGATTGAGAGGTTCCCTCCGAAGTAGGAACTGTTGGGTATCCATTTGACGAATAGCCCTTCCTGGACCCCTCTGACGATCCACGGTTCAGAACTGTAGCTCGCTGCAATGGCCTTGTTGGCCATTGCAGCCTCCTGTTCAGCAAACGGCAGAACCTCTACTCCGACTTCACCAGCCTTGAAACCAGCTTGTTCCAGCATCATCTGTACGGTCTGGTCGCCGAGACTTCCTAGCGAAGGAATGGCTACCTTCATCCCCTTCAGATCGGCGGCGGACTTGATCCGACCAGAGTCGGCCAAGTCTTTCCGCAATACAATCCAGACAAATTCCCATTTCGGGATAGACTGGCCTTTGTCCGCTACCAATTTCAGTTCCACGCCTCGATCGGCGGCGGCCAGGATAGCCGTACTCAGCGGCATACCGATAACGTCCACTTGGCCGGTGCCTAACGGGGCGATCATCTCTGCCACGGTGCGGAATGAAACCATCTCTATGTCGATGCCCTGCTCGTTGAAATAACCCCTATCAAGGCTTACATAGACCCCGGCATCGGACAAAGTCTGGGCAGAGCCAAACTTGACGGTCGTTCGCTTGGGCGGAGCAGTAGAAGTTGCCTTCGCCGCGGACGAAGGCGTCGGCGAAACGCTTTGAAGGGCCTCCTTCGCACTTGGCGTAGTGATAGCCTTAGGCGTTGCCGGGCTCGGCGTCGGAGCCGCCGGGGCACAGGCACTGGCGACCAATAACATGACAGCAGCTAAAGCCAGGGCGGACAGCCAGTGTTTCATGGGCTCAGGCATGCTCTGCCCACTCGGGTGACACAGCTTTCTGTTCGAGCTCACTTCCTAGTACCTCCTTAAAAGGTGAAAAGACCATGCCCAGCCACCTACAAGGTTTTCCGGGAGCGGCGTTGAAGTGCTGGTGTTCAACCCCGCCTGGCTTGATCGGCAGCAGTATCAGATCCTCCTTCTCCCAGTCCAGACGTTGACCATCTACGATTGTCCAACCCCTGCCTTCGATCACGTAGATGGCCAGCCCGCCTTGATGCCGGTGGCGTCCGGAGTGGCTCCGAATGTCGTGGACAAATAGTCTCCAATTCCTAACAGCCATGTCATCGAAAACGATGTGAAAGTAGAACTTTTGTCGCCCCTGTCGGCTCAGCTCCCACGGGCGGTCGGATGCTCTGACTATAGTCTTCCCTTCGATCGCTTGTTGGCGCAGTTTGGCATCGTACTTGAAGCCTTCTTCGTAGGCATCGCATACCTGAGCCTCTGCTTCCCTGATCCGCTGGACTTCTCTTTCTACCATGCCGGGCCTCACGTGCTTGTTGTACAGATGGAGCATACGGTTCGCTCCACGCGGTTCTTACGTCATAATTGGTCAGCTACCGGACTATGTCCCACCACTCCTGTGCCGGAATATCGTCGGCTCTCCTAATGACATGCAGCTTGTCCTGCAGCAACGGGTTTGCGAAGGGGTAGTCAGGCCGGATGTGACCACTTCGGGTCTCTTTCCTGTCCAAAGCCATGAGACACACCAGTTCTCCCAGATCAATCAGGTCGAGAACCTCGAGACAACGCATCAGCTCATGCTGGTTTCTGGCCACTAGACTGTTGCGCGCTTTGTCCTTGAGCCTCCGCACATGGTTGAGACCCGTCTTAAGCAAAGTCTCTGATCGAACAGGACCAGCATGGTCGTACATTACCTGCTGTAAAGCGATATTGGCCTCCCTCCAGCCTGGTCCAACCTCCCGGGATCGAATGGAGTCCAGCAGCCTCTCACGCTCCTCGATGCCATCCAGTCCCTTCTCAAGAGACTCTGTTCTTTCCCTTGCGTATTTGGCAGCGCTGTCTCCGGCTTCCCACCCGAACACCGACGCAGTCGTCATCCCACTCCCGAACTCATCGCCAGCAGCATAGAGCCCTTTCACGGAAGTCTCACACCTCTCGTTGTAGAAGAGGCCCCCTCCCCGGTTCATTCCGTACGTCATGAATTCGACTCTATGCTTGCGGGGGTCTATCCTTTCATCCTTCATATGGTCAAGGAGAGCCAAGTTGCCCTCCTGTTCGAGCCAGTAGGTCATGTACTCATAATCTTCATCCGAGATGCCTCTGCAGTCCATATAGACGGGTCCTCTACCAGACTTGGCATAGTCCTCGAACACAGTCTGGTAAACATCTCCTGCCACGTCCCCATGCTTCCTGGAAGGAGCTGTGAGAAAAGGACCAACGGGCTTTCCCTGAGGGTCTCTCAGAACACCTACCCATGTCGCCTTTCCGATTCCAGCGAGATACTTTGGACCAGCGTGTCGGTACGGCATCTCCATGTCTACCAACTCGGCACCAGCACGGTAAGCCATAGCTCGCCCGGCCCCTGCGAGTCCGAACGTCCATTCCAAGTTGGACATCCACCCGGGCGTTGGGCCCGGATAAAGCCTCACGCATGTTCCTGTGCCAAGCACCACGCTCTTGGTGCGAAACTCAACCAGCCGATCATCTCTGGTATCTATAGCCACGGCGCCTGAGACGCAACCATCGGCAGCGAGCAGGTCAAATACCATCACTCTGTTGACGATCTGTATGCCTCGCTTCTTGGCCTGCTTGGTGAGGACAGGCTTCTGGTTCTGCCCAGAATACTTCAGTTGCATGAGCGGCCCGCCTGGGAAGGCATGGCCGGCGAATTCATATTTTCCATGGAATTTCATGGGAATGCCCCAACTGTCCCACAGCTTTACTATGTCATATGACCGCTCGAACAGCGTGTGAACGAACTCTTTGCTTCTCCTCGCTGCTATCTTGCCTCCCACCAGCCACTTCCGCCACTCAGCAATTGCCGCTTTCATGTCCGAACCGTGGATCTCTGGCATGTAGCAGAAATAATGATCATTACCGGCAGCCCCGGCGCCGCTGCGCAGCGTGTTCCCCTTTTCGGCAACGATCACCTTTGCTCCCTGGTCGCTGGCCCGGATGGCGGCCATCAGCCCTGCTATGCCTCCACCGACACACAAAACGTCCGCTTCTAGGACCTTCTTCATGGTGACTCTCCTGGTACGAGTTATGAGCAGACGTTTGGTCTGCAATTGATTAGGCTGTTTGTCGACAGGACGGCCACTGCCTGTCCCTACTGCTTACCCAGTTTCTGGACCGCGTAGTCCACGTAAGATAAGTCTGTAATATCGATGAAGCTCTTCTTGCCCTTGTACAAGCCTTTCTCGAGGTACCATTTATACTGCGCATCCATGCTTGCCTTGTGGAATTGACCATTGGGGTCCACGTAAGGAGTCTCGATCAGGTCGTAGAGCTTAGAGTCCTTAACTGGTGTGTACTTGGATAAAACCTGGACGACCTCTTCCCTCTTGCCCTGAGGGCTCAAGGCTTTAAGATACTCCCGTACTCCCTTAAGGTAGGCGGTCGTCCAGCGACGACCCAGCTCCTGGTCCTTTATGAGTGTGAGACCGAAAGCCATGGCTGTGGTTTGGACCTGCCCCCCATAGAACTGGCTCGCAGGCTTCCACTTTACGGCCAGCCCCTGCTGGACGATAGGGGCAACGGTTGGCTCTGTGGTATAGGCTGCAGCGACAGCCTTGTTAGCTAGGGCAACCGGCTGGTCAGCTACCGGGATTACTATCACCTCAGCATCACCCGGCTTCAGACCAGCTTGTTCTAGCATTATTTGTACTGTCTGGTCCCCAAGCGATCCCAGGGAGGGTACGGCTATCTTCATACCCTTCAGTTCAGCTGGGGTCTTGACTTGCCCTGAGTCCGCCAAGTCCTTCCTGAGCAAGATCCAGTTGTGCTCATAGGAGGGGGCGCTAATACTGGCAGGGGCGACTAGCCTAATATCCATGTCGCGGTCCGCTGCTGAGAGAATGGATGTGGCGAGCGACGTGGCCAGGATATCCAATTGCCCAGTTGCCAGAGGGGCTACCCCCTCCGAGCCGCTTCGGAAGTTTACCAGTTCGATGTCTATGCCCTGTTCCTTGAAGTACCCTTTGTCCAGGGTCAGGAAGAAGGCGGTGAAGGCTGCGAACCCAGGCGAGCCAAACTTTATCGTCGCTGGTCTTGGGGTCGCAGTAGCTGATGGAGGCGCGACCGTTGGAGGAGGCGGTTTGGTAGGCTCGGTTGTCCCTGCCGTAGGAACCGACGCCCTGGTGGGAACCGCAGTAGGCGATACCGCCGGAGCACAGCCAGAAACGACCAACAGAGCCGCAAGAACAGCTACCGTTACCGACATACGGAGTCGTTTGATTTCCATAATTCCCTTAACCCCCAAGCTATTGCATGCCCACATGCCGAGAGAGACCATTCCTAGGATATTCCGAAGATCTCTCGAATCATTGGTGCGGTCTGGCTGCTCTGCCTTAGCGTCTCCAAACTGGCGTAGTATACCTCCATTCCCTTATAGAAGTCGGGTACGCTCACGCCACTACGGACCGGGAGACGCTTGCTAACGGCCACAACTTCGTCCTCTTGCCCTTCCTTGGAAAGCCACCAGTTTACCATGAGCTTGGCGGCGTTAGGATGGGGAGCGTCCTTGGCGATGAGGACTCCCGCCTGGTTACTCGTTGCGGGCTTACCAGCCGACCAATCGATCGGAGCCTTGCTTTCCTTGTCTAACTGGACACGATATACATAGATCGGCAACCCTATTGGGACCTCGCCGGCCACAATGAGTCGAGTTAGCGTAGTAGATCCCTTTATTATGCGCGGTTTCTGTTCGGCCAATTTGCGCATGAATTCCAATCCCTTGTCTTTACCTCTAACCTCAAGTTGCTGAGCAAACCATTCGGTCGGCTCTGCCTCGAGTGCTATCTTACCCTTATACTTTGGGTTCAGCAGGTCATCATATAGCCTGGGTGCATCAGCTTCTGGTATTGCCTTTGTATTCCATGCCATGCACTGGACGGTGTACATACTGAAATGCCAGGCTCCCTCCGGGTCAAATGTGCCCTTAGGAAGACTTGCGCTCTCAGGCGAGAGGTATTTCATCGCTAGGCCGGCATCAGTTAGGGCGAACAGGGCAGTGCTGGAACCGCGAACCAGATCAACGTTGCGCCTGCCTCCCTTGTACTCCGTGATTACCTTTTCCGTTATCTCCTCAGCAGTTCCGTGGTAGGGTTCAAGCTCAATGAATGGGTACTTCTTATTAAAGACCTTCCCTATATCCTCAAGCTCCTCAACTGACCCTGTGCTGTAGAGACTTACCTTGCCTTCATTCTTGGCCGCTTCAACTAGCTTGGCCTGGATCTCTTCTGCCGACTCCGTTTTGGGAGTCGAAGGCGGAGCAGTAGCTTTCCCGCTCGCTGCAGCAGTGGGTGCCGGCGGTGCGGCTGCCGGTGAGGAGCACGCTATCGTCTCAATACTTCCCGCCAGAGCCAATCCAGCTAGTCCAGCCAGCTTTAGGAACTTGCGCCGATCCACCTTTTCTGAAAACCTGTGGTCCATGGTCGCCTCCTCCTGTTCGTAATTATTGAACATATCCCAGATATTGGTCTGCAGTGGTGGCGAACCGTATTCGTAAAGGACTAACGGTGCCAGCGCTCAATGGAATTGCGCTTCGCGTTTCCAGACACGTGGAATCGTTCTGCTCGGCCAAACGGGAGTCGCTATCGACACGTGAGTTAACACTATCGGGGCAAGTTGCTCGTTTCCTATTCATGGCGCGCCCATTCAGGTGAAACTTCCTTTTGCTCTAACTCACTTCCCAGCATCTCCTTGAAGGGAGAGAAGACCATTCCTAGCCACTTGCACGGTCTGCCAATTTCTGCGTTGAAGTGCTGATGCTCGCAACCCCCGGGCTTGATGGGCAAGAGGATCAGGTCACCCTCCTCCCAGTCGCATCTTTCGCCATCTACGACTGTCCAACCCTTACCTTGCAGGACGTATATTGCCAATCCGCCCTGATGACGATGTCGGCCGGAATGAGTCCGGATGTCATGCTGAAACAGCCGCCATCCACCGAACGCGGCGTCTCCGAAGGTGACATGCAAGTAGAATTTGAGCTTTCCCTGCCTGGCTAACTCCCATGGACGGTCAGAGGCTTTCACAACAACCTTTCCCTCTACGGCTCGTTGCCGCAGGTTAGCGTCATAGATAAAGCCCGCTTCATAGGCATCAGACACACGAACCTCTACTTCTCGGGTGCGCTGGATTTCCTTTTCAGCCATTCCGACCTCGCTCAAAAGTTAATGTCCGATTCCTCGGCTACTTGCACTCGCAAGAGCGATTGCCAGACTCAAGCAGGTTCGGAGTCATAGCAGAGCATGGCAGGTAGAGGGATTCTAAGGCGGATAGCCTCTCTTGGACAGTCAAGCTTACACGATCCGCAGTGCCAGCACTCCTCGGGGTAGGCTATCTGGGGTACCTGCTTTTTCGCAGAACCAAAGAAGATATCTTCCGGACAGATATTGACGCAGATACCGCATCCATCACACTTGGTTTTACCTATCACCGGTGGCATGCTCCCCTCCTTAGCGCTTTATTTCCTTCCAGTCGGTAATGGCGATGCCATGAACATTTTTGATCAAATGGAGACCTTCACCGAGCAGCGGGTTGGTAAAGGGATAATCGGTCCGAACATGGGTGCCTCTGGTCTCTTTCCTGTCACCTGCGGATATGAACACGAGTTCACCCAAGTCCAGGAGGTCAAGCACCTCCATGCAGCGCATCAGCTCGTGCTGGTTCCTGGCTATCATCGTCGCCCTAGCTTTCTCCTTTAATCTGCGCAGGTGGTTCAAGCCCGCATTCAGCATGGTGTCTGACCTGGCTGAGGAAGCATGGTCGACCATAACTTGCTGCAAGGCAGTATTTGCCTCTTTCCAGCTAGGGCCCAGTTCTCGCCCCCTCATATCCTTGAGTAGCTTCTTACGGTCCTCGATTTCGTCTGGATTTCTTGGAGGAAGCTCCGCTCCCTTGGCGAACTTGGCGGCGTTTTCGCCGGCTATCCGGCCGAACACTGCTGCACCGGAGATGCCACTGCCAAACTCGTCGCCCGCTGCATAGAGTCCCTTTATTGAGGTCTCGCTCTTCTCGTCAAAGTACACTCCGCCGGTGTGGGTCCAACCGAAAGTCATGAACTCAACCGGGTGCTTGCGCGGGTCTATGCCCTCTTCCTCCATGTGACTGAGAAGCGCGATATTACCTTCATTCTGTAACCAGTAAGTCATGTACTCGTAGTCTTCATCGGAGATACCACGGCAGTCCATGTAGACCGGGCCTCTCCCAGACTTCGCGTAGTCCTCGAACAGCGTCTGGTAGACGTCCCCCGCCACGTCACCATATTTTCTAGATGGCTCACTGAGGAAGGGGCCGGCTGGCTTGCCCTGGGGGTCTCTGAGCACGCCCACCCACGTGGCTTTCCCTATGCGCGCGAAGTATTTGGGACCGGCATGGTGATAGGACATCTCCATGTCGACCAGGTCGGCTCCAAACCTGTAGGCCATGGCCCGCCCGGCTCCCGTAATCCCAAAGGTCCACTCTGTGTTGGCCATCCAACCGGGGGTAGGGCCTGGATAGAGCCTGATGCAGCCTCCCGTGCCCAATATGACACTCTTGGCGCGAAACTCAACTACCTTATCTTCCCGGGTATGGATTCCCACAGCTCCTGTGAGATTGGGATTACCGAGCAGGTCAAAGACATTCACCCTGTTGACGATCTTGACCCCTCGTTTTTTGGCCTCCGTTGTAAGTATGCGCTTTTGGTCTTGCCCGGCATACTTCAAGGTCATCACTAGATGGCCGGGAAAGGCGTGTCCGGCAAATTCATATTCGTCCCGGTATTTCATAGGGATACCCCAGCTCTCCCATAGCTTCACCACCTCGAAGGAGCGCTCAAACCAGGTCTGCATCCAAGCGGCCCCCCTTCTCGCGGCCACCTTGCCTCCTACGGACCACTTCCTCCATACCTGGATAGCCTCATTGATATCCTGGCCGTGGATTTCTGGCATGTAGCAGAAGATGTGGTCGTTGCCGCTGGCTCCGGCCCCACTTCGCAGCGTGTTCCCTTTGTCGGCGACAACGACCTCTGCCCCAAGCTCTCGGGCGCGTATGGCGGCCATGAGGCCCGCTATGCCTCCTCCAACGCACAGAACGTCCGTCTCTACTATTTCGTGTTTCACATTGATCCTCCCCAGCAAACTGTTGTACCGATGGTTTCTTGTATGTGTTCAGAAGTACTGTGCCGAATTATGCGGTTTGCACCGGCGTCTTAATACTGGTATCGTTACCGCGTGGCCAGCTCCTTCGCGACGGCAGCGCTGCCGGTTCTCGAGGTTATGCACTAACCATGCCCGGCTCACCCCTTACTGCTTGCCCAGTCTCTGAGCGGCGTATTCCGCGAAAGAGAGGTTCTGAAGGTCACCGAAAGTCTTCTTCCCCGTGTACAGGCCTTTTGCGACGTACCAGTTGTACTGTTCGTCAACACTCCTCTTGTCGACTTGGCCGTTGGGATTGAGGTAAGGCATTTGCATAAGGTCATAGAGCTTTCGGTCCTTGACAGGAGTGCTCTTGACCAACACGCTCACCACCTGGTCCCATCCGTCCTTCGCCGTGACGGCCTTGAGGTAATCCCGTACGCCTTTCAAGTATGCTACCATCCACCGACGCCCCAGGTCCTGATCCTTGAGCATAGTTGGACCGAAGATAACGTTCCCAATCTGGGCCGCACCGGCATATACCTGGCTGTTGGGTATCCAACGGATCGTAACCCCATCCTGGACACCAGTGGAGACGTATGGCTCAATGCTGTGGGCGGCAGCTATGGCCTTGTTGGCAAAGGCAGCAGCCTGTTCCGCAAAGGGCAACACCACTATCTCGGCATCAGTCGCCTTCAGGCCGGCCTGCTCCAGCAAGGTCTGTACAGCCAACTCTCCCTGAGAGCCCGGCGAGGGGACAGCTATCTTCATGCCTTTGAGGTCAGCCGGGGACTTGACCCGGCCGGAGTCTGCCAAGTCTTTGCGCAACACGATCCAGTTATACTCCCACTTGGGTATGGATTGTCCTTTGTCCGCTACCATTTTCAGTTCTACTCCTCGATCAGCTGCGGCCAGGATCGCGGTGCTAAGAGGCATACCGATCGCATCCAGCTGGCCCGTGCCAAGAGGAGCGATCATCTCAGCCACCGTGCGGAAGTCGACCATCTCCATCGTAATGCCCTGTTCTTTGAAGTACCCCTTCTCGTCTGCCAGGAGGACTCCGATATCAGAAGCAGACGGCGAGGAGCCGAACTTGAGAGAGGCCGGCTTCCCCATTGGGGTAGCTGCTTGTGGCGTCGCGGTGGGTGCGAGAGGCGTAGCCAGTTCAGCCGTCTTTCCAGTCTCCGCTGCTTTCGTAGGAGCCACTACTGCCGTAGTAGGCGAAGACGTCGGCAACGCCGCCGGGGCGCAAGCGCTGACCGCTGTCAAAGCTGCTAGCAGAACCAGGATTACGGGTAGCCACTTACACTTCCGCAATTCGTCCTCCCTAATCCCTCTCTATCTTGAGAGTGGGCTCCCAGTCGCCGGGCCAGTCCCGTCAATCCCAGCTACCTTATGTTGAAGATCTGGCGGAACTCCGGCAACGCCTTGGCTCTTTGCCTCAGGCTCTCCAGCGACGGATTGAAAACCTGTACTCCCATCGCATAATCGGGTACCTTGACCCCGGGCCTGACGGGGAAGCGTCTTCTTCCTTCCACTACGTCAACCTGCTGGCCCTCGTTAGATAGCACCCAGTCAACATACAACTTCGCGGCGTTGGGATGGGGAGCATTCTTGAGGATTATTAACATTGCGGCGCTGCTGGTGGGAGGTGTGCTTCCGTAGGCCCACTCCACAGGGGCCTTCTTACTCTTGTCCAGCACAGCTCGCTGCTGCCTGATAGATACGGCCACGGGTATCTCCCCGCTAGCCACCATGCCTCCCAGTTCGCCGAAGCCCTTAATGGGACGGGGGTTGTTGGAGGCTATTCTACGGGCCAGATCAAGGAATTTTGCCTCCCCCATGATGTCCTTCATCTCGGAAAACCATTCCGCGTCTCCCTGCTCTATTCCAAGCTTGCCCTTGAACCGGGGGTCCCCCAGGTCCTCAATGGACTTCGGCGCCTGATCGACGGGAACCGCTTTGGTGTTGTAGGCTATGACATGAAGGGCATGGTCTGCGAAGTACCAACCTCCCTCGGGGTCGTAGGCGCCTTTAGGCAATCCTTCGAACGAGGGGGACTTATATTTCATGTTGACACCCTGGTCTACCAGCTGGAATATGTTGTCGGCGGGGGCACGGGCAGTGTCGGTCAAATTTCGCCCAGCCTTAGATTCGGTCAGCACCTTCTCTACAAGCTGGTCTCCATCAGCTCGGTAAAGTTCGAGCTCAATGAAAGGATACTTGTCCTTGAATCCCTTAACTGATTTCTCCAGGTCTTCCATGATAACGCTGTCATATAGGGAAAGCTTCCCTTCCTTCTTGGCGGCCTCAACCAATTTGGCCAGCGCTTCCTCCGCCGTCTCCGCCTTAGCGGCTGCAACAGGAGTTGCGACTCCGCTGGCGGGTGTGGGAGTACTGGGCGCAACGCCGGGAGCACAGCCCACCGCTTCTAATCCAGCCAGTGTCAACCCCATAATCCCCGCCATCTTGAGGAATCCTCTACGGTTGATTCTTCTGGGTGCTTGGTCAGCCACAGTCGCCTCCTTCTTGGCTAAAGTCGTTACTTTTGGGCTAATGTCTACAGTTGAACCTTTGCTTCGATCCAGGCACTAAACACATATGAGCATGCCGACTAACTCAAGATGCCTAGCTCCTATGGCAACCCCTGTATTGAAATGCTTGCCTCTAGAACTTATCCATACGGCCGCCCATTTTCTGGAGGAAGAAAACCATCACTCCCAGGCCAAAAATCATGAGCATCCCGACTGCAGACAGCCGCCCCCAAGCACCGTCTTCCCAGAGGTCCCACACCAGGATGGAGAACACCTCGCTGCCCGGGGCATAGAGAAGGATAGAGCTGGATAACTCCCGGATGGCAACTATAGAGATGTAGATCCAACCAGCCAGGAAAGCCGGCCTCAGGAGTGGCAAAGTCACCTTGCGGAAGGTCTGAAGCCAGGAAGCTCCGCTGGCGGAAGATGCCTCCTCAAGCTCACTATGGATCTGTACCATGGCTGCAGAAGTCGTACGGATCCCATAGGGCATGAAGCGGGTGACGTACGCAATGATAAGTATCCATAGGGTCCCATAGATCGGGATTGGTAGTGTAAGATACACCCACATGAGGCTTACGCCCATGATAAGGCCGGGGATTGCGATGGGTGTGAACGCCAAGCTATCGAGGAGCCTCCGGCCCGGGAGTCTTGTTCTAACAGTTATCCAAGAGATAATGGCGGTCAGGAGCATTATTACTGTAGCTGAGCCAAAGGCCGTAATGGCACTATTCATGAACGTTTGGCGAGCCTTGGGCCAGTTCAGAACCTTAACATAATTGTCCAATGATACCTGAGCCAGCGACTCGGCGGACGGGGCGTAGAAGAAGGGCAGCAAGGAGTACCAGAGGAGGGTTAGGATTGGCAGTCCTACCGTGATGAAGAAGAAGAAAACGAACCCGCCGGCCACGAACCAGCGCCATCTGCCCAGGTCGATGCTCCGGGGACGGTAGCCCTTACCAGTGACTGTGCTAAAGCGCTCGCCCCGCCTTGTAAGGCGGCCATAGACCAGGACGCCCACGGTACTGATAATCAGAATAGACATTGAGAGTGCCCCCGCCATGCCATAGTCGATGGGCTGATAGCGGGTGGCGGCGTAAATAGCAGACACGAAAACGAAGATGCGTGAGGGCATACCGAGTAGGGCAGGGACCTCGAAGGATTCCAGTCCCCGCACGAACATGATCAAGAGG
>ORJL011054445.1_pt1 | contig 15139 bp, 8 predicted proteins | sample 1779941 | NCBI WGS metagenome assembly ORJL01 (sample SAMEA104232317, study PRJEB22302) | groundwater metagenome | biome: forest; feature: aquifer; material: groundwater | place: USA | collected 2011-08-07 | depth 5.8 m
CCGGCATCAAGCTGGATGACCTGGCGTATCGCGGGTCGAACGAAATCCTGATCGGCCCCGCCCGCACCGCGATGAAAGTCCCGATCGCGGTCATCGATCCTCACCTGAGCTGGTATGGCGAGTTTCGATTCTACCAGATCAGGATTTACGCGGGCGATTTCAACGCGTCGGGTGTTTCCATTCTCGGCACCCCGCTGCCCACCCTGGGCCACACTCGGTACTGTTCCATCGCCATGACCACAGGTGGTCCCGACACCTCCGACGTCTTCGAGGAGGAACTCAACCCGGACAACCCGCGTCAGTACCGTTACGACGGGAACTGGCGCGATCTGCAGGTGCGCAAAGTGAGAATAGGCATCAAGAAAGGCGACAAGGTTGAGTGGCAGGAGCCTGAAATCGAATATAGCCATCACGGGCCGATTGTGGCGCACAAGAACGGCAAGGCTTACGCGATGGCAATCCCTTACATGGAGGAAGTGGGCCTGACCGATCAGACTTACGGGACCTTGACCGCGCGCAACCTCACGGAGATGAAGGACGCGCTGGCCCAGCTTCAGCTCATGTCTCAGAACGTCATGATTTCCACCATCCAAGGCCAGATCTACTATGTTCGCAACGGCCGCGTGCCCATTCGCGCGCCCGGCACCGATCCCAGCCGCCCCATTCCCGGCAGTTACTCCACTAACGAGTGGCGAGGCATCCACCCGTTCACCGACCTGGTCCAAATTGAAAACCCGCCGCAGGGGTATATGCACAACAACAACGTGACGCCATTCGGGATGATGAAAAACAGCCCCCTGACGCCCGACAAGTACTCGAGATTTCCATACCTCTACAACGCATCCCAGAGCGCCCCACGCCATCAACGGGCTGAGATGATGACCGATCTGCTCGACGCCACACACGACCTCACCGTGGAAGGGGCGATTGCCCTGGCTTTTAACACCCAGGTCTATCATGCCGAGAGATGGCAGGAGCGCCTCAAGGAGGCATGGACGAAAACGCCGGACGCAGAGAAGAAGAGCGACATCGCCGAAGCCTATGACCTGATCCAACGCTGGGATCGCCATAGTGATGCGGACTCCGAAGGCGCGCTGGCCTATTACGCGTTCAAGATGGGGCTCGATGGAACCTTTGGCCGCGCCGTGGAGCCGCCGTCCGACCTGACCGACAAAGACGCGATCGCCGCGCTGCACAAGGCTGCGGAATGGCTGAAGTCCAGTTTCGGATCAGCGCATGTCCCCTACGGCAAGTACTTCCGAGTGGGTCGTGAGGGCGGGGACCGCACGTATCCAGTCAGCGGGGGCTCGCTAGGCGATGTCGGCATGGCCACAACCCGCGCCGTCGGGTTCAACAAGGTCGGCAAAGAAATGGTGGGGCGCAGTGGCCAAACCTCGACGCAGATCGTGATCATGACCGATCCGCCCGAATCCTATACCATCGTTCCGCTCGGCGTCAGCGACCACAAGGAGAGCGGACACTGGGACGACCAAGCCGAGAAGCTCTTCAGCAAAAGCAGGGCGACGCCGACCTACTTTATGAACCGCCCGGAACTGCTGAAGCACGTGACGGCCACCAAGGTCCTAAACCCTGCCGCAGTCGCGCAAGCCCCTCGGTAGCGGAGAGGTAGGGCCCGCTGTCCTCAGCGGGCCGCGGACCTGTTCGAACATCCAGAGCGGCGCGGTAGGGACACCGCGCCCTACCGCAGACAGGCCGCTATTCGTGGCGCAGGGCTTCCACCGGATCCATCCGCGCGGCTCGCAAGGCCGGGTAAAGGCCGAAGACCACCCCCACCACCGCCGAGATGCTGAACGCGAGAAGAGGCGACCAGAAGGTGATGATCGTCTTCATGTGGGCAAAATAGCTGACCAGATAGGGAATGACGACCCCCAACGCGACGCCGAGAAGCCCGCCCGCACCGGAGAGCATAACTGTCTCGATCAGAAACTGGACAACGATGTCACGGCGCCGTGCGCCCAAGGCACGGCGAATCCCGATCTCGCGGGTCCGCTCGGTCACGCTCGCGAGCATGATGTTCATGATCCCGATGCCGCCGACCAGAAGTGAGATCGCGGCGATCGAGCCCAACACGATGTTAAAGATTCGCTTGGTTTCTTCCGCCCGTTTGAGCAATTCGAGCGGCACTGTCATGGTGTAATCCGCCTTCTTGTGCTTCAGATCCAGGAGGTCCTTGATGGCCTGGGAGACGTTGACGACCTGGTCCCGCCGATCGACCTTGACCGTGACTTCGTGCAGGACCACCTTCTCCATCTCCCTACTGCCCGTCCGCCGTCGCATGATGATTTCGCCATAGCGGATCTTGAGTGTCTCCAACGGAACATAGATGCGGCTGCCCTCGCCGGCGGAGGCGCTCGTAGAGATCTCGCCGCCACCGGGCACTTTGGATCGGCGCGCCATCACGCCGAGGACCAGGTAGTAGTTGCTGCCGATGCGGACAGTGTGCCCGGTGGGCGTGTCCAAGGGGAAGAGTTTTTCGGCCGCTTCCGCGCCGAGCACGCAGACGCTTGCTTTTCCCTCCATTTCCACATCGGAGAAAAACCGGCCTTGCGCGACGGGATGATTGCGCATCTCCGGGTACCAGGGGACGGTTCCCACGATCTCACTGTCCACCCGGTGGTTGATGTTCCAAACGAAGTCCGGAATGATGCGGCCCGGCACCACAACCATGACTCCAGGAATCGTTGCCTGGATGGCGCGGATGTCGGGGTACGTCAGCCCATAAACAAGCAAGAACTGGCCGCTGCGCTGGGAGGCTTTCTGCTCCTGCGGCGGCTTTACGCTGCGCAAGAGGATGTTCTGGCTGCCGAGACTCTTGATCTGCTCCTGGGCCTCGAAGCTGGCACCCTCGCCGATGGCGAGCATGGCGATGACGGAGCATACGCCAAAAACGATGCCCAGGGCCGTCAGCAACGATCGAAGCCGGTGCAACCAGAGACTCTTGATCCCCAGACGCACCGTCCGACCCAGACGCGAGAGCCGTAGCCCGCCCCGTCTGTGTGCGGAGCCAGGCTCCTGCCAGGGATTCGCGGCAAGGGGTGCGACGCTGGGTGGATTGTCAGGCATCGCTCGGGTCACCGTCGATCTCCATGCGCTCAGTTCCCCTTCCCAGCCGGCACGACCGCCACCGTGCTCGCGGTCTTCGGTTTCTCCTGGGCGGGCGGCGCCTTCTTCTTGCCTGCGCCATTGCCCTCCTCCCCATTGTCCACAGGCGCCCGCAGGCAGACCTTCTCCCCCTCCTTGAGCCCCTTCTTAATCTCGATAAACTCGTCGTTGAACTCGCCCAGTTCCACCTCACGCTGCTCGACCTTGTTTCCTGAGAGCACGTAGCAAACCTTTTTCTCATCAAGAGGCTTCACCGCCTGGATCGGCACGTGGACGACGTTGGTCAATTGGTTCACCATGATTTGGACCTTGGTGCTCATGCCCGGCCTTACCCAATCATATTGGCCTTTGATCGTGATGGTCGTGCGGTAAAGTTTCATATCGGGATTCAGCCATGAGTTCTCCGAATCGGGCAGCACACCCACCTGGGTGACCTCACCCTCCATTTTTCTGTCGGGAAACGCGTCCGCGGTGAGGCGTGCTTGCTGGCCCTTGATGATCCGCTTGATGTTCGACTCGTGGATCTTCACCTTGACGCACATCTTCCTCATGTCCGGGATGGTGACGATCGTCTGCCGCTCGCGCACGGTGGCCCCCTCACGAATTTGTTCCTCGTCCCGCCAGTACCTCTCCTCCCCGCCCGTGCCATAGACCAGAAGGCCGGGCCGGGGTGCCTTGATGGTGCACTTCGCAAGCTGGTCGTAGAGTTCCTTGAGTTGGCGATCCTCAAGACTCTCTTTGGCCTGAGCCGACTTCAGCTTGGCCTCCGCCTGCGCCAGTTTCGAAACGCCTCCCTTCCTGGTCCGTTCCAGTTCCCGCAGCGACTCGGTGAACTTCGACAAGGCCTCCTGCGCCGCCTTTATGAACTCATACTTCTCAAACAGCTCCAACGCCGTTTGCGCCTTTTTCACCTTCAGCTCATAGTTATCCAGGCTCAGTTGGTCTCGGTCGCGCTCGATCTTGGTGACGAAATTCTTATCGAACAGCCGTTGCGTGCCCTCGAGCGTTGATTCCGCCTGCTGCAGCTCTTTTTGGGCCATCTGGACAGTGTCCTGCAGTTCGCGGAGTTTTTGTTTGGCCTCGCCATCCCCCAGCACCTCGATCTTGGCGTACTGGGAGAAATTAATGGCTGGCAGCGCCGGGGACAATGCCGGGGAGGACGGTGCGGCGGCGTTGGCGGCCGGAGTCGGTTGGCTGGCGGCTTGAACGGAGGCAGCCTGAGAACCTGCCGATGCGGCCGGGCCGGCGTCGGCGCCCTGGGTCGCGTTGGTTGCATCCCGCCCCTGGGCGAGCGAGAGCAACCCACCGGGGGACAAGGCGGGCGCATTCGTTTGCAGTCTCGCCTCCTCCGCCACATTGGTCTTGATCCCCAACCGGGTGATGATTTCCCCCGCCGCCTGGTCCCCCATGTACTTGTCAAAATCCATCCGGGCGAATTGAGCCTTTTGCAGGGCGGCCATGACGTCGCTGAGATTCTGGTTCAGTTGGATCTCGTAGGCCTGCTGAGCGTCGGTGAGCGAGGCGACGGTGGAGCCGTAGGTAATCTCCTGCTGCACGATCTGCTTGCGCAGTTCGGCGGAATCCAGCTCGACCAGGATCTTGTTGGTCTTCACATCCTCCTCGGTGACCTGGTAACCTTCAGTGACGATCTTGAGGATCTTGACCCCCTGGCCACCTTTGACCTCGCACTTGATTTCTCCCTTTTCCTCTGACTCGATGCTTCCACCTTCCACCAGGACTGTGATATCGAGCGGACCACGCCGGGAGACAAACGTTGTGCCCACATCCAATGGCTTTGCGCTCGTCTTCAGGAAGTAAACTCCCACTACCGCCACGCCGGCCACAGCAAGAAGCCACCACCATGCCTTCTTCAGCATCAGACCAAAAGGTTTTGCGTTCGTTGACATCGGATACCTTTCGCAGCATACCGCATTCCCCGATGGACGAAAGGCTCAATTTCGAACTCCGCAGAGTCTTCCATCGCCGCCCTGGCGTCACCGCCGGCCGCATCACCAGGCCAAAAAATGAGCCTCGCCGGTCCAAACTGGCTCAGAACGGCCCAAACACCCGGGGCGGTCGGTGTCAGCCCCGTGCGATTCCCGATCGCGGCCCTCGCCGCAGTGATTTCCATTCCTGGTTGGACATGGGTCCGACGCAAGTGTCACGCGCGGAAGAGGTGCTGGAATAAGAAGGCCACTGTGCGTTTGCACAGTGGCTTGGAGTTGATTTGGATCCGACCTCGGATCAGTTGTTGCGGGTGCCGCCGCCGCCGCCACCACCGGCGCCGCCGCGTCCGCCGCCGCCGCCCATCCCGCCCATCCCACCGAAGCCGCCAAGGAGTGCGGAGTATCCACCGTCACGGGCGCTTTCCAACTGGGTCTTTTGCTCTGCCGTGAGCGTCGAGGCGATTGCTTTCAGCCCTTTGAGCCGTAACACAGCCATGTCGGTCTGGATCTTGTGCACGGCCTCCACCTTCGCCTTTACCGTCGCTTCGGTGGCGTTGTCGGCCAAGGCCGCCTTGGCGGCCTCCTTTTGGGCCGCGACCAGTTTTTCCATCAAGGGGGTCATTTCAGCCTGAATGGTCTCGCGGACTTTCGTTCGCTGCTCTTGAGTCAATACGCCCATGCCACCTCTGCCCCCACCGCCGCCAGCCGGCGCCTGCGCGCTGGCTTGGAACGTCGCGCAGAGCAAGCCTGCGATCACTAACGTGTGCTTAAGAAATGTTCTAATTTTCATCGAATTCCCTACTTTTTAAGTTGTTTATGAACTGATAACCGCTTTCTCTGCTTGACGCACCCTGGCGGGCAATTTCCGTCCGCCCGGGGTCCGCAGACCGAGGCCGTTCTCATGGTCTCATAAGGAGAAGACGGCGATGGCACTCCCGAGGTTACAGAAAGAGTTCTCGCCTGCCGTCGTAAAACGGCGTAAGGACTCGCCGGACAAACCACTAATTGCCGTTACCGTGTGGAGATGCCATGAACCGACTGCCTATGCCAGCGTGGGTCCTCCTTCTTGTCTGCTGTCTTCTCAGCAGAGCGGGGCGTGCCGCGGAGGGCGCCACCCGACTCCGTCTCGCCACCTTTAGCGCGGATGTCACCGTGCCGCTCGGACACGGCATGATGGGCGGTTCGTGGCTGTCAAAGAGCATCGCCGATCCTTTGGAAGCGCACGGGTTCGTGCTACTCGATGGCGGCGCGCCCGTGGTGTTCGTCTCAGTCGATTGGTGCGAGATTCGCAACGACGCCTACGAACGCTGGCAGACCGTCCTCGCCAAAGCCGCCGGCACGAAGCCCGAGCGCGTGGTCGTTACAGCGGTGCATCAACACGACGCGCCCGTGGCCGACCTTGAAGCCGAACGCCTCCTTCGCGCCCGCATACTCGCCGGCACCGTGTGCGACCTGGACTTCCACGAACGCGCCGTACAGAACGTGGCGGAGGCTTTGCGCGAGTCCTTGAGGTCCGCCCGGCCATTCACGCACGTCGGGACCGGACAAGGGAAAGTCGAAAGGATCGCGTCGAACCGTCGCTACACCAAGCCGGATGGCTCGGTGTCCTTCGATCGCATGAGTCGCACGTCCGACCCCATCGCCATCGCGGCGGACGAAGGGCTGATTGACCCGTGGCTGAAGACGTTGAGCTTTTGGGACGCGGACACGCCGCTCGCTGCCGTGAGCTTCTATGCAGTGCATCCGATGAGCTACTACGGCGCGGGAGACGTCTCCGCCGATTTCCCAGGCCTGGCACGGCGAAAACGGCAGGCCGAAACACCCGGGGTGGAGCAAATATACTGTACCGGCTGCGCCGGCAATCTCACTGCCGGCAAGTACAATGACGGTAACCATGAAAACCGCATTGCGCTTGCCGACCGTTTGCACGCCGCGATGGTGGCCGCCTGGCGCGACACAAAACGGCATCCCGTTAGCCACTTCGACTTCCATGTCACACCGCTGCGCCTTGAACCGCGCGATAGTGCCGGGTTCACCGTCGCCGAGCTGGAGGCGAAGCTGACACCTGTGACAGAGCCCTTCCAGCAGTGCCTCGCGGCGATGGGCCTGAGTTGGCGCAGGCGGGTTGACGCCGGCCAACGCATCCAGATTCCCACGCTCAATTTCGGCGTTGCGGAACTGCTGCTCCTGCCTGGCGAATCGTACGTCGAATATCAACTCGCGGCGCAACGCGCACGACCGGAGTCTTTCGTCTGCGTTGCCGGGTACGGTGAAGGCGCCACCGGCTACATCCCCACCGAGAAACACATCGCCGAAAACGATCCCAATCTGGGCGATTGGTGCTGGGTCGCTCCCGGCAGCGAGGAACGGATGCGGAGCGCAATTAGCGCCGCCTTGAGCGCTTCAGAGCCGCCAAAAGCTCCGGACACGCGTGGCAGTCCCGAGGGAGGCGCCAGATTCAAGCTGCCCACCGCGACCAAATCCAAACCCGACGTTGTCATCTACGAAGGCGCGTATCCGGGCTGGCCTTGGGTGGCGAAGGGCGCCGACGGCACGCTGCACTGCGTCTTTCGCGAAGGAACACAACACGAAAGCCGCATGAGGGCATGCGGCCTACAGGGGACGAAGCGCCGCATGAAAGGCGTACCCGCCCGCCTCAGTTGGTTCTGGACAGGAGGGCCGAGGAATGGGCAGCCTCTGGGACCCAACGCCCAAACGAGTCGCAGGGCTGCCGCTCACTCCGGGGTTTTGGGAATGGTCAGGGTCAAGAGCATCGGCAGCGCTTTGATCTGGCCTGGCATTTCTCAACTGTGAACGCACGTAGCCTAACAAAGACCGCACTGAGTCTGGCTCTCATCATCCAGACCATCAGCATCAGCCTCCAAGGCGGAGCACCGGAGCGAAAAGCGCAACGGCCCGGAGCGACGGTCATGCCGATGGCGGCCCCAATCCGGTATCCTGACGGCCGTCCGAGCGCCCGATTCCGGTTGCCTGCGGCGGATCAGGGCATCGTCTATCGCCACGGTAGCGGGCCAGATCAGTGTGACAACTTGGGCGCGAGGGACGTATGGGTCTGGAACAACGCTGGAACCTACTACATGCATTATGATGGCGCAGGCCCCAAGGGCTGGCTGGCCTGTCTCGCCTCAAGTACCGATCTCACCCATTGGGACGCGAGGGGGCCCGTACTCGATCTCGGGCGGCCGGACCAGAAGGACTCGGCGTCGGCCTCCTACGGCGTCACTTTCCGCCAAGGTCGCAAGTGGCACATGTTCTATCTGGGCACGCCCCAGGTGACTCCGCCTCCAGACCTGATTCCGGGATTTCCGTACCTCACGATGAAAGCTGAGGGGACGTCTCCAACCGGTCCGTGGGCAAAACGATACGATGTCACGCCCTTCAGCCCCAAACCGGGCACCTATTACTCGGCCACGGCCAGCCCGGGTCATGTGATCGGGCGGCGCGGCGAGTTCTTGATGTTCTTCAGCGCCTCCTCAGACGCACCGATCCTGCGGACGCTCGGCATCGCTCGCACCCGAAACCTGGATAAGCGCTGGACGATCGATCCGAAGCCGATCGTGCCACCGTCCGAACAGGTGGAGAACACCTCCCTCTACCACGAGAAAAGCACGGGCACCTGGTTTCTTTTCACGAACCACGTGGGACTGAAAGACGGCCTGGAATACACCGATGCCATCTGGGTTTATTGGACGCAGGACCTCGAACGGTGGAACCCAGACCACAAAGCGGTGGTGCTGGACGGCTCGACGTGCGGTTGGTCGAAACACATCATCGGCCTGCCATCCGTCGTGCAGTCAGGGGGTCGCCTGGCGATCTTCTACGACGGCAACTCGAGCCCGGAGATTCCCAGAGGTGTGAAGAGCCACATGGCGCGAGACATCGGCCTTGCCTGGCTCGAACTGCCGCTGGTCATTGGCAAGGAGGCACGGGAACAGGGCCTATCGAACTGATAGAATCCACATGAAACCTCTCCTCGCATACGGTTGCGGATGTTCTCTGTTGCTGGCATCTACCCTCGTCGCCGCGGCACCTGACTTCAAGACCCCGAGCTATGCCATCGGCCTGTCGCGTGGCGCGGCCGCATTCACCGCCTTCTCTGTTGACTCGCTCGGCAAAGGCATACTCGACCACAACCCCGTTCTGGCAGACACAAACAACATCCAGGGTCTTCGCTTCGAGGCTAAAGGCGGTGGGCGGTTTGTCTACTCTCTTCCAACCCCCGGTGGCCGTCCCTCTCGGGTCTGGCAGATCTCCTGCGCTGAGACCACGTTGAAGCTGCGCTCTGACTTCGCCGCCGACACCAAAGCGCCTCTGCTGGCTCTGCTCTTCGATCAGAAGTCCAGTCATCCCACGCTGCTGGGGCGCATGCAGCCCAATGAACGGCAGATGGTCTTGCCGTGCGTGCTCCACCTGCCCGACAAGGGTTCGGTGCGGATCAGTTGCAGTGTGGCTGGCGCGAAGCTTGACTACGACGCGCGTCGTTACGTGAAGACGCCATTCGTCCGCGTCGAATTCCCTCCGGCCACCGCCGCTCATCCACGGGTGGAGTACACCCTGAAGGTGATCGCTCTTTATCCAAAGTTGCCGGGGATCGAGGCGGAGGCTCGCTTTGATGGTTTTCGCCGCGGGTTCCTCAACATCTTCCAGGTGAACCCGCGCGTGCAAATGCTGGCGAATAACGCGTCCAGCGATCCGGTGCCATTCACGCTCTTTGAATATTCGGCTGTTGCCAGGCACGCACCGCCCTTGGCCGCTGGCCTGACCTGCCTCGACCTCGTGCGGATGACGCTCGACCGCTACTTGGCCGGCGTGAAGGGCTACGGTTTGGTCGGCTACGGCGCCCCGCAAGGGGAGGCCGACCTCGTGGCATGGAAGGCGCCATGGAATTCGCTCGATTCGTACCCCTCCCTCCTCATTGCGGCCTGTGACTATGTCGAGGGCACAAAAGATTTCCCCTGGGCCCGCGCGAACTACGACAGACTGGCCGCATGGGGACGGGACATGCTGCAGGCCGACAAAGATGGCAATGGCCTCATCGAGTACCCCGGCACAGGCAACCTGGGCGACCGCCCCACAGGCGAACGGCGCCCCGCAAACTGGTGGGACACAATCAACTTCGGCCACGAAGATGCGTACGCAAACGCCCTCGCCTATCGCGCTTGCACGATGTTTGCGGAGGTTGCCCGCACCCTCGGGCGCGACACCGACGCCGAGTTCTTCAAGAGCCGGGCGGCGAAGCTGCGCTCCGCCTATGTGCGGACGTTTCTCAACCCCGCCACCGGGGTTCTGGCGGGATGGAAAAGCGCCGACGGCCAGTTGCACGATTACTGGTTCACCTTCGTTAGCGGGGTAGCCATCAGCTACGGCCTCGTGGACCTCAAGGATGCCGCTCAGATCATGGACCGGCTTGTCGGGAAAATGAAGGAGGTGGGCTACACCAGCTTCCACCTCGGCCTGCCGGGCAACCTCGTTCCAGTGCGGAAGGCGGACTACGTGTTGCACAACTGGCCCAACGCGCGTGAAGTTGGCGAGCCATCCAACGACGACGGTTCGGACGCCTTTCAGTATTACGAGAATGGCGGCGCCACTGGCTGCTACGCGTATTTCACCATCCACGCCCTCTACCAGCTTGGCCGCACCCAGGAGGCACGACGCATTTTCTACCCAATGCTCGACAGTTATACTACCGGCGACTTTCAGGGCTTCTGCGACACGGGCAAATCGAAGGACTGGCGCGACTGGAAGGGGGGGTGCCACGGCTACGAAGGTTTGCTGGTGGACAACTACCTCGCACTGCTGGCGGTTCTCGACGAACGAAAGGCGGGAGGCGGAAAGGTAGAATGAAGAATGCAGAATGCAGAATAGAAGTCTGCGCTACGGGACGCCGCCGCCTGCCCTCGGTAGGGCGCGACGTCCCTATCGCGCCGCTCTCCACGTTCGATCGCGCGTGGGGCCCGCTGAGGACAGCGAGCCCTACCTTCTCCTCGGTAAGACGTGGATGTGTCGCTCTCTTGATGGGCCTACTGATGCTCACCGCCAGCACGGCGCGGGGGGATGACGCGGAGCGCTTGCGCCTGGTCCCTTTCCCAAAGGAAGTCGAATTGCGCGCCGGCGCATTCCCCTTGGCCCAGTCACTCGTTCTGGAGGCGCCCGAGGCGCAAAGCGAGGTCCTGGGACGCCTGCTGAATGACGAGTTGAGACAGGCGGGACTGGCTGCCGCGCGCATGCGCACCATCCGCTCGTCGAGGCCGGCATTCCGACTGTCGGCCCAGGGTGGCGTTCTCATGCTCCCCTCTCTGCCGCCTCAAGAGGCACCCGAGCGCTACGCATTGGAGGTGCGTGCGGATGAGGTTGCGTGCGCAGCGGAGAACCCTGAAGGGTTGGTCTGCGGCCTCCAGACGCTTCGTCAACTGATCCGGGCCAATCGTAGCGGAAACGCGCTCGCCTGCCTGGAGATTCGCGACTGGCCATCCCTCCGCTGGCGGTGTTTCCAGGATGACATGACCCGCGGGCCCAGTTCGAAGCTGGACACCCTGAAGTTCGAAGCGTCTCTGGGTTCGTATCTGAAGCTGAACCTCATGACCTTCTACATGGAGCACCAGTATGCCTTCAAGAAGCACCCGGAGATTGGCCCTCGCGACGGCTCGCTTACACCCGAGGACTTGTCCGCTCTGGTGGCTTACGCGAAACCGCTCCGCCTCGACATACTCGGCAATCAGCAGTCGCTGGGCCATTTCAGCCAGATCCTCAAGCATTCCCAATACACGAATCTGGCCGAAACCGCCGATGTGCTCACGCCTGTCCGTGAGGAGAGCTACCGGCTGCTGGATGACATGTACTCGGAGGTCTGCCCGCGGCTGCCGTTTCCCTGGTTCAACGTCTGCTGCGATGAAACCTATGGGTTGGGCACCGGGCAAGCGCGCGAACTGGCGGCGCAGATCGGCGTCGGGGGCGTCTATGTCCAGCACATTCGCCGGGTCCACGATCTGCTTCGCGACAAGTACCAGAAGCGGATGATGATGTGGGGCGACATCATCCTGCAGCACCCGGGCAACCTTTCCGGCCTGCCCAAGGATACGATCGTCCTTACGTGGGGCTACGATGCGCGCGCCAGCTTCGAGGACCAGATCGTTCCCTTCGCCAAGTCGGGATACGAGTTCTTCGTCTGCCCGGGCGTGAACAACTGGCGCCGGATACTGCCGGACTTCGGTGTAGCGGTGACGAACATCCAGCATTTCGTCCGGGACGGCGTCAAAAATGGCGCGATCGGAATGATCAACACCGACTGGGAGGACGATGGGGAAGCCATCAATGCGGTCAAGTGGCACGCCGACGCCTGGGCGGCCGAGTGTGCATGGAATGCGTCCAAGACCTCCCCGGAGGTCTTCAACCGGCGCGTCGGGGCGGTGCTTTTTGGCGAGCGCGGAGATCATTTCGGTCAGGCGGTGGAACTGTTGGCCCGGACCCATCGCCTTCCCTCCATGAACGGCATGTTCAACGCGCGCTTTTGGGAGAAGGACTTCGTTCCGAAAACCCGTCCCATCGCTGTCGAGGCGGCGGCCTCCACCCTGCAGGCCACCGTCCTGCCCGCGGTCGAGCACCTGGAGGCCTGCCGGCGCGAGGCTCGCTGCAACCGGCACGTGCTTGACGCCTACCTGTTTGGCGCGCGCCGCATGGCATTGATCGCTCAGCGGATGCTTGACGGAGTGGAAGTAGCACAGCTCTACGAGGAAGCCTGGAGGACGCCTGCGAAAGTGAAGAACCTCGAGGAGATCGACAGGCTCGTGCTGAGAAATCGGAACGCCCACGAGGCCATGGGCAGACAATTCGCGGCCCTGTGGCTCTCCGAAAACAAGCCTTACGCGCTGGACTGGACCCTTGCCCGCTACACCAACACGGTGACCGAATACGACACCCTCCGTCGCAAGGTTTCGGCCGCCCGCGCTGCTCATGCCGCCGGGCGCCCCCTGCCCGCACCGGAGGAGGTCGATTTGGCCATCCCCAAGCCTCTCACCCGGCGGGTTCAGCCTCGGGGGACCCTGCCCGCGCTGTCGGCGGCGACTCCCCCTGGGGCGGACCCGGCTGCAAGCCACAGGCTGGGCCTGGTGGTCCGGGCCGGGGCCGCCGACCGCGTGCAATTACCTGTGGAGGTGGAGCTGGCCCTGCCCGACAATCTCATCGCCAAACCAGTGCGCGCGTTTGTCATCGATGCCAAAGGGACAACGAACGAGGTGCTGGCCCAGTTGGATCGCCTGGGCCAGCCGGGCTTGGCCAGACTTGTTTTGATGTTGCCTGGACTGCTCCCGAAGGAGGCCGAAGCAGCCGTCCACGTTTATCTGGGCCTGTCCAAGGTACCGGTCCCACTGGTAGGGGCGGCCAGCGCCGGTCCGGCAACCAACGGCATGGAACGACTGGAGAACGACCGGGTGCGCCTGTTGCTAGGCAAGGAAGGCGCCCATGTCTATCGCTGGGAAGTCAAGTCGGCGGGGAACCGTGATATGACCTTCCCCGGCGAAACCGGTTGGGCTGGATTCTGCGACATCGCAACCTACCGGGATGCCCAATACAGCCTCCGCTGCACGGCCCACGGGCCAGCCATGGTGGAGTACTCGTGCGGCGAAGTCGCCGGGCATGAAAAGACCATCCGACTGTATGGAGGCGCCGGCTGGATCGAAGTCATGCTCAGCGAGCCAACACCGCTCTACTGGGATTTCGATGACCCGAAGACCTTCGCCGCCGACGGTCCAACGGCGGGCACCTGGCTGTTCTCCAACGGCCAGTCCGGCCCTGTGGGCCGCGAAGCGGATGGCGTGCCCGCGCAAGTCAAAGCCCCCAACACCTTCTGGGGCATGAAATACAACGCCGACAAATTGGCGCTGGGGTTGATCACCCCGGAGACGTCCGCCCTCCATCTTGTCGCGCCTGGCGCAGGCGCGGGCGGAGTAGGCATTGAAGGCTCGCCACCCGCTCAGCACTTCATCACCTTCGCGGATGTGCTCGATGCCCCTCCCGCCGAAACCATGAATCGCCTGCGAGCGACCCTCGACCTGAAGCATCCAGTCCAGGTCCTTCTGCGCAACCTGGAAACCCGATAGTCCTCAAAGAGGCAGTTGAGTTAACCACAGAGGTACGGAGGCACAGAGGAGAGGGGCAAAGAGGCAAGCTCGGAATGGCCAGAGATCTCCATCCGAAACACGTCATTCGCGGCAACCCGCAATCCGCAATCAGAGGGCTCTTTCTCGGTGCCTCTGTGCCTCAGTGGTTCACTCCTCCGGTGGCGCGATGCAGTCATCCTACCGGCAGCCAGAAAACCTGAATACCTTGACGGCCCATCTGGGCGAACTTGGCCGTCCAGAAATGGTTTTAGAAAGCGTTATCAGAGGCGTCGGGAATCCCCGTGTAGAACTGGACCCGGCTGAGCTGCCAGCCCTGCTGGAGACTGACCAAGGCCGCAAGAGCATGAACGTCATAATTCGGATAGTGGTAGCCGAAAGCGGCCTTGGCGCATCGGTACAGGTTCTGTCCGTCCACAAAGGCCACAGCCCGTTTGATAGCTGGTTCGCTGGGCATGGATTAGAAATGAATAACCCCGTCCGAGGCCGTTGCCGGCGTGTCGAACGGGGAGTAAGTAAAAGCGGATACGCCCGAACTGAGAAAAGGATAAGCCAAAGCTCCTTTGTTTGTCAACACAATCCGAAAAGCCCAAATACTGCTATACCGCCGGTGCGGTTCAGTCTCGCATCAAGGCGTACACCAACCCGGCGGTGCGCGCATCGCAGACCAGAATCGGAACTTCGCCTTCGCGCCTTCGCGTGAGCCAGAACGGAGATGCACCACGGATGACGGGATTGCGCGGATAAGAGATGAATCCCAGAGCCTGTTCGAAAACTCGCCGGGTCAGGGGACCCGGCCTAGTGCGCCTGAGAGTGCGCTGGAACAGCAGGGTGAAAGTCCCTGACCTGCCCGACACTGTAGGGGCAGCAACTGAAAGTAACTGCATCGGGGCGATAACCCCGGGTGGAGAGCAACTGGAAGTGAACCACCAGTCC
>ORJL010676500.1_pt1 | contig 15138 bp, 14 predicted proteins | sample 1779941 | NCBI WGS metagenome assembly ORJL01 (sample SAMEA104232317, study PRJEB22302) | groundwater metagenome | biome: forest; feature: aquifer; material: groundwater | place: USA | collected 2011-08-07 | depth 5.8 m
ATAGCCCACGCACCATTTTTGCGCGGGCCAAGAGGTCGCCGCTGCCTTGGCAATGTCGGCAACGATCATGGCGTTCGCCGCCGCCACCGATTCGGCCGCTGCCATATTGGGATTATAAATGACCGCTGCGGTGAACTGCGTCGGTAGTTCGCGTATATCGATGGTGATCGTTCCGCCCGATATCGTTCCGGTGACGTTCAGGACCGATCCGTCTTCAAGGTTGAAGATGCGGACGAAGACCTTTGTCGTATCTGTTCGGTCGGCGACCGTTGTGATGAGGGTCAGGTCGAAGGGGAGGGTGAGCGTGATCGCCCCCTCGGTTGTTGATACCGTTCCTCTGTCGCCGTTGAGAGTGAAGGTATATGCCGTGCCGCTCTGCGTGACGTTCACGTTCCCCTCTGTGGCGCGTAGGTCGAACCCGTCGGGGAGACTTGTCGCGGCGGCCATCGTTGGTGTCGTGGTCGCGTTCACGCAGGGGGTTATTTCACCGTCGGCAACGACGACCTGGGCGCCGCTCCCTGCGGCGTCAGTGAACGTTCCGCCGGTTATAGTCCCTTCACAGGTGATCGCTGCGGTGTCCCATTCGGAGTTGAGCGCGGAGCCCTCCGTGGATTCGGTTGAACTGCTACTGTCGCTGCTGCCACAAGCGGCGCAGAAATAAACGGCCGCTATAACGGACACCCAGACTAGCGTGAAACCCTTGAGTTTTTTTGTCATAATAAATGACAGTATATGAAATGGCAGGGACTGTCAAACGGGCATATTATTGCGTTAAAATCTGGCGCGCGGGTATTGACATGGCCACGGATATTATGTTAGTGACCGCGGCTGAAATTCCGTGAGGTCGCTGAGGGATCATCCAATGGCAGGATGCATGGCTCTGAACCATGACATCTAGGTTCGAATCCTAGTCCCTCAGCGATGGCCCGCTGTCCCCTTTTAGGGACGGCGGACCTTTTTGCTTGGAATTCCTATAGCCCGAATCATAGGAATGCGCGAACAGAAAATAGAATCCAATGCTCTCATATCTAATAGACGCCTTTAATCTCTTTCACAAGATCCCGGCGCTGAAGAGCGCCACGTTGCCCCATAGCGAGCTTATTCAGTATATTATCCGGGGCAAATTCACCGGAAGCCCGAATAACAAGGTCACAATTGTCTTTGACGGCTATGAAGGCGACCATGTCAGCGGAGGAGGTTACAAGATACTTTACAGCGGCGGTAGAAAAGCCGACGACATTATAAAAGAAATTATCGCCAGGTCTTCCAAGAACCGCCAGCTGGTGGTCGTGAGCGATGACAACGAAATAATCAGCTCCGCCAGGCTGGAAGGCGTTTCAATCCAAAGCACAAAAGAGTTTCTGAAGATCGGCTCCCCCAAGCCCGCCGGCAGAGACAGCAGCGACGACAGAGGCCTGGATAGCGCCACCATGGACAACATCACAAAAGAGCTGGAAAAGGAGTGGGGAGTGAAGTGAAACGTCCCCTATATTTCAGCCAAGTAACCCAAAGCAAATAATTCCGGGGACGCTTCACTTATCTCACCAACCTTATAGGCTAGTCCCTCAGGTTCCTTTATTGTGTAAGACCAAATAACTCCTTTGCAGTGTCCGCCCTGATCTGCACGGCCGTCGCGCTGGGCAGCTGTTCGAGCATCGCATTGAGCGACGAGTAGGCAGAGTCGAAATCATCTTGGACCGAGACGCTGGAGCCGCTCCAGTATTTCGTATCGTTGCCCACCATGATGCGATCGGCATAGGTGGTCAGCAGGGTCAACCACTCGCTCTTGATGGTTCCAGCGCTGTCCACAGGAGAAGTGTTCCCCCCCTCTTCGCCCGTCCTCATCTTGAGACTCAGGTATAAATTGGCGTGGTCCGCAAGCATTTGTGAAAAGACCGCCGCCGTCGCCAAGCTGGTGCTCAAGTTCGACCAGCCCGCGTGGTCCCAGACGATCTTCGTATTGGTATTGTAGGACAGGAGGGTGGCCAAATCCGCAAGCGTCGTATCCGTCGCCTCAATATGCAAGTCCATGACCATGTTATTGTTTGCGGCCAGATCGGAGAGCCAGCGCATCCAGGGGGTGTCGACCTTGAACGTCAGGTACGGTTGGCCCGATTTGGAGGATTCGTGGAGCGGGGCGAGTTCTCCGAACCCCACGTATTGGCCCGATGTCGCCGCTGTGGTCGCCCGAGACCGGAACAGCGTTTCCCATGCGCCCCCCGCCGCCTCCGTATTGATGGCGTTGAAATCAGCGATGTTTTGCGCGGAAAACGTGCCCCCGTTTGGATAGACGAGAACCGACGTGATCGGCAGGGTGCCGTTGTATCCGCGCGCGAGGAGAAGAGGCTCAAGTTCCGACCCGCCATACATGTAGCGGAATGAACCGCTGTAAGCGGTAAAGAAGGTGATCAGTGCTTCGGAACTGTTGTCAACAGCTTGATAATTCGCCCTGGGGGTTTCCATCAGGATCATCAGGGAGACGCCGTTGCTTGTCATCATATCCACGAGGTCCGGCGCCGAAGCGCTGCTGCTGCTGACGGTGGCATGGTCATGAACATCGATGAGGTCCTGCGCGGTGACCGTCATGACGGTGTTTCCTGAAATCGTCCCCGAGACCGCAGTGATTGTCGAGGTCCCTGCTGCCACTGCGGTGGCAAGACCGCTGGTGCTGATGATAGTTGCAATGGCCGTATCTGATGAAGACCATGTCGCAGATGCCGTTACGTCGGCGGTGGAGCCGTCGGAATATGTGGCCGTAGCCGTGAACTGCTGATCGGCGGCAACCGTTATGCTCGGATTCGCGGGAGTCACGGCGATTGAGGAGAGGGTGACCGAACTGCTACCTCCGCAACCGCCGCACGAGGCGATCACTAATGACATCAGAAAGAATAATATAGTCTGGGTCTTCTCCATAGAGAAATTCTACTACAGCACATTACGCTTGTAAACTATTCATTCGAATTTTGGGGACACTTCACTCTCCCCAGAGGAGAGAGAGGGGGAGTCTTAGAGGCTAGTCCACCGGCGCAAGTTCGCTGAGCAGCTTGCCCACGCCGATCCCTTTTACCGCCGAATAGGGAATGAATTTTTGAACGCCGATCAGAGCTTTGATCTTTTGAAGATGATGGTCGCGCCCCGACTTTTTTATTTTGTCTGTTTTGTTCGCGACGACGACAAGGTTCTTCTTTCGTTCTTTCAGACTGCGAAGCATCTCCAAGTCGACCTTTGACGGGCCCGTGTTCGCGTCTATAATGAGAACGACCTTTTTCTGTTCGCACCCCGATTCGAACAGGTACCAAAATATCAGATATTCAAGCCGTTCCCGGACCTCCACCGGAGCCTTGGTGAATCCGTATCCCGGCAGATCGACCAGATAAAAAGAGTTATTGATCAAGAACATATTTATCTCCTGGGTGCACCCGGGAGAAGAGCTGGGTCGGGCCAGTTTTTTCCGGCCGGTCAAAGAATTGATCACGCTGGATTTGCCGACATTTGAGCGGCCGATAAAAGCGACCTGGGGTATTCCGTCCTCCAGAATTTTGTCGGCCCCCACCACCCCTTTGATGAATTTTGCGGATGTTATGTTCATATTAAATTTTTCCCCCCATCAGCGAATAGAAGCACCTTGGCACCGGGGTTTCCAGCGCAAGCGTCTTGGAATTGATCGGGTGCGGAAGGCTTATCTTCCATGCATGGAGCGCCATGCGGTTCGCCGGCCCATCTCCGTTGCCGTATTTTTTGTCGCCTATTATCGGATGGCCGATGTCCGCCAGATGAACTCGTATCTGATTTTTCCTGCCGGTCAATAAGTTGACCTCGAGCAGACTTCGGCCGGCATGTTCCTTGATGACCCGGTATGCCGTATGTGCAAGCCGCCCCTTTGTCTTGTCGCTCGTTGAATAGACCACGTACGCGCTGTTCTCGGCGAGATAAGAAGAAATAGTATCCTCTTTTTTCGCCGGCGTGCCATGAACCACGGCCAAATAGGTCTTCTTGATACCTGGCCATTTTTCTTCAAGCACCTTCTTTGCCAGTTCGGTCTTCGCAAATATCAGTATGCCGGAGGTGTCCCTATCGATGCGGTGGACAACGAATAAATGCTTATTTGAACGCGACTGGCCCTTGCGAATATAGTCTGTAAGGATGTGATATGCGGTGCCCGTCTTTTTCTGGTCCGTCCCGACCGACAGGATGCCGGTGGCCTTGTCAATGATGAGCATGTCGTTGTCTTCGTAGATGATCGTGATGCCGCGCGGTTTGTGCCTTTGTTTCACAGGATCAGGTCTTATGCCTATTTGAGCTTTAGCGCAAGAATTAACGGTGGGCCCATAATCTTTTGGTCATTTTGCCTTATCTCCAACTGCAAATCCAATACGCCGCTTGGGTTTGACCTCTACTTCCATCAGTTTCCAGATCGCCTCGAACACCGCCTTGAACCGCATGTCATATTTCTTTTCAAGTTCCTGCAATTTTTTCGCCAGTTCTTTGTGAGTTGCAAGTATTTGCCGCAGGCGAACGAACGCCCTCATTATTTCAATATTTACCTGCACCGCTCTTTCGCTATTTAAGACACTTGATAACATGGCAACGCCCTGTTCAGTAAAAACATATGGGAGATACTTTCGATGTTCACCACGGCCATTCTTTAAGGTCGCAATCTGCGACCTTAAAAGCGTAACCTCCTGATAATTAAGCTGAAACATAAAATCCTCGGGGAACCTTTTGAGATTTCTACGTACCTGTTCATTGAGCCTTTTTGTGGTGACTTGATAGAGTTTTGCCAGATCACTATCCAGCATTACCTTTTGATCACGGATCAATAGGATGCATCTTTCTACTCTCTCCATCGGTATTATGTTTGACATGTTTTTTCTCCTTGGCGATTTGCATGAGCAAGTTTTGTGCCAGATGTTGGCGTGTTGATTTTCCTGCGAAAATAGAAATGGGCGGATGAGGAAACTGTCCAGTTTTCGTCAGGGAGATGACAGGGTCAGTACGAGAGGACTTTCTTTATGGCCTGCTTGATCTCGTCAAAGCGCCATGCGCCGACGGCCTCTTCGTGCAGTATATCGTCTATCGCCGCGCCGGCCGCCAGCTTTCGGAGAGAATTCGTGGAGAGTAACAACTCCGGTTCGACGTCCAGCTGCTTTGCATAGCCGGTCCTCCATATTCTCAGCGCGTTAAAGACGGCCGGGGAGCCCTCGCGATGCTTTTCGTCCCGCTTTGTCCATGTATGTTTAAGCGGCGGAGCGCCTGAACCCTTGATCACGGCCGCAACCAGTCGTTCGGCATATCTTCTCCTGCATTCGGGATGCATTCCCCGGTGGCGGGCAAGCTCTTGGATCGTGCGGGGCCGGTCTTTGGCAAGGGCTATCAGGACGGGGTCGGCCATCACCATAAAGAGGGGGCGATCAAGTGATCGGGCGATCTCGTCTCTTGCCACGGCCAGTTCGTTCAGGACGGCCAGCTCTTGGGGCTTGCATAGCTCACGCGCATTTTTCACCCTTGCAAATAGCGGCCTTTCGTCCGGTTCGAACCTCTTTTCTTCACACTGCTTGAATTTGGCGCGCGCCCATGCCATGCGGCCCAGCTTTTCAAGTTCCTTTGCCAGCAGGTCGCGCAATTGCTCAAGGCAGACCACGTCGGCGGCGGCGTATTCAAGCATATCGCGAGGGATCGGGCGAACGGTCCAGTCGGCGCGCTGAAATCTTTTCGACCCTCTTTTGCCGAAATGTTTTTCGAGCAAAGACGAGAGCCCGAACTCCCGGTGTCCGCAAAGCCTTGCGGCGATAAGTGTGTCAAATAGGTTCCTGGGGCGCCAGCCATGGTAGCGGTCCAGCGAGCGCAGGTCAAAGTCGGTGTCGTGCATAACGATCTCGATCGCCGGGTCCTCAAGGAGCCGCCCGATGGGTTCAAGGTCGAGCCCTTTAAGCGCGTCCACGACAAAGACAGATCCGCGGGCGGCGAACTGCATCAGGCAGAGGCGATTGATATAATGATGCAGGTTGCTGGCGCACTCAATATCGAACGCGATGGCCTTTTCGCGGCCGAGCTGCTCCGTCATAAGGTCCAGTTCGGACTGACTATCGATCATTGTATGCAGAGGTGGCATTGTTTGAGAGGAGCACGCCCTTATATTTTGCTCTCGACTTGTTTCGGAGAGAGCGGTGGAAGCGTAACGGTGTTATTATTGCCAAACCATGAGCAGATATCTTCCCCGCTTGTGTCACACTGCAGCGTCCACGGTTCAGATAATGCCTGAGAAGCGAGGAACTTTTTCGCCGGCCAATAATACTCGCCTATCCAGCTTTGACGGTTTGTTTCGGCTGATTCGGATAGTGTTGCGACGACGCGCGGATATTGTTCTTCAAGTTCGGTGATACTTGTTTGCAATCCCCCTAGTTCACTGCGGAACGCCTCTTGCCATCCCTCTATTATTTTTGCCGATACGGCAAAAATGCCGCCTTTTAATGTAAATTCAATGGGGATGTCTGTTTTCCAGTCGCATCTTTCAGAGGTATTACACGCGCCCTCGCCTTTTCTATCAACCCAGCAAACTTCATAGTTGTGAGGTTCACAAATAAAAAGACGTTCTTCATAAGAACGATCTGCAGAAAACATTAACCTGTCTCTCATAATGTCACTATGAATCATCCCTGTTGCATTCCGGTAAGCGGCTTCTATCCCGAGCAAATAACCCCTGATCTTTTCCGAGGAGCGGCCAACCATATATGCATAAGTTTTAAAATCTTCTTCTGTTTTGGCCAAAGAATCCGGTTTTTCATCACCCCAGCCGGCCTTGTATAAAAATGCAGACGACTCTAACCAACTTTTTACAGTTGCGATCTCCAGTTCAGAATCTATGAAATGATCCGTGGCGCTGGCCATTTCATAATCACCCTTCTTATAAGGGAGCTTTTCCATTTTCGACCTTGCCTGTTGCTCCATTTGAACGGCCCTTTCTAATAATTCTTCAGGCCGGAAAAGCTGTTGCAATAGCTTATTGGGGGATCTTTCGCATAGATCGTATGACTTGAAAAAGTCCTTAGGATACAAAGAAGAACTAGCCATGTTCTTGCATAAAGTCTCTCTTGATCTGACATACCAATCCACATCACATGCCGCAACACTGGTGCCAGACCGATATGCCTCGACTTGAGGATCAAGACAATTTTTGAGGTCGGCAATCTTTGAAAAATAATCTTTAAGATCAGATACATTATAAGCAAGTTCCGGATTGAGTCCGATACTTTTCAAAAACGCGCCTACCTCAATCTTTTTGTTGTCTATTACAAATACGTCCGGAGATGGAGCTTTTGCGTCCTCCTGTTTTATAATTCCGTCACAACGGCCATCTCTGACTATTGCATCCACATCCTTGGGGGGACTAAAATACCACGACCTTAATTCAAATTCACAGGTACTCATTTTAACCTCCTCCTTGCATGTTGCATTAATACAACCCAAACATGCGTCATATAATATCGATATCTTATTTTGTCAAGTTCTAACCCTTGTGGCAATACCCTTTTTTTCATTGCCCTTTGCCCATGACTGCCTTATAGGTCGTCATCGATAAGGGGGGCTTTTATGTCCAAGATACTCATCACCTATTTTTCAGTGTCCGGCCACACGGAAAAGATGGCCGCGTTCCTGAGCGATCTGTGCTCAAAAGATGGCATGGAGGTGACGCTCAAGAAGGTCGAAGAGACCGACTATAAAGAGCTGGCGAACTACGACGCCATTTTGATCGGTTCGCCCACCTATTACGGCTCTATGGCGTGGCAGGTGAAAAAACTTCTGGACGAAAGCGTCAAGCTCCACGGCAAGCTTCAGGGAAAGGTGGGCGGCGCGTTCACCTCTGCGGCGAACGTCGGCGGTGGGAACGAAACGACCATTCTGGACATCCTGCACGCGATGCTCATTCACGGAATGATCGTTCAGGGCGAACACAAGGGCGATCACTACGGGCCGGTGGCCATCGACGCACCTGACAAACGCGCGCTCATCTGCTGCGAGCGCCTGGCCAAGAATATCTGCGAGCTGGTGAAGAAGGTGAGTTAGCGGCGCATAGCGCCATGGTCATTTCTTTCCGGCTCCGAGACGTGCACGCGCCAAGCGTACTGCTTCGCGTAACTTGCATTCCAACTCTTTCTTTGGCAGCGCATCCGTCCAGTAGCTAGCCACGTGGATGCCGCTCTTCTGAAGTTCTAGTAGTGCAATGTGTTCCTCGCGCTTTCCTGCGCACAGGATCATGCCCAGCGGCTCAGCATCGCCCGATTCGCATGCGTAACGTTTGAGCCAGCTCAAATAAAGTTCCATCTGTCCTTTGTCTGCGGCCTCAAAATGGCCTATCTTCAGATCGATCGCGATCAGGCGCCGGAGCTTGCGATGGTAGAACAACAGGTCGAGATAGTAGTCTCTGTCATCAATCTGCATCCGCTGTTGGCGAGCTACGAAGCAAAAACCGACGCCGAGTTCAAGAATGAACGACTCCATCTCCCGCAGAATGGCCGCTTCTACGTCCTTTTCCGCGTAGGTGTTCTTCAGCCCCAGAAAATCGAGGAGATACGGATCACGGAAAATGAGGTCGGGCGTAACCTTGTCTTCCTCGCGCAATTGTTTGAGCTCCATCGCGGCAAGTTTCGCGGGCTTGCGCGATAACGCCGTACGTTCGAAAAGCATGGAGTCAATTTTCTTTTCCAGCGTTCGCGTGTTCCAGTGCTCGATGCGGCACATCTCGGCATAGAAATCGCGTTTGAGCGGATCGGTTATCGGGATGATGGCCTTGAAATGAGTCCAGCCCAATTGTCGCCGCAGTGCGGCGACAATCTTTTCATCGGGGAAAGCCTCCGTAAACTGGATCATGCGGTGCAGGTTTTTTTCGCCAAATCCACGCCCGAATTCCACTTCCAATTGTACACTCAGTGCGTACACAACCTTTTTTCCATATTGCGCACGCTTTTCCCCTAGAATGTCCTGCCGGATACGCCGACCCACGTTCCAATAGAGTACCGTCATGCCGGAGTCTACAGCCCGGGCGACACCTTCGCGGGCTTGCAGGATCATCTCACGCACATCCGCCAGCAGGCCGCGTGGTTTTGCGACAGTTTTTACTATATTCTTTTTCATAATCAAAACCTCCTTGGTCGTTTATGTAAGCAAGATCAATGCCAAGTTGCTGCTTTGGGTTACCTGTTGAAATATAAAGGATTTTACTTTTAGAATGCGGATTGAATAAGAAAAAACTGACGAAAATTGGTCAGGCCCGGCGTCATTTACAACACATCGGAGGCCCAAGTTTCGGCATTACGCCTCTTTTAAAGTTTCTAAAGATTTCTAGCAACATTTTTTGACATTTGCCGATACATATAGTGATGTTCACGGAATAAATATGGGAAACTATTTAGAACAATTCAAGATGTTTTTGATCGGCCAGGCGCTGGAAAAATATTGCGGCTCATATGATCCGCACAATGAATGCTTGCACTTTTATGATGTCAAAGTCCGGAATAGCAAAGATGATATTTATGACGGTTATAAAAAGGTGATCAGTTTTAATAATAAGAGCGGAGATAAGTTTAAGCTGCAGTGTCAAGGGGCGCTCGGAGACTTTTCATGCGATCTGTTTAAATTAGGAACGGATACTTATGATGATGCACATGTATATGTTAAGACAGAAAATAGACAGGGCATCCCCGAGATGTCCCATCGTAATAGTCAATTCACATTATTTTCAAAATATGATCCCTATTGCCATATATTTAGAAATGACCTGACGTGGCGATACCCTGCTGAAGGGCGAGACGCGTTCGTTGCGCAATGTGTAGCGGATGGCGAGAATATCAAATTTCCTGCTTATGGGGTCACATCGGGGACGGCAAAAAATCCGATATTAAAGACCAGTGGGCAGCAAGATTGCATAGTTATAGTGATACACGACAAGAAAAGAAGACTTACGCTCCTTGCGCACTTGCTCACATCATCAAATGAGCCTTATCATCCCCATCTGCCGGCAGATATACCATGTTTGTCTAAAGAAGCAGACATGGACATGAGATCAACATGTTCGGCCAGATTTCATGAGAGCGAAAAATATATGGCATTCTTTAAAAATGAATACTTTAAAGACACACCGCCGCAAGACCTGGAGGTCACCGTCATTACTACACAATACACGCCCGCTAGCGTGACCGAAAAGGCGCTCAAGGCCATAGAAAAAGATTTCGGGAGCCCCAAGATCGAGCACAAGGATTGTGGCGATATAAGCCTTGGCGGTGATATGAGAATATCTTTTGGAACCCGCGTAGATAGCAGGACAGGCGAGATTAAAACCTTTTTGGAGTGGGGCTACTGAACCACCGGCCACGCATGTCGCCAATGATCTTTTCGATCACCCCGATTTTCGGCATGAGGTGGACTATACCAACCCTGCTAAGAATGCTGCGGCCGGAACGATTTCTATAATTCCAGAGTCTTTACGCACCGACAATGGGCTGAAGTCCTCGGCAGTCAGTTGAATCGCCCTCTTGGGGCGCAGCACGCCCGCGTAATGAATAAGGGCGTCATGGACGTTTCTATCCTTCAATTTGCACTCTATGAGGAGCTCGGGTCTCCTCTCTTTGCAGATCAGAAAATCTACTTCTCGCTTTTCCTTGTCTCTAACATAATGGAGCGAAAGATTTCCAAGGCCTGTATCATTTATATAGTGGACATATTTCAGAAGATGAACGGCCACCATATTTTCGAAACGATATCCTTCGTCTTCGAGCTCCGACCAATCCCACAAATACCATTTCGGCTCTTTCTTAAGGGCCCTGGAAAGCTTGCTCGAATAGGGGCGAATGGCAAAACCGTAAAACACGCGCTCTAAAAGTTCGATCCAGTGTTTAACTGTGGCATGGTGGACCTCCAGATCTTCACGGAGGCTGTTTAGGGACAGCGGACTGCCAACCCTTTCCGGGAGCAGAAACATAAGGTTTTCCACTAAAGGCAAATTTTTTAAGTGTTCGGTCTTTGATAGGTCCTGATTGATGATGCGCTCAAGTCGTGTTGTCCTCCACCTTGCAAGAAAACTCTTTTCTCCCCTTAAGAAAGGCTCTGGGAATCCGCTGAAGTTCATCAAAGCGGAAAATGCTTCCATCATAACCTGCGAAGGGCTTTCAAATTGTTGGGCTATATTGGCATCTCCCTTGCCCACAATTTCAGCAACCGAGAGAGGAGAAAGGTGATAAGAGAAACATCTGCCCAAAAGAGAATCCTGTCCCTTGCGGTAAACATTGAGGGCCGCGCTTCCGGTGACTATCCAGTGTGTATCGGGTTCATTTTTATCGAAGAGCCCTTTAAGGGTATTTTTCCAGCGTGGATATTTGTGGATCTCATCAAAGATAATGATCTTCCTCTTGTCATCTTTGAGGTCGGTCTTGCCATAGAAAACTTCTTTTAGGAGGATTTTCCTGTGTTCGGCCAGATCCCAGTTAAAGTAATTGACAGATGGCTCCAGATTTGGAACCAGGCCCTTGGCAAGGGTCGTTTTACCCACCTGCCTTGGTCCTGCAATAAAGGCCATTTGGCGATATTCCCTTAAATGTCGCTTGATTACACCCTCTAAATATCTATTAATCATACTGCAATGCTAGCATACAACTGTAAAAAAGTCACGACTTTTTTACAGTTGTATGTAAGCCACCGGTCACGGAGCAAGCCTGTTATTTCTCTTTATTTTCATGCCGATATCTAATGCCGCCAACGATCTTTTCGATCGAGCCGTTGCTCCCGTATGGCCATGAAACGAAGAGGTAGTTATATTTTTTTCCGAACACAAGAGGCCGAACATCCAAGCACGAAAAATGCGATCGCCACCGTTGTTAAGAGTGTTCGTGTGATCATAACCTAGGCATACTCAAAATTAATGACCGTTCCGTATCGTTCCTTATCTTTCTGAATATAGTAATATTTTATCTTGCGCGTGGTTGGGAACTCATTGAAAAGGGCCTCCGGCAGCATAAAGAACGTCTTGTCGCCGAACGCAACTGTCGGAGCGGTCACAAGCTCTTTGCCGCTCTGCCGGCTTTCTGACGGTGTCGCCGCCCGCGTCTTTTTTGCCACGCCCGTGAATGACCGAACCGGCAGGCTCGTGACACCTGCTGAAAAGAGCTCCCGCGCCAACGCGTATATTGCGATGCACGATCCGACAGATCCCAGCACAGCAAGGGCTATGGAGCCAACGCGGAGGGCATTGTTGCCGCCACCGGTCAAAAGATACATCCCGCCAACGGACATCAAAAGGACGCCGCAACACAGCAGGAAGAACAGCAGAAGACCGGTCTTGAACTTATCTCTTCGGAGCATCTTGATCTGCCCGTTGGAAAGCTGTCCGGCCCTGTTAGATGAAATGGCCTCGGCATATCTTCCTTTTGGCCAGCCGACAAGGCGGTTGGCCTCATATTTTTTGATCTCGTCCTGCGACAATTCCTGGAGCTCAACTATAAAATTCTTCCAGCTGCACAGGAAGAGCCATGACCTGCGCGTTATGGCCGTGAAGCGCATGGGGAGAGAGGCGATCACGCTGGGCCTCACCGCCCGGAAATCGTACTTTACCCCGTCTATTACGCCGGTGAAGCCGATCTTTTGATGTGCCCCGTATATTGCGCCGGATGACGCTCTGAACGTGTGTCTGTAATAGTGCTCTTTTAATTTCGGTATCCCCTCAACCACGCCGACCTTGAACTCGGGAAGTTTTTTTATTCCGGCCCGCAGCTTGATCAGGTTGAGAAGGGGATAAATTGCAGAAAATATGATAATGGGGAAGAATGCAACTGCGGCAACGCCTCCCTCTGCCAATAAAGATTGCAACCCTTTTTCTTCCAGCAATACCATGACAAAGGCATATAGAAAAAGGAGCGCAAAGGGGGTGAAGAACCACGTCAGTATCTTTGCGGCCCGCCGCCTTTTTTTATACTGGGAGGTAATAAATTTTAGGCTTTCGTCTGATAGCATATTTAAATGTCCTCCACTCTATCTCCTGCGTCCGAAGATCCTGAGAAGCATCAGAAAGAGATTGATGAAGTCCAAATACAGCGTAAGGGCGCCCATGATAGCCTCTTTTTTGTCCTCGTCGGTGTTCTCGTTCCCGATAATGTTCATCTTCTTGATCTTCTGCGTGTCATAGGCGGTCAGTCCGACAAAGACGGCTATTCCGATATACGTGGTGATCCAGTAGATCATTGAACTCTTAAAGAAAAAATTGACCACTGAGGCGATGATGACGCCAATGAGCCCCATGAAGCAAAGGTTGCCCACCCCTGTCAGGTCGGTCTTGGTCACATAGCCATAAAAGCTCATGACGCCGAACGTTCCGGCCGTGATGAAAAAAGTCGATGCGATGGATTCTGCGGTGAACGCCATAAAAATGACGGAAAATGTCAGGCCGTTCAGGGCGGAATAGCCGATAAATACGGCCGTTGCGGTTGACGCGCTCATCTTTGCGACGGCCACCGCCAGATATCCGACCAGGACGACCTCTCCTATCAGAAGCCCGAAGAACAGGATCTGATTGCCCATGATCAAATTTGCGAGCGTTGGGGAAGAGACCGTCAATAAGGCAACGGACGCCGTGACAACGAGCGCAAAGCACATCCATCCATATACCTTTGTGATGAACCTCTGTTGCTCCGCCTCCATCATCGTTGGTGATATTGCTGTAGCTTGCATATTTTATGCTCCTCGTTTCGTAGTTGCCCAATTTATTGGGCTATCTAGAGAGGCTGTTGATTTTGTCATTGCGACCCGCCACTGATTCGATGGCGGGGTGGCAATCTCCTGAAATCAAGTGGTTACGGGAGATTGCTTCGGGCTTTGCCCTCGCAATGACAGGCAAATTGGTGCTTTATCAACAGCCTCCTAGAGTAACAGCCTGAAGGCTGCTACTCTAGATGGCAAGGGTTTAAAAATCACTCTACTATATAATCAAACCGTCCATCGGCAACGATAAATTCATGGATATCGCCTGTTTCTCGCACAACAACCTGGTCGTTTTCTGTCGAAGCCGTATATTTTTTCCCGAGATTAACCTTCATAATTTTGAATATGGCGATCTCCCATTTTCCCTTTTTACCAAAAGATGGTAAAGATGTCAGTAAACCTCTAAAATCGGAATCATCCCCTTCTGGCAAAAGGTCATAACGTTGCTGGTCCCAGTCGTCGATACCAGACTGTTTATTTGTTAAAACAATAGATTTTTCAACGCGCCCCCCAAAACTGGCCTCCCCGAGCTGAAAGATCTCAACCAATTTTATATCAGGATATTGATTTTTGTAATTATCAAAGATGCTGTTAAGGGTACCAGGAAAATAGGCGCGGGCATATATCTCTTTGTCTTTTTTAGAGTAAAAAGTGTTACGGATATCGGTATATTTGTCTTCTCCTTGGTGTGGAAGGGGTTTTGAAGAAAAGATAACATTACCAACACCTTTTGAAATCTTTCGATATTTACTTTGATCCTTAATTACGAGGGCGTTCGCTGTTAGGGATAATGATGTGATCAGCAAGATTAAAAATAGTCGGATTTTCTTCATTTTTTATAAATTCACCTCTAAATACTCGGACACGCCACGTGACCGGACATTTATTCGGTAGCCATTTTTTGAAAAGATAACTCTTGTAGGAGGTAAAATCAACTAAAATGTGGCGTAAAAAATGCCTTTGATAAACTCCGCTGATTGGTGTATCTTCAAAGCCGACCTTATGGAATCTTTATTTCTTCAGCGCTTGGAATCTCTTGGGCCGTTCATCTATCTCATCATCTTCATCTTTCTTCTCGTTGAGGGTGAGGCAGTTATGTTTACGTCTGCGTATCTCCTGAGCATGGGGACGCTTGAGTGGCAATATCTTCTGCCGGTGGCCGTCGCGGGCGTTCTTTTGGGCGATATCCTCTGGTTCAGGTTCGGGGCATACATGGAGATGGCCTTCCCGTGGGTGAAACGATGGGTGAAGCGCATCGCGGGCCCAGTGGAAAAATTCCTTGTCAGCCGCCCATATCGCACCATCTTCGTCATGAAATACGCCTACGGCATGGGCCGGGCGACGCAGACTATCGCCGGGGCGATCAAGATGCCGTTCGCCACGTTCCTGAAGGCC
>ORJL010529388.1_pt1 | contig 15134 bp, 14 predicted proteins | sample 1779941 | NCBI WGS metagenome assembly ORJL01 (sample SAMEA104232317, study PRJEB22302) | groundwater metagenome | biome: forest; feature: aquifer; material: groundwater | place: USA | collected 2011-08-07 | depth 5.8 m
CCGATCTTCCCCTTCCTCTCGTTGCTCGGAAGATGGTTGCTCACGACCACCCGGACCCGACCGTGGTAGAAGTCCTCCAGCCCGGTCACCGGATTCCTCTCCACTCTCGGCTGGAGCCCCTTGTCGTAGTGCGCCTTCTCCCACTTCTGTCGCACGGCCATGTTCATCACCACCACGTCCGCTCGGCCGTTGTTCGACCGGATGAGGGCGAGGAGACGATCCACGTCCGTCAGCAGGAGGGGGCCTCCGTTCACAGCGTCATCCGAGGCCCCCACCGTTTGGGCCGCGATCGACTGGCCCCGGATGCCCTCCGGTTCATTGGAGGCGCCCCCGGCGCCGATGACCAACGCCCTCCCAATCGCATACCGGCAGTTGCGCAGCTTCGCGTCCAGCTCCACCTGCGCGATGTCGACGTCCGTCGGGCTGCTGTAGATGGCCTCGCTGAACAAGTCCAGGAGAAGGTCCACCTCCACTCGCCTCAACTCGAAGGTCGTGGGCGGCGAGGTAGGCACGCTCGAGGAGTCCGGGGTCGCGGCCCCCGCCCCCACCCACGTCGCCGCACCAAAGTCGGCCGACGTTACCCGGAGGACGTTCACCTGGTTGCCGGTCATCTTCACCCAAGGCAGCACCTCGATGAACTCATCCGGGATTGGGAGATCTTCGTGCAGCCCGTCGATCGGGTCCGGGCGGCTGAAGAGCTTCGCCTGCGCCTGCGTGATGGAGGCCATCTGCGGATCTCCCGCCTCGACGGCCTACGCGATCCCGTCCAGGGGCGCGAGCGAAGTCGTCCCAAACCTGCCGAACACGATCTGGGCCGACACGCGGTACCTGTGCGTGTCGGTGGCCTGCACCAGCGTGCGCTCGATGTCGAACATCTGTCCGTTGATGCCCGGCTTGTACCCGCCACAGATGCCCTTCATGTACCCCAGGACCAGGGCGTACATCGAGGCCACGTTGGTCCCCGTCCGCTTCGTCTCTTTGTTTGGGATGTGGTCGCTCACCGCGACCCGGACGTTGCCGTGGTAGTAGACCTTCCGCCCGGTCGCCGGGTCGACCTCGACAATGGGCTTCGTCCCAACGAAGTAGTGCGCCGCGATCCACTTCTCCCGCACGGCCATGTTCATGACGAGGAGATCGGCCTTCCCGTTGTTCGCGGTGATCTTCGCCAGGAGCCGATCCACGTCCGCCAGGAGCAGCGGCCCACCATTCGGGTTGTCGTTGTTCGCTCCGACCACCTGGATCGCATCGACGAGCGTGATCAACCCGTGCGGGTCGTTGCTCACCGGCACGCCCGTCCCGTTCACCAACGCGCTGCCGATGGCGTACTTGAGGTTCGTGAGCTTCGCGTCCAGCTCCATTTGCACGATGTCCGTGTCCGTGGGGCTGGAGTAGATGTTCTCGCAGAAGGTGTCGATGAGGACGTCGACGTAGACGCGCTTCAGGTCGTATACGGTCGGGACGATCGGAAAGGGGGTTGTCGAGCTGTCGATCGTCAGCCCGCCTGCGCCGATCCACGAGGCAAACCCGAAACTGGTAGACGTCGCCTGGATCTCGTCGAACTCGTGGCCCGTCATGCGGACCCACGTGAGGAGATCGAGGAACTGGTCGACCTTCGGTTCGCTCTGGAGGAGCCCCCTCTTGGGGTCCTCGCGCGAGAGGGACTTCGCCTGGATCTGGTTGATTGACGGCATCTTTGCCCTTCCTCTGAATTCGCCACAATGGGTGGAGGGGAACTTCGGGCTGAAGCAGGGAGTGGCTTAATGCCCGCATGCAGGGTGCCAGCGCGCGTACGCAGGTGGACGTACTGAAGTGCGCGCTGATAACGATGGGGGGGGCCACTTACGTCAGATGTTGCGTTTCTCTACACGGGCGGGGCTCGACCGGCTGCCGTCCGGGTAGCACCTCGCGGTAACGGGGCGATCCCCGGGCGTAACAGCCCCGCAGAATTCGAGCGCGGCGCGAGCGACCGCCCCGCGGCTCGCCGCCCTACCTCTCCCTCAGCGCCCGCCCCAGCCGCTCGCGGAACGACCGCATCTCCTCCTCGAGGTGCTTGTCCGTCCCCACCTCCAGCGCCATCAACCGCGTCAGCTCCTTGTTCAGCGCCTCCCGCGCCTGGTAGAGCTTCCTGCGGAACAGGTCCACCTTCAACCCCCACTTCGCCGCCGCAGCCTCGTACGGGAGCTGCGACTTCTTCAGAGGACGCGAAGCCCTCCAGGGTCAATTCGTCGTCCGCTTGACCCAGTACCCCGGCTTGCGCCGGAGGTGCATGACGGCCACCACGTAGACGCAATCGGCCTCGATGGAGTAGATGAGGCCGTAGGGGAAGCGATCCAAGAGGTACCTTCGGAACCGGCCTCGGATGCGGCGATACAAACGCGGCTGCTCGCCGACTCGCCGAAACCCGGCCTCGACTGCGTCCACGAACCTCGTCCCCAGCCCCGGGCGTGCGGCCTCGTAGAATGCCGTCGCTTCCCGGAGCTCCGCTCGCGCGTCCGCGTCGACGACGAGGTTCATCGGGCGAGGCTCTTTCGGAGCTCGCGAATCATGCTGGCGCCGCTCGTTACGCGAGACCGGTCCTTCTTCCAGGCCTTGTGCCGGCGTTCTGCCTCGCGAATCCACGCTTCATCCACGTCCGTCAGCGTCTCGTCGCGCAGGCCGCGCAGCAGGCGCTGAGCCAGCCGCTCGCGCTCTTCGGGAGACAGACCGGACGCCTGGATCTCGATCCTTCGCATCTGCGCGCTCATGTCGGCTCCTTCCAGCGGAGGGAGGACCATTCCCCCGCGATGATAGCAGATACCGAGCCCATCCGGTGGACGCATGGCCAAATCCGGGCCGAATTCGTGTCAGGAGTCTACCCACCCCACCCTCGACGAGGCGAAGGAGCGAGGGGCGGCCAGGCCCTACACCGGCCGCTGGATCGAGTCGGGATTCTCTCCGGCGCGCAGGGAGATCTCCGCCCCCTCCTCGCCCAGCTCGAGGCACTCGAAGAGGTTCCTCACGCACTGCCCCAGGCGGTCCTCTCCGATCTCGAGCCGTTCGATCCCCTCGACCAGCTCGCGCGCCGCGATCGCCGCGTCGGCGCGGACGCGCAGCGCCTCCTCGCGCGGCGGGTTCTCCCCGCCCTCCCCGTACGGCGCGAGGATCTCGAAGAGCCGCGCTGCGACGTCCCAGACCTCGCGATGCCCTGCGCGCTCGACGACGAGCCTCTTCGCGAGGATCCTCCCGATCCGCCCGGTCACCGTGCAGGCGTGCGGCAGGTTGAGCGGGACGTTGAAGTGCGCGGGCACCCTACGGCTCCAGCGCGAGCTCCACGCGGAGCCGGACCGTCCGCGCGACCGACGCCCGCAGCGCCACGGCGTCCGGGTCGATCCGCCACGGCCCCTCCGCCGAGATCCGCGTCACGGCCGCCAGTTCGTTCGCGCTCATGTCCTGCGCAGTTGCCTCCGACGAGGCCTCCTCCGCCGACAGCACCTTGCCCGTCTTCATCCCCATCTTCCCGGCCAGGAGCGTTCCTCGCGCGCGCGCGGCCTCGACTGCCTTGGCAAACGCCTCCTCGCGCAGCGCCGCCACGTCCGTCACGAGGAACACCACGATCGGGGCCACGGGGCCGTTCGCGTCGTTCGTCGCCCCGCCGTAGTACTGGCGCGCCTCCGACGAGACGTTCTCCGCCCCCGCCTCCAGCACCGCGTCGAGGACCGCCGCCGCGCGGTCGAAGAGCGGCGTCTCCGCCGTCGCCGCGATCCGCACCTCCATCACGCTCACCACCGCGACGAGCGCAGAGGCGGCATCGGTGCGTCCTCCCCGCATCATCGCCTGCTGGATCGCCGTCTGGTCCCCCTGCCCGGCCGCGAGGACGGGCTCGTGCGAGGCGACGTCCGTCTCCGCGACGGCGATCCCCTTGAGCGCGGCCAGGATCTTCTCCGCCTTCTCTTTGTGCTTCGTCTTCGCCTCCTTCGCCTCCTCCGCCTGGCCGATGAGCGTGAAGAGGATGCGCGCCTCCGTCGCGGGGCGCACGACCGTGGCCTCCCCCGTCACGGTCACGTGCGGGACGGCGGGGTCCTCGGCGAAGGCGAGGGCGGAGACGACGAGGAGCGCAAGGACACGCATGGGGACCTCCCGGCTCATTTCCATGGGAAGAAGGTGACGCGGTGCGGCGACACGATGGCCACGCCGCGCGACGACACGAGGACGTCTCCGGAGGCCCCCTTCTCGAGGGGACGCCTCCAAGCCGGCGCCAAGCTCCCGGCGTCGACCGCCGCCAGCTCATGGCGCCGCGGGACGAGGAGAAGGCCGCCGGCGAGCGCGGGCCGGCCCATCCCCTCCTTGTCGCGCAGTTGCCAGTGGTGGCGCAGGCCCTCCGTCGGCGAGAAGATGCCGACCTCGGGGCCTCCGAGGACGAGCGCCCCCTCGCGGCGACCGACGAGGTAGCGGTACCGCTCGAGCGCGTCCTTCCGGTGATCCAGGCGGATCCGCCGCTCGACCATGTCGACGAGGTAGAACCGCGGCGCGTTCGACGGGGCCATCCAGATCCCCTCCGCCGAGGGAAGGAGCGGATTCGCCGGGAGGAGCCAGCACAGCTCCTGCGAGAGGTCCACCCACTGGTTCCCGTCGAACGGCGAGCAGGCGTACTTGAGGCCCCAGGCGAACGCGCCCGTCGCCGGGTCGATCGCCGCGAACGCCCCCGTTCCCGTGCAGACGCAGACGAGGCCCCGCGCGGTCGTCAGGACCGGCACCGGCTCGGGGCAATAACTCCAGGTCTGATCCGGCGGAGGGGTGGTGCTGGCGAGCTTGCAGGTCCAGACGACCTTCCCCGTCGCCGCCTCGAGGCAGAGGACCGTGAGCTGCTCGCGCGCCTCCGTGCCGATCGCGCCGACGTAGACGCGGTCGCCGTCGAGGTGCGGCACGCCGAGGAACGACCACTCCTTCCCCGCGTTGCCGCCGTCGAGCTTCCAGAGCACGCGGCCGTCCGACGGAGAGAGGGCGACGAGGTCGTTCCGCACGCCCCCCGTATCCGAATGCCCCTCGAACGTCGAGAGGACGAGCGCCCCCTGTGCGACGATGGCGTAGCGGCGGAGGAGCCCGGGCTGGGTGCGCGAGGTGAGGAATTCGCCCAGGTTCCGTTCCCCGCCGCGGGTCCAGGCAAGGCCCCCGTCGGAGATGCGGTACGCGAAGAGGCTCTTTCCCAGGTGGACGAGGACGAGGTCGTCGGTGATCGCCGAGGTCAGGGGGAAGATCGCCTGTACGCTGGGCATGCTCGTGTCGAGGGGATTTCCTCCCGAGTTGTTGTAGATCGCGTCCACGAGACCGTCGAGCGCCGCGCCGAGGATCGGGACCTCGCGCGACCAGGCGGGGGCCTCCGCCAGATCGCGAGCCGCGGGCGGCGCGGAGACGCCGCCGCCGGGCGACGACGCGATCGCGCCGTCTTCGACGGGGATCGCGCCCGCCCAGGCGTCGATCGCCTCGCCGACGCCGCGCGGCTCGCATCCGACCGAGAGCTGCTCCGAGAGGACCGCGGGCGGGAGCGCGGCGCGCAGGGCGACGAGCGAGCCGCGGTCGCCTCGCGCCGCGTAGAGCAGGGCGAGGCGCATCGCCGCGACGGGCGACTCCGCGGGTCCCGCGCCTTGGAGCACGCGCTCCTCGAGCAGCGCCTCCGCGGCCGCAAGTCGCCCGCGCTCGGCGAGCGTGCAGGCGGCGTCGACGACCTGCGCGTCGGCGAGCGCGGGGAAGTACGCCTGCGCCGCCGACTCGATCGCCGCGAGGTCGCCGCCTGCGATGGCCGCCTTGACGTGCGCCCGGCCCTCCTCGGCGTAGAGGCCGAGGTACGTGTCGCGGGCGTCTTTCGGGAGCTTGCCTGCGCGTCGCGAGAGGACCTGCCAGGCGGGGAGGAAGAGGTCGCCTCCCGCGCCCAGGACGTTCTGGCCGTGCTCGTTCAGGAGCTTCTGGAGCCAGATGGAGGCGCCCTTCGCGTCCCCCTTGGCGACGGACGCGTCGATGCGCTTCAGGCCGTCGGTGAGCGCGGTCTCCTCGTCGAAGAAGACGACCGGCTCCGGGGCCTCCTCCTTCTTCTTCGCGTCTTCGGCGGCGAGGCGCGCGAGGTGCGCGAGGAGGAGGGCGGCGATGGCGAAGCGGAGCGCGGCGCGCATGATGGGCTGGATGATACCACGGCGCTGTGCGCGCCGCGCAATTCCAACTCCAAGCGCCAACTCCAAGAAACTCCAACGCTAACTTCAAGTCCCCTTGGTTCCCTATTGCGCAACAACATTGTTTCTCGCACAGTTGTTTTCAGCGCGTCGCTATAGGTAGCCTGCCAGTCAAGGACTTCCGGCAGAGTCGGGACCGCGCGAAGATCGAGCGCTTCCGCGCGCCACAGGGCAATGGGCTGCGGGGCGGCCAGGGGGGTAGGGGGACAGAGTCCCTCTGTGTTGGGTTGCGGGCGAGCGAAGCGAGCCCGCGCTGGATCTTGGAGTTGGAGTTCGAGTCCGCCGTTGCTCCTCCTCGGCCTCCCTGCTAGACTAGTCGCCGCCATGTCCCGTATCAACGAGCGCAAGCTCGCCGAGAAGGCCATCTCCGCCGGTCTCCTCAGCCAGGCACAGCTCGAGGAGTGCTTCCGGGCCATCGACGAAAGTCCCACGCACCAGGACCTGCGCGCGGTGATCCTGGCGAAGGGGTTCATCACCGAGGCGCAGCTCCGCTCGATCATCGAGGACCCGCGCGGCAAGACGAGCGCGACGATGGTCGCCGTCGGCCCCTCGATCCCCGCGCGCCCCGCCGAGCCGCAGTTCATCTCCTCCGACGCCTCGACCACGAAGCGGTGGATCTTCGGCCGCTACCACATCGTCGAGGAGCTCGGCCGCGGAGGGATGGGGATCGTCTACCGCGCGCGCGACCCGCAGCTCGACCGCGAGATCGCGATCAAGATGCTCCTCCACGAGGAGGAGGGCTCGCAGGAGGCCGTCGAGCGGTTCCTCCGCGAGGCGCGCGCGGCGGCGAACCTCGACCATCCGAACATCGTCCACATCCACGATATCGGCGTCTGCGACAACCGGCACTACTTCACGATGGACTACGTCGACGGCTCGTCGTTCGACGCGATGCTCGACGACATCCGCGTCCCCTCGCCGTCGTCGATCGGATCCTCCGCGACGATCCCCGGCGAGGGGCCCCTCGCGGAGCCGGTGCCTCCTCCCCCGGTCCCGCGCCCGACGCAGGAGATCCCCGCCGCGAAGCGCGCGGAGGTGTCGCGCCGCGGGATCGTCGTCCTCGCGCAGATCGCCCGCGCCCTCCACCTCGCGCACACGCAGGGGATCATCCACCGCGACCTGAAGCCCGAGAACATCCTCCTCACCGCCGACGGGGTTCCGAAGCTGACCGACTTCGGCCTCGCGAAGGAGTTCGGCAAGCAGAATGAAAAGAAGAAGATGACCGTCACGGGGACGGTGATGGGGACGCCGTGGTACATGTCGCCGGAGCAGGCTGCGGGCGAGATCGACCGCCTGGGTCCCGCGAGCGACATCTTCTCGCTCGGCGTGATCCTCTACGAGCTGATCACGGGGACGCGTCCGTTCAACGAGGAGACCGTGCCGGGGACGCTCCACGCGGTGATGGAAAAGGACCCGGTGCCCCCGCGCCGCGTCGTCCCCGGCGTCCACAAGGACCTGCAGACGATCTGCCTCAAGGCCCTCGCGAAGGAGCCTTCCCGCCGCTACGCGACCGCGCTCCTCTTCGCGGAGGAGCTGGAGCGGCACCTGGCGGGGGAGCCGATCTCGGCGAGGCCGACCTCGCTCACCTACCTCGTCTGGAACCGGGTGCAGAAGCACCGCTACGTCGCGAGCGTGGTCGTCGCGGGGGTGATCGCGCTCGTGCTCGGCGGGACGGCCGCGGCGTGGGGCATCTACAAGTACCGTGCGGCGACGGCGGAGACCGACGAGGAGCGGCGGGCGAAGGCGGCGCTCGCGGAGCGGCAGGAGAGGCGGCATCGCGCGGAGGGGCTGTGCGCGGAGGGGAAGGCGAAGCTCGACGAGGTCGCCGACCCGCTCGGGAAGAGGGACTATGCCGCCGCCGACCGGTTCCTGGAGGAGGGGTTCGGCCTCCTCGCGAAGGCGATCGAGGCGGACCCCGAGTACGCGGAGGCGTACCTTGCGCGGGCGCGCGGGAAGCGGCTCGCGGGGCGGCCGGAGCCCGCCTTTGCGGACGTGGAGAAGGCGCTCTCGCTCGTCGCGCGGATGCCGGAGGCGCTCTACCTGCGCGCGGTGCTGCGGATCGAGCGGTACTCGGGGGGGCTCCTGGGCGACCCGGCGGACGGGGCGATCCTCGAGGAGTCGGCGGCGCGCGACGAGAAGGAGAAGGCGCTCGCGGACCTGAAGGAGCTGGCGAAGACGGGGTACCGCGGGCTGCCGGGGTGGATGGCGAGCCACTGCCGCGGGGCGACGGCGCTCCTCGAGGGGAAGCCGCTGCTCGCGGTCGAGGAGCTGGGGAAGGTGATCGCGGAGAACGGCGGGCTGTGGGACGTGCACTTCCAGCGCGGGCTCGCGCAGGAGAAGGCGTCCGACTGGGAGGCGGCGAAGAAGAGCTACTCGGAGTGCCTGCGCCGGAACCCGCGCCACGCGGCGGCGTGGATCAACCGCGGGAGGCTGATGACGGCGGTCGACTACGACCAGGCGGTGCGGGACTTCACGGAGGGGATCGGCCTCGACCCGACGAACTCGCGGGCCTGGTTCCATCGCGGGCACGTCTACTATCACATGGGGAAGTTCAAGGAGTCGCTCGACGACAACGACAAGGCGATCGACCTCGACCCGACGTTCGCGGCGGCGTTCAACGGGCGGGGGCTCGTGTTCCTGAAGCTGGAGAAGGTGGAGGAGGCGATCGCGGACTTCGGCCGGGCGATCCAGGCGGAGCCCGACTGCGTGACGTACTACCGCAACCGCGCGGGGGCGCACCTCTCGAAGTGCCACCACCCGGAGGCCCTCGAGGACTACGACAAGGCGATGAAGCTCGCGCCGCGCGACGCGGTGAGCTTCTACCAGCGGGGCGGGTACTGGTCGCACATGAAGCAGTGGCAGAAGTCGCTCGAGGACTACACGGAGGCGCTCACGATCAAGAGCGACTTTCCGGAGGCGCACGTGAACAAGGCGAACGTCCTCGCGCAGCTCGGGAAGTGGGACGACGCGATCGCGGAGTGCACGGCGGCGCTCGACTTGCACCCGAAGAGCCGCGACCCGCTGGGGAAGGCGTACCTGAACCGCGGGATTGCCTGGTACAACAAGAAGCAGTACGAGAAGGCGAAGGAGGACTTCCAGCGCGCCCTCCAGGCGGACCCGAGCGGCGAGATGGGCGACTGGGTGCGGAGCTGGTTGGAGAAGATCGACCAGGAGTTCAAGTAGGCTGGAGAGGCGCCCGTCAGGGCGCCATGGAGAGGCGCCCGTCAGGGCGCCGTCGGGGCGCCCGCGCAGCGGGCCGGCCCGCGTAAGCGGGCCTGGATTCAACGCCGCCCCCTCCGAATGCCGATGATCGGCAGGAGGAGGAGACGACGTGCGCCGCTGGACCTGTCTGCTGCTCATCGCGATCGCCGCCTGCGCGCGTGCCGACGTCGACTTCCTCGCCGAGGTCCCCTCCTGCGACGGCTTCCGCACCTGCGTCCCGCTCGCCTTCTGGGCCCCCGGCGGCCCGCGCCGGCTCACCGTCCGCGCCCGCGTGGCATGGGCCCCGGCCGACGCTGCGGTGGACCTCCCCGTGAGCGTTCGTGTGAGCTGGGGTCTCCTGCCTCCCGGCGCGCCGCGCGTGGACGCCTCGATCGCCTGGAGCGACGCGGAGGAGGTCTACTCCTCCTCCATCGCCGCCTCCGCGGGCTCGACGGGGGCAGTGGTCTGGTCGTCGATCCCGATCGCCCGCCGCGCGCGCGAGTGGCGCGACGCGGGGCTCCTGGTCGTCGGCTGCCGCGTAATCGTCTCGGTCGCGGGCGTCGACTTCACGTCGACGCTCGACGTGCTGCCCCCGCCCCGGTAGGCCTGCCAGGCTGCTCGGACGTCAGCCCCGAAGGGGCGGTCCAAGGCAGCCCAGGGCGGAGCGCAGCGGAGCCCTGGGTCTCCACCGCGCCGCAGTCGGTGGGAGCCCTGAAAGGGCGCCCCACGCACCTGGATCGCCCTTTCAGGGCTCGCCAAATCGGGAAACCATGATTCCAGGGACTTCGTCCCTGGCTGTCTTGGCTCCGCCCCTTCGGGGCTGCGACCTGGACTCGCGTCGTAGGACTAGGCCGTCAGGAAGATCGCCACGATCGGCCCCGCGAAGGCGAGCGGGAAGGCCCACCGCGAGATGCGCGCCAGGCGCCTCACCGCGTCGTGCCTCCCCGCGAGGTGCAGGTTCGACTCCCACACCACGACGACGAGGCAGAGCGACAGGAGCACGTACGCGAGGATGAAGAACCAGTCCGCCTTCACGAGGTACCCGACCTCCGGCAGGTTGTCCGCGTGCACGACGTGGAGTCCGATGCAGTTGAGGATCGCGAGGATCCCCAGGCAGCTCTTCGCGTCGAAATGCTTCACGTCGATCCAGAACACGATGAACCCCATCGCGACGGCGACGACGAGCGGCAGCAGCAGCTTGAGCGCGTAGCGCGTGATGCTCCGCTCGATCTCGACCGTGAAGATGTACCGCGACGAGGCCCCCTGCCACTCGTCCTTCGCGATCGACCCGAAGTCGGTCTCGTATTTCTTCGCGATCGCACGGTGCCGTGCGTCGCGGATCCGCCAGTCGCCGATCGCCACGGTGTCGGCCAGGAAGCTCGCCTTCAGGCTCCCGCTCGTCGCGGCGCCGTCGTCGGGGACGAAGACGAGCTTCTCCGTCCCCTGCCACCGGTGCTCGACGACGAGGTCCAGCCGCTGGTGGTCGAACGGGTAGTCGTGCAGGACGAAGTTCCCTCGCAGCTTCGCAGTGAATCGCCGGCTCTGGCGGTTCCACCCGTCGCGGTGGATCACGCGGCTGCCGCTGTCGATCGACTCGATCGTCCCGTTCACGAGGGCGAAATCGAACGCCCCTCCGTCGTCGTCGGGGAGGCGCCCCTTCCAGCGGAACCAGATGTACCCGTCGAACAGGAAGGTCCCCTTCGCGAGGTCGAGCTCCGAGATCGAGTAGGCGTAGACGCCGATGTAGACCTGCACGGGGTAGGGGATGGCGCCGGCTTCCTCTATATATACGAGGGCGCCGGGGTGGATGGGGACGGGGGACCTCTCGTTCGTCGTCCTGGGGGAGATCGCCTCGAATTCGCTCTCCTCGTCGGTCAGGCGCGGCGCGGCCGTGAACACCGCCTCGGCGAGGTCGTGCGCGACGGACTTGCTCACGCCCGCCCCCGCGACGAGGGCCACGTCGATCATCGCGGTGGGTTGGCCGGCGACCTCCCCCAGATGGAAGAGCGGCTGAGTGCTCACGAGCTTCGCGACGGCCTCACGATCGACGGGGACGAGGATCCCTCCCGTCGCGACGGCCTCGGAGAGAAGGTCCGTCCCGAATAGGATCATGACCTGCACGTCGCCCGTCTTGAACAGGTCGATCGCCCTGGCCGCGTTGGCGCGGACCGTGGTCACTTGGGAGGGGCCGATGCCGTGTGCGCGAAGGAGGGTCCACGCCGTGCGCGCCCCGCCGCGCTCCTCCGTCCCGAGCATGACACGCTTCCCGGCGAGATCGGCGACCTTGGAGACGCCAGCATCCTCACGCGCGACGATGAAGATCGGCTCGTGGTAGAGGATGGCGATCAGGCTCAGACCGGGGCAGGGCTGTCCAAATTCGCCCTTCCCCTCGCGGGCGTCGACGAGGAGGTCCAATGGGACGATGCCGATCTCCCCCTTCCCGCTACTGAGGGACCAGAGCGACGTGATCGGGCTTGAGTTCAACCTCTCGTGGATGGACGGAAGAAGAGGGTCTTGCGAGAAGACCGCCGCAAGCCGCTGGCCTGCCGTGCCGGCAGTGCTGCGCGTGGGTCCCGTGGCGAACTCCAGGTCCGCCGCGGCGGGCAGGGCGATCGCGACGAGGAAGGCGATGATGCGCATGGCGTGCGGAATTGTACCGACCGCCCCCGGCCCGCGGGAGGTTTCCTTCACCGCGCCGGGCCCTCCTCCCCGACATGGGGCCGAAGGGACAGGACGACGACCTCCAGCAGCGAGTCTCGCGACTCCCAGAGGCTCGCGAGCTCCTCCGGGCTCCAGAAGGGCGCCTGGGTCGGCGGAACCTCCGTGTGCATCTGTGTCGGGGCGAACCCGTTTGCCGGGGAATGGCTCTCCATCGCTCACCTCCATCTATTCCTGCCCGCGGTTGTCCAGATCGTGCGCCCCGAGCGGGCCCACGCGCATCTCGCCGACGCTACGCGACCGTCGAGACCTCGGGGAGGGGCGTTCCGCGGGTGAGCCTCTCGAGGAGCGTGCCGCGGATGCCGTCGACCCTGTCGCACACCAGGCGGAACATCTCCTGGCCGCAGTCCTTCTCGATCCAGGCGGAGGGCTGGTACTCGGCGAGCGTGCCGAGCATCTCGCGGGCCCCCACCCGCGCGTCGCGCATCAGGAGCTGGTAGAGCTCGTGGAGGGCGAGGACCTTCGCGCGGAGGTACCTGTCGACCTCGGCAGGCCCCTCCGCGACGCACGCGCGCCCGCTCTCGATCTGCTTGATGCCGCGCAGGACCTCCCACAGCCACGCGAGCGCGTGCCGCGCCAGGACGCGGGAGCAGATCCGAGCCACCGTCTGCCTTGGGAAGCTGGTCATCATGGGGCACCTCCTCTCGTTCCTCCGCAGGCGAGATGTCGCTCCGTCCGCGAGGCCTTTCGGGTGGAAGATCGAGGGCCCCCGGCCGGGCGCACATCCATAGGGAGAGAGGCGATGACATGGAGGCGCGAAAGGACCCCGCCGCGGATGCACATCTCGCGGGTGGCATGGAAGGCCTGGGAGAGGAGGACCACGCATGGAAGGCAACCACAAGCCGCGCAAGGACCCAGCCAGGAGCCGGCTCGAATGGGCCCCTCCCTCGAAGTCGCGCGCCGACGTGGGGGGCACGACCGTCGTGCTCCCCGACGCCGCGTCGAGCCGCCTGCCGTCGAACGTCCCGCGCTACCTCGGGGCGTACGAGCTGCTCGAGGAGCTGGGCCGCGGCGGGATGGGGATCGTCTTCCGCGCCCGTCACCTCCGTCTTGGCACGCGGGTCGCCGTGAAGGTGATGATCGCCGGAGAGCACGCCTCCCCCGACGCGATCCGCCGTTTCCAGCGGGAGGCCTCCGCTGTCGCCCGCCTCGGGAAGCACCCTCACATCATCACGGTCCACCACCTGGGGCAGGAGGGCTCCCTCGCCTACTACGCGATGGACCTGGTGGAGGGGGAGCCGCTCTCCATGCGGCTCCAGCGCGGAAGGGTCCCCGTGGACCAGGCGACCGTCCTCGTCGAGAAGGTCGCCCGCGCCCTCCACTTCGCGCATCAGCACGGCGTCGTCCATCGCGACGTGAAGCCCGACAACATCCTCGTCCGCGAAGACGGCGAGCCGCAGATCACGGACTTCGGCCTCGTCTACACCGGCGGCGACACCCGGCTGACCTCCGCGCGGACGCTGATCGGGACGCCGTGCTACATGGCGCCCGAGCGGGCGCGCGGGGACGCCGAGGCAGGCGACCGGCGGGTCGACGTGTACGGCCTCGGCGTCGTGCTGTACGAGATGCTCACCGGCGCCCCGCCGCACGACGGGGCGAGCCCGCAGGAGGTCCTCGACCTCGTCCAGCGGGGAGAGATCGTCCCGCCGCGCGTCCTGAACCCCTCCGTCCCCGTTCCGCTGGAGGCGATCGTGCTCAAGGCGCTCGCGTCGGACCCGGCGCGGAGGTATGCGACGGCGCAGGCCCTCGCGAACGAGCTGGCGCGCTGGCGCCGCGGCGAGCCCGTGATCGCGAGGCCGGTAGGGCGCCTGGCGCGCTGGCTCCGCCGCTGGAGGCGCCCGGTGCGCCTCTCGGCGTGGGTCGTGCTCCTGGAGCTCGGCACCCTCTTCCTCTCCGCGGCGCTCCTCTGGGGCCATGTCCGGATGTGAGCGCACGCCCCCGCCCTGAAGGCGGGGATTCTGAAGGCGGGGGTTGCCGCGGGCGGGACCGCCTGCCATCCTGCTGCGGTCCCGCGTGCGACCTCCAGTTCGTCAGCCAGGGTCAGTACGGGGACCTGAGCGGGCGCCTTGTGAACCTGGGCCGCCAGATCGGGGGATGGCGAAAACAAGTCGACGGGGGGCGCTTCGTCTACGCCTGGCCCTCCGCGCGGCGGTAGAGCATCTTGATCATCGCGTCGATCCGCGCTTCGTTTTTCTGCCAACGCACCTCGTTCTTCTGCATCTCGCGTTGGATGACGCGGAGGATGTGCTCGAGCCGCTTGTCGTTCCTCTTCCACCGTTCGCGATCCTCGGCGTAGACCCTCTCGAGGAACGAGAGGCGCCGATCGACCGAACCGTTGCCATTCTTCTTCACGCGTTTCAGTGTACTTCGCGCGTCCTCTGAGCGTCAACCCCGTCCTCTTTCGCGGCGATGCGCGCCGCTTCAGAGGGCAGGCCCTCCTCGGGCGACCGTGGGCTGGAAGGCCAAGCGGTCGGCCGCCGCCTTCTGCGCGTAGCGCTCGGACTTCTCGTCGAAGCGCTCGCGCTCGGCGCTGCGGGGACGGGTCGCCTATGCGAGCCCTCGCAGGCGGAGGACGCGGACGTCGAGGCGGCGACCCTCCTGCTCCGCCGACGGATCGATGAGCAGCCCGCAGATCACGGGCAGGAGCTGGGCCCCCTTGAGCTCGGGGATGGACTCGATCCTCTCCCGGAACCCGCGGACGTCTCCCGCCGCGATGCGCGACTTCACTTCGCACACGAGGATCGCGCGGCGCTTCCCCTTCCTCGCCTCCGCAACGAGGTCGACCTCGACCGTGCGCCCGTCCGTGCGGAAGTCACGGGAGGCCGGGTAGTCCACGGTCCACCCTTCCTTCGCCTTGAAGTAGCGCGGGAGGCGATCGGCCGCCAGCTCCTCCAGCGTGAAGCCGAAGCGCTCCTCGACGACCCCCAGCTTCTGACGGAAGGCGCGGAACTCCTCGATCATCGCCTCGAACCGCTTGTCCATCGCCTCGAAGCGCTTGTCCATCGCCTCGAAGCG
>ORJL010734745.1_pt1 | contig 15132 bp, 12 predicted proteins | sample 1779941 | NCBI WGS metagenome assembly ORJL01 (sample SAMEA104232317, study PRJEB22302) | groundwater metagenome | biome: forest; feature: aquifer; material: groundwater | place: USA | collected 2011-08-07 | depth 5.8 m
TCGGGCAGGGGTATAGATATAAAGGAATGGCGGAATTGATAGGGGCGGCAAATATTCTATTACGGGATAATCCAAATATTGATTTTGTGTTTATCGGACCGCACACAGAGTATTCACGAAAATTGTTTCAGAAGCAGCAAAATCCGCGGATAAGACATTTGGGGAAAGTAGATTTACAGACAAAGACAGATGCATTGGCGGCCTGCGATATTTTTTGTTTGCCTTCAGTCCAGGAAAGTTTTGGCGCGGTTTTTTTAGAGGCTTGGAATTTTTCTAAGCCGGTGGTTGGAGCGAATATTCCTCAGTTAAGGTGTCTTATTGATGATGGGATCAACGGTTTTTTGGTCGATCCTACTCCGGATAATATAGCCGCAAAGATACAGGCCTTATTATCGGATAGCCGTTTGAGAAGTAAGCTTGGCGCGGCAGGAAAGAAAAAAGCCCTGGATAATTTTACTTGGGATGTCTTGTATAGGAAGACTATCTCGGCGTATGAGAAGACATTAATTGATTTTAAGGGGTAAATATGATTAAAAAATGGTATGATTTTTCTATTTTCCTGATATTTTCCGCGTTTATTTTTCTTACGTTATCATTAGGAAGGGCTTTTTCAATTGTAAATTTTAAATATATTTTTATTACGGAAGTAGTTTTGTTTCTTTGTGCGGTTGCGGTTTTTATGAATTTAAAAAAAGTTTTTGAGGTTCCTGCTAATTTCCGCGTTCCTTTTTTGATATATTTTACAATCGGGATAATTCATTTGTTGTTTAATATACTTATGAAGGAGTTTTATGCGTTGAGGGGAATAGTTTTTTTTGGCTACGCAGTATTTTTATTTTCCTCGTACATTATTTTTTACGATAAAAAGCGTTTAAAGGTTTTTTTATCGGTTTTGTTTCTTTCGACTCTGATTAGCTTATTTCTTGTTTTTTCCTGTATTTATCGCAAATCTCCGCTTGTTCCGGTTTTTGTATATTGGTGGGGAGAAATCAAGGCTTTTAATTTTGTCCTTTTTTACGGGATTGCTTTATCGTTTATGCTATCGGCGCTTTGCTTTGTTGAGGATAAAAGATATAAGTTTCTGGTTTTAGTCTTTTCTGCGGTAGTTACTTATATGATTATGATATGGGGAGTCAGAACGTCGTGGATTGCCCTTTTTGTCATGGTTATATTCTTATTACTCATATTAAAAAAGGCATTCTTAAAAAATTTAGGTTATTATCTGATTGTTTTTTCTTTTGTTTCTGCGATTTTTGCATTAACAATTCATAAACATGTATTTACAGAAGAGGTTTTTTTACCAAAAATCAGAAGTCTGGCTTCTTTTGTCGATAATAAAATATTCAAAAAGGAAAAATTTATATATCCCGGTGAAAAACAGCATATTTCTATCGGTAGTGAGGGAAATTTAGTTATTAAAGATACTGCTGTTAGGGTAGCTAAAGAGCAATCCGGGGTGATTAAAGATTTTCAGCTAAGTGTTCCTGTTACAACAAAGGCTTCGGAAAGCTTGTCGGGTAATGTTAAAATCGATGGCTATGCGGAAGTCACAAAAGAAATTAGTGTTACCGGCAGAGCATTCAAAAAAGAAAAAAAAATATATTACGATAAAAAACCGCATATTGCTGTGGCTGGTTCGAGAAAATTATTTATTAAGGGATCGTCTCTGCCGGCCATGGAAGCGCCTAAGGTCACTAAAACTCCCGTAGTAGCTGTTCCTACTTCTCAAAAAAGTATTGCAGAAAAGATTCCGGAAGTCCCATCGACGAATCTAAAAGCTGACGATTATATTGAGGCCACAAAGAAGATCCGTGCCGCAGATAAGGTGGCTTATTCTTCAAACTTGCAATGGCGGCTGATTATTTGGCGCTATGCAATTGAAAGAGGCTTGGTTTCGCCTGTATTCGGCGGCGGTTTTAACGTAGATGTCCGGCCTTTGTACAGGGGAGAGAAAACGTATAAACTTATCGGCCCGTATTTGCCGGTTACTCCCGTGCATAATCATATTATCTCTATATTTTCAAAAATGGGTATTATCGGGTTGGGGTTATTTTTATTCATGAATATTTATTGTTTATTGACGGGATTGTTCTATCTAAAACATTGTAAATCTATTTTTATCAGGTATTTTCTCGCCAGCTTGTTGGGGAGCTTGGTATTTTGGCATATCACGGGTTTGTTTTTTGATGTAATTGATTCTCCGACCACAAATATATTTTTATGGATTATTTTAGGTTTGATGCTCTCGTGTGTGCATATAGATAGCACTGTTTCCGGTGGATTGAAAAATGAAAAATTTTAATCTTTATTTTATTATTATGACATTATTTTATATCTTATGGAGAATACTGGTTTTTTTAAAAATAATTTCCTGAAATTATCGCATTTGCCTACGATAATGTTGATAATCGGCTATGTTGTTTATTGGCTGGAATTATATTTTATTCGTCGAGGCCATGGTTTGACTTCGGGATTATCCTGGATTTTGTTTATTTTGTTTTCTATTTTTTTGTTTTTTTTGAAGGTAAAATCTTTGCGCGGCTGGATTGTATCTTCCCGGGATAATTTTACGGCGCAGCAAAGAACAACCAAGGTGTTTTTATGGTTTTCATTCGGAGTTATATTTTTTATGCTTTTAGTTATCCTTTGCGCTTCGCTACTACCTATACATTTAACCCAGGAATTTGACGCTTTGAATTACCATTATACGATTCCCCGGCAGCATTTAATCTTTAATTCTTTCAAGCATATCCAATGGTCGCATGCGGACTTGTTTCTCTCGCCTATTAATTTTGCGCTGGCGCCTTATTGGTTAGTAACGAGCTTGCCGAATAAGTTTCCGCAGTTTTTATTTTTACTGCCTTTTGCTATTATCTTAGCCAATTTGGTTAAGCGTTTTAGCATGGGGAATCTGCTTAATATGTGCCTTATGGTATTTGCTTTTTTCGGTTCTCATTTTATCGGTGTCCAGATGGGTACGGCAATGCTGGATATAGTTATGGCTTATTTATTTTTTGCCGTATTGGATAGTTTTTTGGAAGGGGCGATTTTTATGTGCGCTGTTGAGCTGGTATTTTTCTTTTGGGCAAAGTCCTTTACTCCTATCCAATGTTTGCTTGTTTTAACCGGGATGGTTTCAATGTTTTTTATGGCAAAACGGGCGGGCTTTCGCCGTTTTGATTGGGTTTTTGCGGAAGGGCCCGTTAATCAATTGGACAGCCATAAAATTAAGAAGTTATTCGTAGTATTTATTATCTGCAGTTTTTTTGTGGGCGGCCCATTTGTGGCGAAGTCACTTTATTATTCCGGCACGCCGGTGTTTCCGTTGGCCCCAGGAATTGTAAACTTAAATAAAAATATTGATAAAGAATCTCTTGCTTGGAAGTCTATGGTCGAGTCGTCTAAAGTGCATATCGGCAGGGGGAAAGCCGCGCATGGATATGGCAGGTCACCGATTGATTTTTTAAAGCATCTTTGGTTGATTGCGGTCCCGGATAAAGGCGTGACAAACAAATATGATTATCCTGTTGGTTTGGTTTATTTGCTATTTGCCGGGCCGTTCCTATATATGCTGGCGCGTTCTTTTAAGAAAAGAGAGTTTGCGGTTTTACCGATATTGGCGGTGATGTTTTGGGGAGTGTGGTGGTTTGGTTCTCAACAGACAAGGTTTCTTTACGTTCCAGTTTTTTTAATTATTTTAAGCGTATTGGCAGCTGATCAAATGCCTTCTAAAACATTTTTGGCGGCCATTCTGATTGCGCTGGTGCTCACGGCCTTATCGGTGTTCGGGGCGCATAAAAGAGATTTATTCCGCCGTCCCGCCGAAGTTTTAAGAGCAAAGGATAAACAGATTTTACGGATGAATACTGAATATTTTTCTGCCGGAAGAAAAGATGCCGTTATTTTGGATTATTACGATGTTGCGTTTGCGTCGTTTCCGGTTATAGTGGTGAAGGAAGATTTGCCGTGGGTAATGCTCATAAATTGAAAGATTGTAAATGAAAATACTTCTGATTAAACCATATAATTTGAGTGATCATATTCAGCCTTCTATAGGTTTGGGCTATCTTGCTACGGCATGTCGGGATAAGAATGAGGTTATTATTCTTGATTGCATAAAAGAAAATGTAACTTTGCCTAAGCTAGCCCAAAGGATCCGCCAAATGAAGCCTGATTTGGTAGGGTTTCAGTGCTACACTTTTGACTTAAGGTTTATTAACAGCGCCTTGGCGGAATGTAAGGCTGTTAATAAGGACATTATAACCGTAATTGGCGGCCCGCATCCTTCAGCCATACCAAAAGAAAGCTTTAAATATTTCGGTAAAAACCTTGATTTTCTTTTTGTTGGAGAAGCAGAGAGAGGTCTGCCATTATTAATAAATAAGCTTGATAATAGTTCAGCAATCGATTTTTCACAGATACCCGGATTGGGATGGCGTAAGAATAACGAGATCCATATTAACCCCAACGTATTTGTCGATGACCTTGATTCTCTTGGGATGCCGGCTTGGGATTTGATACGCCCGGAGGAGTATCCGGAATGCCAGCATGGGGCTTTTTTTCGGAAATTCCCCATTGCTCCTTTGGTTATGACCAGAGGGTGCCCTTTTAAATGTTCTTTTTGCGCGGGGAACATTATCGGGGGAAATAAAATACGTAAGCACAGCGCGGATTTTGTAGTGGAGCAAATAAATTATTTATATCAAAAGAGGGGTATTCGCGAATTCCATATTATTGATGATAATTTCACATTTGATAAAAATTATGCAAAAGAACTTTTGAAAAAGATCATAAATTTAAAATTGGATATAAGCTGGGCTACGCCAAATGGGGTGCGTATTGATTTTCTGGATGAAGAATTGTTGAATTTGATGAAGAAAAGCGGCCTCTATTTGATTTCTTTAGGTATAGAATCAGGTTCAGACAGGGTGCTTGCCCTTATGGATAAGGGGACGACTATCGAAAAGATCCGTAAATCTATTGATTTGATCCATAAGTGTGGCATCGAAATAGCCGGTTTTTTTGTCCTCGGTTTTCCGGGTGAAACTGCGGAAGAAATCAGGAAAACAATCCGGTTTTCCCTGGAATTAGACCTTGTCCGGGCGAATTATTTTACTTATCTGCCTTTTCCCGGTACTGATAGTTACAAAGAATTAATGCGCAATAAAGAATTGGATAATGTTGAGTGGAATAAGTTTTATTTTACAGCAGCTCCGTATGTGCCCAAAGGGCTTACCCGTAAACAATTGAAGTCTTTACAGCGGTATGCTTTTTTCAGGTTTTATCTGAGGCCTTCAATAATATTCAAGAATTTGTCAAGCGTAAGATCTTTGCGGCATTTTAAGTTTCTTTTAAAGAGGTTTTTTCACTGGATAGTTATGCATTAACTTAAAGGAAAATGGAAAAATTCGATATTTTAAATGTTAAAATTTCCGCGACCAACATGAATGAAGCATGTGCGGCGATTGAAAATTCGATCAAGCGTAATGATAAAGGCTATGTGTGCGTCTGCCCGGTTAGCACAATAATGGAATGTCAGGCTGATAGAAAAGTGCTTGATAGTGTAAATGCGGCATTTTTGGCAACTCCTGACGGTATGCCGGTGGTCTGGTTGGGAAAGATGAAAGGCTATAAAAATATAAGCAGGGTTTACGGCCCGGATTTGCTTCTTAGGATGTGTAAGATATCGGAGCAAAAAGGGTATCGGAATTACTTTTATGGTTCGACCCCGGAAGTCATGGAGAAACTTCTGAGTAATTTGAGAAAGATGTTTTCTGGCCTGGTGATTTCCGGAGCTTATTCGCCGCCATTCAGGAAGTCCACTGCGGAAGAAGGCGGGGAAAATATAGAAATGCTAAATGCCGCGGATTCTGATATAATATGGGTTGGATTGGGTTCGCCTAAACAGGACCTTTGGATGAACCGGCATAAAGGTTTGTTAGACTCCCCGGTTATGATAGGGGTTGGGGCAGCTTTTGATTTTATTGCCGGTACAAAAAAACAGGCCCCAACCTGGATGCAAAGAGTGGGCCTGGAGTGGTTTTTCAGGCTGATAAGTGAACCTCGAAGGCTATGGAAACGTTATCTGGTAGGAAATTCTTTATTTTTGTTTTTGGTCTTTCGGGATTTTCTCCTGGGAAGATCGAAGGCTAAGAAAGGAATAAACAAGTGAAAGATAAGATATTAGTTCCTTCGGTCATTATTACATTAAGCTTAATGGTTATTTTTATGCTGGTCTGCGTAAAAGAACAATCGTTTTTTGCTAAACATGCCATTGCCATCATATCAGATACTTCACAGGAGTTAAAGGATACGCAGGGAAAAGTAGAGTTACTTAAAAAAGAGAATTATAGCATTCGGGAGCATATGGCAAAAATCGAGGAGCGTTTGAATAAATGAGCACACCTTCAGATTTTTGGTTAAATAAAAAAGTAATAGTTACGGGCGGTGCGGGATTTCTCGGCTCGTTTGTTGTCGATAGGTTAAAACAGCTTAAGGCGGATACTTTTATTGCCGATGTTAAGGATTATGATTTACGGAACACGGATTCGATTAGGAAAATGTTTAATGATTTTCTTCCGGAAATAGTTATACATTTAGCGGCTTCAGTCGGAGGGATAGGCGCGAACATGAAGAACCCCGGAAAATATTTTTATGATAACATTATGATGGGCGTTCAGCTTATGGAAGAAGCCCGCTTGCGAAAAGTGGGTAAGTTTGTTAATATCGGCACTATTTGTTCATATCCGAAATTTACTCCTGTTCCTTTTAAAGAGGAGGATCTGTGGGCGGGTTATCCGGAAGAGACAAATGCTCCTTATGGCCTGGCAAAGAAAATGCTTATTGTACAATCGCAGGCATATAGGCAGCAATACGGGTTTAATTCGATAAATTTAATGCAGGTAAATCTTTATGGCCCAAGAGATAACTTTAACCCTGAGACATCCCATGTTATACCTGCCTTGATTAAGAAATGCCTGGATGCGGTTAAAAATAACGATAAATCCATAACGGTCTGGGGTACGGGCAAACCGACTCGCGAATTTTTATATGCCGAGGATGCGGCATGCGGGATTATTTTAGCAGCGGAAAAATACAATAAAAGTGAGCCGGTGAACCTAGGGAGCGGATTTGAAATATCTATTAAGGACCTGGTCGGTATTATCGTTAAGCACACCGGTTTTAAGGGTGAGGTTGCCTGGGATAGCAGTAAGCCTGATGGTCAGCCAAGAAGGTGTTTAGATACTTCTAAAGCCCAAAAAGAGTTTGGTTTCAAGGCTGCTACCACTTTTGAAGAAGGCTTAAGAAAGACCATAGAGTGGTATCGTAATTCTCCGTTATTTTCTTCCTGACCACTGCCTGTTTATACTCGTAAAGATAGTTGAAAAACTCACTTTTTTGTGCTAACATTTAGGTCTATGTATCGCGACCGTAAAAAAGCACATTTCTTTTATGTCCTTATCGACATATTCTTCATAGGCCTTACTTTTTATTTCTCATATTTGGTAAGGTATCATCTTGATTTTTTACCTATTAATGTAGCCGGCATAAGGTCATATTACCTGATATTTATCCTTTGGGGCGCAAGTATTATTTTCTTTTTGCATAACCTGCAGCTTTATTCTACCGATCGTTCCTTGACTATTCCCCGAGAATGCTATCTGGTTTTCAGGGCTGTATTTTTATCGGCCATCCTTTTGGCGTTGATAATATTCGCTCTGAAAATAGATTTTTTCTCCCGTATTATTTTCATTTTGGTTAGTTGCTCATTGTTTGTTACCTTATCATTTTGGAGGATGGTAAAAAGGATTTATCTACGCTATAAGATAGTTCATGGGCAGTATAATTTTAATGTTTTGATCATCGGGGCTGGTAAATCCGGGAAAGAGCTCGCGGAGGAAATAAAAGATAACCCGTACTTGGGGCTTAGGATCGTCGGTTTTTTGGATGATCATAAAACTGACCCTGTAAACGGCCATCAAATTTTAGGAAAGATTTCCGATATGGAAAAGGTGATACAGGATAAATTTGTAGATGAGGTCTATATTACTATTCCTTCACAGCGTTTGGTGGTTTCAAAAGTATTGAATAAAGCTATCCGTATGGGCAGGTCTATACGGATATTAGCGGACAATTTTGAGATACCTATGTATCGGGTTAAGATAAATCATATCGGTTTATTACCTTTGTTAAGCTATCATGAAAGTAAGATGCATGGAACTGATTCGATAATAAAAAGGTTCTTGGATGTCAGCTTGGCAACCACTCTGTTTGTAATCCTTTTACCGATATTTCTGATAATTTCCCTTTTAATTAAAGTAGATAGTCCGGGCTCGGTATTTTATATTTCAAAACGCAGCGGACGAAAAGGGAGGGTTTTTAATTTTTATAAGTTCCGTTCGATGCGTAAAGACGCGGAAAAACATAAGGAATCATTACGCCATATTTCTGAAGTTACAGGTCCGATATTTAAAATACGCAATGATCCGCGCATGACGCGCCTGGGTAGGGTTTTACGTAAATACAGCCTGGATGAGTTGCCTCAGTTAATCAATGTTATCAAAGGCGATATGAGCTTGGTCGGTCCAAGGCCTCTTCCTGCGGATGAGTCGAGTAAATGCGAGAGGTGGCAATTGCGCCGTTTAGAGGTAAGGCCTGGGCTTGCCTGTCTTGCCCAGATACGCGGCAGAAGCGACATAAGTTTTTATAAATGGATGAAATGGGATCTCTGGTATGTCGATAACTGGACATTGAGTTTAGACCTGCAGATTTTATTCTGGATGATCCCGGCGGTATTAAAGAGAAAAGGCGCTTATTAATGAAAGAAAAACTGTTTAATTTTTTTGATCACGCTGAATTTGTTTCGATATGCTTATTGTTATTTTATATTCCTATTTCCAACGCGTTAATTGAGATATTCGCCGGCTTTGTTATATTTTTCTTTTTATTGAAGAATATAATGAAACCGGATCTTAATTCTTTGAAAACAAGGGAGTTCTTTGTTATTATGCTTTTTTTTATATTCAGTGCTATTTCTGTGGTAAATAGCGGAGAATTCCTGAAGAAAAGCCTTATAACTTTGTTTTTTAAATGGCTTGAAAATATCCTTGTTTTTGTGGCTGTTTGTCTGGCGCTATCAAAATCCCGTAAAAAGATAATGATTTGTTTGGGGGTTTTCTTGTTTTCGGCCTTTCTTATTAATATTGACGGGATCTTTCAGAAAATAACTCAAAATGATTTTATGCGGAACCGGCCGTTAATACAGTTATTTAAAGGTAATAAATCTTATGCTATTACGGCATCATTCCAGCATTATAATGATTTAGGCGCTTACCTGGTTTTTATTTTATCTTTGGCGATTATGGCGTTTATTTCGCTTAAGAGGGTTGTTTTACGCACGGCGGTTTTTGTTTTGATCATCATGTCTTTGGCTTGCCTTTTGTTGACGTATTCAAGGGGCAGTTGGATCGGATTTTTCATTGCTTCGGTTCTCATGATGTATTTTTCCAAGGAATATTCTAAAATTCTGCCGTTATTGCTCGTATTCTGTTTTTTTCTTTTCCTGCCTTTCTTTAAAGACAGGTCTTTTCTGATGTTTAAATATATGGGTGTTGCCGGAAGATTTCATTATTGGTATCCGGCTTGGCGCATGGTTATAGAGAATCCTTTTTTGGGCAAGGGGATCGGTACTTTTATGGATTATTTCGCTAAATATCAGCCAAGCATCAATGTTTCGTACGCGCATAATTGTTATCTGCAGATATGGGCGGAAGTCGGCATATTCGGGCTTTTATCATTTCTATGGTTTATTTTTCTGGTTGTTACCCGCGGGGTTAAGGCATATTTACTAAACAAAGATGGCCTCTTGTTGGGCTTGGTTTGTGGTTTTTGCGGGTTTCTTTTTTTGATTTTATTCGATACACACCTTTATTCGCTTCAGCTATCGGTGTTTTTTTGGTTTATAACCGGGGTGATCGTAGCATTGACCAATAACGCAATCAGGCCGAAGGATAATTAATGATTTGTTCAGGTGCGGCTAATCCCGGTTCGTTTACCAAGAATGTGATGCTTGTTTTTGCCGGCACATTTTTCGGGAGTTTTCTTAACCTGCTTTATCAGCTTATAATCGCGCATCACCTTTCCGCAGTAGATTTTGCGTCTTTTAATTCTTTAATTGCCATATTCATGATGTTTTCTGCTCCTATTGGTACGGTACAAGCTGCTGTTGCCAAATATACTTCTGAGTTCTCGGCAAAAAATGAGACGGAGAAAATAAAAGTACTTATTTCATGTTTGTTCAAAAAGGCGCTTATCTTAGGGCTTATAACGCTGGTTGTTTTTTATTTTCTCGGCATCTTTGCCATCAATAGGTTGCATATCCAGTCAAATACTTCCGCTTATACATTAGCGTTGATGCTGGCATTCTGCTGGTTGATACCGGTATTTTCCGGTGGGATGCAGGGCTTAGAACTGTTTAAATGGTTTATATTTGTCGGAATTAGCGGCAGTATGTTGAAACTTATCTTTACTTTTGTTTTTTTGAATCTGGGTTTTAATGTTCCCGGGGCATTGGCGGCATTCTTATTCAGCTTGGTGATTACGTTTATCTTTTCTTTTATTCCTTTAAGGCGTGAAGTTGATCTGGGAATTGCAAATAACTGTATAAAGTTCAATGAGCTTTTTTTGTATTTAATACCGGTGATGATAAGTAATTTTTGTTATTTGAATTTAGTAAGTTTCGATATGGTTTTGGTTAAGTACTTTTTTAGCCCGCAGGAATCCGGCATCTATTCATTGGGGCAGATGGTCGGTAAGATATTTTTATTTTTACCTGGGGCTATCAGCATCGCGATGTTCCCGAGGGTTTCTTATTTAAACGCGCGCAATTCATGCACACGCTCGACGCTGAAGCAATCGCTGATTTATGGCTTTATTCTTTCGGCGGCAGCAATAGCCGTGTATAATTTGATGCCCGGTTTTATATTAAAGATATTGACCGGTAAGTCTTCGGCTGATGCAGTGGCTTTGGGGAGGGTTTTTAGCTTTTCGATGAGTTTTTTTGCTTTGCTTTTTATTTTTATTTCTTATTTTTTATCGCTTAAAGATTTTCGGTTCCTAAAATACATTATTTTTTTCACATTATTTCAAATTTTCGAAATCTCAATTTTTCATCCCACGATATTTAAGGTGCAATTCATGGTTTTATTCAACGCGATCTCGCTTTTTATAATCCACGCATTATTGGCACGCAGGGTGGTAAAACAATGAGGGACCTAAAAGAGAAGTTGTCCATAGTTATGCCTGCATATAATGAGGCAGGCCGCATAATTAAAAGTATTGAAGAGACCGCCCAGACGTTTAATGAATTCGGCTGCAACTGGGAGCTCATCGTGATGGATGACGGCTCAACCGATGCTACTTTTGAACGGGCGTCTGCCTTGGAAGGCAAATACGCGGGTAAGCTGATAGTAAAAAGAAATAAATACAACCGAGGTAAAGGCAGGGTGATTAAAAAGGCCTTGCACTATGTTACAGGTGATTATGTGGTTTTTCTAGATGCGGATATGGATCTGCACCCCATACAGATCCAGACCCTGTTTGACATTATGCGCCTGGATAAGGCGGATATTGTAATCGGTTCAAAATTACATCCTAATTCTATCGTTAATTATCCATTGCAGCGTAGGGTAATGAGCTTTATTTATTATATGCTTGTTAAAATGCTTTTTAATCTTCCTTGTCATGATACGCAAACCGGATTAAAGTTGTTTAAAACTGAAGTCTTGCGGAAAGTTTTTCACAGGGTTTTGGTTAAAAAGTTTGCTTTTGACCTTGAAATCCTGGTAAACGCGCATCATCTGGGGTATAGAATAGCCGAGGCACCGATAGTGCTTAAGCCACAGAGGCGTTTCGGCAGGATAGGCATGGCCGCGACTTATAATATAATTTGGGATACTTTAGCAGTATGGTACCGGATGTATATTTTAAAATATTATGATCATATCGATTATCATCGCCGTAAAAACTTACTCCAAGAATTTAGAAGAATGCGTAAATAAGTGCCTGGAGCTCGATTATAAAGACTTTGAGATTATAATCTTGCCTGACGCGCCTATTGAACCCGGATTGTTTTTAAAAAGTGCTATTCCTATCGTTATAATTCCTACCGGAGCAGTCGGCCCGGGTGAGAAAAGGGATATTGGCACCAAATATGCCAAGGGTGAGATTGTCGCGTTTATCGATGATGATGTTTACCCTGTTCGCGAGTGGTTAAAAAACGCGGTAAGGAATTTTTCCTCTTCGGAAGTGGCAGCAGTAGGAGGGCCGGCAGTCACTCCCCTGGAAGACGGATTTTGGCAGAGGGCAAGCGGAGCAGTTTATTCTTCGGCTGTAGTCAGCGGTCAGTATGTTTACCGTTATCTGCCGAGAAGAAAACAAGAGATAGATGATTATCCCAGCTGTAATCTTTTGGTGCGCAAGAGCGTTATGCGGGAGATCGGCGGATTCAATACGGATTTCTGGCCGGGAGAAGATACCAAACTTTGCCTTGATATAAAAAATATGGGCAAAAAGATAATTTACGACCCTGATGTGTTAGTTTATCATCACCGGCGGAAATTATTTTTAACGCATTTTAAACAAATATCCAGCTATGCCTTGCACCGCGGTTATTTTGTGAAGCGTTATCCGGGAAATTCTTTAAGGTTGGCTTATTTTCTACCATCGATATTTGTCCTGGGATTGTTATTAGGGGTTGTTCTTTCGGGTATTTTTAGCCCCATTGCGGTTATTTATTCTTGGGCCGGATCGTTTTATTTACTATTGGTTCTTATCTTTAGTATTCAGAAAGACTTACGTTTGACTCTCCCCGTATTTGTTGGTATAATATTAACTCATTTGACCTACGGAATTTATTTTCTAAAAGGGCTTTTGACCACAAGATTAAAAGAAGAGAAATGAAGATAATTGTAGCATATCCGCCTTTAAATAACGAAAAGGGTTATCCTACTTTGGGCCAAAATAGGCAGTTCCAGTTTTTTAAGGAGCCGACTTATATCTATCCTGTTGTTCCGGCACAGGCTGCTAGTCTTTTAAAGAGGGAAGGTTATGATGTTGTTTGGTTGGATGGGATCGCTCAAGGGTTGTCTTATGCTGAGTTTTTCGCAATATTAGCTAAAGAGAATCCGGATTTAATCGCTTTTGAAACGAAAACCCCGGTTGTTAAACAACATTGGAAAATAATTGATGATATAAAGGAGCGTTTTTCGGGAAGAGCTGTTCCTAAAATTGTTTTATTCGGCGATCATGTAACAGCCTTGCCGGAGGAATCATTCCAAAATTCTAAAGTTGATTGTGTGATAACAGGCGGAGACTACGATTTTTTGCTTTTAAACTTATGTAATGCTATCAAGCGCACAGGGGCGGTTTCCGGATCTGGTCTGGAACCGGGGATTTATTATCGTGATAATGGGCAAATAAAAAATACCGGTAAATTTAAGCTTGAACATAATTTGGATTCGCTCCCCTTTATTGACCGGGATCTAACTAAGTGGCAGTTGTATGCTTTTAAAAACGGAAACTATAAAAAAACTCCCGGAACGTATATTATGTCGGGAAGGGATTGCTGGTGGGGAAAATGCACTTTTTGTTCCTGGACCACGACTTATCCGAGTTTTCGGGCAAGGTCTGTAAATAATGTTTTGGATGAAATAGGAAGCCTGATAAATGACTATGGTGTAAAAGAAATAATGGATGATAGCGGGACTTTTCCTACTGGAGGCTGGCTGGTTGATTTTTGTAACGGCATGATTGACCGCGGTTATCATAAAAAAATAAGCATAGATTGTAATATGCGTTTTGGAGCGGTTTCCAAAGAAAGTTATGCTCTTATGAAGAAGGCAAACTTTCGTTTGCTTTTATTCGGATTGGAATCAGCTAATCAGAAGACTTTGGATAGGGTGAATAAAAACCTTAAGATTGAAGATGTTATTGAAGGATGCCGGCTTGCGCGTAATGCCGGGTTGTATCCTCATATTACTATTATGTTCGGTTATCCTTGGGAAACATATGAAGACGCATTAAAAACCCTTAAATTAGGCCAGTGGCTTCTGCGTAAAGGGTATGCTTACACTATGCAGGCGACTGTGGTTATTCCATACCCGGGGACACCGCTTTTTGAAGAGTGTAAAACTAACGGTTGGCTGAATTCTTTAAATTGGCAAGAATACGATATGAAACACCCGGTAATGCGTACGGATATTTCGGAAGAGAAGATTATGGAGCTGGTGCAGGGAATGTATAAGGTTTCGTTTCAGCCGGAATTCGTATTGCGCAAGATTTTTTCTATTAAAGATGCCGATGACCTGAAATATTTGTTCCGCGCGGCTAAAAAAGTTTTCGGGCACATTTTTGATTTTAAAGCAAAGCAGAAATATAATAAGGGGGCTTGTTTATGAAAGGTATAATATTGGCAGGAGGCAAGGCTACCAGGCTTTATCCGATTACTAGGGCTACTTGTAAACAGCTTCTTCCTATTTATGATAAGCCGATGATTTATTATCCGCTATCGACCTTGTTGCTTGCGGGTATAAAAGACGTATTGATAGTTTCGACTCCTCAAGCCTTACCGAGATTTAAGGATTTATTTGCAGATGGCTCTACCTTGGGGATTAAGATTGAATATGCTATGCAGAGTGAGGCAAACGGGATTGCGGAATCAATACTGATAGGAGAGAAATTCATCGGAAAAAACAATGTTTGTTTGATTTTGGGAGATAATATATTTTACGGGCAAGGGTTGTCATGGGCGCTACAGAATGCCGCAAAACACAAGGAAGGCGCCACGGTTTTCGGGTATTATGTCAAAGACCCGTTTCGTTACGGAGTTATTGAATTTGATAAAAGAAATAAGCCTGTTTCTATCGTAGAAAAACCCAAGAATCCCAAGTCTAATTATGCGGTAACCGGGCTGTATTTTTATGATAACGAAGTTATCGGTATTGCTAAAAAACTCAAGCCTTCTGCGCGAGGTGAGCTTGAGATAACAGACGCGACTAAAGAATATCTTAAAAAAGGCAGGCTTAGAGTGGAACTCCTTGGAAGGGGGTACTCATGGCTTGATACAGGAACGCA
>ORJL011358596.1_pt1 | contig 15124 bp, 12 predicted proteins | sample 1779941 | NCBI WGS metagenome assembly ORJL01 (sample SAMEA104232317, study PRJEB22302) | groundwater metagenome | biome: forest; feature: aquifer; material: groundwater | place: USA | collected 2011-08-07 | depth 5.8 m
TTTGTGTTCCTCTTTGTTCCAAGGATAGATATTGAATCACCCGGTCAGGGAGTCATGGCTGATAAGGGTGGTATAGTAACGGAAGTGAAGACAAATAAAATTATTGCTGCAGGCAAAGAGTACAACTTGCTTCCTCAGCCGGATCGTAGTAGCGAAGATATGAAAGAGGGCGCTCTTGTTTTACCAACATTTACATTTTGGCAAGAGCCATCAGTAAAAGTAGGGGATGTTGTTGTAAAAAAGCAATTACTTGCTCGTGGTATAACTCACATTTTTTTTCAGGCAAATGTCTGGATTTTTACAATTCTCGTTTTTGTCATTGGAATTGTAATGGGAATAGGAAAAGCCGCAGTCTATAAATTTATACCGGAATATTATCCCAATGATGTTGGTGTCGTTGGGGGAATTGTTGGGGTGATTGGAGGACTTGGTGGTTTTGTTTGCCCTATCATTTTTGGATATTTATTAAAAGCAACGGGCATTTGGACAACAGCATGGATGTTTTTCTTTATCGTGACGCTTATTTGTCACATTTGGATGTACATGACTGTGAGGAAACTCATGCGAGAGAATGCGCCTATGCTTTCTCGACAAATTGAAGATCATAACTCTCCCTCAGCTATGGAAATTCCTGCACACATGATGGGCGGTAATAATCTTAGATTTAATTCTTCTATACAAAATAATCCACCTGAAAATATTGGTTAATCCTTTATCTGAATACACTATGAAATCTTCTACTACCTGGATAGAACAATGGAACCCCGAAAACGAACAATTCTGGGAGGAACGTGGCAAGAGTATTGCATGGCGAACGTTATGGATAACGACGATAAGTCTTACGCTCTCATTTGCAACATGGTTTATGATGAGCGCGATTGTGGTAAAGTTACCCGGGATAGGTTTTCATTTTGATACCAAACAACTTTTTTGGCTTGCTTCCATGCCGGGACTTGCCGGAGGGACGTTACGCATTATACACACATTTCTTATTCCAATATTTGGCACAAGAAATGTAGTTACGTTTTCGACGCTAATCAAACTTCTACCCTGTATCGGAATTGGTTTGGCAGTTATGGATACCAATACTCCGTTCTGGGTATTTATGACTCTGGCATTTACAGCGGGATTAGGCGGTGGTGATTTCTCATCGTACATGCCAAGCACAAATTTATTCTTTCCGAAAAGATTGAAAGGAACAGCATTAGGTATTCAAGCGGGGTTAGGAAATTTAGGCGTAAGTATCGCTCAATTCGTTACGCCGGCAATTCTTGGATTATCCATTTATGGCGCTTCGGAAACGTTTTCAAAAATCAATTCACAAACGAAACAAGTCGTTGGGACATCACAAATATATCTTCAAAGTGCGGCATTCTGGTACGTTCCGCTAATCATTATCATGACGGTGATATGTTGGTTATTCTTAAAGAGCATTCCTGTAAAAGCCACATTCAAGGAGCAACTTGATATTTTTAAAGATAAACATACATGGTTTTGTACTATAACGTATGTCATGACGTTCGGTACGTTTGCCGGATTATCAGCCGTTTTTCCCATGTTGATAAAAAGTTTATATGGCAATTTTCCTGATGCACCTGATCCACTTAAGTATGCTTTTTATGGTCCTTTAATTGGGTCAGTGAGCAGAATTATTTTCGGTTTCATTTCCGATAAAACGGGCGGAGCAATATTAACTACTATTTCCGGCGTAGGATTATTGATAGGGTCATTTTTCATGGTTTCGCTGGGGTTAGTTGCTCCTGCTTCGTTGGATGCCTTTCCAATGTTTGTCACGATCATGCTGACAATGTTTTTCTTTACAGGGATTGGTAATGCGGCTACGTTTAGACAATTCCCAATAATTTTTGCTCATAATCCTCGTCAAGGTGCGGGTGTTATTGGTTGGACTGCGGCAATTGCGGCTTACGGTCCATTTTTATTTTCTTCTATTATCGGTACAGTAATAGGCGCTACAGGTTCTGCCAATAATTTTTATATCGGGTTAATGGGGTTTCTTGTGGTTGCCACTTTCATTAACTGGTGGTTTTACAACCGTAGGGGTTGTGAAAGGCCAAGTTAGGAGAATGAGATTTTGAATAGTCGGTTATTAACAATATTTCTTTCAATTGCAATCGTACTAACGGGTGTGAATCTTTTTTCTTTGGTAACAACGAACTATATGCTCCCTGGAAACGATCAGGGATATGAACCTATTCAACCAATTGCATATTCACACAGACTCCATGCAGGGGAATTGGGTATTGCATGTCTTCACTGTCATTCTGCAGCTGAAAAAGGAAAACATGCGGCTATTCCTTCGGCAAATGTGTGCATGAATTGTCATCGTTTTGTGTCCGCTCCATGGGTGGATGTTAAAGCAGAAAATGATCAGGCGGATAAAGAAAAGCGAAAACCGCGTTTGATAGTATCCCCTGAAATTAGAAAAATATACAATGCGATGGGACTAACTGACGAGGTAAAACCTGATTCCACTATGCCGAAAACTCCGATTGTTTGGAATAAGATTCATAATTTACCTGATTATGTTTATTTCAATCATAGCGCACATGTCAATACTGGGGTGGAATGTCAATCATGTCATGGCGCAGTAGAGACCATGGAACGAGTTCGTCAGGTAAGTGATCTTTCTATGGGGTGGTGCGTTAATTGTCATCGAGATGCGAATGTGAACGGAGTCAATGGGAAACATGTCAATGCTTCTACAGATTGTACAACATGTCATTTTTAATTATTACAACAGTTATTATTTCATACTGATATAATGTCTGATTTAAACAACAGAATTTCGCTCAATAAAAAAGAACCCGAACAACTTGTCCAACAAGGATTAGGAAGAAGGGACTTTCTTAAAATAGCAGGATATACTTTAGGCGCCGCAGCATTCATAGGGTGTCAACCTGCAAAAGTAGAAAAGGCAATCCCTTTTCTTATTAAGCCGGAAGAAGTTATTCCCGGAGTTGCATCATGGTATGCAACAACGTGCGGCGGATGTACAGCCGGTTGCGGAGTGATGGCAAAAAATAGAGACGGACGTCCGATTAAGTTAGAAGGAAATCCGCAACACCCGATTTCGGAAGGGGGTTTATGCCCGATAGGTCAGGCACATTTATTAGAATTATATGATTCAAAACGATTAATGTATCCTTCACAGAACGGTAAACAAGTTACATGGAATCAACTTGATAAGGAGATACTTTCAAGACTAGAAAAAATAATAAGTGACGGCGGTAAAGTCAGACTTATAACAGGAACAATAACCAGTCCTACGCTAAAGTCTCTTATTACACAATTCCTTTCTGAGTATAACGATGCAAAACATGTTCAGTATGAAGCATTATCATCTTCAGCAATCTTAGATGCACATTTCTTGACTCATGGTGTTCGAACGCTTCCTCATTATTGTTTTGATAAAGCTGAAGTTATTCTCAGCTTCGATGCAGATTTTCTTGGAACGTGGATTTCACCTGTTGAATTTACTACAGCATCAAAAAAGGGGAGGAACCTTGAAAGTGCACCAACAACGTTTTCCCGTCATATTCAGGTTGAAGGACGAATGTCGCTTACAGGGTCAAATGCTGATGTACGCATAGCGGCTTCCTATCAAGAAATTCAGAATGCAATTCAACAGGTCGCTGAACGAATTTCGACGTTAGCAGGTGTCCAATCTCCTGTTCACTCAATGGGAATAGAAAAATTCTCGAAGTTAGCTGATGAACTTTGGAAAGCACGAGGAAAAAGTCTTGTCGTTTGTGGAGTGAACGATTTGAATTCACAACTACTTATCAACCATATCAATAACATACTTGGTAATTATGGTGCAACGATTGATATAAATGCTCCATCGTATCAACATCAAGAAAGTGATTCCGACCTACAAACGTTAATTACAGAAATGAAAGAAGGGAGCATCTCGGCTCTTATTATTGCAGGAACAAACCCTGTCTATAGTTTGCCTAATGGGAATGAGTTTGCGGAGTTGATGAAGAAAGTCCCTTGTACGGTAGCCATTACAAATAGAATGGACGAAACATCATTAGTGTCTGAGTTTGTTTGTCCTGAACCCCATACTCTTGAAATGTGGAACGATGCGGAACCTGTATCAGGAATTTTCTCGATCACTCAGCCTGTTGTTCCTGCGTTTGGAAGTACACGATCATTGATAGAAAATATATCGGTCTGGACAAGGAAAAATAGTACTACCTACGATACAATACGAGAGTATTGGGAACAGAATATTTTTACACAAATACACGAGTTGACCGGTTTTCAAGCGTTCTGGGATAATTCGGTATTTAATGGTTTTGCTGTTATTGAAAAGTCGGATGACAAAGTGTATAATTTTCGTGAAGATATTCTCTTTCAGGATTTTTCATTACAGAACCAAGAGAAATCGAATCTTACTCTTGCTCTTTACTCAACATTAGCTATTCTTGATGGTCGTCATGCGCATAATGCGTGGCTTCAAGAACTACCAGATCCTGTTACAAAAATAGTTTGGGATAACACAGTCTCAATTGCCCCTTCTCTTGCTTCTGAACTTCAAGTTGTTCAAGGAGATATGCTAAAAATTGAATCAGACATTTTTTCTATTCTCTTACCGGCGCATATTCAACCGGGGCAAAATCGCGAAACTATTGCAATCCCTTTAGGATATGGAAGAATGGGCACAGAACGTTTTACCAATATAGGTCCGCAATGGCTTGAAGCAATGCCTACTGTTGCTCAAGGAGAATTGGTCGGTAAGAATGCCTTTGGTTTCGTGCAGGTTGAGCGAGGGCTACAACGTTGTCATGGTTCAAATATCTCCGTACATAAAGTTGAAGGACACCAAGTTGTTGCCTGCACTCAGGAATATGATTCACTTCAGATGCCGGTGGCTCTTGATACTTTTCATGGCGAACCAAGAGAAATAGTTCAACAAACAACATTCTCCTCCTATAGTAAAGACCCTAAAGCAGGCAGTTTTAAAAAATTAGCAATGGAAACGATGTGGCCTGAAGATCACAAATATACAGGGCATCATTGGGGGATGGTTATAGATTTGACTGCGTGTACCGGATGTTCTGCATGTGTTATCAGCTGTCAGGCTGAGAATAACATTCCTCTTGTAGGAAAAGATGAATTTGCCCGTAACCGTGAATTAACATGGATACGAATTGATAGATACTATGATGAGCATGAAGGAAACCTTGATGTGCTCCACCAACCTATGATGTGCCAACATTGTGGCAATGCACCGTGTGAAACAGTATGCCCGGTGCTTGCAACTGTACATAGTTCTGAGGGGCTTAATCAACAAGTGTATAACCGTTGTGTTGGAACAAGATATTGTTCCAATAACTGTCCGTACAAAGTTCGTCGGTTTAATTGGTTCAACTACGAACATGGCGACACTATGCATAAACTTGTATTAAATCCAGATATTACCGTTCGCGAACGAGGTGTAATGGAAAAGTGTTCGCTATGTGTTCAGCGAATTCATGAAGCAAAAATTGAAGCGAAAAAAGAAAACAGGGCAGTGAATGATGGTGATATCCAACCTGCATGTGCTCAATCTTGTCCGGCAAAGGCAATAGTATTTGGAGATATGAATGATACAAAGAGCAAGTTGATGAAAAAGATGAATGATCCTCGATATTATCGTGTTCTCGAAGAAGTTGGAACTTATCCATCTGTCGGCTACATGACCCATGTCCGTAATCCTTTGGAAAAGGGGGAACACAATGGCTGAGACATACTCAATCCTTCGTAAACCATTAATCGATGGAAACAAAACATATGAAGAAATAACAAACGATATTGCCGAGCCGCTTGGAAGAAAATCAAGTGCGATGTGGTGGACTGCATTTCTCACTGCCTTAGTACTCTTTGCTGTAGGGGCGGTTGCAATCATCTACCAAGTGAGGACTGGTATTGGTACTTGGGGATTGAACAATACCATCGGATGGGCATTTGACATTACTAATTTCGTTTTTTGGATTGGTATCGGACATGCCGGCACACTTATTTCTGCAATTTTATTCCTCTTTAGACAGAAATGGCGTACTTCAGTGAATCGTTCTGCCGAGGCGATGACAATTATTGCCGTTATATGTGCAGGAATTTTTCCTATAATCCATATGGGGCGCCCCTGGTTAGCATTGTGGGTTTTGCCTTACCCGAATTTCCGGGGTCCACTCTGGGTAAATTTTCGTTCGCCACTTGTTTGGGACATGTTTGCAATAAGTACGTATTTTACGATCTCGTTAGTGTTTTGGTATGTCGGTTTGATACCGGATCTGGCAACGCTTCGTGATAGAGCAACAACAAAAGTAAAAAGAACTCTCTATCGTTTCTTTAGTTTGGGCTGGACAGGATCGAATAAGGTTTGGTCACGATATGAGACGGTTTATCTTGTACTTGCGGGTTTAGCAACACCACTCGTAATCTCTGTACATACAATTGTCAGCTGGGATTTTGCTACTTCAGTGATTCCCGGTTGGCACGCGACAATATTTCCACCATATTTTGTAGCCGGAGCAGTTTTCTCGGGTTTCGCTATGGTGTTAACGCTTATGCTTATTGTTCGTAAGGTAATGCACTTTGAAGAATATATAACACATCATCATATCGAGGCGATGTGTAAAATTATTCTTGCAACTGCTTGGATAGTCGGGATGGCTTACATGACGGAATTTTTTATTGCTTGGTATTCCGGTAATCCATACGAGCGTTTTACGTTTATCAATAGAGCGTTTGGTCCTTATGCGTGGGCTTATTGGATTATGTTTAGCTGTAATGTATTTGTCCCACAATTATTATGGTCCAAAAAAATTAGGACTACACCGGTGTTCGTGTTTGTTGTAGCAGTATTCATCAATGTCGGAATGTGGTTTGAACGATTTGTCATTATCATGACTTCGCTTTCACGTGATTTTTTACCTGCAAGTTGGGCAAGCTATTCTCCATCCCTTGTTGAGATAGCAACTCTCGTTGGCAGTTTTGGATTATTTTTTTCGTTGTTTTTAATATTTGCTCGAATATTGCCAATGATTTCAATTGGTGAGATAAAAGGCGTATTACTTTATGGTCGTAAGTCATCTAATCATCATTCTCATGTAGGAAGGTAATTCTTCTTATGAATAACCGATATTTAATAAGTGCATTTGATAGTGAGGCTGATATTCTTTCTGCAACGCGGCTTGCTCGTGAGAGTGGTTATAAGATCATTGATGTTTATACTCCATACGCAGTGCATGGGCTTGATGAAGCACAAGGATTAAAACCCTCAAAACTTCCATGGATAACATTCGTGCTTGGAATTAGCGGAGCAATTGCAAAATTATGGTATCAAATATGGACATCGGCAACAAGTTGGCCTGTGAATGTTGGAGGTAAACCATTCAAATCAGTTCCGGCATTTGTACCTGTTACGTTTGAAATTATGGTGCTTTTCGGTGGAGTCGGCACTGTTCTCGCCTTCTTCTTTGTGAGCAAGTTATTTCCGGGAAAGAAAACCAAGGTTCGGTTTGAACGAGCCACCGACAATCGCTTCTATTTAGTGCTTGAAGAATCCGATTCTGCATTTGATGTTGCAAAAATTAAAAAATTGTTTATGCCTTTTCACTACGTATTGATGGAGGAAAATATAGAGTTAGTGCATAAGGATATAGTTACTGAGAAGGAGGGCAAGCGATGAACAAAATACTTAATATATTACTAAGTGCTATTCTTCTGTTCCTTGTTGTGATGACTTATATTGTCAAAAGAAACTATCTCGATAGAAATAGTCAGTTGTTACCGGGAATGGTTGTATCGGTTCCTTATAATGCACATGATCCCAATGAGAATTTTGTTGATGGCAAGACTCTTCAATATGCTTCAGAAGGACAAATTAATAGAGAGAATTTTCCACTTCATTATCAAGTTTCGCCTGAAGAAGCGGTACGCGCAGGCGAGGAACTTTATAGTCCTTTTTCTGATACTGTTGATTATGATAATGTACGCGGTGAGAAAGTGTTTACAACATTTTGTCAACCTTGTCATGGTATAGGAGGACTGGGTGACGGAGCAGTTGTTAAAAAGGGATTTCCCCCCCCCCCTTCATTTTTTGCTGAACATGCGAGAAATATTAAAGATGGGCAGATGTTTCATATTCTAACGTACGGTCAAGGGAATATGCCATCGCTTGCTTCACAAGTGAATCGGCTTGACAGGTGGAGGGCAATACTACATATCCGTGAGTTGCAAAAAAAATCTTTAGTCGTGGTTAAATAACTATGGAAAATCTTCATACGTCTATTCGATTTAAACCCTCACCACAGCTTTTAAAGAACTTGTTTCTTCTAAGTTGTATCGGCGGTGTTGTGACGTTCATTGGTGTTCTGATAGTTCCACAACGTGAATGGGCAAATATTTTGCTTGCAGGGTTCTTTCTTTTAGGATTAGGAATTGCAAGTATAGTGTTTATTGCAATGCAATATGTTACGAATGCAGGTTGGTCAACAGTTATTCGTCGAGTTCCCGAAGGAATGAGTTCTGCGCTTTTTGCAGGAGCGTTACTCATTGTTATAGCGATGATAGGAATTGGTTATCTGTATCCATGGAGCCATAGTACTTTCATGGAAAGCTCACCAATACTTCAAGCGAAATTAGCTTGGCTTAATGTTCCGTTTTTTATTGTTCGTACCATACTGTATATAGGGATTTGGATCGGGCTTGGATCACTTATCATAAAAAATTCAATAAAGCACGGTGAAACCGGAGAGTTAAAATTTCGTTCTAAGGCTAAAACGGCATCGGCTATTTTTCTTGTTGTGTTTGCCCTAACATTTTCGCTCGCGAGTATGGATTGGATAATGTCTTTAGAGCCTCAATGGTATAGTACAATCTTTGGGGTCTATAATATTATCGGAACGTTTCTATCAGGGCTTACCGCGATAACACTTTGTGTGTTGTTACTCAAGCGTATGGGGTACTTTGAGCACTATATCACGAAAGATCATTTGCATAATCTCGGTAAATTAATTTTCGCATTTAGCACATTCTGGATGTATATATGGTTCAGTCAATATTTACTTATTTGGTATTCAAATATTCCTGAAGAAGTCACATATTTAGTGAATCGCCAAAGAGGAAGCTGGCTTATATTTACGATAGTGAATGTTGTGTTTAATTGGGCTATTCCTTTTTTTGCTCTGCTCCCATCGTGGACAAAAAAACAAGAAGGGTTACTCTTACGAGTGTGCATCATACTTTTAATAGGGCGATGGATTGATTTGTCTTGGATGATTCTACCGCCGTTTATGCCCGATGCTCCTGTCGTCAATATTTGGGAGCTCGGACCTATGCTTTGCATTGTCCCGGGATTCTTTTACTTAACATTCAAATCGATAGCAAAACGAGAGCTGATTCCAGGCAGAGATTTGATGATTGAAGAGAGTTTACCATCACAACATTAACTTAATTTTTTCAAGAATCAGTTTAGCTCAATCTAACACCAACGAGGATGAAAACAATGATGCACAATTTAATAAAAACTTGTCTCACATTATTCATTATAATGGTAGTAGCAGTAAGCAGTATGAATGCTCAAGACTTTACACCAACATATAAATGGAAAGGTGAAATACGATTACGAAGCGAAGCGGATGGACGGGATTTCAATAATTTAACCCCGTTTAATTTATACACACTCTCCCGTGTACGATTAGCATTTGATGCCGTTCCGGCTGAAAATGTACGCGCGTTTATTCAGGCGCAAGATTCGCGTGTTTTTGGCAGTGAGAATGATGGATTGATATTTAACACATTAGGGGATTCCAAAAACCTTGATATTCATCAGGGGTATATTGAGATCAATCAATTGTTTTGTCCTGAGTTGATGATGCGTTTAGGAAGACAAGAGTTGAGTTACGGCAATGAACGAATTGTAGGCTCTGTAGGTTTTCATAATATCGGACGTTCGTTTGATGGTGTGTTGTTCCGGTTATCAACAGAATCCATCGTTTTAGATGCTTTTGCTATGAATACAGGTGAATATCATGTGTATTCAGCAACTGCCACACCGGCGGCAGTTGCTTATGTTCGCGACAATGGGCAAAATTTTTATGGCTCAAATCTCACATTGAAAAATATGCCTGAACACAAAATGGATTTTTATGCATTCTACCAATGGAATCGTCATCAAACGAATGTTGATGAAGCTGATTTAAATCGCATAACTCTTGGCACCTATGGAAAGGGAAATTTTGATGTAGTAGAGTATGAAGCGGAATTTGCGTATCAAGGCGGGAAAATAAAGGGAACCGATATTTCAGCCTATTTACTATCAGCAAATTTTGGATATAAAACAGATATGTCACCATTAAGTAAGATTTCTTTGGGATGTGACTATCTTTCGGGAACACCCTCAGGCGATATGAAATTCAAATCATTCGATCCTATCTATCATACAGGCCATAAATTTTATGGGTTAATGGATTATTTTATAAATATCCCGACAAACACTGCTAATGCAGGATTGATAGATATTTATGCTCGTGCAGGGTTTAAGTTCTCCGATCAGTTTGAGAGCAGTCTATGGATTCATCAAATGTCTTTGGCTCAGGAAGTAAACAGCGAAAAAGGTATTGGTCAGGAGTTAGATGTTACAATACTATACAAGTATAACAAATTTGTGGCTTTCGATTTTGATATATCAGCATTCATTCCAGCGCCTATAATGCAACAAACATTCAGTCATACTGATGTGAGTTGGTGGGGATATGTTACAACAACGATAACATTTTAGTTCGTTGTTATGATGTTTAAGAAGAATGTCTTACATTTTACCATTAAGTAACTATATTTCTCTTAAAAATTATTATACTGCAATGAAAATACCCAAACGCTATCAAAAATTCTTAAAAGATTATCCTGACGTAGCAACAGCGTATGATGCGTTAGGGACTGCCGTTCACTCGGCAGGACCTCTTGATGCAAAAACAAGGTCGCTTATTAAATTAGCAATCTCCATTGGAGCCCGATTAGAGGGGGCAGTTCATTCTCATGTTCGTAAAGCGCTTGAACAGGGCGCAACGGCAGATGAAATTCGCCACGTTGTTTTGCTCGCACTTCCTACTATAGGATTTCCTTCGATGATGGCAGCATTAAGTTGGGTTGACGATATGATGAAAGAATCTCGACGCGGTAGAAAAAAATAATACGCATAAAAACAATAGCAGAAAGCGTACGATTGAACATAGCGGGAAAATTGTCAGATGGTTGAGAATATAGGTACAATTCTTGAACAGTATTTGCAAGAAACAGCAAAATCACATAAACATCTGTGTCCACGGCAGGTTCTTGGTGTGCGCATGGGCTTAATTGCAGGGAAGGTGTTTGATTTTTCCTTTCCTCAATCTGAGAAACGATTTTTAAGTATCAGTGAAACAGACGGTTGCTTTGTAGATGGTTTATCTGTCGTAACAAATTGTAGGGTAGGTCATCGAACGCTTCGCATTGAGGACTATGGGAAAATTGCAGCAACAATAATAGATACAGAAACAGAAAAAACAATACGTTTTGCCCCTGGTCCAGGTATTCGAACGTTGGCGCGCGAATATGCACCTCCTGGTAGTTCAAAGTGGCAAGCCTATCTGCTTGGCTATCAACGAATGAGCGACGATGAATTATTTGTTTTCCAACCTGTTAAACTGCTAACACCTCTCCAATCTATCATAAGCCGACCAGGAAGGAAATCAATTTGCATATCATGTGGCGAAGAAATAATGAATGAACGTGAAATAGTGAGCAAAGGTAATTCCTATTGTAAGCCATGCCTTTACGGAGGGTATTATGAAACGATAACCGTCCATGAAGAATTGATACGCGACAAAGTACAATGTTGTTAACTTCTGTATGAAAAATTCAGAGATGACCGCGGCGATTCTTGCTGGAGGGCGAAGTTCGCGTATGGGAACTGATAAAGCGTTATTACCATCACATGGCAAAACATTTATTGAGCAGATTGCCAAAGAATTATCGTCGGTCTTTGAGGTCGTTGTTATTATTTCAGACTCAAAAGAGCAGTACGAATTCCTCAAACTTCCTATTTATGAAGATATCTATAAAAATAGCGGACCTCTTGCGGGTATTCATTCAGCAATGCGCCATAGCAAACAACAAAATCTATTCATTGCATCGTGTGATATTCCATGCATTACCATGGATTTGATTGGTTACCTTCTTGAAGCACGACATGAAGAAGATGTAACAATCTTTTCAGTGGATAATGTTCCTCAGCCTCTTGTAGGTATCTATCATTCAAAAATCCTTCCAATCATTGAAGAAAAACTACAATCTTACCAATTATCCGTTTTGAAATTAATTAGTGAAGTCAGATCAACGGTCATTCCGTTTCCGTGGTCAAATGAATATCCTCATGGGCTCGTAAATGTTAATACGCCGGAAGAGTATATACAGTATTGTAAGAGCTGATAATTTGAGATAAAAAGTTGTGATAGAAAGAATAGCGAACAAAAATGATTAAAGTGAAGATATAAAATATAGTTTAAGCATTAGGGGTAATGCTATTTTTTTCTTATTTTATACTATCAACTGATGTAATGTAAATTATGAAAAAAGAAATAATAAAATCAACGGCGTGGGGAGTGTTTGCTACCGTTATTCTTGGTATTTTCATTATTCTCGGTTCACGTAACCTATCCCATTTTGATGCCGCCTTAGTTGCCTATACTTTTGCCATTCTGTTTGCTACCTTCGGCTTAACATATCGTTATTCTATGTGGCTACAACGCCCTCCAACAGCTCTCTATTGGAAACGTGGTTGGCAAGTATTTTTTAAACGCGGCTATCTCTTGATGAACATCCGATCCTGGTTCAAACGAGTGACGGAGGATATTATTCTTAATCGTTTTATTTGGCAACGCGAGAAAATGCGTGGGTTAGCTCATAATTTAATTATGTGGGGCTGTTTTCTTGCTGTTGCTATTACCTTTCCCTTAGTTTTTGGCTGGCTTCATTTTGAATCTGTTCAAGGGAATCTGGAATTATATCGAGTAATATTTTTTGGTTTTCCGGCATTCACTTTTCCCATTGAATCCGTGTTTGGATTTATGCTTTTTCATGGGCTCGTTTGGGCTTCGTTTTTTGTTATAGCAGGTGTAATGCTTGCCATGCGCCGTCGTATGCGTGAAGAAGGGGCTGCTGCACTACAATTATTCGCTGAAGATTTTTTACCGCTCATTCTTTTATTCGCTGTCAGTATTTCGGGTTTGATGTTGACCGCAAGCTATACGTGGATGAAAGGAACTGCTTACGATTTTCTTGCAATCCTTCATGCCATTACTGTTATTTTTACCTTCCTATGGCTACCATTTGGAAAACTATTTCATGTCTTCCAACGCCCCGCACAATTAGGTGTACGATTCTACAAAGATGTTTCTTTACATGAAGAGTCTGCACATTGTCGAAGATGTAACGTGCCTTTTGCCTCACGTATGCATATTGAGGATTTGATTCAAGTAGAAAAAGAGTTGGGGTATAAGTATGAACTTCATGGAAATAGTGCCCAACATTATCAATGGATTTGTCCGCCATGTCGTCGTGCAATGTTTGCTCTTGCGCAAGGAACCCTGTGGCAGAATGTAAACGACAATCAAACAATGCTATCAGTAAAGCTATGATACTTTCATTGCAGACAAATCATGGTGTCGGTGAATATTCTTTGAGCGGAAGCGATAACATAAGCATTCACTACGGAAAGAAGGTGATTTGAAATGGCAACGATAGAAACTGAAACACATCGAATCATAGATCAATTCGGTCCACATCTCGCATATTCGAGTAGTACCGCATGTGAACATGATAAGCTTGTTGAAACTCATTGCTGTTTTTGCGGACAACAGTGTGGCATCAAACTCAAAGTGAAAGATAATGAAGTTGTTGGCTTCGAGCCGTGGTATGAATTTCCTTTTAATCAGGGGAAGCTTTGTCCAAAAGGTGTAAAACGGTATTTACAAGGAGCACATCCTGATAGATTATTACATGCTTATAAACGCGATACAAAAGCCTCAGGAGGATTTTCAGAACTCAATTACGATGAAGCAATTTCCCATGTCGCCTCTGAAATTGAACGCATACAATCATCATACGGACAACATGCTTTTGCTCTTTTAAGTGGTGCAAGTCTTACTACCGAAAAAGCCTATTTGATGGGTAAATTTGCCCACCAATGTCTTAAAACGTCAAACATTGATTACAATGGACGACTTTGCATGGTTAGCGCTGCGGCAGGGAATAAAAAGGCATTTGGGATAGACAGAGCCGCTAATCCTTGGACGGATATTCTTCATGCAGATGTAGTCTGGATTAGCGGTGCGAACATAGCAGAATGCGCTCCTATCACAACAGATTACGTTTGGCAAGCCCGAGAGAATGGGGCAAAGATTATCGTGGTTGACCCACGCATTACTCCAATAGCCCGTACCTGTGATCTTTTTTTACCCGTTAAACCGGGGCGTGACATTGCACTTTTCAATGGTATTCTCCACCTCATGATTAAGAACGATTGGCTTGATCATGATTTCATTAATAATAATACAATCGGGTTTGATTCAGTTGAAGAACATGTAGAACAATGGACCCCTTCAAAAACTGCTCTTGTAACAGGTATTGCAGAGAAGGTGATTTATCAAGCAGCTGAGTTATGGGGTAAAGCAAAAACAAGTTTTCTTATGCACGCGCGAGGCATTGAGCATCATAGTCATGGTGTCCAAAATGTTCTTGGTGCGATTAATATTGTTCTTGCTTCCGGACGCATCGGTCGCAAGAATTGTGGTTACGCGACAATCACCGGGCAAGGGAATGGGCAGGGAGGACGTGAACATGGACAAAAGTGTGATCAACTTCCCGGAGGTCGTGATCTGGCGAATCCTGAACACAGGGCTTATGTTGCAACCATTTGGGGAATGAACCCGGATGATCTTCCCCAACCTGGTGTAGATGCTTATGAAATTTTTAGAAAAATTGATAACGGAGAAATCAAAGGGTTGCTGAGTATTTGTTTTAACCCTGTTGTATCGCTTCCCGATAATAATTTTATTAAGCGAATGTTGGAAAA
>ORJL010753599.1_pt1 | contig 15120 bp, 13 predicted proteins | sample 1779941 | NCBI WGS metagenome assembly ORJL01 (sample SAMEA104232317, study PRJEB22302) | groundwater metagenome | biome: forest; feature: aquifer; material: groundwater | place: USA | collected 2011-08-07 | depth 5.8 m
CAAGTCTGTTTACGTATTAAAAAAGATTTACTTTTGCGGCATCTACCCATAATTATGCTTACAGGAAGAGGCGATGTAAATGACCGCGTGGGCGGCATGGATGCCGGGGCAGATGACTACGTAGTCAAGCCCTTTGAACCTAAAGAACTTCTGGCGCGCATCCGCATGATTTTACGCCGTACAACCAGAGATCTAGAAGCTAACCCCTTAACTCGCCTACCGGGAAATGTTTCTATTTTAAATGAGTTATCTAAACGGCTGGAAAATCAAGATAAATTCGCCGTCTGCTATATAGACCTAGACAAATTTAAATCCTATAATGATACCTACGGATTTAAACACGGCGATGAAGTAATTAAAGAAACCGCGCGCATTTTAATTCGCGCTGCAGAACAATTAGGTAATCCTGATGACTTTATTGGGCATATCGGAGGAGATGATTTTGTCTTCGTGACTACCCCGGAGAAATCCAACGCTATCTGCGAATATATTATTTCTGCCTTTGAAAAAACTGCCCCCTCATTCTATAATGAAGAGGACAGAAAGAATAATTTTATTACTGCTAAAGACCGTAAAGGTAACGTAGAAAAAATACCACTACTATCGATCTCGATAGGCGTGGTCACTAACCTCACCCGCCATATCGAACATGTGGCACAAATAGGCGAAATTGGCGCGGAATTAAAATCGCGGGCTAAACAACTAGAAAGAAGTAATTATTTACAGGATAAACGCGGGGAAAATTAAAACTTACTGTCGGTAGTTTCCTTATCTTCTGCTTTATCGTCACTGCCGCTTTTCTTAGGGATTGAACCTGGACCATCTTGCTGCTTCACAATCTGCTCTAAATAATGTTTCTCGATACTCACTAAAGTACCATCCTTAAAATACAAATAATAGCTCTCATGCACAATAAAAACTGGAATAATAAAGAAGGTAAATGCCCTAAGTTTTCTGGTTTTATAAACCCATAATTCGGAGGCGGCATAATTATTTTTCCCATAAACAAAAAGAATCTTATCTGGCTCGCCAGCCAAAAGCACAACTTCTTCTTTTTTTAAGCCTAAAGCTACCCGCAGATTATTTAAATTATTCTTATTCTCTTCGCTTAAATCCGGATGACTATTAATATACTGCGCTACTTCATCCTTAACCGCGGCAACATCCTCTTCGTAGGCTTCATTGAGACGGAAATCTTTGAAAAAAACTTGTTTTGCCCCCCGCACAAAAGAACCCTCCACCTTTCTCTCTTGCCTGGTATAAGTGGGTATATGTTGAAGATTCGCCTTGCTGGGGATAGAGCATCCGGAAAGCCAAAAACACGAAATCACTAACACTAAAATAAATAGCTTATTCATATTATCTCCTAGTATAATTTTATTTTTACTCTCAATCTACGATTGATATATGGCTTCTTTATATTTTAAAGATATAAATAATTCAAATTTATCTTTTTTGCGCTTTAAATAAAGATCAGGACTATTCTGATACAAATATCTATAAAACGCTATACATTCTGGCATAGACACATACCTTAAATGATAGCCCCCTTTAATAGGAGAGATTCTTCCTCGCAGTAAACCCGCCAAATTTTGTAAGCATTTATCTAAATCTTGTAAAAAGATATGAGAACCTGAAGTAAACGATGTTCTTATCTGCCAAGTATGCCGCCAGCGCGGTTCTTGCCATATCATAACCGACCCATCGCCATCAAACAAACCACGTATGAAATCATGAGAATATTTTTTGGGGATTTTTGGAAATTTAATAACCTTTGATTTTCTAGGCGTTAAACCTAATTCGATTAGCTTACTATAAATATTCCTATTCCTAATCTGTAGACGATAACCTCTCTCTTTATGTCCAATTTTATGTCCAGCACTAAGCTTATCTTTTATTGAACGAAGAAGCTCTATATCTTTACTAGTTATATCGAGTCCGTGATATCCATTTTTATGCTCAACCAGACAGCCATCAGCAAAAATAAAACCCAGTATATACGCCATAGCTGACGACCAGTTATTAAAAAAATCTTTATTAACTGTTGGCCTTGCCATATAAATTTTAAACTTCTTACATTGCGCGGGGAGGGAGTCGAACCCTCACACCTTGCGGCACTACCCCCTCAAAGTAGCGTGTCTGCCATTTCACCACCCGCGCGAAAAGAATAGTTAAATTATATACCTGGAGATTTAAATATCAACAGATTTGTATTTTACCATTAACGATATCCCCACAGCACAAACAAAAACAAAGCTTAAGGCAATAGAAAAATTATAAAAGTTAGTTGCCGCCTCAAAAAAACTATAAATAAAATTGCCAAAAATTACCGCGCTTGAGCCCACAATTAAAACAGTATCATAAAGACTAGCCGCGGCCCGACGCCTAATAAAAAAAATAAACTCCTTAAAATAGATCCCGTATAAAACCAACATTAAAACCGCCCCGCCAAGCCCTAATTCCGCGGCATAATTTAAAAATAAATTGTGCGCGTGAAAACCCTTGGTTAATTCAGAGGCGCCTAAGATCATTATCCCGCCTAAGGCCTCCTGAAAATCGCCTACCGAAGGAAAGCTATACCGATAAAGATATTCTTCATGAAACATCCCTAGTCCTAAGCCGAAAACCGGATTCTCCTGGACCATTCGCACACTATGCTCCCAGATAAAATCCCTAAAAGATAAAACATTTTCTAATCTTAAATAGTAAATTATTTTATCCCAAAGAAAAAACCCTGCCATAACCAATAAAACCACACAGGCCAAGAAGATAACTTTGGGTATTTTTCTCCACAAGAATACGCTAATAAAGACCACGCTCGCAACAAGACTGACAAATGACCCTCTCGATCTTGAACAAATAATCCCCATTACCACCACCACAGCGCACCCCATGAGAAAAAATTTTTGATATTTATTCTTCGCGATAAAAAATAAAGTTAAGGCAATCGGTAAAATTAAGGATAAATATAGCCCTAAAAGATTAGGATGATAAAAAGGCCCCACGCTGCGATAACCCATCATTTGAAACACTGTCGGAGATTCAAAAACTAAAGTATGCCGGCTGATATAAGGCAGGGCAAAACGCCCCAGTTGGCTAAACTTATTGTAGGTTACAATTAAATATTGTAAAATCGCCAGTGACCCGCATAAAAATCCGCTTAAAACAAATAAATATAACCCAATTTCTAAATATTTTTTATTCTTAAAAATATCGCAGAAAACATAAAAATACCCGAAGGAAACCGCGTGTTGCAGCGTAAAGCGTAAAGTCCAAAACTTATCGGTTGAAGGAACCAGGCTAAAAAAGGCTAGAAGTAAGAAAAAAATAAAAAAACTAGTTAAGGGTAATTTGCTTAACTGCTTAATCTGGTCTAACTGCTTATAAGACAGCCAAACTAAGAAGAATAAAAGGTATACTGCCAGTTTAATTTCTTCGAGGTGTTCGCTTATTCCGGGGAAACGGGTAATCGGGATACCTAAAATCAGGAAGGATAAAATAAAAAGCTGTTTCATCTCAAGAGTTCTTTTCTCAACTCCCAGACAAATACAAAACTTAAAGCTAAAAATAAAGACATTACCGCGGAAATAAATAACCCGGTCAACCGGCCCTTAGGTTTTAAAGGCAGGCTGGCTAGAGAAACGATTCTTATATTCTCGGTTGTCTCCTTCATCTCTAAAAGGCGCGCCCGCTCTTGTTCTTGTAAAAGAAATCTATATAACTCCTCGTTAATTTTGACTTCGCGCATGAGCCCGGACAAAACCCTTTCTTTTTCCGGGACATCTTTTAATTTTTCCAGGTATTTTTCGTTAAGCGAATAACCACTGCGTTGAGTAAATAAGCTATCTTGTTTCTGGGCAATGGCTTTTTTACTATCCGCGATTTCCTCGTCAGCGGCCTTTCTTAATTTTTCTATTTTTTGATTAAGTTGAGCGATATTTTCTTTAATCCGTAGAACCGGCGAGCTGGATTCGGTATATAATTCTCTTAAGCGCCCCAACTCTACTTCTAACTCTAAAATCTTAGCCTCGGCGTCTTGAATAACTAGATATTGGCCTTTAAGTTTTTCGCGCTCCAGGCTTTCTTCCATTTCTAAAAGCCGCATTTGCGCGTCATGGCCTAATTGGTAATAAGAACGGAAATCCTCCGGTAGCATCTGGAAATACGTCCTAACCTCTTCCGGTAAATCTACTACATTATTCTTAGCGCGGAAAACCTTCAGCGCCTCTTCTGAATTCTCTAGGCGCTCTTTAGCAATACTAACTTCCTTGTCTAAATATTTACTTACACTATGCGCTTCTTTATGCAAAAAATCTACGCTCCATTTAATATAATTCTCTACTAATTTATTGGCGATATCTTTAGCCAGCTCGGCATTTTTATATTTAATCCGAATCGCGATAATGTTGGTAAAGGGCGGCGAGCCAATAGAAAGGCAGCTTTTCCGCAGCATATCTACCGCCGCCATTACAATTTTTTCTCTCTCTATAGATCCGCCAGATGCGGACTTAAGTACTAGGCGCTCATCTAAACCTAAATCCGTAACTACGCTTTTTAATACCGGAGTACTTTGCAGTAAATCTATATTTGTGCGCACTAAACCTACCAACTGGGTAGCGTCTATCCTGCTGGCGTCAGCTGAAGTCGGGCCCTGTTTTAGGTCTACCATAATTACCGTCTCTGCTTCATATTTAGGATTCAATAAAACCATCGCCGCGAACAAACAAAATAATAACGCGGTAATAAGCGCAATCCTAAAACGGTATTTTAAAATAACTTCTTTACCAAGAATCATTTTCATACCTGTTTCTTCCGCCGTGTTTTACATCCATAATATCTAAATAATACTGGATCGCCGGATCGGTTTTAGTAAGAAAAATATCGATAAATTTATTTACTTCCGAGATGAAGGTCTTGGGTACAAATATAATATCTCCTGCTTCCAAAGGTATATTCTGGCTAAAATCCGCGTTTTTAATTACCTCGTAAATATTCAACCGCTTAGCTTCGGGCTTTACGCTGTAAGCCCGGCGGATTAAAATTACGCTTTTTAGATTAGCGGTATCATCTTTGTAGCTGCCGGCCCGGCTAATCCCCTCTAGAACATCAAACCTTCCTTCTAATGGATAAACCCCGGGATTTTTCACTTCCCCTAAGACAAAGAATTTCTTACTCTCGAAACCTAAGATATTCACCGTAACTTGAGGATCACGAATCGTCTTACTTAGTTTCTTGGCGATTTCATCTTTTAATCCTGACGGAGTAAGATTACAAGCAGCCACTTCATCAATAAGCGGAAAAGCTATCTTTCCGTCGGGCCTGACTACCGCTTTAGTATTTAAATCCGTATGCCTCCAAACAGTGATCTCTAGAAAATCACCTACGCCGATAATATAAGTAAACTCGCCGCTATAGAGCTGGCCCGGCTTATTATTTTCGGGTGAAGCCGCCTTAGTTTCATTAGAGGCCGCCTGCGCCAAATTTATCCACACTATAGCCAAAAATACCGTTAAGATTATCTTTCGCATGCTTACCACCCTCATTTTAAAGATTTTTAAAAACCACTCCTATTTTGTTACTAAAATCAACAGGCATTAAGGCTTCATAAATACGCACAAATATACTGACCACGATAGTAACCAAATGGAAAATAAAATCGTGCTTCATTAACCGCCGCATAAAATTAACTATAAATTTAATCTGGCGTGATTTTTCTTTATATTCATTATCAAAACGCAAAATAAACTCCCAAGGTTCCCAGAGCATTTTTTGCTTATGAACTAATTTAAAGCCATAACCTTCAACTTTTTTTATTAAACGGCTAGGGAACTCCAGGCCATAATGGCCGCCGATGGCTTTGATGAGATGCTTCTGAAATAGCTCTGGAAAACGGTGCGCAAACCTAAACCAAAAAATCCGGCTGTCTGTAGTGACAAAATGCGCCATGTATCCGCCTTTTTTAAGCACCCGTTTTAATTCTCGGTAAAAAATATCCTGGCGCGCAAAAGGAATATGTTCTAAAAAATCCGTGCTTACGATATAATCAAACTGGCCGTCTTCGAAAGGCAGTTTCAAAATATCGCCCTGGATAAGTAGATTATAACTTGATTCCCGCAGGACATCAATATTAAAATCTATTCCTACGCTATAGCCGAAACGGTTAAAAAGATCATTGCCCCGGCCGCAGCCTAAATCTAGAATAAATCCCGAAGGCTTAGCTTTAAAAAAATCCTTAAAGAATATATCTTTGCGCGCTACAAAGTAGTCCGCTAAAAGATATAACGTACTATTCTCCTTTATTTTAGCATGAAAAAATTTCTTTAACCGCGCATAAATATTGCGTAGGCGCGCGTGGCTATAAAAATATTTTCGATAATTCTCCGCCTGCTTAGAAGTTGCATCGGCCTGTTCCTGCCACTGTTGATAATAATTTAGATCCTGGGCTATCGCGCCTTTATTACCCAAGAAAGAAACTATGTTACCCTCAACCGCAAAGAGCGTTTTACAGGCGGGACATTCTAAAGTACCACTATCCCGGCGCCGCAAAATCTTTTTACATTCCGGACAGATTAAATTAATCTTACATTCTTCCATTTTAAAGATAAAATGCCCCCGTTTTAAACGCGCCGCATAATTTGCCGCCTTCTGAAACGCCTTTTTTAATTACCTCTAATATCGCCAAGATTAACAACTCTCGAAAAGAAAACTTTAGCCCAATTAACTGCCTAGCCAGCCAAAGGTTTTTAATAAATTTAAAGAACGCCACCGCTAAAAATACCGCTAAAATAAAAGGGGAAAACTTGAAAAAACCTATTATTAACATAATAAACGACATCAGGAAGATAAAATTACTCGTAATTAACAATTCGCAAAAAAAGGGGAATTCCTTAACTCCTAATTTAGGCAGCTCAAGATATAGCCGTTTTTTAAAATGTTTTTTTAATATTACCGGTAGATACAAACGGTAATAAAAAATCTTTTTTAAAAATAAACGCCAAGTCTTGCGCGGCATATGCCAAACACATAATTTAGGATGCCAAATAATTATTTTATATCCACGATCAAAAGAGCGGATGGTTAAGTCTACATCTTCGCCTATGCACAGATTCTCATCAAAACCACCTAAATCTTTCAAGAGCTTACGTTTATAAGAACAATTTAAAGTAGCAATAATGCCTCCAAATAACATCTCATGCCTTTTCTCAACTTTCCGGGCCTGTATTGTCGCATCAAAAATATTATCCGAAGCCTCTAATTTTTGCACAACACCTTGAGGATTATAAATATAGGCTATTCCGCCAAAGGCATCGATATCGGGATTCTCTTCGTGCAGCTGGGCAATATTCTTCAACCAATCTTGATAAGGAATACAATCTGAATCCGTAAAAGCGATAACCTCGCCTTGGGCGTATTCTAGCCCTTTATTCCGGGCAGCAGAAGGCCCCTTTTTTGTTTCTTTAAATAAAAATATCCTAAAAGAAGGATGCTGGTTGATAAATTCCTGCATTTTCTCAATACTTGCATCCTTAGAATTATTATCCACTAATAATATTTCATCCGGCAGCCGCTCTTGCTTAATTAAGGCCTCTAAACAAGGAATAATCGTATCTTGGGCATTATAAACCGGAATAATTACGGATATCTTCATTCTTTCTCCGCGATAAACATCTTCCGATAGCAGGCCGGCCATTCTAACCGGGCTAATATAGGAAAAAATATTATACATATTAGAATGCGGATAAATCTTAAGTAGCTTTGCGGCATCCTTGAAGCGATACTGAAAAACCAAACATAAATACTTTCATTTTCTATAATCCGCAATTTATATCTACAATTTAAGACTATAGCTGCTTGCTGAAAATACGTTTCTATCTCTTCTTTATACGGCAATCCATATCTTACATGGTCCGCTAAAAATCTAACTCTTTCTAATAACACTTTTTTTTCATCAGATGACAGTTTTGCTTGATTTAGTGTTTTATTATTGGCCTCTAGCGCCTTGGCTTCTATCCAACGCGCCTTATCTCCACACGGCAAGCCTAAGATTATTTTTTTCCTGGCCACCCGCAATAATTCTAATACTGCTAGAGGCCTTTGCTCTAACGGCAGATGTTCCAACATATCCAGAGAAACCACAAAATCAAATGCTTTTTCTTTAAAAGGCAACGCCGTAACCGAAGCCCCCACCAAAGAAAAATATTGATGATGCGGGCCACTCATATCTAGGTCCACGCCAACTATTTTTCGGGATATAAAACGCGATAGGCCCAAGGGCCCGGAACCGACTTCTAGAATATCAGCATAATTACCCTTTCTTAATTCTTTTAGCACGGCTGTATATCTTATGGCATGCTCCCGATCCATCCAAAAATAAATTTTCTTTAATATAACTTTGGGAGAAAAAAAGTTAGATTTATTAAATTCGATTTTCTCCCAAGGATTAACAAAATCGTGCAGCTTATCTAATATTCTTTCTAACATAACTTAACGCTTCCCCCAAATTGCCTGCGCGATTAAATTAAACTCTTCTTTCCTGATAATTTTAAACTTAAAAAGCATAAAAATATAGGCTAATCCCGCAATCAAAGCGCCCAGATACAAATTAACCCGCGCTAAATAAAAAAAGGTAATAAATAAAACCGCGCCAGCTAAAAGAGGCTTAAGAAAAATCTCCGCTAGGTTTATTTTTAAAATCTTCTGGCGTAAAAAATAAAATTCCACGATACATAAATATAGCGCGGCGATTATTGCCGAGACCGCGGTGCCGTAATAGCCAAACGCAAGAGTTAGCGGAATATTAAAAACAATATTTACTAAACAGGCGCTAGCAATAGCAATTAAATCATATTTTTGCAGCCCCGCGACAAATAACATCCTGGCGAAAAAATAGGCACAGCCGGAAAATAGCGCCGACCAGATTAAAACTTTAAGAACCCCCGCGGCGAGCGCGAACTGACTGCCAAAAATTAACAGCACCAGTTTGTCGGAAAAAAAGAAAGTAAAAACGATTATCGCGATCATGCTTAAAGAAAAATATTTCAAAATTAAATTGGAAGAGCGCTTAAATTTACCTAAAGATTCATTATAAAAGTTTATCATTACCGGCAAGAAACTAGTTCCCACGCTATCGGTAATAAAGAATGACGCGAGGATAAACTTATAGGCCACGCTGTATAAAGCTACCGGGATCTCTCCTTTTATTTTGGAGAGAATAATAATATCTAGGGCGGAAAATAAATTACTAAATCCGCTAATCAAAGCCAGAATAAAAGAAACACAAAACATGTTTCGCATAATGTCTTTTTTAATCACGATTTTCTGCCGGAAAAATTTATTCTCAATAATGATATAATCTAAGATGAAGCCTAAAATAGAAGTAGCTAAAAATGCGATGACTACGGAAATCGCGCTTTTGTATATAGCTAGCGCAAAAATTACTGCTGCTAAACGGAAAGATTCCCTGGCCAAGGCGGTAAAAAATATATAACGATTCTTGACAAAAGCGATAAAAACCGATTCGCTGTAGCGGATTAAAGAATCTGGCAAGAGCTCCAAAGAAACAAAAAAACCTAAAACCCGAATATCCCAAGAATACCCTACGAACATAAGTACCAAATTCATAATTACCATATTGGCTAAAGATAATTGCGTGCCTAAGATATAGGCATTACCTAAATAAACATCCGCTTTCTGGCGGTTATTCGTAATTTCTTTGATCAAAAAGTTATCTATCCCAAAAAAAGAAATCATTCTTAAAACAGCGTAATAACTATAAACAATAGAGAATTTACCAAATGCCTCAAGCCCCAAAATCCTAGCGATACAAATCGTCACTACAATATAAGAGGCAGGGATAAACGCCTTAGCTAAAAATAAAGTAGCGCTGCTTTGTAAAATCGAGCGCATTAAAATAACTTTTTTTTCATCCATAGGCTTAATTATTATTGTTTGAACTATTGTCATTCTGAGGAGCGCGGAACGCGCGACGAAGAATCTCTTTGAGATAGATTCTTCGTCGCCCCGCTTCGCGGGACTCCTCAGAATGACGGTGAATCTTTATCCCTAATTCGCACTACCTTAATATCACCGAATGTCCTTGCGCAATCCTCTTCTGTAAAATTAACTCCCGCAGAAATTGTGAGGTATCCGGCAGTAAAAGTAGAAAATTTTATCGTTACTTCGCCATTTTTATCTGTAGGCTTCTGATTACTATACTCTTCCCAGCCAATCGGTTGAAAAAAAGCATAATTAACCATTTGGTTAGCCACCGGCCGGCCCAAAACATCTTGAACCTTAACCACTAATTCTAACTTCTCTTTAATCTTATATTCTTCTTTATTAGTAATAATTTTTACCTGATATGGAAGCGCCCCATCACCAAAAGGCTCGCCTATCCAGAAATACTGTTTTTTGTTGCTTAAAACTTCTAATTTTTTATCCAAAACTTTAATTTCTAGAACGTGCCGTCCGGGTTTAAGGCCAGATATATCCGCCTTTGCCTTCCACCAAAAATTTCCCTCTTTCTCTAAATCCTTAGCGCGGCTACCGTCAATCCTATACTTCATAACGCGGGGATTTTCTGTCGCGTATATTTCAATCGGCAAAGTTTGCTGATAAAAATCTTTTTTAGGCTCAATAATCAATCCTTGATTGTATGTTTTTAAAGCATAATACGCCGGACGCAAAGCGCCTTGGGGATTAGAATCCATGCTCGTAATCCCAAAATACTCCTCGGGATGATCATCATGTTTAGTTTTTTCATCAATCATCCACCATTCATCCAGCCAGCTAAAAACACACGCTCCCGACGAACCGGACTGAATTATATCGTCATACATCTTAAGGTTACCGTCTTTCTGCATTTGCAGACTATTACCTCCATAGCCAAAACCATCAAGAGTAGCTTCTGCGATACGCCGTGAAGAAACAGAAAGCCCGAATTCAGTAATAATCAAAGGCTTATCTTGGGCAAACTTATTTTTTAACCATTTAAGATACCCAAGATACCCCAAAGAATGCGTAATCGTAACCGGGCCGTATAAATAAACATTAAAACAGGCTGCATCCCAAAATGAATAATCAATAAAAGCCAGCGGCACCCAACTGGCAAAGGAAGCTGGCCGATCCGGGATAACCCCCTTAACCGTATCTTTTAAACTTTTCAAAAAACTTTCCATCTTAAGCTGTCCGGCATCACGCACTCTTTCCGCCAGAGGCTCATTCATCACTAAAAAACAAATTATATTATCGTGTTTCTTAGACCAGGCTAGATCTTCTTTTAACATCTTCGCGGCATATTTTATTTGTTGGGGTTCGCTGTAATCGATATCCGCGTCAAACCAGAGCCCATGCATTACCATTAGCCCATACTTTCTGGCTAAAGCCACGATCTCGGAATTAAGCCCTCCGGAGGTGCGAATCGTATTAAACCCTGCTTCTTTAATACGCTGAAAATCCCTTTCAACTAATTTTAAATCCACGGGATCTAAATCCTGCGGCGATTCTCCGGGCCTAAAGCCGCAATAATTTATCCCCTTAATAAAAAATTTCTCGCCATTAACATAAAACCAGCTATCCTTAATCTCTACTTTATAAACATCCTCTGCCTGTTTAGCGAAAGATCCGCCAACCATATTAATAGCCAATAGCAGAGTGAATAAAAAAATCCGAAAAATGTTTCTAAAAAAACCATAGAATACCGTCATTCTGAGCCCGAAGGGCGAAGAATCCCAACACAAGAAGAGATTCTTCGCTGCGCTCAGAATGACATAATTCGAGCAGTAATGAAAAAATTTCATTAGTAAGCCTCGTTTATCTTAAGAATGGCCGCCGGGGTTTTTAACATAATCTTAAAATCTAACCCCAGTGACCAAGTTTGAATATATTTTAAATCTAGCTCGATCATCTTGCTAAAAGTTGTGGTGGACCGGCCGCTAGTCTGCCAAAGCCCGGTAATTCCTGGCCGAGCCAAAAGGCGTTTACGCTCCTGGGGATTATAAAATTCCAATTCATAAAGTATTGGCGGACGGGGCCCGACAATACTCATGTCCCCTTTGATAACATTAAAAAATTGCGGGATCTCATCAATGCTTAATTTACGCAAGATGTGCCCGAATTTAGTAATTCTGGAGTCCCTAATCAATTTATAAACCGCCTTATTATTGATCCAGCCAAAACGATGAGAATCTAAAATTAATTCTTTGGCATATTTATTATGTATTTTCTGGTCATTCTTATGATACATAGAACGGAATTTATAAAAAACAAATTTCTTGCCATATTTACCGGCTCGCCATTGGCCATAAAATATTGGTCCGGGAGAATCAATTTTAATTAAAAGGCTAACTAACAATATCAAAGGAAGCAATAAAAATAATAATAATAAAGAAAGGCTGATGTCCATAAACCTTTTACATAAAGATAAATTTACAGCTGGCTCTGCTGCTTTATCCTTAAGGTAAGAAACAAAAGAATCCGTGGCGTAAGAATCAACGGCTATAGACGGCCCGCTAAGAAAATTAAGCCCGGCGCTAAAACCTTTCCCGAACGGACCTTTCTCGCACCAAACTACCTCCGCCTCTTTCTCAACTGTTTCGTTTCCTAAATTAATACTTAAAATTATTCTTTCGCCTAAACTTAAAAGTTCATCACAAAGGACCTTAATTCCCTTAGAGCTGATATTTTCCGTAACCGCGTTGATCAAACGGTTATCTTTCTGCATAATTACTGCCGCCTCCACAAAAAAATACGCTACCGGGCGGCTAGCCTGCCTTCTTTCAGTCATAAGTAGCCCTGCCTTCTAATTTCATTTTTAGCGCGCCAAACTTAAAATTGGCTAATAAATATTCCAACTTCTCTAAGGTGTCTCCACTGCGCCCAGAATAACGCAGCTGATTAGCGAAAGATAGTCTTAAGCTAGGCAATGATTTAGCGACATCTCGGGGATGTAGATAGATGTGTGCCGCCAGGCCTTTATTATTAATATTTTCTATACATTTCTTAATTAATAATTTAGGCAGCATCCTAAAATAAGCCCCTCCGGAAAAAGCAATCCTGCGGCCTAAAAAATTTATACTTGAAACAGGGAACTCTAAAATTTCTTTGCCGTCTTTTAGGCTAAGCGCGTAATAATCTTCTTTGGCTTTCCAATCTAAATGCGCCAAGGGAAATTTTAAACTAGAATCATATAAAAAACCATTTTTACTTAAAATATCATAAGCCCAATAATCGCGTAAAGATAAATGTGGTGCGCGATAACCTATAATCTGATCTTGGGTTAATTTAGAGATTGCCTCTAAGGATTTTTTAATATCCTCATCAAAATTATTAGGGTTACTTCTGGCAATAGGCAGATGATTATAACCGTGCGAGGCGATTTCATGTCCGTCTTGAGCTACCTGCCGGACTAAATCCGGATATTCTTTTGCCAGGCGGCCGAGAATAAAAAAAGTAGCCCGAATATTATATTTTTTAAATACACTCAAAAGAACAAGTGTATCCCGCACTACTATCGGCTCGGAGAAATTGTTTTTTTTACGCGCAATTTCTTTTTCAGCGAAACCTAAATCAAACCAATCTTCTAAATCCACAGAAATAATATTCATTTTATTTTAAGTTTTTTACATGCCGGCGTAAAAGATGTTTCCTAAAAGTATTTAGTGCCTTAAAGGTCCTCTGCGCCTCAAACGGATGGATTAAACACTGTTTAAGTTTACGCAGGATATACTTTGACCGTAAATAAAATTTGCGCCGGGCAAAATCACAAAAATCTACTAACTCAACATGCGACAGGCCTGGCAACTCAACTACCGAAGAAAGCATGCCATCCGGCGTCAGCCACTTCGAAAAATCTTTAGTCAGCAAAAACCCCTTTTCTTGGGCCCATTTGTAGGCTTGGGTGCCGGGATAATATGAAATAGGAAAAAATTGCGCTGTGTCTGGCTCTAATTCTATAGCAAACTCTAGTGTTTTCTTAAGCGTATCTTTAGTCTCCCCTGGCGCGCCTACGAGAAAACAAGCATGCACTAATAAATCTGCTTTTTTAGTATCCTGCATAAATTTTCTAATTTGTTGCGTATTAATATTTTTTCTTAAGTTATCTAGTATCGCCTGCTCTCCGCTTTCAATACCGACACATAAGAGGCGGCAGCCGGCCTGGCGCATTAATTTTAAAACCTTATAGTCAACATCGGCGCGGGAATTCATGCTCCAGGTAATCTTTAAATTATTTTTTAACATGGCTTCACATAATTGCGTACAGCGTTCTTCGCTAATAATCGTATCATCTTCAAATTTAATCTCTTTTATTTCAGGAAACTCTTTAACGATATATTTAATTTCCTCAATCACATTATCAATGCTTCTTAGGCGGTAACGGTTTCCCACCAGGGTTTGCGGAAAAAGACAATAGGTACAGCGATAAGGACAGCCGCGGCTGCTTAAAATCGTAATAATCGGATAAAGGTCCGCGGAATAAAAATAATCTCTGATATTAAGGTGTTTTTTACAGACTTTACTAAAAAACGGCAATTCGTCTAGATTTTCAATAAAGGGACGGTCTGGATTATGGACAATTTTATCGAGCTTGCGAAAACTTAAACCTAAAATCGCACTTAAATCTTTTTTCTCTTTAATCGCTAAGGCCAGATCGCGTAAAGTATAATCATATTCATTCCTGGCAACTGCGTCTATTTTATTACTTAATTGTAAGGTTTCTTCTGGCAGGGCCGAGACATGCGTGCCGACTAAAACCGTAAAACTCTCCGGTAAAGCATCCTTAAGCGCGGCCATTACCTGGCAATCATTGTAAATACTCGCGGTGCTAGTATCGCTTGCAATCATCTCCGGCTTAAATTCTTGGGCAATGCGCACAACGTCTTCTACGCTGTAATCCTTAACTGCTGCGTCGAGTAATTTCACCTCAAAGCCGCTTGCATCCAATACTCCGGTAGCATAAACCAGCCAACAAGGATAAATCAGGGTCCCGCTTTTGGTTACCGCCGGACAACGCATGGAACGGGCGTATTTTTTTAAAAACGGGGGATTCATTATTAAAATACGCATTTTATAAGCCTACCTTTCTGTTTTTAAATAACCATTTAACCACGCCCCAGCGGTAAA
>ORJL010558365.1_pt1 | contig 15113 bp, 11 predicted proteins | sample 1779941 | NCBI WGS metagenome assembly ORJL01 (sample SAMEA104232317, study PRJEB22302) | groundwater metagenome | biome: forest; feature: aquifer; material: groundwater | place: USA | collected 2011-08-07 | depth 5.8 m
AGTACGACAATCTGATGCGGGAGCTTAAGCAGCTCGAGGAGCAGTACCCGGAGTTGGTCACTCCTGAATCGCCCACCCAACGGGTGGGCTCGGCGCCGGTGGAGGCCTTCGGCGTCGTCGAGCATCTAGTCCCCATGCTGAGCCTGGCTAACGTGTTCTCCAAAGAGGAGCTGCTGGCCTGGTATAAGAGGATCACCGGGCTTCTGGGGACCAGCGACTTTGACCTCGTCTGCGAGATCAAGATGGACGGCTTGGCCGTAGCCCTCACTTACGTTGATGGGCTTTTCCATCACGGCGCTACACGGGGCGACGGGTTCAAAGGCGAAGACATCACCCAGAACCTTCGAACCATCAAGAGCATTCCCCTTTCGGTACCCAAAACCGCGCCCCCACGGTTTGAAGTCCGCGGCGAAGTCTACCTTCCCCGAGCCGGACTCAAGAAGATCAATGAAGAACGCGAGGCCGCCGGCCAGAGCATATTCGCTAACCCGAGAAACGCCGCCGCCGGCTCTATCAGGCAACTGGACCCTCGGATAACAGCGGCGCGCCCGCTGGACATCTACATCTACCAGTTGGGCTATGCCGAGGGGAAGACCCTTCCGGATACCCATTGGGAAATTATGCAGTACTTGCAGTCCCTGGGGTTCAAAGTCAACCCGAAGAACGAATATTGCGAGAACATAGACAAGGTCAAGGACTTCTATCACCGCTGGGTAGGAAAGCGGGATGAACTGGCCTACGACGCGGACGGCGTCGTGGCCAAGATGAACTCCCTGGCTTCCCAGGCCGAGTTGGGTTTCGTGGGCCACGAGCCCCGCTGGGCTATCGCCTACAAATTCCCTCCTACCCAGGCCAATACCATACTGGAAGGAATCGGAGTGAGCGTCGGCAGGACCGGCGTTATCACCCCTTACGCCATTCTGAAGCCGGTTAGCGTCGGAGGAGTCACCCTGAGCCGGGCCGCCCTGCATAACGAACAGGACCTGGCCAGAAAAGACCTCCGGGTTGGCGACACCGTCATCGTCCAGCGGGCAGGGGAAGTCATCCCGGAGGTGGTGGGACCGGTCATGAGCCTGAGACCGGCTGATGCCCGGCCATGGGCCATGCCTGACCGCTGCCCCGACTGCAACACGCCGGTGCTCCGCATCGAAGGCGAAGTCGCCGTTCGGTGCCCCAACCTGAGCTGCCCTGCCCAGCTTCAACAAAGACTGGAACACTTCGTCTCCGGCGGGGGAATGGACATTGAAGGCATCGGGGAGAAGATGTGCGCCGCGCTGCTGGCCTCCGGTCTGGTCCACGACGTGGCGGACATATACTATCTGACCAAGGAAAAGCTGCTAACCCTGGAACGCACGGGCGAGAAGAGCGCCCAGAACATAATGGATTCCATTGAAAAGAGCAAGACCCGACCGATGGCCCAGGTGATCAACGCCATGGGTATCATCCACGTGGGCGAAGAGATGGCTACCCTGCTGGCACAGCGCTTCAACAGTCTGGATGAACTGGCGGCATCGCCGTTCGATCGTCTCACTGACATCCCGAGCATCGGGCCGAAAGTGGCCCAGAGCATCGTCAACTTCTTCAGTCTCGAAGAAAACCGGCGGGTCATTGAGAAACTCAGGCGGGCCGGCGTGAAGCTGGAAAAGGAGCCCGTCAATGAGTCCGCCATGCCCCTGCGAGGCCAGGAGTTCGTCATAACCGGGCGTCTGGAGAGGTTTCCCAGGCAGCAAGCCGAGGCGCGGCTGAAGGCGCTGGGAGCCACCGCCGGGGACAATGTCACCCGCAAGACTACCTACCTGGTAGTCGGCGCCGACCCCGGCTCCAAGCTGGCCAGGGCAAAGTCGCTGGGCACTAAACAAATCAGCGAGCAAGAATTCCTCGAACTGCTGGAAGAAGCAGAGAAGGTAGTCAAGAGTTCGTGAGTAAAGAGTCGGCATTCGCCGGGGCGGGTAGTCGCAGGCTTCAGCCTGCGGGAGTGGACGCCTTGTGTAGGGTGGGTGCAACGGAGCGAGGCGGAGTGAAACTCACCGACGGGGCTCGCCGTTTTGGTGGGTTTCGCTTCATCTTCCCTTCGGGGAAGACCTCGCTTCACCCACCCTACCTTTCTACTCTCTACTTTCTCCCTTCTCCCATTTTTTCATTTTGATTTCTCATTTTTGATTTTTGTTGGTACTTGAAACCTGTTACTTTCATATTGAGGATTCTCTAAATTGAAACTCATCGTCGGTCTCGGAAACCCGGGCAAGGAATACGTCAGGCACCGTCACAACATCGGCTTCATGGTGGTCGACCGCTTCGCCAAACAGCAAGGGCTCTCGTTCGATAAGAAGCAAAGCAAGGCAAAAGTGGCCGAGGGTACCGTGGAAGGCAACCGCCTGGTCCTGGCCAAGCCCCAGACCTACATGAATCTCAGCGGCCTGTCCGTCCAGGGACTTATGGCCAAGACCAAGCTGCCTCCCTCAGAAATCGTAGTCGTCTGCGACGACATGGACCTGCCCCTGGGAAAGATCCGGATCCGCCCGGCTGGCGGGTCGGCGGGCCACAACGGCCTGAAATCCATCATAGCCGCATTGGGAACCCAGGAGTTCCCCCGGCTCCGCGTCGGCATCGGGCGACCCGATCCCGCCAAACCCGATTCGACCATTGACTTCGTCCTCACCGGTTTCTCCGGTGAGGAACGTGAGGCCATCGATTCTGCCGTCGAACGCGCTTCCGACGCTCTCCTGCTCGCCCTTACAGATGGCCTTCAGGCCGCCATGAACAAGTACAACGGCTGAACTGCCCCCTTCCTTAGCTTTTCCTTGACATTGCACCCTTCCAACAGGTACTATTTAACGTGGTTGACAAGAAGCGCCAACCTTGTCAGGACGTTAATCTGACCCGGATATATCCAGGCGAAAGGAAGTGATATGTCCGTCCTGATAACAATACTGGTTTCGCTGGCTGCACTTGCCGCGGGGGCTGTAGCGGGCCTATACGCGAATCGGGTGATCGCCAGGAAGAAGATGGAGGAAGCTAAACAACAGGCTGTCTCCATAATCGAAGAAGCCAGGACCAAGCACAAAGAGATACTCCTTGAAGCTAAAGAGCAGACCATCAAAATGCAGACCACGGCCGAAACGGAGTATCGAGAACGCCGCTCCGAGCTTAACCGCACGGAGAGACGTTTGAGCCAGAAAGAAGAAAACCTGGAAAAGAAGCTTGACATCCTGGAGCGAAGAGAGCACGGTCTCAACATCAGAGACAAGGAAACCCAGGCCATCAGAGTTCAAGTGGAAACCCTGAAAAAGAAAGAACTACAGCAACTGGAAGTTGTCGCCGCGATGAGCAGTGAACAGGCCAAGCAGCAACTGCTGCAGGCAATGGAAGCCGAGGCCAAAGAAGACGCGTCACGGCGAGTCAGGGAGTGGGAAGATTCGGTTAAACGGGAGGCGGAGGAAAGAGCCCGCAACATCCTTTGCTCGACCATTCAGCGGTGCGCCACTGACGTAGTCTCGGATATCTCGGTTTCCACCGTCCCCCTGCCCAGCGACGAAATGAAGGGCAGGCTGATCGGCCGTGAGGGCCGCAACATACGCGCATTGGAACATGCCACGGGCGTAGACCTGATCATTGACGATACTCCTGAAGCAGTGACCTTGGCATGTTTTGACCCGGTGCGCCGCGAGATCGCCCGTGTTGCCCTCAGCAGGCTGATTCTGGACGGCCGCATACACCCCGCTCGCATTGAAGACGTGGTAGAGAAGGCGCGGATCGAGGTGGAGGAAACCATGCGAACCGAGGGAGAACAAACGGCTGTCAAGGCGGGCGTTCCCGGCCTCCACCCCGAGGTAATCAAGCTCCTGGGACGGCTCAAATTCAGGACCAGCTATGGGCAGAATGTCCTGCAGCATAGCCTGGAGGTGTCTTTCCTGGCAGGTTCCATAGCTGTAGAGCTGGGAGCCAACGTGGACATTGCTAAGAAATCCGGGCTCCTTCATGACCTGGGGAAGGCCGTTGACCACCAGGTCGAGGGAACGCATGCCAATATCGGCGCCGAGATTGTCCAGCAATGGGAAAAGAACAAAGAAGTGGTCGCCGGAATTGCGGAACATCATGGCGAAGCGGGCCACATGAGTATCATGGGCTTTATCGTTTCGGCTGCCGATGCGATCAGCGGGGGCAGGCCGGGCGCCAGAAAAGAGTCCGTAGAGCACTACCTGAAGCGGCTGGAAAACCTCGAGAGCATTGCCAATAGCTTTGAAGGCGTGGAAAAATCCTTCGCCATTCAGGCTGGCCGCGAAATGCGTATCTTAGTCAAACCGGAACACATCGACGACCTCGGAGCCTTACGCCTGGCCCGGGACATCGTCAAGAAAATACAAGACAATCTGGAATACCCAGGTCAGATTAAAATCACTGTCATTAGAGAGACAAGGGCTGTCGAATACGCTAAATAGAAAGCGGGCCATTGCGGATCCTCGCTATTGGTGACGTAATTGGCAGGCCTGGCAGAAGAGCCCTAAGAAGCCTTCTGCCAGGCCTTCGTCTTGAATTCTCCCTGGATTTGGTTATCGCCAACGGTGAAAACGCCGCCGGCGGAGTGGGGTTGACCCCCGACACCGCCCAGGAACTTCTCCAGGATGGGGTGGACTGCCTCACCACGGGAAACCACATCTGGGACCATAAAGAAATCATCCCCCACATGGACGGGCCGATGCCGATCATCCGGCCTCTCAACTTCCCCCCCGGCGTACCCGGTCGAGGTTACTTGAAGATAGGCAACGCCCTCATCGTCAACCTCATGGGCCGCACTTTCATCAATCCGCTGGACTGTCCATTTCGCACTATGGACAACCTCCTGGCCGGAATCCCGGCGTCGCAGAAAGTCATCGTTGTAGACCTTCACGCCGAGGCTACCGCCGAAAAACAGGCCATGGGATGGTACCTCGATGGCCGGGTTAGCGCAGTCTTCGGCACCCACACTCACGTAGGGACCGTGGATACCCGCGTTCTTCCCGGCGGGACCGCCTACGTTACCGACCTTGGAATGGTCGGTCCCGAGAACTCCATCATCGGAGACGAAAAGACCTCGGTCATCGACCGCTTCGTACGCAGAATGCCCCACCGCATGACGGTGGGCGAAGGCCCCAACGTGTTCAACGCAGTGGTTATCGACATAGACGATCAAACGGGAAAAGCGCGGAGCATAACCAGAGTCGACCGGAAATCCACCGGATAGATCTATGGGAGTTGACCTGCACCTCCACAGCACCGCCTCCGACGGGCGGCACCGTCCTGCCGACCTTGTAAACATGGCTTACCAGGCCGGGCTGACCATCATCTCTCTCACCGATCACGATTCTACGGAAGGCATAGCCGAGGCTGTCACCGCCGCCGGCAAGCTATCATCCATTAAGGTCATACCCGGGGTCGAGATCGGCACCGATGTCCTTCACGGGGAAGTCCACCTGCTCGGCTATTTTATCGATTATCAGGGTGAAGAGCTTAACAGGACCCTGTCTGCCCTCCGCGATTCGCGCCAGATGCGGGCCACCCGGATGATCGCCAAGCTCTACAACCTCGGCATGGATATCGAATGGCGGCGCGTCCAGGAACTGGCGGGCGCCGGCTCGATCGGCCGTCCCCATATAGCCCAGGCGCTGCTGGAGAAAGGCTACGTTGGCACCTTCAAGGAAGCCTTCGACAGGTTTATCGGACGGGATGGACCGGCCTACGTTGAACGCGACAAGATGACCCCCGAGGAAGCGGTGGCATTGATACTGAAGGCCGGAGGGCTAGCAGTACTGGCCCACCCAACCACCGCGCCCGACCTGCCTGACCTGGTGGGCCGTCTCAAGAAGGCCGGACTGGTCGGCCTGGAAGTCTACTACGCCAAGGCATCCACCGACGATGTCGGGCGAATGAAGAAACTGGCCCGGAATTACGGACTAATCGCCACCGGCGGCAGCGATTTCCACGGCCTCAATGCAGAGTTTGAAGTGCCCCTGGGGCAGGCGCCTATTCCCCAGTCGTGCGCCGCCAAACTGATAGCCCTGGCCGAACAATCGGGTCACACCGTACTCTGACCACTTACTCTGCCGCAAGAAATATGGTATTGTAGGGTTGAAACGGCGCCGGGATCGCTAACGGTAGTCTTCGTGAAGTGAATATGCTAGCGGTAATCATAATAATTGTAAGCTCCTACCTGCTGGGCTCCTTCCCTTCAGCCTACTTTGCCAGCCGGCTTTCCGGGGGCAAGGGCGTAAACAGATCCGGCGCTGATAACACCGGAGCATCCAGCGTCTGGCATACGAAGTCCCGCCCGTGGGGCATTGCCGTCTTTCTGGCCGACGCCGCCAAGGGCGTCATCCCTCCGCTCGTTTGCCGCCTGCTCGATCTCGGCATTGCCCTGGAGGCCGCCGGCGGCGTGGCCGCCGTCGCCGGCCACAACTGGTCGGTCTTCCTCAAATTCCGCGGCGGCCGGGGCATCTCGACCATTGTCGGAGCTCTTTTCATTATCGCGCCGGTAGAATTGGGCATCGCTCTGGTGATCTCCTTCATAGGCATTCCACTTCGCAGTTTTTCGCTCTTCAACCTGGTGTCCCTGGCCTCTCTTCCTTTCCTGGGCGCATTCCTGGGAATGGGCGCTGCCGTCGTCACCGGCGAGACCGCCATCGCTCTGCTGGGGATAGCCAAGAGACTGGAAGCTAACCGCCGTCCGTTAGACCCCACCCGGAATAGATGGCTGGTGCTGCTCTACCGTTTCCTGTACGACCGCGACGTCAGAGATAGAAAAGCGTGGATGGCGGGGAAAGGGGGATAGCAGTCAAGCAGTCAAGCGGTCAAGCGGTCAAGCGGTCAGCAGTCAGCGGACGGCAGCCCGTATCTGAAATGAGTAATCGGGGAATTCATAACCCTGCCACCCCCGACTGGATTCCCGCCTTCGCGAGAATGACGGGGTAGGTAATCTTTAATCCTTAATCTTCTAATCTTGGAATGTTAGAATCTTAGAATCGTTATGAAGTGCGCTACTCATCCGAAAATTGAAACCAACCTCTGTTGCGGCAAATGCGGCAAGCCCATCTGCCCGAAGTGCATGGTAACGACTCTGGTAGGCGCGCGGTGCCGCGACTGCGCCGCCATAAAGCGTCTTCCTACCTATCAGGTCAGCCCGGTTTTCTACCTCCGAGCGCTGGGAGCGGGAGTGGCATCGGGCGTCGCCATCGGGTTCGCCTGGTTTCTGGCATTGAGCGTCATTCCGTTCGCCGGCTTCTTCTCCATCATCTTGGCCGGCGCCGCGGGCTACGGGGTCGGCGTCCTGATCGGCCTGAGCGTCAACAAGAAGAAAGGGCTGGGACTTTCTCTGATCGGGGTCGGGAGCTTCCTGTTGAGCTTCGTGGTCCATTTGCTGGTCCTAGGGTACGCGCCATCGAGTATGCTTCTAATGTTCGCGTCGTTCGCCGGAATCTACCAGATTATCGGCATCATCGCCGGCATTTTCATGGCTGTCAGCCAGCTAAAATAGCCTGCCAGACCCGGTGCCACACCAGGGAAATCCCCCTGTGTCCCCCTTGATAAGGGGGACAAGATACTCTCCCCCTTTTTACAAAGGGGGATCAAAGAGGATTCCCGATCCGGCTCCCCCGATTTCTGTCGTCGTATCTTATTGGAATCTCTCATCCGGTATGCTAAACTTGGCAATCTCGAATTCTTTATCCAGGAGGTAACTCCGCTATGTTCCTAGCCGCACTGGTCGCCACACTCCTCACCGCGCCCACGCGTGAAATCTACTGGAACATCCCCGTCCACGAAATCATGTATGTCCTTGACTCAGTCCTGGTCGTCGTCCTCATCCTGGCCATCCGCCGCCGCATGAAGATATGGAAGCTGGGCAAACCCGACTCCCGCGATGGCACGGCCAAGGCCCGCTTCTGGCCCTTCATCAAGGTTGCCCTCTCCGAAGGACTGGGACACAAGCGGATGCTCCGCGAACCCTATCCCGGCCTGATGCATTTCCTCATCTTCTGGGCCTGCATCATCTTCCTCATCGCCACCGCCATGGAATCCTTTGCCTACTACACCATCAACTTCCTCCAGGGAACATTCTACATCTACTACTCCATCATTACCGATATCTTCGGCGTTCTCATAGTTGTTGGCGTTCTCATCGCCGCCTTCCGGCGCTACGTCCAGAAACCCGCCTGCCTCGATAACAAGGGAGAAGACGCCTGGGCGCTGATACTCATCATCGTAGTCGTCTTGAGCGGCTTCCTGGTGGAAGGGTTCCGCATGGCCGCCACCGAAATAGCGCCCCATCCCGACTGGGCGGTGTATTCGCCTGGAGGGCTGATGGTGGCCAACATGGTCTCGGGCCTGCCCCAGGACGCCCTCTTAAGATGGCACCGCGACATGTGGTGGACCCACTTCGCCATCTACTTCCTGGCTGTCGGGTACGTCTGCCTTTCCTTCAACAAGCTCAGCCACATTATTGTTTCACCATGGAACGCCTATTTCAGGAACCTCGGACCCAAGGGCGCCCTGACCCCCATTGATCTGGAAAAGACCGATACCTTCGGCGTAGGCAAGATCCAGGACTTCACCTGGAAGCAACTACTGGACCTCGACGCCTGCACCCGCTGCGGCCGCTGCATGGACAACTGTCCCGCCCAGCTCACCGGCAAGCACCTAAACCCCAAGAAAGTGGTCCAGGACCTCAGGGACCACCTCCTGGAACAGGCGCCGGCGCTCCTGGCCATGCCCCCGAAGAAAGAGGGCGAAACGCCGGAACCGCCCAAACCCACCAAAGACATGATCCACGAGGTCATCACCGACGAGGTGCTCTGGGACTGCACCACCTGCCGGGCCTGCATGGAAGCCTGCCCCGTCTTTGTCGAGCATGTGCCGAAGATCATTGATATGCGGCGCAACCTCGTTCTGGAACAAAGCCAGATGCCGGAGACCGCGGCCAACGCCCTCAAGAGCATCGAGCAGCGCGGCCATCCCTGGAGAGGCACTACGGCCACGCGCACCGACTGGGCCAAAGGCATTGACGTCAAAGTCCTCAGCGATAACAAAGACATCGACATTCTCTTCTGGGTGGGATGCACCGCCGCCCTGGAAGACCGGAGTATGAAGATATCTGCCTCTTTCGCCCGTTTGTTGAAAGATGCCGGAGTCAATTTCGGTATCCTCGGAATGGAGGAATTCTGCTGCGGAGACCCTGCCCGCCGCATGGGCAACGAATACCTCTTCCAGATGATGGCCCAGAAGAACGTCGAGACGCTCAACGGCTACGGGGTAAAAAAGATCGTCACTACCTGCCCTCACTGTTTCAACATGCTCAAACACGAGTACGCGCAGTTCGGCGGCAAATTCGACGTGGTCCACCACACCCAGTTGCTGGGCGACCTGCTGGCCCAGGGCAAGCTCAAGATGGGCAAAGACTTCTCCAGGAAGATCGTCTATCACGACGCCTGCTACCTGGGGCGGTACAACGACATATTCAGCGAGCCCCGGAACATTTTGAAGCAGGTGCCTGGCGCCAGCAAGGCCGAAATGGGCCGCAATTCGTACAAGAGCTTCTGCTGCGGCGCCGGCGGCGGCAGACTGTGGATGGAAGAACGAGTCGGCAAGCGCATCAACGAGACCCGCACCGAGGAAGCTATTGGCACCGGCGCCGACGTTATCGCCACGGCCTGCCCGTACTGCATGCAAATGTTCGTTGACGGTCTTAAGACTAAAGGGGCCGAAGAAAAGGTCAAGGCTATGGACCTCGCCGAGATAATCGAAGCCGCCAAGTAGCCCGCGCAGATCTCGTCATTCCCGCGCAGGCCGGAATCCACGGGGCGGCATGGCGGCTTTGGCCACCGGACGGCCCACCAAAAGAATAGGAGCACGAAGATGAAAATAGATGCCTACGCCCATATCATGACGCCAAAATACCTGGAGGCGCTGAACCGCTATGGCGGCGCCATCCAACTTATGTCCGGAGTAACCGCCCTGGTCAATCTTGAAGACCGCTTCCGGGTGATGGACAATTTCAAGGACGTGACCCAGGTCCTGGTGCCGGGGGCGACTCCCAGGAACATAACCGCGCAGCAGGAAGCCGAACTGGCCAGAATCACCAATGAAGAAGTGGCCGAACTGGTGGTCAAGCATCCCGATCGCTTCATCGCAGCCATCGGAGTTTTGCCCTTCCAGGACCCCAACGCCATGATGCGCGAAGCCGAACACGCCATCAAGGACCTTAAGCTCAAAGGCATCCTTATTTCCAGCCCCATCGACGGCCGGCCCATAGACCAGCCGGCGATGATGCCCCTCTACGAGATGATGGCCCGCGCCGACCTGCCCATCTGGATACACCCGGCCCGGCCCCCGGTCCCTGAATACAAAGGCGAGGACAAATCCAAATATGACATGTGGATGCTGTGGAGCTGGCCGTACGAGTCCACCCTGGCCATGACCCGCCTGATCTTCTCCGGCGTGCTGAAGAAGAACCCCGGGTTGAAAGTCATCATCCACCACGCCGGGGCCATGGTGCCATTCTTCAAGAACCGGATCGTCGGCTTCTACAATTCATGGCAGATCACCGGCAAGGAAAACCATAAGGCTGTGCTGGACAAAGAGCCGATTGATTACTTCCGCATGTTCTATGTAGACACCGCCATCGGCGGCAATGCCGACGCCCTGGGCATGGCCTTCAGGTTCTACGGGGCCGACCATGTTCTTTTCGGCACCGATATGCCCTACGACGACAAGAACGGATACAGGGCTACCAGAGGGGCCATAGACGCCATCAACAGTCTCGACATCGGCGACGTCGACAAACAGAAGATATTCGAAGGCAACGCCCGCCTCCTGTTGAAACTGGCGTGACGCGGGAACGCTTCCGGCCAACACGGAAGGGGCGGGACCCGCTGGTAGCACAGGCATCCTTGCCTGTGACAAAATGTAGTGTGGGTGCAACGGAATCCTTCCTCGAAGGATGCGTGCGGCCCACCAACACATAACGGGGTGGGGGTACCACAGGCCTCCGTGCCTGTGAACGCCCTGACAAACCACCAACAGCGAGCAACAACGGGTGAAACTTTTTGAAAGGAACTTAGCATGATGGACTACGACGGTTTCCTCCAACTGGTTCAAAAGCGACGCAGCATTCGCGTCTTCAAACCCGACCCCCTGCCCGATGAATACATATACAAGATCATTGAAGCCGCCCGCTTCGCCCCATCGGGCGCCAACTCCCAGCCATGGGAGATGGTAGTCGTCAAAGACAAGGCGACCAAAGACAAGATTGTGGACATCGTCAAAGAGGCAAGCATCGCCAGCTACAAGCTCGGACAGACAAGGCCCAAAGAAGAGCAACATCCCGGCGACCGCCGCACGATTGAACATCCCGGTTTTCAGGATGCGCCCGTCTACATCATCCTCTTCGGCGACCCGAGACTGGAAGCCACTTATCCCATGTCGGCCTACGCTTACGACCGCCACAGCATAACCCCGGCGACCCTGGCCAGCGCCTTCCTGTACATGCATCTGGCCGCCACCAGTCTGGGACTGGCCTCCCAGTGGGTCACCGCTACCGCTCAGCCGCTGCCCTCGGCCCTCATCAAGCAACTCCTGGGAGTGCCCAGGGAATACATGCTTTACGACACCTTTATCGTCGGGTTTCCCAACCAGACGCCTCCCCCGCGGCTGGTCAGAGAGCGCCAGGAATTCACCCACGTTCACCGGTATGATATGTCCAAATACCGCACTGACGAGCAGGTCAAGAAATTCATCGACGCCGTCCACAAAGGCCGATCCAAGATGGCCGACTAGCAACTCACACCAGCACATCAAGGGCGTTTCTTGCACTTTTCTATTTCGTTGAAGAGGTCTATAATCAAAAAGGCTTCAGACCAATTCAAGATTATCGGAGTTGTCGTACAAGATTAGAGGCGAAATTGAAAGAAATAGTCCTCGCGTTTGATGTGATAATTGAACCTGACCAACTGGGCTTCCATGCCTATTGCCCGGCGCTCAAGGGACTACACGTAGGCGGAGACACAGCCGATGAAGCTCTACAAAATGCAAGGGACGCCATAAACGCCTACATACGGTCTTTGATAAAGCATGGAGACCCCATCCCCGTAGGGGTGCAAATTGCGGAAGAAGATGGAGATGTATTAGCACGGGATGTTCGCCATCATACTGAACATCTCAAACTCGTGCTGGCCAATGCATGAGTTACCCGTCTTATGTCTGGGACCAGTTAAAGAACATCACTTGCGACGATTTGATCAGGGCATTGGGCAAAGATGGTTGAGCGCGGGACGAAAGGGAAGGATCGGTCATCGTCTGCCGACATAGCGATGGGCGTCGCGTTTCCATACATTACCATCCCCTCAAAACCTTCGGCAGAGACTTGCTGAAAGCCATATTAAAAGACATTGGATGGGATGAAAGCGATTTGAAGCGTCTGAAACTGATCAAGTAGTCTGCCCCACCACCTCCGTGCGTCCACCCGCTGCGCCTAACCCTCCGTCAAATCGAAGTGCTATAATCCTGGCACAATACTGAGGAGGTCCGAATGGACTTAGAGAAGCTGGGAACTGTCATTAACACTGACGTGCTGGTCGTCGGCAGCGGCATGGCCGGCGCGTTCGCCGCCATCAAGGCGCGGCAAGCCGGGGCGGAAGTTGTCGTCGCCGACCGCGCCACCTCGGGCATCAGTGGCGCCAGTTCCATGGCCTCGGGCGTCTTCCACCACTTCCATCCCGCAGAAGACAACCTCGACGACGCTATCAAAGAAGGCATCCTCAGCCGCTCCTACCTGGCCGACCAGCTTGTTTCGGCTAAAGCCCTGCCCGAGACATTCCGCCGCCTGGAAGAAATGGCGGAATGGGGCGTCAAGTTCGAAAAGAAGGACAACAAACTCGTTCGCGTCAAAGGACACGGCAGCGTGGCCACCAGGACCGCCGTGCTGTCCGGCAGCGGCGGCCAGCTAATGTCGGCCATGGCCGACCACATGCGGCAGACCGGCGCCAGGATAATCAACCGGCTGCTGATAACCGACCTTCTCACTTCCGACGGGCAGCTTCCCACGAAAGGGAGTGTCGTCGGAGCGATGGGGTTCGACACCCGCACCGGCGAAGTCTACATCATCAGGAGCAAGGCCACCATCCTTTGCGCCGGTGCCTGGAAATTGCCTTACGCGGAACACGTCCCGCACTACCAGGGAGGCTGCGGCCACGCCATGGCCCTCCGGGCCGGGGCCGAACTCAGCGGCCTCGACCTCTCGAAGGTAAGGGGAATCAGGCCCGTCTACGCCATGGTCGGCTCCACCATCAACATCATCATGGGCCAGGGTGCCATCATGACCAACGCCCTGGGCCAGCGGTACATGGCAGAATATGACCCTCTGAGAAAAGAGCAGACAGAGCGATGGCTTCTTACAGCAGCAACGCTGAAGGAAATCCGCGAGGGGCGCGGGCCCATCGGCATGGATATGACCCACTTCACTCCCGAGCAGGTCAGACTGGTCCGCGCCGCGGTGCCCCTGGTCATCGCCAAGATCGAGGCCGCCGGCAAGGACATTACCAGGGACAAACTGGAATACACCGTCTGGACCTATCCCATCCTGATGACCGGGGAAGGCGGCACAAGGGTAAACAAACAAGGTGAGACGTCCGTACCGGGCTTATACGCCGCCGGTGACGACTCCAACAACGCCGGTTCGTTCATCGGCGCTCTCCCGGGCGCTTCGGTGACCGGGGCGTGGGCCGGAGAACACGCCGGCCAACATGCACTCCGGTCGGCCCAATCCGAAGTCGCCCCCGGCCAGGCGCGCGCGCTGAAAGAGGCAATTCTCGCCCCAATGAACATTAAAGGCGGCGCCTCATACGAGGAAGTCTGGAAAAAGGCCGAGGTGATAGCCCGAGAAGGCATCGGCCTGGTCAAACATGAAGCCCGGCTGAAAAGGACTGTGGAAGAAATCAGACGGATCATGAGCGAAGACCGGCCCCGGCTTTCCGCCGCCGATCCCTCCGAACTGGCCAAAGTCCATACGTTATGTAATTTCCTGGAAGTGGCCGAGGCTGTCTGTCTGGCCGGCATTCACAGGAAGGAGTCGCGCGGTACTTCGCTGAGAGAAGACTACCCGCAGACCGACAACATCAACTGGCTGAAGGACGTTGTCAGCCGGAAGGCAAAAGATAGGATAGAAATAAGCTACGATACCTTGCCGGTAGAAAGCTATCCCTACCCACCACCACGCCAGAAATTCGACGAGTTGCAGTTGTTCTCGGGCATCACTTCCCAGACCGACATCCTGGACAGGGCATTGAGAATCTGAGTCCACTCCCGCCACAGTAAAAGATCGTAGGGCTGAAATCTGTCTCATGGCCGGTGATACCCGACTTTCGTGAAATTCGAGGAGTAAATTGAAAAACGGCGTCCTGAAACTGGAAGATCTCAGTTGGAAACAACTGGACCTTCTGGACAAGAACAAAACGATCTTCTTTGTGGTCGTATCGCCCATCGAGGAGCACGGCCCTCACCTGCCGGTGGGCGTGGACTTCTTTATCGCGGTCAACCTGGCCCGAAGGGCCGCCAGGCAAGTCCTAAAGCTGAGGCCGGATTGGACACCCGTCCTGTGCCCGCCGATACCCCTGGGAACGCAGTGCATAGACCTGGTAGGGACCATATCCTCCAGCCGCGAACTGGTCAGAGAGGTGGTGGCCAGCTTCGCGGGTTCCCTGGCCAAATACGGCTTCGGACACTTCGTCATCATCACCGGACACGCCGCTCCCGGCCACGGTCGGGCGCTCCAGGAAGCCGCCGAAATCGTAAGCAACCAGTACAAGGTGAAGGTTATCTCTCCGGTCACCGAGTCGGTCGCAAGGCTGAGGCGGGAGGCATTGCCCGACGGCCCGGAATTGCGGAAGAGGACCGCGGGGGACATGCATGCCGGAAGACGCGAGACTTCGCTGATGCTGGCCCTCAAGCCCAAGCTGGTAGACCCCTGCTACAAGGACCTGCCTCCCTCCATTCTGGAAGACCCGGCCCGAATCACCGCGGAGGCCGTCAGCCAGGCCAGTCGGGGTCTCGGCTACCTGGGCAGCCCGGCTGACGCATCAATCCCCCTGGGC
>ORJL010938068.1_pt1 | contig 15113 bp, 10 predicted proteins | sample 1779941 | NCBI WGS metagenome assembly ORJL01 (sample SAMEA104232317, study PRJEB22302) | groundwater metagenome | biome: forest; feature: aquifer; material: groundwater | place: USA | collected 2011-08-07 | depth 5.8 m
AGGGCGCGCTGGCGCAATTGGCCGAAACACAGGGTGACTACCGTCTGGCGGAACTTTAATACCGCCAGTCCGTCACGGTCGATCTTAGTTGGTTGCTCTCGCTGGCGCAGATATATTCGTCGCAGGGGCGGCGCGATGACGCCCGGCGCCTTTACAACCAAGTGGCCCCGCTGTTGCCCGCAGTCGATCAGGCTAACGCTTACACATCGTTGTCGTCGCTATCTCTCATCGAAGGCCATTCGACGCAGGCTATTGACGAGGCGCGCCAGGCGTTGTCTATCTTTCCCACCCATTTGCCCGCCTATACCGCTCTGGCCCAGGCCTTCAACAACGCCGGGCAAACAGACCAGACCGCCCTCACCTACCAAACCATGCTCAAGGTGATGCCCGGCTCCTCGGATGCCTACGTGACGTACGGTGATTACTTGCGGAGCGGCGGGCGCTGGGCCGAAGCCCTTGCCGCCTACAACCAGGCTACCAGGCTGGCGCCCGGCTCGTCCAACCCGTCCGTGTCCATTGGCAACACCTACCGCGCGCTGGGCAAGTTCGCCGAGGCCCTCACCGCCTATCAAAAAGCCGTCGCCGCCGAACCGAGCAATGTGGATGCTCAACTTGGCCTCGGGAAAATGTATGAAACCATGGCCCGCTACGACGAGGCCGCTGCCGCCTTTACCCAGGCCGCCGATTGGGATCGGACTCGCACCGACGGGCTAATCTCACTAGGCGCGCTGGAGGTGAAACGCAACCACGTGGACGCGGCGGTGTCGGCCTATACCCGCGCCATTGCCATTCGCCCCACCGACCCCGCACCCTATGTGTCGCTGGGGAACCTGCGCCTTTCGCAGGCGCTACCCGTTGAGGCTCTGAAGAACTTCCGGCAGGCGGTCACAATAGCTCCGGCGTCCGGGCTGGCGTGGCAATCGCTCGGCAGCGCCCAACTGGCTCAGGGCGAGTTGAACAACGCTCGCGCCTCATTCGAAAAGGCCATCGCCGTCGATCCCGCCTACATGCAAGCCTATGCCAGCCTGGGCAACATGCAGTGGCAACAAGGCCTGAAAACTGACGCCGAAAAGATCTTCCGCGCCGCCATTGCCGTCAACGCCGCCGACCCCACGGGGCACCTCAGCCTTGGGCAACTGTTGAGCACCGAAGGCCGCTTCGACGAGACTGAGGCCGCACTGCAAACCGGCATCAAAGCCACCAACGGCAACGTTCAACTGTACACGGCCCTCGCCAACTTCTACCTGCTTCGGGGCAAAAACGATCTGGCCTTAGCCAATTTCCAAAAATCGGCGGAGGTGGCTCCCGGCTCGGCCGCCGCGCTGATTGCCTTCGCCGCGGCGCAAGCCCAATGGGGCCGCGTGGCCGAGGCTGAGGCTTTGTACCAAAGCGCCAATCGAGTGGAGCCGTCCAATGGCTCGGCTTTAGACTCTACGGGCGACTTCCAAACCTATCGCGGCCAGTTTGCTTTGGCCGAGGCCAGCTATCGGCGCGCCATGATGGTAGACCCCATCTTCCTGGAAAGCTACGCCGGACTCGCCGACCTGCTGACACAGATGGGCCGCGCATCCGAAGTGCAGGCCATTTACGATCAGGCCATTGCCGCGCAGCCGGGCTCGATGCAGGGCTATATTGCCAAGGGCGACTACCTGCGCTCGCGCGGCCAGTGGCAGGAGGCCCTCAAACTTTACCAGCAGGCCAGCGCCATGCAGCCCTCGGCGCCGGAGCCGTGGCTGGCCATGGGCGACACCTACCGGGGCCGGGCCGACAAACCGAAGGCCATTGACGCCTATAACAAAGCTGTGGTCCTCTCGCCCAGCCTGCCCGATTCTTTTATCGGGCTGGGGCTAGTTTATGAGACGCAAGCCAACTTCGATGGGGCGATCAACGTCTTTTCGACGGCTGCTCACTTGGACAACACCCGCAATGACGGCTTGCTGAACATTGCCAGTGTGCAACTGCAACAAAACGACCTCGCCGGCGCCATTGCCACATACCAGCAGGCCATTCAAACGCGGCCTGACGATCCGGAGGCCTATCTGGCTCTGGGGCAGTTGTATCAGGGCCAACTGAAACTCGACGAGGCCCGGGCGCAGTTGCAAAAGGCCGTGGACGTGGCCCCGCAGTCCGGGTTGGGGTGGGAAGGGCTGGGCAACTACTATCTTCAGTTGTCTGACGTTGCCAACGCCTTCAAGAATTATCGGCAATCGGTGGCGGTTGAACCGGGCTATCTGCCCTCGTACATTGAAATGGGCAGCTTGTATAGCACGCAGGGCGACTATGCCAACGCCGAGGCCATGTACCGGGCGGCCATTGCCGCCAACGCCTCCGACCCGGCGGGCTACATCAACCTTGGGCAGTTGCTGCAAGACCAGGCCCAATTCGACGAAGCAGAAAAGCAATACCAGCTCGGCGTGGATGCCAGCCCCGGCTCCGGCCAGGCGCTGGCTGCCCTTGGCAACTACTATCTCTCGCGCAACCGGCCGGCGGATGCCATCAACGCGCTGCAGAAGGGCGTTGAAACTGACCCCGGCTTCCTCGGCAGCTACACCCGCCTGGCCCAAACCAATTTCCTCTTCCAGGCGCTCTTTGGTCTGGCGCAAACGTATCAGTTCCAGGCGCAGTTCGCCACTGCCGAGCAGGTGTTGCAGTCGGCTCAACAAGTGGACGCGTCGTCGCCGGATGCCTATTTGGGCCTTGCCAATCTATACATCTCCACCAACCGCATCGCCGATGCCCAGCGCATGCTGGACCAGGGCCTCGCCGTGGCGCCCAACTCGTCCTCGCTGTACGTCACCAAGGGCGACATTGCGCTGGGGCAGGGCAATTTTGCCTCCGCAGAGACACACTACAAGAAAGGCATTGAAGTTCAACCGGCCTCGCCCGAACCTTATCTCTCGCTGGCCAACGCATACTCACAGCAGACTCTGTGGGATAAGAGTGTTCAGGCCTACCAACAGGTTGAGCAAATCGCCTCGTTGGACACGCGCTCGTACGTGGGTTTGGCGCAGATGTATCTCTCGCGCGGCCAGAACGAACTCGCGCGGCAGGCGGCAGAGAAAGCCGTCCAACAAGGCCCGGTCTCCGGCGCGGCGTGGGTGGCCCTCGGCGACTATTACACGCAGGTTGGCAACCTGAACGAAGCGCAAGAGACTTACATCAAAGCCACTCAAGTAGAACCGACCTACGCGGCGGCTTACGGCGCGGCGGGCGATGGCTACCGCGTGCTGGGCATTCCGGCCAAAGCCGAAGCCATGTACAAGCTGGGTACGCAAATGGTGCCGGTGAGTCCTGATGCCTTTCTGTCGTTGGGGCATTTGTATCTGGTTCAGGGGCAGAACGCCGCCGCCACCAGCATCCTGCTGCAAGCGACCCAAGTGGCCCCGGCCTCCGGCGACGTGTGGCACGATCTCGCCAATATCTACGTGGTCGCCGGGCAATTCGACCTCGCCGCCGCCGACTACCGCCAGGGCATTCACGTAGCCCCCACCCTCGACAGCAACTATCTGGGCCTCGGCCAACTGCAACTGCGGCAGGGCGCGCCCGATCAGGCCGAGCAGTCGTTCAACGCCGGGTTGGCCGCGCATCCCACCAGCGGCGACCTGTTGGCCGCCCTCGGCGCATTGCGGGCGCAGCAGAGCAACGTCAGCGCCGCTCGCGATTACTATCGTCGAGGCGCACTCGTGGTGCCGGCCAGCACGCAGGGCCACATCAACTATGCTCAGTTCCTGCTCACGCAGGGCGAGGTGAGCGCGGCTCTGGCGCAATACCAAACTGCGGTGAACATCAACACTCGCTCGGATCAGGCATGGAGCGGCCTGGGCGACGTGTATCAGAACCTTGGCCGATATGCCGATGCGGCGCATGCCTATGCTACCGCCATCAACACCTTCCCCGATTTGCTGATTACAGCCTACGGCGGGCTGGACAACGCCTATGCCATGCTGGGCCGGCCCGATGCGGCCCTGCCCGTGTATCAGCGCGCGCTGGCCGCCTTCCCCGGCTCCTCGCTGCCGGCATGGGCCATTGGCAATGTGTATCGCGCGCGCGGCGACTTGCAAACCGCCAAATCGTATTACCTCCGCGCCCTACAGAGTGAACCGGGCAACGTCCAAACGCGCATCGATCTGGCCGATGTGCTGCAACTGCAAGGCGACTGGGCCTCGGCCAAAGATCAACTGGACAGCGCCGTTGCCCTGCAGGGCGGCAATGTGTCGGCGTGGCTGGCGCTGGGCGATGGCTGGCTGGCTCAGGGCTACTCCGATCAGGCCGCCAACGCCTACAACAAAGCCATTACGCTGGATCTTTTGTCGCCGCTCCCTTACCAGTCGCTCGGCAAGCTGGCCGAAAGCCAGAACAACCAGTCGCTGGCGGTGAGCCGCTATCAGCAGGCTATTGCCATAGCCCCAAACAACATCAGCAGTTACATGATGCTGGGCAGCGTGTATCAGCGCATGGACAACCTCGACTCGGCCATTGCCACCTATGCTCAGGCCGAAGGGGTCAACCGCAGTCAGGCCGACCCGTGGCTGATGCACGGCCAGCTCACACTCTCCAGAAACACCAACGACCCCGATCTGCAAGCGGCGGCACAGGCCGATTACAATCAGGCCATTGCCATCGAGCCGGGCAATGTGGACGGCTACTTGCAAATGGCCGCCCTCTACCGGCTGCAAAACTCGTTCGATCAAAGTAAAGGGCAGATCGATACCGCCCTTGGCGTTGCGCCCGGTTACAGCCCGGCCTATGTGGCGCGCGGCGAATGGTGGCAAGCGCAGAGCAAATTCAATGAGGCCATCGCCGATTACGAAAAGGCGGCGCAGTTGGATGGAACTGACACCTCGGCTTACGATCAACTGGTCAACGTGTACAATAACTACAATATCTACGTCAACCCGCCCTGCACTGCCAACCCGCTCACCGGCGAGACCAGGTGCGCCGGGTTAAACCCGGACGCGCCCTCGGCGCTGCCTGACCGCACGCCGGTCTACGAGGCCATGAGCGCCGCAGACCCGTCGGCGGCGTGGCTGCACGGCATCCTGTCTCAGTTCTATCAGCAGCCCGAAGTGTATAGCGCAACCGCGGCCGTGAAGCACCTTGAGTTCCTCGTGAACCGCTATCCGCAGTTCGCCACCTATCACAGCCAACTGGCGCAGTTGTATCAGCAGTTGGGCCAGTCCGACAATGCCCGGCGGCAGTGGAACCTTTACCTTGCGCTGGCTTTCAAAGACCCGGAGCGCGTGTCGGCGCAGGCCAGCCTGAGCCACGTGTCGCTCATCATCGACCCGGTGCTGGTGGAGGCCTGGAATCCGCTGGTGACCATTCACGGCACCGCCGACATCCAGAACTTCAAGTCGTATCAATTGGATTGGGGCACGGGCGAGTCGCCCGCCGACTGGCGCGCCATTGCCGGGCCGGTGACTCAGCCGGTGTACAACGACTCGCTGGCCGTGTGGGATACCACCGGGCTGGCCGCCGGAACGTACACCTTGCGCCTCACCGCCAACGACACGCTGGGCATGCAACAGTTCTACTTCGTGACCGTAACCCTGACGCGATAGTTGCGCTGCTATGGATCTGTCCCCGACCGTTGCCCCGGGCAAACGCCCTCCGTTCAGCCGCACCTTTCAGGCCTTGCGGCACCACGACTTTCGCCTGTACTGGCTGGCGCTCATCGTTTCGCTGACGGGTGTGGCCTTTCAGACGGTGGCTCAGGGTTGGCTGGTGTATCGCCTCACCAATTCTGCTCTGATGCTGGCGGTGGTGGGTTTCATCCCGGCGGTGCTTTCGGCCCCGGCTTCGGTGGTCGGTGGTATTCTTGCGGACCGCTTTCAGCGCCGCAAGCTCATCACCGTCACGCAGGCGCTCATGGTGCTCCCGCCGACGGCGCTGTCGTTGCTCATTTGGAGCGGCAAGGTGCAGGTGTGGCACGTGATCGTCGCCAGCACCCTGTTGGGCATTGTGGCCGCCATTGATCTGCCGGCGCGCGCCGCGCTCATTCCGCAAATGGTCGGCGAAGACGATTTGCTCAACGCGCAGGGGCTGAGTTCAATGGTGTATCAGGTGTCGCGCATCGTCGGCCCGGCGCTGGCCGGGCTGGTCATTGCGGCCAGTGGCGAGGCGCTGTGCTTTCTGCTCAACGGCCTCAGCTACGGGGCCATGGTGGTGGCCCTGTTGTTCATGCACCCCGGCCCCGACATCCCGCGCCCTGCCGGACGGCGCAAGGGCGGGCTGCGCGGCGCGCTGCTGGACGGGGTTTCGTACACTCTGAAGGATCCCATCCTACTGGGCTTGCTGATTGTGCTGGGCGCGCAGGGCATGTTCCTCAGCCCGTACAACACTTTGCTGCCGGTGTTCGCCAAAGACATTCTGCACGTGGATGCGCGCGGCTTTGGCGGCCTGGGCACGGCGGCGGGCATTGGCGCGCTGATCAGCGCCTTTGGCATTGCCAACATGCGGCAGGGCCGCCGCGGCCTGTGGATATTGGGCGCGGCCCTGGTCATTGCGCCGGTGATGGCCGCGTTTGCGTGGTCGCCCTGGTATGTGCTGTCGTGGCCGCTGTTGTTGATGGTGGGCATGGGCATGGTGCTCATCACCACCATTACCGGCACCATTGTGCTGATCATCGTGCCCGATGAGTTTCGCGGGCGCGTGAATAGCCTGGTGGTGCTCATCTATCTGGGCGCGCCGTTCATCGGCGGCCTGCCGGTGGGCTACGTGGCGCAGTATTGGGGCGCGCCGGCGGCCCTGAGCTTGTCGGCTGCCGTGTTCTTTGTTAGTATCGTCGTGTTGCTGTTCGCAATTCCTCAGTTGCGGCGGCTGGCATAACCGTATCAATCAGAAGGGAGAGCATTCCATGGGAAACGTAATTATCGGCACGGGCAGTTATCTGCCGGAGCAGGTTGTGACCAACGCCGACATTGAGGCGGATGCGGAAGACTACAACCGCGAAAAGGCCCGCGGAGCGTCGCTAGATCAATGGGCACGGGAGCACCACGGCGGCGTGACCCGTCACCACGTGGCCCCGGGCGAGGCCACCTCGGATATGGCGACCCAGGCCGCGCAGCGGGCGCTCGCCGACTCGGGTGTCCACATCAAAGACGTTGATCTCATCGTCATGTCCACCATCACCAATGACTACCGCCTGCCGCAGGCGGCGGGCATTGTGCAGGCTAACCTGGGCACCAAGGCCAAATTCATTCAGGTGGATGCGGCCTGTTCGGGCTTCGTGGACAGCCTGATGGTGGCGAACGGTCTCATGGAAACCCAGGGCTACGAAACGGCGCTTATCATCGGCGCGGATACGCTGACTTACTTCAACGACCCGAAGAAGTTCATGCCGCGCACGGTGTTCGGCGATGGGGCGGGCGCAACGGTGCTGCACAAAAAGAAAGACATTGATCGCGGCGTGAAGTCTTTCTATACCGGCTCCGATGGCGACCTGGGCGATTACGTGTGGGTTCCGGGCGGGGCCAGCAAAAAGCCGTTCTCGCAGGATGTGCTGGACAACGGCTTGCACTACTGGCGATTCAGGTTCCCCGACATTTACACCTGGGCGGTGGAGCGCATGACGCGCTGCACACTGGAGGTGGTAAAGAAATCGGGGCTGACGCTGGACGACATCAAATGGGTGGTGCCGCATCAGGCTTCGGTCAACATCATCCTCGACGTGGCCAAGCGCCTCGAACTGCCGGAAGAGATGTTCGTCATCACTTACCCGCACACCGGCAACCTGTCGGGCGCGTCGATTCCCATTGCGCTCGACGAGGCCAATAGCCAGAGCAAGTTCAGCGACGGCGACTGGTTGGTGCTGCCGGCGGTGGGCGCGGGCATGGCCTGGGGCGCGGCCACCTATCGCTGGTACGATTACAAGGCCGGGCGCAACGGTCACGCCAGGGCCAATGGCAGCAGTGGAGGCGGCTAATGAGCGCGGTGATCATCGGCACCGGGCACGACCTGCCTGAGCAGGTGGTGACCAACGACGAACTGGAGGCGATGGGCGTGGGCTACGACCGCGCCCGCGCCGGCGGCAAATCGCTGGACGAGTGGGTGATGGCCCGCACCGGCGTGCACTCGCGGCATCGCGCCCGACTGGGCGTGGAGGGCAGTTCCGACTTTGGCACGCGCGCCGCGCAAAAGGCGCTGGCCATGGCCGGGCTGAAGGGCAGCGATCTCGATCTGATCATCATGTCCACGTACACCTCCGACCACCGCGCGCCCAACTCGGCGGCCATCATGCAGGATAACCTCGACGCCACGTGCAAATTCCTGCAACTCGACGGCGCGTGCCCCGGGTTTGTGGATGCGGTGATCCTCGCCGACGCGATGATGCAGTTTATGAACGTGCACACGGCGCTGGTGGTGAGCAGCGACATCACCACCTTGTACTGCCTGCCCACCGACTTCATGATGATGACCACGTTTGGCGACGGCGCCGGGGCCGCCGTGCTGCGCCGCGAGCCGGGGTCGCCCTATGGCGTGAAGGCCCACGTCACCGGCACCAAAGGCAGCATTGGCAAGGCGCTGTGGGTGCCGGGCGGAGGCACCAAAGAGCCGCCCAGTTTCGAGGTGTTGGCGCAGGGGCGGCAGTATGCCCAGTGGTCGCACAAAGAAACGTATGCCTTCGCCACCGAAAAACTGGCGGAGGGCATTGTGCAGGTGGCCGAGCGCGCCGGCTGGAGCCTCGACGAGGTGAAGTGGTACATCCCGCATCAGGCCGGGCGCAACATTGCCCTCGACGCCGCCCGGAATGTGGGCCAGCCCGCCGAAAAATTCATCATCAACATTGACCACACCGGCAACACCTCGGGCGCGTCCATCCCCATTGCGATGGACGAGGCCAACCGCGCCGGGCGCTTTGCCGACGGCGACAAGATCATCCTCTCGGCCATGGGCGCCGGCCTGGCGTGGGGCGCCGTTGCATTGGTATGGTATGATCCCGCTCGCGCAGCCGCGGAAGGGAAACACCCATGAGCAAAGTGATTATTGGCACCGGCCACGACCTGCCGGAATGGGTCATTTCCAACGACGACCTCGAGGCCATGGGCGTGGATTTCGACCGCGCCAAGGCCGGCAAATCGCTCGACGAGTGGGCCATGGCTCACGCCGGCATTCACGTGCGCCACCGCGTCCGCCCCGGCGAAGGCACTTCGGATATGGGCGCGCGGGCCGCCCGCCGCGCCGTGGAAGATTCCGGATTGCAGTTGAGCGACATCGGCCTGATCGTGGTGTCCACGTTCACTTCCGACTATCGCGCCCCCAACACCGGCGGTCTCATCCAGGCCGAACTGGGCATGACGTGCAAAGTGTTTCAGGTCGATTCGGCCTGCTCCGGCTTTATTGATGCCACGCTGATGGCCGCATCGCTGATGGATTACATGAGCGTGAAGTACGCGCTGGTGATCTCCAGCGATGCCGTGAGCCAGTACAACATCCCCACGGACTTCCGGCAGCAGACGCTGTTTGCCGACGGCTCGGGGGCGATGGTGCTGAAGAACGAGCCGGACTCGCCCTACGGCCTCAAAGCCTTCCACGCCGTGGGCGATGGCAAAAACCGGCTGGTGGGCGTGGCCATGGGCGGCAAAGTGCCCATGACGGAAGAGAACCTGCGCGCCGGCAAGCAATACATACACTGGCGGCCCCGCGAGGTCTATCCGTTTGCCACTGCGAAGATGGCCGAGTCGGCGCAAATTGTGGTGGAGCGTGCAGGCTGGAAGATGGAAGACGTGCGCTGGTTTGTGCCGCACCAGACCGGGCGCAACATCATTCTCGACATGGCTCGTGTGCTGAATGGGCCCGAAGACCGCGGGCTGATTAACATTTACCACACCGGCAACCCCTCCGGCGCGTCCATCCCCATTTGCCTCGACGAGTTCAACCGCAAGGGGATATTCAAAGATGGCGACAAGATCGTGATGCCCACGATGGGCGCCGGCATGGCGTGGGGCGCGTTGGCCTTCGTGTGGCAGGATTACAAGGCCCTATGACCAACCCCGATACCGAGTCTCCCTTTCTCTCCAACACGGTTCTCGACGAAAGCCTGCTGCCCTCGCCCAAGCTGATTTCCGACGAAGAGCGGCGCTCGATCAAGCGCCTGCTCAAATACGAGGCCTGGGCCTGGTTTCAGGCCCTCACCAACTGGATACCGGGCAAGGTGGGCTGGATTGTGCGTCACGTGCTCTACCGGCCGTTCTTCCAGCGGGCCAGTAAAAATTGGCACGTCGCCGAATATGCCAGTATCCAGCCGCCCGGCCGTTTTCAGATCGGCGAATCTAGCGTGGTGTCGCGCTTCTGCCTCATCAATGCTATCGGCGGGGTGATCATCGGCGACCACGGCGGCATGGGGCCGTTCTGCATCCTCATCACTTCCAACCATCGTTTCCCAAATCGCGAACTGCCGCTGGGCTATCAGAAGCATCTGCTCGAAACGGCCCCCATCGTCTTTGAATCCAACGTGTGGGTGGGCGCGGGCTGCATCATCCTGCCCGGCGTGCGCATCGGCAAATACTCCATCGTGGCCGCGGGATCGGTGGTCACCAAAGACGTGCCCCGCTACACAGTGGTGGCCGGCGTCCCGGCCAAAGTCGTCCGCACCATTGACCCGAGCGAATTCGGCTAGAGAGGCTCGCATGAAACTTGCAGGCAAAATTGCGCTCGTCACCGGCAGTTCGCGCGGCATCGGCCAGGCCATTGCGCTGGAACTGGCGCGGCAGGGCGCGGACGTGGTGGTGAACTACCGGCAGGGCGCAGCGGGCGCCGCCAAAACCGTCGCCGACATTGAAGCGCTGGGCCGCCGGGCGGTGGCCGTGCCGGCCAATCTCGGCAACCCCGACGACATCAGCCGCATGTTTGATGCGCTGCAGGAGCAGTGGGGCGGGCTGGATATTTTGGTGTGCAACGCGGCCACCGGTATGCCCGGCCCGCTGCTCACCACGCCGCTCAAAGCGTGGGATTTGGCGATGAACGTTAACGCGCGCTCGGTGCTGTTGTGCGCCCAGCGGGCCTTTCCCATGATGAAAGCCCGGGGCGGGGGGCGCATCATCACCCTCACCTCCGTACTCGGGGTGGAACAGGCCGCCCCCGAATACGGTCCCATCGCGGTATCCAAAGCGGCCATCCACGCCCTCACCGTTTATCTGGCGGCGGAGTTCGGGCCGCACAACATCATCACCAATGCCATCGGCCCCGGCATCGTCGAAACCCGCGTGCTCGACATCTTCAAAGCCGGGCCGGGCGCGCGCACACGCGCCCACACCCTCACCCCCTCGGGCCGCATCACCACGCCCGAAGACGTGGCCTACCTCGCCGCCTTTCTCTGCTCCGACGAGGCTCACCAGATCAACGGCCAGATCATCGAGATCGACGGCGGCTATCGGCGGTTGTTTGCGTAGAATGACACTCGCAGGCAAAACCGCTCTCGTCACCGGCAGCTCGCGCGGCATTGGCAAAGCCATCGCCGTCGAGTTCGCGCGCCGGGGCGCGGACGTGGCGGTGAACTATCGCCGCACGCCCGAAGGCGCCGACGACGCGGTGAAACAGATCGAAGCGCTGGGCCGCCGCGCCATCGCCGTCTCGGCCAACATGGCCAGCCCGGAGGAGATCGAGCAGCTCTTCGCCGTCATCGGGCGCGAGTTCGGCGGGCTGGATATTTTGGTGTGCAACGCCGCCGCCGGACTGCAAACCCAACTGGCCGACGCGCCGCTCAAAGCCTGGGACCTGGCGATGAACGTCAACGCCCGGTCGTATTTGCTGTGCGCGCAGCGCGCCTTCCCCATGATGACGGCCCGGGGCGGGGGGCGCATCATGGCCCTCACCGCCAACAACGCCGTGGAACGGGCCTTTCCCAACTACGGCACCGTGGCCGCCTCCAAAGCTGTCATCAACGCGCTCACCGTTTATCTGGCCGCCGAGTTCGGGCCGCACAACATCATCGTCAACGCCATTTCGCCGGGCATGGTGGCCACCGAGGCGCTGGCCTATTTTGAATTTGGCGCAGAGGCCCGGCGGCGCGGCGAAGCCCTCACCCCTTCGGGCCGCATCACCACCACCGACGACGTGGCTCACCTGGCTGCCTTCCTCGCCTCCGACGAGGCCCACCAGATCAACGGCCAGATCATCGAGATCGACGGCGGTTACACCCGGCTGTTCCAGTAACGAGTCCATGAGTCAACCGGCCATTCAACGCGCCGCCATTGTGGGTAGCGGCATGCTCGGCGCCACCATCGTGCACCTCAGCGTCACCGCCGGGATGAGCGTAGTGGTGAAAGTGCGCGCCGCCGAAGGCGCAGTGGATCGCGCCCGCGCTGCGCTGCACAGCTCGCTGGGGCGCGAAGCCAAAGCGGGCCGCCTGGCCCCCGCCGAAGCGCAAGCCGCGCCGGCCCGCGCCCACTTCACCACCGACCCCGCCGACCTCGCCGCGTGTGACATTGTGCTGGAAGTGATCCCCGAACTGCCCGACGTAAAAGATGCCGCCTTCCGCGAAATCGCCTCCGTCGTTTCGCAGCAATGCGTCATCGCCAGCAGCACCTCGGCCATCAGCATCGCCGCGCTGGCGGCGTGCGTGTCAGCGCCGGAGCGCGTGGTGGGCATGCATTACTTTTGGCCTGCCTACCGTCGGCGGCTGGTGGAAATTGCCCCGCACAGCGGCACGTCGCCCGCCTCGTTGCGCACGGCGCAAGCCCTTGCCGGGGCGCAGCACATCCGGCACATCGTCACCCGCGACCTGCCGGGCTTCCTCACCACGCGCATCTTCGCCGCTTTGCTCAGCGAGGCCATTTACGCCGCCGGGCAGGGCGTATCGTTCGACGAAATCGATCGGGCGATGGTGGCCCACGGCTGGCAGATGGGTCCGTTCCGATTGCTCGACACCCTCAGCGTGGACACCATGGCGAAAGTGTATGCCTCGCTGCGCGCCTTGCTCGGCGAGCGCGGCGCGGGGCTGGATGTGGCCACGCAACTTGTGGCGGCCGGGCAGTTGGGCCGCAAATCCGGCGCGGGCTTTTATCGCTACGATTCCGATCCGCCCGTCCCCAACCCCGTCGCCATCGGCTTGCTCCCGGCGCAGCCGCGCCCGGCCCCTGCGCCCGAAGAACTGGCCCATCGCATCACGGCCATGCTGGTGCACGAAGCCGCCCATTGCCTCGCCGAAGGCGTGGTGGCCGGTTGGCCCGATGTGGACGTGGGCGCGAGCGAGGGGCTGGCCTTTCCGCCGAGCCTCGGCCGCGTGAGCCATTACGTCTGTACGCTCGGCTGGCAGAACTTTATTGAATCACTTCGCGGCTGGGAAGCCCTCTACGGTTCGCGCTTCGCGGCCACGTGGCTGGGGCGCGTGCCCGAGCCGCGCGCTTGAGAAATATATAATGACATCTGCTCCTTCCTCTTCAAACCGCGTCATGGTCATTGCCCTCGACGGCGCAACGTGGAACCTCGCCCGCCCGTGGATGCAAGCCGGGCACATGCCCAACCTCGCGCGGCTCGTGTCGCAGGGCGCCTCCGCCGACATGCTGGCCGAACTGCCGCCCTCCTCCGTGCCCAACTGGCCGGCCTTCATGACCGGCAAGAACGCCGGCAAGCACGGCTGCGTGTGGTGGCTCAAGCGCGACGCCGCCGGCCGCCTCGACCGCGTGCCGCTCGACTCGCGCTCCGTGCAGGGCGACACCATTTGGAGCCTCCTAACCGCCCTCGGCAAAAAAGTCATCGTCCAAAACGTCCCCGTCACCTATCCCGTCGAGCCGGTCAACGGCGTCCTCGTCTCCGGCCTGCTCACGCCGCGCGCCGCCGCCGACTTCGTCTATCCGCCCGATCTCAAATCCAGAATTGATGACGAAGTGGGGGGGTACCAGATCTATCCCGAAGGCGGATACGCCAAGGGACGCGAACAAGCCTTTCTGGATGCCTTGATCGCCAACATCAACCAGCACGCCCGTGCCGCCGATTACCTCCTGCGGACACAGCCGTGGGATTTCTTCATCCTCGTTCTCGGCCCCACCGACGAGGGCGCGCACAAATACTGGCACTACCTTGACCCCGCGCACCATATGCACAACCCCGCCGAGGCCGCCAAATTTGGCGACAGCATCCAAAAAATGTACGCCGCCGCCGACGAAGCCATTGGCCGGCTCCCCCGCCACGCCGCCGAGTCCGACACCATCATCGTCATGTCCGACCACGGCTTCGGCCCGGTGGAGCGATTCTTTTTGCCCAACAACTGGCTCATGGCTCGCGGCCTGCTGCGCCTCAAATCCGGCGGCATCACCCCGTTCAAGCGCCTGCTGTTCAACGCCGGATTCACCCCGCGCAACATTTACCCGCTGGGCAAGCAAGTCCTCTCGCTTCTGCGCGGCTCCACAAACCTGCGCCAGCGCCTCGACCCGGCGCGGCAGGGGCAATCGCCGCTCCGCAAAATCTTCCTCTCCGACGCTGACATTGACTGGGCGCATACCAAAGCCTACGCCAGCGGCTTCCTCTTCAGCCAGATTTACATCAACCTCCGCGGCCGCGACCCCCAAGGCATCGTCTCCGGCTCCGAGTACGAAACGCTGCGCGAGCAACTCATCGCCGGGCTGTTGGCGGTGATCAACCCGGCCACCGGCAAGTCGCACTACGCCCGCATCTATCGCCGCGAAGAACTGTACTCCGGCCCGCTGCTCGACACCATGCCCGACCTCATCGGCCACCCCGCCGACTTTCGCACCGTGGACTCGGGCATGGACTTCCGATCCAACAAACTGTTCGAAACCGACACCGCCCTCTCCGGCACGCACCGCATCGAAGGCATCTTCACCATCACCGGCCCCGGCGTGCGGCGCGGCGAACAGATTTCCCCCATTCGCATTTACGATCTCGCCCCCACCATCCTCTACCGACTGGGCGTCCCCGTGCCGGATGATATGGACGGCCAAGCCGTTGCCCCGGCCTTCGAGCCGGATGAACTGGTCGCCCGCCCGGTGCAAGTTGCCCCGGCCCGCAACACCCGCGCCTCCGAAGGCTCCGTGTTCAGCGACGAAGACGAAGACACCATTAAAGATCGCCTCCGCGATCTCGGCTACATCAGTTAGCGCGCGCAAACCCGCAGGCGCGGCCTCAGCCGGCCTCTCCGCCCGTCTCCCCAGGCC
>ORJL011678004.1_pt1 | contig 15110 bp, 17 predicted proteins | sample 1779941 | NCBI WGS metagenome assembly ORJL01 (sample SAMEA104232317, study PRJEB22302) | groundwater metagenome | biome: forest; feature: aquifer; material: groundwater | place: USA | collected 2011-08-07 | depth 5.8 m
CCCTGGCGGTCGGGACGCCGATCCCCGCCCGCACGTTCCTCCTCGACGTGCCCATCGAGGTCGGTCTCGCGCGGTCGGGGTGGCGGGTGGAAGCGAAGTGGGACCGCTTCGAAGTGCTCGAGCACGCCTTCCACGAGCGCGTGCGCGAGGGCTATCTGCGTCTCGCCGCGGCGGAGGCGCAACGGTTCGCGGTGCTCGCGGCGGATCGCGACGAGGCAGCGATCGCCGCGGACATCCGCCGGCAGGTCGACGAGCTCCTCGCGACGCCGGCGTGATGCGGTGGACCGACAGGCGGCCGGAAGACTAGAGTCGCGGCGATGAAGCTCGTCATCGCGATCATCCACCCCGAGGACGCCGGCGCGCTCGTGAACGCGCTCACCGACAAGGAGTTCCGCGTCACTCGGCTGCAGTCGCAGGGCGGCTTCCTGAAGCAGAACAACGCCTCGATCCTCGTCGGCGTCGAGGAGGCGCAGGTCGAGGACGTCCTCGCCATCATCCGCGAGACCTGCCATGCGCGGACACAGCACATCAGCCCGATGCCGCCGATCATGGAGCCCGGGGAGTTCTACATGCCGTACCCGGTCGAGGTCACGTTCGGCGGCGCGACCGTATTCGTGCTCGACGTCGCGAGGTACGAGCGCCTCTAGCTTCCTTTGGTCAGCCGCGCATGGTCATTCCTCGCGATGACGCCGCCGCGATCCCACGGCATCCTCGCGCCCACCCGGAGGTCAGCCGGGAGGGGGAGCAGTGGAATGACGACTCGTGTGGACAAGATCGTCGACCTGTCCGAGAAGCGGCGCGAGGTCCGCGGACACATCACTGAAACGGGCGAGATCGTCCGGTTCGACTCGATCCGTGAGCCACGTACGGACGATGACGAGGGCCCTCGCGCGGCGTAGCTGCGGAGGCTCGGATCGACTAGTCGCCCGAGCGATGGAGGAGCACCGCCGCCTCCGCGCGGTTCGCGGCGCCCATCTTCGTGCGCGCATTGGCGAGGTGTCGCGCGATGGTGTGCGGGCTGAGGAACAGCTTCTCACCGATCTGCCGGTTCGTGAGACCCTGCCCCGCCAGGGTCAACACCTCGATCTCGCGTTCGCTTAGACCGACTCCCGGCCGCTCCGCTGTCCGTGTCGCGGCTCGGCCGATCTCATCCTTGCGTTGCGTGAGGCGTGACAGGATCTCGCGCGCGTGCGTCGTTCCGACGCGACCGAGCGTGTCGACCGCCGCGAGCCGCGTCGGTAGCGGCGTCTGCGGGTCGTCGACGTAGCGCGCAACGAGCTCTGTCGTCACGTTCGGACGATCGGCCGTCAGTGCGAACTCGAGGATCGCCTCGGAGCGTTCACCGAAAGATGTGAGTCCGAGCGCGGCATCCGCCGCGATCTCGCTGGGGACCAGGATCGGCCGGCGCCAGCCGGTGATCTCGAGCAGAAGGCGAAGGCGATGCGCCGCTCGCGCGCGTGGGTCGAGCGCCGTCATCCACGTCAGTGCGGCGATCTGGAGCCATACGTTCCCTGAACGCCGTGCGAGTCGCTCCGCCTCTTCGAACGTTTCGTACTTCCGCTGCGAGAACCCGACGAGGAACGTCGGCAGGGCCTTCAGTCCCGGCGTCGCGCGGCGTGATCGTGCCGCCAGGCCAGCGAGCTCGGTCTTGTTGCTAGCAGCGCCACGTCGCAACTGGTCCGCCACTCGCCACGATTCCGCCTGCAATTGCCAGCGGGGGGACGCAATTCGAGCCGCGATGTACTCCATCAACTTCGCTGACCACGACAACGCGTCATCATCTCGGAGGGCCAGCAACGGAACTACGTCGAGGATCATCTCGGCGCAGCCCACCGGTGATGGACCGGTCGCCTCGCAAACGCGCGCAGGTACGGTGAGGTCAAATTGATATCGATCGCCCATCCCGAGTCTCGTGAGCCCGGAAAGATCCGTGGCGACGAACCGGAAGGCCTCGGCGTCATCCCCCAAGCGCTGCGCCTCGTTGGCCAATGCATGGGCTACATCTAAGCGGCCGCCCTGGCTCTCGCCGACCGCTAGCAGCGTTACGTCGTGCAACTGCCGATACCGCAGATGTCGGCCAATCGGCACGTCGTCTCGCCGCCACAGCGCTTCGGTGTAGACGCCGGAGATCGACTGAGCCCAATGACGCAAAGCGTTAACCGATCTCCGAGCCTGGTATTCGTACACCTGGAAGAGCGCCTTCTGATGTAGTTCGGACGCGCCATCCGGCAGTCGCTCCCGATCCAGGGGCGCCGTGAGAATCTCACGCAGACCGCGAAGCTCAATTGGCTCGGACTCGGCGTTCGGGAACGCGCCACGTAGCCCGTCCCAGTCGCCATGGTCGACCATGGCTGCGGCGCGATATCGCTCGAACAGCGAGTCGATGCCAGGAGGCAGCGCGAGCACAAGCTGAAGAAGTTCGCGCCCGTAAGCGCCATCAGTTATCGCGGCGTCCATCACACCACTGAGTGCACGGCGGACTCCGCTCCAGTCCGCGACGGTCATGGCGTTGACGAGAGCTCTAGGCAGGTCTCCCGACCCAACGGGCGCCCAGACATCTGGCGGTTCGGGCAACGGCGGCAAGTAGTCCCCCTCGCTCGCTTCGGGCCCAGATTCAGGCGTGTGCGAGGCCGAATGCGCGTATCGGTCCCGTATCTTCGCTCCTTACCCCTTAAGCCGCCAGGTAGCGGCGCCGATGTAGACCCTGAAACCTGGCGAAGGGAGGATGCAATGCGTCGAGTTCTCGCTGCTGTCGCTGCTCTTGCTGCCCTCGTTCTGGGCGGTGGAGCTGGCGTTTCAGGCATCTAAAGTCAACTAGCGTCCTCTAGAGGCGCATAAAAAGCGCGCGGGAAAGGAGCGAAAGCTCCTTTTTCGTTTTCTGCTTATACGCGTGTTTAACGGGCGCGCTCGTTTATTCTTCGCGCGGTGCCCCCGCCCGCCGCTGACGCCAAGCTCCGGTTGCTCGTTACCGCCGTCGTCGGCGCGGGCGCCTTGGTTCTGATTGGGACGTCGGTTCCGCCTCCGAGCGGGCTAGATCTTGGACGTGTCTTCTTCTGGGCGGCTATTACGTTTGCCCTCGCAGCCCTTCCAGTGCGTCTCCCCGGCGGAATCGTCGCCCACACCACTACCGCGCCACTGATTGCCGCGATATTCGATTCGCTACTGCCCAATCCGTTCGCTGTCTGCTGGATCGCATTCTTTGGCACGATTGAGATCCGGGACCTACGACGGCAGCTGCCTATTTGGGGCACCGCATACAACCGATTTGCCTATGTCCTATCGGCGTACGCCGCATACCTAGCGGTGCAACTCACGAGCGGCGCCGTCCGGCCGAATGATCCACTTGGAATCGTTCTCCAGATTGTGGTCGCAGGCACGGCGTTCAGCTTTGTGAACATGCTCCTCGCCGTGAGTCTGGCGAGCATCAGGACGCGCACGCCGTTTGAGCGCGTGTGGTCGCTGAGTATCGCCAACGTGCTCAGTGGGCTTGTTGCGCTAGTGCCCATGGGTTGGCTGATGTCAGAGATCGCCGTGAAGGTCGGTCTGTGGGCGGTCGTTCTCTTCTTCGTGCCTCTTTACCTCGCGCGCTTCGCCTTCAGCAAGTACGCCGAGACGCGTGAACTGTTCTTCGGCACCGTTCAGGCGTTGTCACAGGCGATTGATGCGAAGGACGGGTTCACCCGCGGTCACGCGGACCGCGTTTCGCGAATTGCGGGCGCGATCGCCCGCGAGCTCTCGCTGCCAGAGCGGCAGATCGAGCAAATCGAGCTCGCCGGACTGCTTCACGACATCGGCAAGATCGGCGTTGAGGACAGAATCCTCATGAAGCCCGCTCGGCTCGAGACGGATGAGCAGGAGCTAATGCGCCGACACCCGATATACGGGGCATCGATTCTTGAGCCCTCGACAGCGCTCAGACCACTCGTCCCGATCGTCTTGCATCACCACGAGAACTACGACGGCAGTGGCTACCCCGAAGGTCTTAGGGGCGACCAAATCCCCCTGGGCTCTCGTATCATCATCGTCGCTGATGCCTATGAAGCCATGACCTCTGATCGCATATATCGAAAGGCGATCGGCCATGAGCGTGCCATGGACCAGCTGACGACATACAAAGGCATCCAATTCGATCCGGGGGTTGTCCGCGCGCTCGAGCAGGTCGTTCAGAAGAAGGGCGCCGGCGCGTTCGAGGTCAGCGATCTTCCGCCTATTAACTACGAGACGCTTGCCGAACTACGCCGACGCTTGGCTCGCGAACCACTAGTTCGCGACGCTCATGCTAGTTAGCGGTGTAGTCGCAGGGATCGTTGCCGGCGTCGCGTTCGGGGGTGACTGGCGTCGCCTTAGCGTCTTCAGTCTTCGCTGGTGGCCGCTTCTGGTTGTGGCATCACTCACACGCCTCGCGACCGTGTTCTTTCCGCGCGCCGACCTCGCTATCTATCTGATTGGGCTATGTGGGATCGGCCTTGTCGGCGCGGTCAATTGGAGACTCACCGGTTCCGCGCTGATTGCGATCGGAACGTTCGCAAACGTCCTTGTGATATTTGCGAACAGCGGTATGCCCTACGACGCCAGTGTCGTGACGGCTGTCGGCGCGCCAGTACCGGCCGATGGGCTGCATGTGGTTCTGACTGGCACAACGCGACTCCCCTTCTTCGCTGACATCATCCCGCTCGGCCTCGTCCACGCCGTCTACAGCATCGGAGACTTCGTGATTGCGTTCGGCGGATTCCTCATTCCGTTCGCTTGGCTGCAGCCACAGCCGACAAGCGCAAAACATGAACTCAGGTCTGCGAACTTCTCGTTCTTCTGGCTTGCCCAAGTGATTAGTCGATTCGGGGACCCAATCACATTGGTTGCTCTGACATTCGTCACCTACAGATCGACGCAGTCGGCGCTCTTGACCGCATTGGCCGTTACGGTCGCGACGATTCCGAATGCACTCTTCGGATTTATCGGCGGAGCGATCGCTGATTCGCTGGGGCCGCGTCGCGCGATGTTGTCGTGCGACATCGCGAGGACCGTTCTCATCGGGCTAATACCGGTGCTCCTCGCCTTTGATGCTCCATTGGTCGTGATCTTTGCTCTCGCGGCGCTGGCGGGGATCGCGGGTGCTGTCTTCAGTCCCGCGCGCGGCGCGCTTGTGCCAGCACTCGTTACGCGTGACCGCCTGGCTGCGGCAAATTCGGTCGTCTACGCCTCCGACCGTGCAGTGGAGATCATTGGTGCACTGGCGGGTGGTGTCCTCGTCGTGACTCTCGGCGAGAGTGCTTTCTACGTCGACGCCATTACGTTTGCGCTGTCCGCCATCTTGCTTGCTCGCGTCGTTGTCCTGGAGCACCCGCACCCGATGAGTTGGGCACACCTACTACCCGAAGCCGTCGAGGGCCTTCGGTTCATTGGCCGGTCGGGACTTCTGCGCGCAAACACAGTCTTCTCGCTAATAGCCCAGTTCGCGAACCCGGTGATTAATGCGCTGACGCCAGTCTTCTTGGTCCGCAGATTCGCCGGCAACGACCCCGTTACTGGTGCTGTGCTCTATGCCGGGTCGGAGGCGGCGATTGCCGTCGGCGCCGTGCTTGCGAGCGTCATCTTGCCGAGGTATTTGGCGCGTCTCCACAAGGGGCACGCGCTTATCGTCGGCTTTTTCGCATTCGGCGTCGTTACATGTGTGATTGCACTCGCACCTTCCTATCCGATCGCGGTCGGCCTCTTCGTCCTCCTTGGATTCACGAACGTTGTCTTCTATGTCCCGAACGTCACGATTCTCCAGGAGGAGACTCCGCAGAACATGACAGCGCGAGTGTTCGGCGCGCGAATCGCGCTCACGAACCTGAGCTGGCTGCCGATCATCCTTCTCGGCGGCGTCATCGGGGACGCGATCGGCGTCGATGTCTTCATGCTCATCGCCGGTCTCGTCACGCTCACGGCGGCGGTCGTGGGGGCGTTCGTGCCCGTCATCCGCGACGTTCCCTGACGGGAAGGGCGGTCGATCGCCGACGCCGCGATCGATTTGACATGTACGCTTGGCGGGACACAGACTTCGACCTGGCACACGGGGAGGACCGCTCGGAGGCGGCTACCGAGGCTCCGATGGGAAGGAACCGTACAGAAATATGGCCCAAAGGTCGATCTTGGTCGCCGACGATGACTCGTCCATCCGCTCGCTTCTCAAGCAGCTGCTGACCGACGAGGGCTATGCGGTCATCGAAGCCGCGACGGGCAGCGAGGTCGTCGAGCAGGTAAAGAACGGCAGCCCAGACCTCGTGATCATGGATGTGCGCATGCCGGAGCTCGACGGCATCGAGGCGCTCCAAAAAGTGAAGGCCTCATCGCCGCGCACGAACGTGCTGATCATGACCGCCTTCGGCTCATCGAACGCCGCCATCAAGGCGATGGAGCTTGGGGCATTCGACTACGTCACGAAGCCCTTCGAGCTCGACAAGATCTCGCACACAGTGAAGCGCGCGTTCCAATACCAGGACCTCACGCAAGAGGTCCAGGTGCTGCGCGACGAGATCTCCTCGCTCGTTCAGACCGAACGCATCGTGGGCAACTCGGCCGCGATGCAGGAGGTCTACAAGACCGTCGGCAAGGTCGCGAAGTCCGATGCGACCGTGCTGATCACCGGCGAGAGCGGCACCGGTAAGGAGCTTGTCGCGGAGGCGCTGCATTACAACTCGACACGCCGCAGCGGGCCGCTCGTGAAGGTGTCGTGCGCGGCGCTCCCCGAGACGCTCCTCGAGGCCGAGCTCTTCGGTCACGAGAAGGGCTCGTTCACGGGCGCGATGGCCATGCGCAAGGGGCGCTTCGAGCTCGCCGACAAGGGCACGATCTTCCTCGACGAGATCGGTGAGATGAGTTTGGCGACACAGACGAAGCTCCTGCGCGTGCTCCAGGAACGCCGCATCGAGCGCATCGGATCCGCGATCCCGATCAAGGTCGACATCCGCGTGATCTGCGCGACGAACAAGGATCTGCAGAAGCAGGTCGAGCAGCAGAAGTTCCGCGACGACCTCTTCTACCGGCTCAACGTGATCAACATCCACATGCCGGCACTGCGCGATCGCAAGGAAGACATCCCCGCGCTCGTCGAGCACTTCCTCGCGAAGCATCGGTACAGCGCGAGCGCGCAGCCCGCGACGATCAGCGAGGAGGCCCTGAAGCGCCTCATGGAGTACGACTGGCCGGGCAACGTGCGTAAGCTCGAGAACGTCGTCGAGCGCGCGGTCGTGCTGTCGCGCGGTCAGATCATCACCAGCCGCGAGCTGCCATTCGGCGAGCACGAGGGTGGCGACCACGACGAGGAGGGCGGCGAAGAGGTCTCGGCCGAGAAGTCGTTCTTCAAGAAGTCGGTCGCCCAGTTCGAGAAGGACCTCATCATGAAGGCGCTGCGCGACGCGGGCGGCAATCGCTCGAAGGCCGCCGAGATGTTGGGGATCTATCGGCGATTGCTGTACGCGAAGATCAAGGAATACGGCCTCGAGGGCTATCCCCCAAAGGGTCGTTAGGAGGTCGTGATGTTCGCGCTGTTGCGTGTCGCACTGCGCTCGTTCGCGATCGGCGTCGCGGTCGGCACGCTGTTCGCGCCACGACCCGGTGCCGAGACGCGGCGCATGCTCGCGCAGCGATGCAACGCCGCGATCGACAGCATCCTCGAGCTCGCCGCGATGCCCCCAGTGGGACCCGCGCGCGCGAGCACGAACGGTCACAGCGAGCGGCCCGCACGTCGCGGCCGCACCGCGTCGGCTCCTCACGACCCGAATGCCCGCTCGTCGTCCTAGGACGGCCGCCGCTTCGGTGGTTCGCACGACCGAGGCCGTCGGCGAATCGTCGCGCGGGTGGGAGGCCGCCGTTGCCGCCGCCGTGAAGTCGAGCGCGGTGAGCGATGCGCTCGGCGTCGAGGTCGTGCGGCTGTGGGCCGAGTGGGATGGACGGAGGCTCAGCCGCTATCACGCGAGCGTGAAGGTCGCGTACCGCCAGTCGCTCAAGCCCCTACCCCGGCGGTAGGGTTCGTGGGGCAGTCCCCCACATCTGTCTCGGTTATTGACACGTGTAGGGCCGCCGCCGAACATTCGTTGGAGTTCGAGCGTTTGCCATCCCGGATCGACCAGAAGGGAGCGTGGTGGCCGAAGGCGACACCCAAGACGTGCTCGCGCGGATCCTTGTCGCGAACGACGGCGAGGTGCTGTCACGTCTTCGGCTCTCGGCAGCGGAGGCCGCTCGCGTCTGCAATGTGACGCCACGTCAGCTCATCTACTGGACGAAGAAGGGCCTCGTGCGCCCGTCGTCCGGAGGCGACCACGACTACGACGTCTACGCGATGGAGAAGGTCATCCGCATCCGTCAGGCGCTCGCGAAGGGCTACTCGCTCGAGAAGGCCGCGCAGCTCGTGCAGCGCGATATCTCGTCGCTTCAGGCCGAGGTGAAGCGCCTTGACGAGATGGCGTCCGAGGATCTCGAGGAGGAGCTCGGCCGGCGTCTGGAACGTCTCGAGGAGCACGTCGGACAGCTGCGGCGCAGCCTGCCGGCGTCGCTCTCGCTGGCGCGGCTCCGGCGTGCCACCGCGGAGCTCGCGCGGCTCGAGGAGCAAGGCACGCTGCAGAACGTCGGCGCGAGCGGTGACGGCGCGAAGGCGCTCGTGCTGCGGCTCGACCGCGCGGTGGACGAGCTCGAGCTCCTCCTGCGCGAGGTACAACCGTCAGCCGTCTAGCTGCGACGCGCGGCTAGGCTTCCCTCGTGCCCGACGCCCTCGCCACGGTCGCGAACGCCGCAGGAAAGCTGACGCGGATCGGCCTGCGTATCGCGGGTCGTGGCGGCACCGCGCTCCCCGGGCTCGTCACCCTGCAGCTCGACCCCGACTTCATCGCCGCGGTCTCAGGCTCGTTGCCGCACGGCGTCGTACTCGTGTCGGGCACGAACGGCAAGACGACGACGGCGCGCATGCTTTCCGACGTCGCGCGCGCGGCGGGCTGGGCGCCGATCCACAACCGGTCCGGTTCGAACCTCGAGCGCGGGATCGCGGGTGCTCTCGTCGACGACGCGACGTGGCGTGCCGAACCGCGCGGCGACATCGGCCTCTTCGAGGTCGATGAGGCGTCACTCCCGCGAGTGCTCCGACGCATCCGTCCGCGCGTGCTCCTCCTCACGAATCTGTTCCGCGATCAGCTCGACCGGTATTTCGAGATCGACCAGCTCGCGCGCCGCATCGGTGACTCGATCTCAGCGCTCGATCCTGCCGCGATCCTCGTGCTGAACGCCGACGATCCGATCGTCGCGACGCTCGGCGCGCGCCATCGCGGCAGCGTCGTGTATTTCGGGGTGGATGACCCGAGCGTCGGCGGATCCGTTCCCCAAGCCATCAGCGACGCCACACGCTGCCCGCGATGTCGCGCGCCGCTCCGCTACACGCGTGTCGTGCTCGCGCACGAAGGGGACTGGGCGTGCGATTCGTGTGGGCTCGCGCGGCCGGCGCGCGATGTGAGCGCGGAGCGCGTCCGGCTCGACCGCACGTCGAGCGAGATCGTCCTTCGTCTCCCGATCGCGTCGGCATTCGATGCCGTACGCGTGCCGCTTCCCGGGCTGTACAACGCGTACAACGCGCTCGCCGCTCTGGCCACAGCCCGCGCTCTCGATGTCGCGCTGCCCACCGCGACGAGAGCGATCGCGTCCTTCACGCCCGCGTTCGGACGGCTCGAGGAGCTTTCGGTCGACGGTCGCACCGTCCGCCTCGTGCTCGTGAAGAATCCGGCGGGCTTCAATGCCGCGATCGCCGCGTTCCTCGAGACGGGCCGCCGACCTCGGCTGCTCGCCGCCCTCAACGACCGGGACGCGGATGGCAGAGACGTGTCGTGGATCTGGGATGCCGACTTCGAGTCGCTCGGCCCGTCGATCGAGCACGTCGTCGTCACCGGTATCCGATCGCGCGATCTCGCCAACCGCCTGAAGTACGCCGGCGTCCCGCGTGAGCGTATGGAAGTCGTCGATCCGTGGGCGGCCGCGATCGATCGCGCCGTCGGAAGCGTCCCGGTGGGCGAGGAGCTGATCGTGCTCGCGACGTACACGGCGATGCTCGCCTTGCGCGCGGAGCTCGCGCGGCGCGGACACGTCGCGCCGTTCTGGGAGGATTAGCGCATGCCTAACCAGATGCCGAAGTTCACGAAGACGCCGCCGGAGCTGGTGGCGGCATTCGACGCGGCGAAGCCCGACCACCCCGGCGTCGTGCGGAAGACGATGTTCGGATATCCGGCGTACTTCGTGCACGGGAACATGTTCGCGTTCACGTTCGGGCCGCGGATCGCCGTTCGGGTGGACGACGCGCGTCGCGCCGCGATGGGGAAGGCCGGCGCGCCGTTCGAGGTGATGCCGGGCCGGCCGATGCGCGAGTACGTCGAGGTACCCGCGAGCGGCCTGAAGGGGGCCGCGCTCCGCCGTTGGATCGCAGGCGCGCTCGCGTCCGCCGAGGCGTTGCCGAACAAGACCGTGGCGAGCGGCGTGAAGAAGACCGCGGCGAGGACGGCGGCGGCGAAACGGAAGCGGTGATGGATCTCCACATCGCGCATCTCTATCCGGATCTCATGAGCATCTACGGCGACCGCGGCAACGTGCTCGCGCTCACGCAGCGGGCACGGTGGCGCGATATCGACGTCGAGGTGCGGGCGTATGGCGCCGGCACGGCCTTCGACGGCGATTGGCCGGACCTGCTCTTCTTCGGCGGCGGCCAGGATCAAGGACAGGACATCGTCGGTGCGGATCTCCAGGGTGCGAACGGCGAGGCGATCCGGCACGCGCTCGCGAGCGGCGCGGCGGCGCTCACGATCTGCGGTGGCTACCAGCTGTTCGGCACGGAGTACGTCCCCGAGCAGGGCGCGGCGATCCCGGGGCTGGGCGTGCTCGACGTGCGCACCGTTGCGGGCAGGACCCGCTTCGTCGGCAATCTCGTCGTCGAGACACCCGATGGCCTCCTCGTCGGGTTCGAGAACCACAGCGGCAAGACCTACCTCGGCCCGAAGGCGGTCCCGCTCGGAGCGATCCTCGTCGGCCACGGCAACAACGGGGAAGACCACACCGAAGGTGCCGTCCAGGGGCGCATCGTCGGGACCTACAGCCATGGTTCGTGCCTTCCGAAGAATCCATGGCTCGCGGACAAGCTGCTCGCCTGGGCACTCGCGCGCCGTCACGAGCACGTCGACCTGCGGACGCTCGACGACCGCGAGGAGCGCGCGGCGAGCGAACAGGCCGCGACCGTCGCACGCGCTCGTCCATGACCCCCTGATCCACTGACTCACCGGTACTCACGTACCGCGCGCGGGTCCTCTCCACGCACGCCGGCATCGCGCGTTCCATCCGGCACATGTCACACCGTTTCGCCATCTCCACTCTCGCCATCCTCGCGCTCAGCTTCATGCCCGCAGCGTCCTTCGTCGCGCTCGCCGACGACGACCCGACCGCCGCCGCGACCGCGGCGCCTTCGTTCCGGCCACCGACGGGGGTGTTGCGTCATGTCGAGGCACCGCTCGCGTCACCGGCGCCCGCGGCGACGCCTCCGGCGAACGCGGCGGCGGCGCGCGAGCTCGTGGTCCTCGTCGGCGGTTACCAGAGCTGCTCGTGCAACGATCCGACGTTCGACGGTCTCATCACACGCCTCACCGCCGCGGGGTACGAGGTCCGGCGGTTCGGACAGGATCCGCGCTATCCGTACGACACGTACGGCCACATCGACGCGAGCGCGCGCAATCTTCGCGACGAGATCCGCGCGGTATCCGCCGGCTACGGCGCCGTCCACATCGTCACCCACTCGATGGGTGGTGTCGTCGCCGACCGTGCGTTCGCGGAGGGGCTCTCGGCCGCGGATGGCGTTGCCACCTATGTGTCGCTCTCCGCGCCGCACAGCGGAAGCGATGCGGCGAGGGCCGTCAGGCTCGTCGACGCCTTCGGACCGAACGAGCTCGTCCATCGACTCGGCGCGCTCGCCGGCTTTGAGTCGGAGTCCGACGCCGTAGCGGATCTCGCATCGGCGCGGCCGATCCCGGCGCCCAAGGGCGTCCGGCGCTTGGATCTGCGCGCCTCGACCGACATCCTCGTGACCGGCCGCGACGCTCGCGATCCGGGCGTGCCGTCTCGCATCCTCGCCGGATCGCCGGATGGCCACGGCGGGATCCTCACCGATCCATACGCGATCGATCTGACGCTTCGGACGATCACGACGCGTCTCGTACCGCCGGAGGATCGATCGCAGAAGAGCATCGACGACGCGCAGCGCGAGTCGGACCTTCTCACGATCCTCACGGTGCTCGCACTCGGCGCGTCCGCGGCGTACTTGATCGCGAAGCGCCTCGCTCCGGGGGTCCGCACCATCGAGGACATCCTCGCGCAGCGTCTTCCCCCGGCGAGGCGCAGGCGCTGCGCATGAGGCGCGACGGAGGTCAGGCGATCATCGAGTTCGCCCTCGTCCTTCCGGTGCTCCTCGCGGCCGCGTTCGCGATCGTGCTCGTCGCCGAGATCGGCGTCGCGCGCCTCGCGCTCCAGCATGCGACCGCGGAGGGCGCCCGCGCCGGCGCGCTCACGAACGACGACGAGATCATCCGCGCGACGCTCGCCGCGGCGGTCGCGCCGCTCTCGCCCGATCGCGTGTCGACCGCGATCGAGCCGCCGGCGGTGGAGGCACCGCGGACCAGTGATCCGCGCGGCTCACTCCTCACCGTGCGGGCTTCGTACGCGCTGCCGATCCCGCTCTCGTTCGTCGGCGCCGGCACGATCGTGGTGACGGCGACATCAGCGCGGCGCATCGAATGGACGCCATGAGCGACGATCGCGGCCAAGCGCTCGTCATCGCCGCTCTCGTGCTCGGGATCGCCGCCGTCGTCATCGCGGGCCTGCGCCTGTCGCAGGACGCGATCTTCGCGAATGGGCGTGCGTCCCGCGCCGGCGAGGCGGCCGTCGAGGCCGCCGCGGCCGTTGTCGCGGACGCGTACGTGCGTGCGCTTCGCGATGCGGCGTTCGCATCGCCGGTGCGATCTCCCGATGTCGCCCACGCCGTGACCGATGCGGCCGTTCGCGAGGACGCACGTACGGCCGCGAGCGACATGAGCCTTCGCAACGGCGGCGCACCGGTGGACGACGTGGCCATCAGCTGTGACGCGCGTGGCGTCGACGTCGTCCTCGTGCTCCGAGGGGTGGCGTACCGCGCCGGATTCAAGGCGGACGAGTGCTCCCGTCTCTGACCGTCGCGCGACGCCGGTCGGTTCCACGACGTGCCGTCTACCTCGGTGCGTCGCTCGTGCTCGGCGCGGGCGCGGTCGTCTCACAGCTCGCCGCCGCGCCACCGGCGCCGGTGCCGCAGAGCATCGCGGCGCAGCTGCGTCCGACGTCCTGGGCGATGAGCGTCCCGCTCGCGTGGCTCGCGGCGCCGGTTCCGCGGCTACGCCCGGGCGACCTTCTCGACATCTTCGCCGTGAAGCAGGGTGACCGCGCGTACTCCGTCCCGATCGCGTATGGCGTCTCGGTCGTCTCGTCCGATGAGCGTGGGCTGATCCTCGACCTCGATGAAGACGACGCGAGTGCGATCGCCATCGCCCGCGGCGGCGGCCTCCTGCTCGTGCCGCTGCTCCGGTCGACGCGATGAAGGCCGAGCGCGTCGCGGTCTTCGGAGGAGATGCCCTTCATGCGAGCGTTGCCGCGCTCGGGTTCGTTGCGGCGCGCGACGACCCGCGCACGGCCGTCATCGATCTCACCGATCCGGGCGCGGTCGCCGGGGCCGCGGACCTGGGTGCGGACGTGCCGCGCGTCTTCGTGTGCCCTGAGTCGCACCGGCAGCTGCTGCTGGCGATCGGGGTCGCGCCCGAGCGTGTGACGTCTGAGGCCGAGCCCGCGCTGCTCGGCCCCACGATCGCCCGCACGTTTCCGTCCGAGCGAGGGTCGGCGACCCGCGCGGTCGCGGTGACCGGTCTTCGCGGAGGCGTAGGGCGCACGCTGCTCGTCACCAACCTCGCGCGCCGCATCGCCACCCGCATGCGCGTCTGCGTCATCGACGCGACGGGCACCGGCACCTGCGCGTGGTGGCTCCGCTGCGACGCGCGCCCCTGGCCGGAGCTCGAGCCGCTCGCCGACGAGCTCACCGCGGATCAGCTTGCGATCGTCGCGAGTGAGGCGATGACGAATGTTCGCGTCGTCGGTGGGCGCGGGTCCGCGCCGAGCCGGGCGGTCCTCGAGGCGACCGTGCGCGTCGCCACGCATCTCGACGAGTTGGTCATCGTCGACCTCCCGCTCGCATTCGATGCGTCGGCGCAGCGTCTCTCCGAGCGTGTCGACCGCCGTCTCGTCCTCGCGTACGACGAGCCACTCGGTCTCGACGCGCTCGACACCTTCCCCCTCGACGACTCGTGGCTCATCGCGTCGCAGTCGTCCGCGACGAAGCTCGGTCCGCACGATGTGTTCCGCGCGCTGCCGAGGGACGAGCGCGCGCTGCGCGCCGCAATCTCGGCGCGTACATCGGTCGCCGGCGCGCTCGGCCATGCCTACGACGATCTCGCGGACCTGCTCGTCATCGACGCGACGTGACCGCCGACGGGGTCCGCGAGCGGCTCGAGCGCCGGATCGTGGCACGGCTGCGCGAAGCGCCAAACGGTCGTCCCCGGCGAGAGGACATCGCGGTCGCGCTCCGCGACGCGCTCGCCGCGGAGCGAGTCGCGATCCCCTCCAATGAGCTTCGCGACCTCGAGCGCCATTTCGACGATCGTCTCTTCGGCCTCGGCCCGCTCGCGCCCCTGCTGCGCGACGAGCGCGTCAGCGAGGTGATGGTGAACGGATCGCGCGGGGTGTGGATCGAGCGCGATGGCAGGCTCGAGGAGACCGCGATCACGTTCGCCGACGATGAGGAGATCCTTCTCATCATCGACCGCCTGGTTTCGCCCCTTGGGCGGCGGATCGATCTGGCGACTCCGCTCGTCGACGCGCGGCTCCCGGACGGCTCGCGCGTTCACGCCGCGATCCCGCCGATCTCGATCGCCGGGCCGGTGCTCACCATCCGCCGCTTCACCGCGCGACCGCTCGATCCAGACGATCTCGTGCGTCTCGGCACGGCGGACCGCGCGACCATCGATGCGCTCGTC
>ORJL011234230.1_pt1 | contig 15103 bp, 13 predicted proteins | sample 1779941 | NCBI WGS metagenome assembly ORJL01 (sample SAMEA104232317, study PRJEB22302) | groundwater metagenome | biome: forest; feature: aquifer; material: groundwater | place: USA | collected 2011-08-07 | depth 5.8 m
TCAACCCGGGTACGCGCCGCTTCTCGGCCCTGTCGGGCTGGAGGCCCGCCGCAGGTGATATTGTCCAACCCCGCCCGGGCAGATACTCGAAGTACGGTCATATTATGAAGAATAGCCCAACTCTTACGCGCCGCCAGTTTTTGACCTCCACCGGGGCCGCTGTGGCCGCCTTTACCATCGTCCCGCGCCATGTCGTAGCGGGCAGCGGCAAGACCTCACCCAACGAGAAATTGAACATCGCCGGCATCGGCGTCGGAGGCCAGGGGGCCGGCGATCTGAACGAGGTCAAGGGGGAGAATATCATCGCGCTCTGCGATGCCGACCTCAAGCGGGCGGAGGGGACCTTCAAGAAATTCCCCAACGCCAAACAGTTCCGGGACTTCCGCAAGATGTTCGACGAAATAGGCAAGGACATCGACGCTGTGGTAGTCGCCACACCCGATCACTGCCACGCGGTGGCCGCCATGGCGGCCATCAAGCGCGGCAAACACGTGTACTGTGAGAAGCCCCTCGCCCATTCCGTTTTTGAAGTGCGCCAGTTGATGAAGGCGGCCCGCGACCACAAAGTTGTCACTCAACTCGGCAACCAGGGCCACTCGTTCGACTCCATCCGCGTGTGCCGCGAATACATCCAGGACGGCGCCATTGGGAATGTGCACACCATCCATGCGGGTTGTGCCGCCGTGAACTCGGGAATCGACCAACTCCCCTTGCTCAAGGAAACCCACGCGGTTCCTCCCACCCTCGATTGGGACCTCTGGCTGGGCCCCGCGCTCCAGCGGGCATACCATCCCGCCTATCTCCCCGGCAGTTGGCGGGGTTGGGTCCCGTTTGGCAACGGGACGGTGGGGGACTGGACCTGCCACGTCGTTGACCCGGTCTTCTGGTCTTTGGACCTCGGCGCGCCCTCCAGCATCGAAGCCCAAGTGAAGGATTGGGATCCCAAGACCCAGGGTGACGCCTTCCCGAAGGGCGAAATCATCACCTACCAGTTCCCGGCCAAGGGCAAACGCGGGGCGGTGACCCTTCACTGGTACAGCGGCACGGAGCGAATCCCGCGCCCGGCTGAGTTGGAGGAAGGCCGCAAGGCTGTGGACACCGGCGCGATCGTGATCGGCGACAAGGGCACGATCATGTACGGCTCGCACGGAGCCGGCGGAGTGCGGATCATCCCCGAAGCCAAAATGAAGGCCTACAAAGCCCCCGAGGAAACCCTCCCGAGGATCAAGAACCATCATCACGACTGGTTGCAGGCGATTCGGAACGGCACCAAGGCAGGCTCGGATTTCTCGTACGGCGGCCCGTTGACCGAACTCGCCATGCTCGGTGTCATCGCCATCAAACTGAATGGGACTAAACTGGAGTGGGACGGGCCCAAGATGCGGTTCACCAACAGCGCTGCAGCCAATGCGCTCATAAAACCAGCCTACCGTTCCGGGTGGGCCTTGTAAGCCCGCTTCGCGACTTTCGTCGCGATCGGGCGTTGGTCTCCCGACAACAAGCAATTCCCCCACTGACTGAGCGACAGGAAGCCCAAGATAAGTCCACACGGCAAAGTGTTTCGGGACCCGGTGCATGGGCTGATCCGAGTCGAGCCAGACGACGCCTTTCTGTTGGACCTGATTGACATGCCGGAATTCCAGCCGCGGCGGCGGGGGCGGCAGTCGGGGGGGAGCGGCGTGACGGATCCGGGGGCTTGGGGACAGGGCCGAGTCTCGTTTTGTCGGCACCAACCTGGTGAATTCGGACTGGCAATAGGGCCGAGCGCGAGTAGGGTAGAGGCAGACGAACTGAAAACGCTTTCGACAAAACGAACATGACCGCCACGCGCGCAATGCCTGCCTTGTTCCGCCGACTGAAGACTGTCGGTTACGACGAGGCGTTCTTGCGCCGCGTGGTGCTGCCGGACTGGTGGGATGATTCGCTGGCCGCGAATCCAGTGAACCGCGCTCAGGTGGAATTGCACGTGGCTCAGCGCCTTGGGTTGCCGCTTTCTGACCTCACCAACTCATCTCGTGCGCTGGAATTGCCCGGCACAAAAGACATCCGCCTGAAGCGCGCCAAGCCGGGTGCCGATCGCGCCGACGTGGCGCCCGGAATGATCGTGGCCCGCAACCTCGTGGCACTGGTGTTGCCTCATCTTCGGAATGTGCCTCCCCTGCCAGCCAAACTGACCGCCGGAGCGTTCCGGCAATCGATTCTGGCGAGACGCCAGAACGTGGATCTGGCTGGCCTCCTGGAGGCGTGCTGGACGCACGGCATCGCGGTGTTCCACTTCGCGCCGCTCCCCAGCTCGTCCAAGAAGTTCGCGGGAATGGCCTATTTTGAAGGCACCCGCCCAGTCGTTGTGTTGGCGACAGGATATGACGCTCCACCGCGTCTGGCATTCTATCTGGCCCACGAGGTCGGCCACATTCTGCGCGGCCATGTCGGCCCCGGAGGAGGCATTCTGGCGGACTCAGATCTGGATGGCGGCACTGAAGACAAGCAGGAGAAAGAAGCGGATGCCGACGCCTTAGAGATCCTTACAGACCGCCGCAACCCGGCGTTTGAGCGGATTTATGGCCTGACCGCCGAGAAACTCCGCGTCTGCGCGCGTCGCTTTGAGGAACAGCATGGCGTACACGCCGGTACCGTGGCTCTGATCTACGGCAAGACAGCCAGCAGAATGCCTGTCGCTGCCAAAGCACTTGCCTTGATGAACATGGACGCCGGAGCGCGCGCCATCGTGGCTGAAGCTCTGCGTCGTCGTCTGCTAAATCCGATCGAAGGAAGCGATCCGTCGTCGGAATTGCCAGGCACGGTGTTGGAAGTCCTTCCCGTCTTCGGAGTAAACTGCCTCGCCTGAAAGATGAGCGAGCGCTGTCTCTTGGTTGACAACGACGCCTTCGTGCTCCTGGCCGGGGCGGGCCTATTTCATGAGGCCATCGATGCGCTGGGGTTTGCTTACGCGGAAGCACGGCGCCTACCTGCCCTGGTTCACATGCTCCGCAAACGGGCGAGGGCTTTTCAGAAGTATCCGCCCGAAGTCTTGAGCCGGGCTTTGGAGGAATGCGACCAGGTGCGGGAGTTGGTGGAAGTGCCGAGTTCAGAAACACAGGGCCTGTTTGCTCCAGGCATCCAGGAGGTCGATGCCGGAGAAGCCTTGCTCCTTGGCGTGGCTGCTGAACACTCGCTTTTCTACCTCGCCTCGAACGACAAGAGGGCCATGCGGGCTGTAGCGACGGACGCACGGCTGAAAAGGCTCCGCAGCATGGTGGCAGGGCGTGTTATCTGCATGGAGGCAGTGACTCGAAAACTGATTCAGGCCGAGGGATTAGAAGCCGTAGCCCAACGGTTCGGCGGCGTCACCGCGTCTGACAAGCGGTTGGCCGCAATTCTTTCTCCAGCTTCCACGGGCCGTCCGCAAGATTGCCTGGCCGCTGCAGAGTCGTTTCTGAGCGGACTCCGGCGGGAACTTGGTGACGACTTCCTTTTCAGTCCGTGAGGCAAGACACCTCGTCGTCCAGAGCCAAAGCCCGCGCCATTTCAACCGCTGTAACAACGGCTCGGCCAGCCAAAGAACGGCAGACGCCCGTCGGCAAGTGACCTCGCACGTTGGTCGGCTACCTCGCGGAGCTGGTCGCGTAGGTCTTCGCCTCCCGCATGGAAATGACTCCATCCTCATCCGTATCCGCGGCGATGACGCCATTGTTGAACACGACGTTGGCAGAAGGCCCCTACCCGCTAACTGCACCGTCGCAGAGTCGCGGGCGATGTGCTCCTCCGCTTGGGCCAGAGCCGCCGTTGCCACGGAAGCCGTCACTCCTGCCGGCGGGGCATGGGCCGCGAATGTCGATATTGCGGTGAGCAGAACTGCGGTTGGCACCACGAAACCGCGTCCCGCGAGTGTCAACCGCAGCTTTTCAATCGCGCGGGACAGACGCATCTTGGCGGCGTCCTCGCTGACACCCAGGGCAAGCGCGACTTCCTTGTGGCTCCTCGCCTCGAAAAAGCGAATCAAGACCGCTTCACGTTCCTTTGTCGGGAGTTTGTCCAGAGCGTCATCGAGGTGCGGTGAGAGGTGCGCCCAAACTGATTCCGTCTCCTCTGGCCGAAGCGCCGCGTGGTAAACCAGCCCCGCGTAACGGTCCACGAGGGTGCGGAACGCCTCTTCGGAATTCCGATTCGCGTAATCGTCCAACAATTGCCAGTCGTCCATCTGCATCATGCTACCTGCTCATAAACAGCCGCCGGACGCAAAAGGTAACAAAGTTGTTGATGAAGGGATCGAGGATTGACGGGCGGCGAGTGGATGAGCGAGAGTCGTCTTAGAAGATACAGAACATTGCATGTATCCGCTAGAGAAAAACCTGGAGCAGATTTGGGATCAACTGCGCGGACAGAAGCCAAGCCGCGCCAATTCGTTGGAAGAGGTCCACCTAGCCGGCTTCCGGGCGGGTTGCTGAAACCTATGCGCATCCTGTTGGCTGAAGACGTCGCGAAGGTGGCGGAGCATATCCGCCAGGGCCTGACGGCCGAGGGCTACTCGGTGGACGTCGCGGCGGACGGCGAGGAGGCGCTCTGGCTCGGCGAGGTCCATCCCTATGACGCGATGGTGTTGGACGTGATGATGCCGGGCAAGGACGGCTTCACCGTCGTGCGCCAGCTCCGGCGCAAAGGGATCAACACCCCGGTGATTTTCCTTACCGCCCGGGCCGAGGTGGAGGATCGTATCCGCGGCCTGGACGCGGGGGGCGACGATTACCTGGTCAAACCCTTCTCGCTGGCCGAGCTGTGCGCGCGCCTGCGGGCCTTGTTGCGCCGGCAACGCCCACAAGGCAGCAACGTGGTGCGCGTGGCGGATCTGGAGCTGGACCTGATCGAACACTCCGCCACCCGCGCCGGCGAACGCATTGAACTGACGCCGCGCGAGTTTGCGCTGCTCGAGTTTCTGATGAGCTCCTCTCCGCGTCCGGTAAGCAAGACGGCCATCGTCGAGCACGTGTGGGACCAACATTTCGATTCGGACTCCAATGTCGTGAACGTCTATATCCAGCATTTACGCCGCAAAATTGACCGGCCCGGACTCAAGCCCATGCTGCACACCATCCGCGGCGTCGGTTTCAGCCTCCACGAGGAGGAGCCATGAGATCCTTGCGCGCGCGCTTGACCCTGTGGTTTGGCCTCAGTTTGCTGGCCACGCTGGTCGGTTTTGCCGCTTTTACCTACCGTTACCTGGACTCCGAACTGCATCGAAAGAAGTGGGAGACTGATTACCCGGACCACCCGGATTGGAAGCTGCACGGCAGTTTCTCGGAGGCGGAAGTGCATGATCTGCTGCGTGAACTGATTGAGACCAACTTGGCCTGGGCGGTGCCCTTTGCCGGGATCGCGCTGCTGGTCGGCTATGGCCTGGCTCTTAAATCGCTTCACCCCATCGCCAGCCTCAACCGCCAGTTGCAGATCATCGACCGCCACCAACTGTCGCGGCGGATCGATTTGACGGAAATGGATGGTGAGTTCCGCGATCTGGTGCGGCATCTCAACGATCTGCTCGGCCGCCTGGAGTCCTCGTTCAGGGACATTAGCGAATACACCGCCAAGGTCGCTCATGAGTTGCGCACGCCGCTCTCGATCATGCGGTTGAAAATCGAGCAGGCCAGCGGCAGGGTGCCGGCCGAATTCGCGGAGGAATTGCAGGCGCAACTCCACCACTTGACCCACATGGTCGATCAGTCCCTGCTCATCGCCAGGGCGGAGCAAGGACGGCTTACCCTGCAATTCCGGGCGTTTGACCTCGCGGCCATGGTCGAGGACTTGGCGGGGGATTTTTCGCTCCTGGCGCAAGAGGAGTCACGCGCCCTCCGCGTGCGCAATCTGTCCCCCTGCGAAGTGACCGCCGACCCGAAATACGCGCGGCAGATCATTCACAACCTGCTCAGCAACGCGCTCAAACACGGACAGGGCGACATCACTTTGAAACTCGCCCGCCGTCCGACCGAACTCGCCCTGACCATCCTTAACCGTGTCCGCCATGAACCAACGCCCGCGGAAGAAACCCTCGGCCTCGGCCTGCGCGTCGTGGAAACGCTCTTGCACCTGCAACCGGGCGTGACGTGCGCGCGTCGCCGAGGCAAACATTACTACGCCGCGCGACTGGTCTTCCCGGTCGCCCAGACCGCCCGCCTGCCTGGCGGATCAGCGTAAGGCGGCTTCCAAGCTCAATAGGCCGCACGCCTGCCAGAAGATACAAGGGGTGACGCCGTCGATCCACCCGACCCGAATCCGCCCCTTCCCCGGTCGCTTCTCCCCAGACCAACATAAATGTTTATTAATGTTCATTTCACGGTTTCTTAACTCTGACCTGCTATGGTGACGGCGCATGAAACAAAGACAGGCAAGGGATTTGATCCCGCCCAAGGACCGTAGCGGCACGTCAACCCGTTGGCGTGGCCGGGGGCGCGTGGCGGCGTTGACACTGGCCGCCGGCCTCTACTTGTTGCGCCTTAACCGGGCGGTGGGCGAGGACCATGTGGATTACCGTTATGAAGCCTACCAGGAGGGCGACGGGCGCATGCAAGTCGAAACCCAGGCGGCGCTGTTCGAGAAGAAACTCGCCCCGTGGCTCTCGGTCAAGGGCCAGGCGGCGTACGACGCGGTCTCCGGAGCCACCCCGACCGGGGCGCCGTCGCCGGCTCAGGTTCAGCAGATTCTCCAACTGCCCGTCTCCGGCCCGCTGAGCACCAGGGTCCCCACGAGTCCCATGCGCGATTGGCGCTCGGCGGGCTCGCTCGAGCCCACCTTTAGCTTGGGGCCGCATCGTCTCAGCCCACAGTTCGCCTACAGCTCGGAGCACGACTACGTCTCCTACGGCGCGGGCTTGAATTACGCGCTGGATTTGAACGAGAAAAACACCACGCTCAACTTCGGTTGGTCGCATGATTGGGACACCGTCATCCTCGCCGAGTCTCCCGGTTTCCGAGACGCCCGACGCAAAGACACCGATAACTTCCTGGTCGGGGTCACTCAATTGCTCGGTCCGAAGACGGTGCTGACGGTCAACTTCACGTTCCGAAACGCCCATGGTTATCTGGATGATCCCTACCGCAAAGTGATGTTCGATGACTATGCCGCCTTGTTTGGGGATCCGAACACCGTCGGCCCATTTCCGGAGAGGCGCCCCGGGGACCGCGAGAGCTACATCGGCTATGCCTCGCTCACGCAGTACGTGACGCCGCTCCACGGAAGCGCGGAAGGCGCCTATCGGTTCTACCACGACTCCTTCGGAATTGACGCTCACACGTTGGAACTGGCCTGGCACCAGAAGATTGGCCGTGCTGTCCAGGTCTCGCCCTTGTTCCGATATTACCAGCAAAGCGCAGCCAGTTTCTACGCGACCCACTTCGCGGGCGACCCTACCGACCCCACCTTTCCAACCCCGATACCAGCCTACTTTTCCGCCGACTACCGCCTCTCCCAAATGGAAACCTTCACCTACGGCGTGGCGCTTACCGCGAGGGTGACCGACTGGCTCTCGCTGGACGCCGCCTATAAACGCTACGAAATGTTCGGCCTCGATCATGCGACCTCGCAGAGCGCCTACCCGAAGGCCAACATCTTCACCATTGGCGCCCGAATATGGTTCTGAGCCCGCCAGATTCAACGCCGATGGTGTACGAGCGGGTGAAAGGCTCGGCGCAAAGCACCGCGGCGGCAGGCTTCTACAAGCTCTCCTTTCAAGCGATGAGCACGGTCTGCCGCGTGCATTTCCGCTCGCTCAATCCCACATTGGCGCGGGATTTTCAGAGCGAAGTGCTCCGCTGGATCGCCTGGTTCGAGGCGCGCTACTCGCGGTTCATCGCCTCCAGCCTCATCAGCCGCATCAACGCATCCGCCGGCCGGGACTGGGTCGAAGTCGATCCGGAAACCGACGCGCTGTTGAGCCTCTGCCAGGAAATGGTGTTTTTTACTGGCGGCGTGTTCGACCCCACCTCGATGCCGCTCCTTCGGCTGTGGAATTGGAAGGCGAACCCGCCGGTTGTGCCTTCTGAGGACACGATCAGAGCGGCGCTGGACATGGTCGGCTGGCGGAAGGTCCAGCGCCGGCGCGGAGCGATCTTCCTGCCGCGCGAAGGGATGTGCCTGGACCTTGGGGGGATCGGCAAGGAATACGCTGTGGACCGCGTTCTCATGCTGGGCTTGCAGCGCGGCATTGACAACCTGCTGGTGGATTTCGGCAATGACGTGCGGGTGCATGGCGAACCGCCGGAGAAAGGCGCCTGGCACATCGGCCTCGAGGACCCCCAGCAGCCTGGACGCTGCTGGACCGGTGTCGCGGTGACCAACCACGCGGTCGCGACCTCCGGCGACTATGTGCGTCACTTCTTCCACCAAGGCCGCCGTTACGGCCACATCATTGACCCGCGCACCGGTTACCCCGTGAACAACGGGTCGCTCTCGGTCTCGGTCATCGCACCCCACTGCACGATGGCTGGGATTCTCTCAACCTCCGCCTTCGTGCTGGGCGCCAAGGAAGGGCTCTCCCTGATGGAACTGTGTCCAGGGGTGGAAGGCTGCATCACCACCGAGGGCGCCCGCTGTGAAACCAAACGATTCTATGCATACACAACCTCTTAGCAAACATTGGACCACCTTGGCCCTGATAGCGAGTCTATGGGTCGGTCTGCCCCGCGGCGCTGCCGCCGCCGGCATAAAGACCGGCGATGTCTTTCCTGACCTTGCGGCGTTCAAGCTCGAAGGCAAACCGCCTGAAACCGTGAAAGACAAAGTGGTGCTGGTAGATTTCTGGGCCTCGTGGTGCGCCCCCTGCAAGGCTTCGTTCCCGATGATGGAAGACCTGCATAAACGCTGGCGCGGACGCGGACTGGTCATCATCGCGGTGAACGTGGACGAAAACCGCGCCGACATGGAGGAATTCCTGAAGAAGAACGCCTCGACCTTCACGATCCTGCGCGACGCGACCCAAAAACTCGTTGAAAAGACCGGCATCGCCACCATGCCCAGCTCGTTTCTCCTCGACCGCGAAGGCAAAGTGCGCTTTGTCCACAGCGGGTTCCATGGCAACGAAACCATAAAGAAATACGAGCAGGAGATCGAATCCCTGTTGAACAAGTAGCCGTATGAAAAGCAAATTCATTCGCTCGGTCGCACTGGGTCTCAGCCTGTTCGCCATCGCCGGCTGCCAAAACGTCAAGCCCTGGCAGCGCGCGACGCTCGCCGATCCGGTCATGCGCGCGGATCGCGACCCGCTCGGCCTCGCATTGGACGAGCACATCTTCTTCTCTCGCGAAGCCGCCTCCGGCGGTCGCGGCATCGGCGCCGGCGGGTGCGGGTGCAACTGAGCTGCCTTATGTCGCGTTTTACCGCTGGAGCCCGCGCCACGCTCTTCGGCTTCCTTTGCCTGATCGCATCGTGGGCCGCACGGGCCGAACGTCCCCCCAGCCCGATCGGTGTCGCCGCCACGCTGGAGCAGCGCGCGGGAGTACCGTGGGTGCGACTTGATTTTCAACTGCCGCCCGAACATGTCCTCTACGCGGAGCGTCTCAAGTTTCAGAGCGGCGACGGCACGCTGCTGGCGCCGTCGAAACGCGGGGAGCCGATCGTAGCGGTGGACAAAGCAACCGGCCACGAGACGAGGCTCTATAACCACGCCTTCGTCGCCGAGCTGAAGCTGGAGGCGCTGCCCATGGAGTTGATCGTCAAGTTCCAGGGTTGCAGCAATTCGGCTTGCTACTTCCCTGAGAAGCGCCTGTTTAAAGTGACGGCTGCAGGCGTTACCGCGGAAACCAGTTCGCCGCCCCAGGAGGCAGTGGCTGTCGCGGATATGACGCCCGTGCCCTCGCGGGATTGGCAGGCCGAGGTCAGCGGCTTCAAGATCCTGGCCCGCGAGACCGGCTACCTCAATCCGCGCGATTTCCTCGCCTTCCTGGACCGAGCGCAATCAGGACACGCGGCGCCGACGGAACCGATGGCGCGCTACCGAGAGTTGGGGCTGATGGCCACGCTCTGTTTGATCTTTCTGGGCGGCATCGGTCTCAACCTCACTCCGTGCGTGCTGCCACTGATTCCGATCAATCTGGCGATCATGGGCGCTGGCGTGCGCGCCCGCTCGCGCTGGCGCGGCTTTGGTCTGGGCGCGGCCTATGGCAGCGGCATGGCGCTCGTGTATGGGGTGCTCGGCCTGGTCGTCGTGCTCACAGGGTCCAAATTCGGCACGCTCAATTCCACTGTGTGGTTCAACGCGGCCGTCGCGCTGGTCTTCGCGGTGCTTGCGCTGGCGATGTTCGATCTGATCAATCTCGACTTTTCGCGCTTCCAAGGCGGCGCCCGCAAGGCGACGGGCGCCAAGAGTCAGGTGGTGCTCGCCTTCAGTCTCGGGGCCGTTGCCGCGCTGCTGGCAGGGGCCTGCGTCGCGCCGGTCGTCATCTCGGTGTTGCTGCTGGCGACCCAGCTTTACGGGCAGGGGCAGGTGGCGGGGTTGCTCCTGCCGTTCCTGCTTGGCCTGGGCATGGCGGCGCCCTGGCCGTTTGCCGGCGCGGGCTTGACCTTCCTGCCGAAGCCGGGCAAGTGGATGGTCTGGGTTAAATACGTGTTTGGTGTTCTCATATTTGCGTTTGCCGCTTACTACGGACACCTGGCATACAACCTCTTTGAGAACCAACGGCGGACCACTACGCTGGCCGCCGCGCCGTCCACCGCCAATTCACGCCGCACCGACCCGAACGAGACGCTGGTTCAAGCCTTACACAAGGCCCGGCAGGAAGGCCGGCCAGTATTCATGGATTTCTCTGCTAGTTGGTGTAAGAATTGCTTAGCCATGGATAAGACTGTGTTTAATCAAATCCAAGTTCAAGAGCGCCTGAGCCGTTTTGTCGTCGTTCAATACGAGGCTGAACAGCCTAACGAATCTCCCGCCAGGGAGGTGCTGGACCGCTTCGGCGTATTGGGTTTGCCTACCTACGTCGTTCTGGAACCAAAACCATGACATACTCAATTCTAGCAAGATTCTCTCACTTGTGTCCCCAATTCGCCGGTCGCCGTGCGTGGCCCGCGGCGCTGCTTTCGACAGTGGTTGGCGCGTCCTTGCTCGGTGGATTACAGGCTGCCGACACCTCGCTCATCCGTCGGAGCAACCTAAGGCCGGCAGGATTCGCGGAGGAAGGCGAGGGGGAGGGAGGCGGAGGCGGAGGGGTGCTGGCAGCAGCCATAGGAGCCAACGCCGCGCTCATTGGTTGGAGCGACTTGGGAGTGCATGAGACCGACGGGAGTGACGTGTCGGTCTATTCCATCCTTCCGCCCTACAGCACCATTCACGCCCAGTTCATCTCCTCCGGAAAACTGTTGACGTCCGCCAACGGTATCATAGTCACGTACGAGGCGGTCGCAGATCCTGCTGGCTCGATCAACGCCACCTCACAAGGCAAGGGCAACTTCTATCAGCACGCCCAGGCGCAATACGGCGCGATGCTCGCCCCCGACCAGGGGTTGGCTGGGTTTGCGATGCCAGGCGCGCAGAATCACCCGCAAACGATGGCCTTTGATTCCGCGCGGAAATGGTTCACGGCGGAGGGAATTCCCATCACCCCGTACGATGACCAGGGCCGCAAAAATTACTATCCCATGATGCGTTTAGTGGCGCGCGACGGGGCTGGCAACCAACTGGCAAGCACCGACATTGTTTTGCCGGTAAACGATGAGATGGACTGCCGCGCGTGCCACGCCTCCGGTTCGCACCTGACGGCCAAGCCCCCAGCGGGCTGGGCTTGGGACTGCGATCCGGACACCGATACGAAGCTGAACGTCTTGCGTTACCATGATCAAATTCGAACAGGCTCGAGCGCCCACACCCACGCGCCGCGCCAAGCGGGCTACAACCCCAAGGGTCTGGCTGCAACGGTTGCCGAGGACCACAGACCCGTCTTGTGTGTCCGCTGCCATTCCTCGAACGCCCTGCCCGGCTCAGGGACGACCGGGATGAGGCCCTTGAGCAGTTTGATGCATACCAAGCACGCGAAGGTGTTGGACCCGGACCTCGGAGTGCCGCTGGACGACTTAAAGGAGAATGCGGCCTGCTTCCGCTGTCACGCCAGCTCAGCGGCACACTATCAGCGGGGCGTACACGGCCACACGCCAAACACGGACGGCACGCTCGCGATGCAATGTCAGAGCTGTCACGGGACGATGACCGCGGTCGGTGAACCCGCGCGACAGGCCTGGCTGGACCAGCCCAACTGCCAAAGCTGCCATACGGGCACGGCGACGAAGAACAACGGGCAACTCCGCTACACCAGCAGTTTCGAAGTCTCGGGGCAGGTCCGCAAAGCGGTGGACGCGACTTTTGCCACCGAACCAAATATGCCGACAAACGGCCTGTCGCTATATCGGTTCTCGCGCGGCCACGGCGGGTTGCAGTGCGCGGCCTGTCACGGCGCCGCGCACGCTGAGTGGCCCAGTGCACAACCGAACGACAACGTGCAGAGCCAACAGCTTCAGGGCCACACGGGTGCTCTGCTCGACTGCGGCGCGTGCCACACCACTACCCCGGCCACCATTGACGGAGGGCCGCACGGGATGCATCCGGTCGGCCAGGAGTGGATCCGCGGCCACTCCAGGGAAGGTCAGAGCACGGTTCAATGCCAGGCTTGCCACGGGCGCGACCTGCGCGGAACCGCCTTGTCGCAGATGCTGGCTGATCGCACGGTGGATTCCCGCGGTACCAAGCAGTTTTGGCGCGGCTTCCAGATCGGCTGCTACAACTGCCATGCCGGACCGAACAACGACGACGCCACCTCAAACCGGCCAGCCGTAGTCAGTAACAACACTGCGACTACTCTGGCCGAAAAGCCGGTCACCATTCCGCTGCAAGCAGTGGACCCTGACGGCAACGCACTGACATTGCGCGTCGTTTCCCAACCCACGCATGGTGCCGTGACCTTGAGTGGGAAAGTCGCCACCTACTTCCCCGCACCCGGTTTCCTGGGCAACGATGCCTTTACCTTTTCCGCCTGGGACGGTTCCACGGACTCGAACCTGGGGAACGTGAATGTGACGGTGAATCCCGGCAACGGCGTGCTGACGGCGAGCGCCTTCGCGCCCGCGGCGGCCCTGCCAGGCGCGCCGGTGCCCTTCCGCGCAAACGCCACCCTCGCCCAAAGCGCCGGCACGTTGGGGTATGAGTGGAATTTTGGCGATGGCAGTCCGGTCTCGTCGGCGTCCCACATCTGCCACGCGTATTCGTCCGCCGGCGACTATGCATGGAAGTTGACCGTCACCGCCAATGGACTTAGGCAGACCGTCAACGGCGTGGTGACCATCAGCCCCCAGTTGGGCCCCACGCTGCGGCTGGCGATCACGCAGTCGTATGGCATGTTACTCCTCTCCTGGCCGCTGGACGGCATTGGGACGGTGCTCGAGACCACGTCCGACCCGAGCGTGCCAGGTTCATGGACGCCCAGACTCGATGCACCGATAAGGGACGGCTCCACCATGACCTTGGAGAGTTACATCCTGCCCGGGCCGGAGTTCTTCCGGTTGCGACGAGCTCCTTAATGGCGGAGCGTTGGCTGCTTCACAGTCCATTCAAACAACTCGGTGCGATCCCTGTGTGCTTCCCAGTTTGGCGGAATGAATTCCGCTCTCCAAAAATCACTTTAAGTCAACGAATCAAAATCAGTCTATGAAACTCTACAAACTCCCTGCGTTACTGTTGGCCATCGTATTGCAGTTCGTACCGGTCTGCCGGGTGGCCTGTGTCAACTCCGCCGCGGCCTCGCCAGGGTTGGCCATTGTTTTCCGGTGGCTGGCCTGCGCTGTGACCATGCTCGGCAGCTACCACACTGTGTCCGCCGCCTCCGCCGCGATCGCGGGCCTGGCCAACACAAATCCGCGCGGCCCGGTCACCACCAACGCAACCGGCAAACTCGCCCAACCCTTCAGCTATCGAATCATTGTGACCAATCCTGGGATCGACGCCACGCAGGACTATTATGACGCGGCGCCTTTGCCCCCAGGCCTGACAATCAATAAGGCGGTGGGCGGAAACGGTTACATCACTGGCACGCCAACAGCCGCCGGCGCCTTTCCCGTCACACTGACGGCGGGAAACAAGAATTCCCCAATCGTCGTTCACCTCGGCGTCACGATCACCATCGACGGCGGCGTGTCACCGCCTGGCATCGCTAGCCCACCGACCAACCAGATCGTCCTGGCGGGAACCGACGTCAGTTTCAGCGTCACCGCCAACGGCAGCGGTGTGGCTTACCAGTGGCGTCTTAATGGCAATAATCTGGCTAACGCCAACGCCGCTACGCTCACCCTAACGAAGGCTACAACCGCCCAGTCGGGACTGTACTCCGTCGTCGTCAGCAACAGCGCCGGCACGGTCATGAGCGGCAACGCCCAACTGCTGGTGGTTCCACCGCCCGGGCCGAGCGTCACCCCTGCCCTCCGTCTCGTTCCCGGGAGTGCCAACCAAGTCGCGCTATCGTTCGCCGCCGCATCTGGCTATCGCTACGTTGCCGAATACAGCGAATCACTGAGCGCGGCCAACTGGATCATTCTCACGAACCGGCCACCCGCTTTCACGGGCGCCACGGTCACCCTCGATCAGAGCGCGACGGCTGCGCAACAACGTTTCTACCGCGCCCGAGTACAGGGGCCCTAAGCCCACGCGGCTGATTCCCTCCCGCTGGGTCAAGGCATGAAACTCCACAAACTCCCGGCTTTACTGCTGGCCATCGTTTTGCAGCTCGTGCCGGTCTGCCGGGTGGCCTCAGTCAACTCCACCGCGGCCTCGCCAGGCCTGGCCATTGTTTTCCGGTGGCTGGCCTGTGCCGTGACCATGCTCGGCAGCTATCACAGCGTGTCCGGCGCCTCCACCGCGATCGCGGGTCTGGCCAACACCAACCCACGCGGCCCGGTCACCACCACCGCGACGGGCAAAGTCGGCCAGCCCTTTAGCTAGTGCCTGGAAGAAAACAACGGAACATGTTGGGGGACAATGCAGTAGGAATGATAGTGGCACGGAATCTGCTTTCTTTTACAGGTGCAAACCTGATGGTTTAGGCCGGTTGTGGCCTGCCACGGTCCAAGAACTCAGAAA
>ORJL011395386.1_pt1 | contig 15100 bp, 12 predicted proteins | sample 1779941 | NCBI WGS metagenome assembly ORJL01 (sample SAMEA104232317, study PRJEB22302) | groundwater metagenome | biome: forest; feature: aquifer; material: groundwater | place: USA | collected 2011-08-07 | depth 5.8 m
AAAAGGTATTTCTTAAGAAATTAATAATAATTTTTCCTTATCTTACTCCATTAAACCACAACTATCAAACAACCATAAGGAATCATCTTTATGCCTGTTCTTTCAAAACCCGAAGGGTACCACACAGTAACCCCTTTTCTTCTCGTCAAAGATACCGCCAAACTCATCGAATTTTGTCAACGTGCGTTCGGTGCAATAGAACTTTTCCGAATGCAAAGTCCTGATGGCATAGTTATGCACGCCGAAATCAAAATCGGTGACTCCATACTCATGCTTTCTGATCCCGGAGCACAATACAAACCCATGCCTTGTTGGCTTTATCTTTATGTTGATGATACCGATGCCACATATAAACAAGCAATCGAAGCGGGGGCACAATCATTTGCGCCTCCTGCCGATCAATTTTACGGCGACCGCAACGCAAGTGTTGTTGATCCATTCGGTAATCATTGGGGAATTGCTACACATATCGAAGATGTCTCTCCCGAAGAAATAAGCATCAGAGCTGCAAACCTCCATAAATAAAGAAGTTGTAATTTCTATCCGTGCAATAGATATTACAGCTTCCTCAAAACGTGGATCAGACTTCCCACAAACATCCACGTTTATTAAAAACACGCAGTCTTATGAAGTAGTGGGGCAGTCTCAAAAGTTCAGAAAGATTGTCTTTCCAGCGAAAGCAAGAATCTAATCATTTCAATTTACTATGAATTCGACACCGTATAAGGTGTAACGACATTGCTAAATTCCTTTTGAGACACCCCATCATCATTCTAACCACCACCCACTAATGTGCTATTACCTCCGAATGACTTTGTTTTGCAACCACAAATGGCTCTCTTCGTTCTAACAACCTCTGACTGCCCACAGCCGCAAAGCAAATAATCGCACAAGTCCATAATAAATACACTGTCGGGTTTTGTACAACAAATGATTCACTGCTACTACCCATAAAATCTAAAACAGGATTCTTACTGATTGAATTGACAAGCCATAACAACACATACGTTCCTTCAAATGCATAAATACTTGTTGTCCACATCGAAAGCACGAATGCAAGCGAAGGAATGAACGCTACACTTATCATCCAGATTGTCAATATTCTCCACTCTCCCTCAATAATAAATCGTATCGCCGCACCCGAACCTGCAACCATCGCTACCAAAACACCGATACTCCATAACACCTGCATCAAAATAAAATCTTGTTGAATATCTTTATTCGGTGCGTTCTCACGAAATTGTGCGCTTGCTCTTAATCCCAAATTACTCCATATCAGAAGAGGTAAAAGCCAGCAAAGAGGTAACAACCAACCTTGCATCATACCCATAGGAGCAAACGGACACATCACGATTAACAACGCCAGAATAAGATACCACCACCATGGAGTGTTTTTTGCTAAGTGCTTCAACTCAACACGAAACTTAACTTCAAATCCATGCCTTCCTTCTGTAGAGGCAAAAGGAAGAACAAATTTTCTCAGTACAGGAAAAATAAGTGGAATTTCTTCTTCACGATATGTTCTCCGTTTCCGCTTCGGTTTTGATGTTACTTCATAACCCTCACTATTCTTCGATGATGAAAATATCTTTAACTTCGAAAAAAAGGTAATCATCCAACCCAATAAGGTCTCTGTAATCCGGTTTACTATTGTAACAAATGATACTGCAACACCGGATTGAGATAATCTTCTCCCCGCGAGGTGATAAACATCAAACCGGAAGAATAAAACTCCTGAAAAAGACATGATGAACAACGAAAATCCCATCCATCCTAATTGATTGAGGACACTGTTCAATTCCCACACATTGCCCTCAAATTGAACAGGCTTCGTAATAGCATTATGATTGCTCATTTGTAATCCGAAATGAACTGTACCGGAGTATTCCCGATGTTGTGTTTCAATAGATGAAGTAATTTGGGTCAATGTTTGTGAGATACCAAAAAAATCTTTTCCATTCCCAATTGAGGATTGAGCATCTCTTCCCCAATTCGGCATCCCTAACGAAAGCAATCCGGCCCAAACTACAATGTAAAAAATACTTCCTACTACCCCCCGTAATCCCGGTACAATCTCAAATATGATACTCAATGCAGAGATAATCAGGATGGTTGGGATAGTATAAATGATGAAAGGAGAAATCAACGACATGATATGAATATATTTTTCTTCCCCAAACTTGAGTTGAAGTATAACTGCAACTAACATTGCCGCTATCATGAGAACAAATAAAACACCAATGTTTGAAAGATATTTACCGAATAAATAACTAAGTCTTCCACTCCCCTGTGTCGTCATGATCGAGCGTATACCAAGGTCTCTATCTTTTGTTACAGTACCCCTGATTAAATAAAACCCTGTTAATGCTAAAATAACCGATGTAATAACAGCTACGATAGTGCCAATCCATGCGGAATTATACAGTAAACGGTATTCCCCCATTGTAATGGTCGAGTGATTTGCATTAGGTGGAGGTACTATCGCGACAATAAGGGCAAGGATGGCAAGCATGGTAAGGAAAAATTTATCGCGACGAATCTGTTCAAAAAAATTCGTTTTTGCTACTTGTAGCATAAGTTCAATAGGGTTCATTGGATAATCCTTATGATTTCAGAGAGAAAATGTTGGTATGCATCATGCAATGTTGCAGGCACAGAAACTGCCGCCGGTGTAGGTTGGGTTTCCGAAATACAACGAATGTGAATACCATCTTTGGTGTGTTCCGATGCTGTAATAAAAAATCGTTTCCGAACGCTGGAAAGAGTCATATTGCTCATGGATAATTCCCATACCTTATTCTCAACTCCTTGAAGAAATTCCTCCGGTGTGGTTTGCAATACTACTTTTCCTTTTGATAAAATCAGGATTTCATCAACTAAGTGTTGAAAATCATTTGCAACGTCAGATGCATAGATGAAAAGTTTATTGTGTGTATGCTCTTCTAATAATTCTAAATTCTCTTTTCGTTCTTGCGGTGAAAGGTCTTCCGATAATTCATCAACAAGAATGACTTTCGGATCGGTCAGAAATAATTGGGCAATCCCCACTCGTTGTCTCATCCCATAGGAAAGCGAACCCATCATAACTTTGTTTGCACCCGGGAAACGTACTTTTTCAAGCGCTGAAGTAATGAGTTCCTCTGCGGATGACTCATCGAACCCTTTCAACGCTGAGATATATTGTAAATACTCATACGCGGTAAGTGTCCCGTACACTCCGAATTCCTGTGGTAAATATCCAAGCGCTGAACGAAACTCGTCCACCGATTCCCTAAAATCCGATCCATTATACTGTACCAAGCCTTTTGTCGGTTTCGTCACAGTCGCCAGAATATTCATTAATGTCGTTTTGCCGGAACCATAATTTCCTAATATGCCAACTCGCTTTGTATCCATGTCCAAATTAATATCGTTTAAACTCCTGACATTCCCGGGATACGTTTTATAAACCTGTTTTAATGTTAATCGCATAGATTCTTTCAGATGAAACAAGTGATTGTTATTACTTATTTCTTTACATCATCAAATAAGATGCCTGAATCCTTAAAACTAAATATTCTGTTTTTAATTCATTTGAAGCGATTTCTACAATTTTACCTCCATTCTCTTGTTCGATAATAACACAGTGTTCATTAATAGCACATAATCATTTACACTAATTTTGGGCTCTTCACTGGATTTCATTGTACTTATGAATACAGGATAAATAGTAACCTTAAATAATATCGAACATTCTTATCAAACACCTCAAGACTTTATCCTTTCCCCTTTTTGTCCATTTCCTCAAAAAAATGTATTTTTAGGGTTCACAGCTTCACCTCCAAGGAACCTTGTACAGGATTATGTTGTATCATGTGTACAGTTCTTCTAATCAATTATTATCACTATTTGGTAAAAGTGTAAAAATGAACCGCCAAACACTATTTTTATTCTCTATTTTCCTTTTTTCGCTCTATAACATTGCTTGCGCCCAGCCCAAAGCGCTCACAATCCTCCATACGAACGATCTCCATGCTAATTTCCTCCCGCATGAAGCCGCCTGGATTCGATCTGAACCCAAACCCTTAGTCGGTGGTTTACTTGAACTCCAATATGCCATTGATAGCGTCCGAAAGACAAAAACTAACGTCCTCACGCTCGACGCAGGTGATGACATGACAGGTAACCCCATTTCTGAAATTCTTGAAAAAAATGCCTATGGTGGCGGTTTCATCGAAATGTTGAATCACATGGGCTATGAAGCTTGGACTCCCGGAAACCACGATCTCGATATCTCACAAGAAAATTTGAGAAACTTAATTGCCATCGCGAAGCATCCCGCTGTCAATGCAAACGCAGTTGATTCTGCCGGCAACCATGTATTAAACACCAAACCGTACATCATTCTCAATAAAGATGGTATTCGTGTTGGTCTCATCGGCTTAATCACCGAAGAACTTTTCCATGTTACAAATACCAATAATCTCAAGGGATTGAAACTACTCCCTGTAATTGAAACAACTCAAAAAATTATTGATGAAATAGATGATCAGACCGACCTCATCGTTGCCGTAACGCATAAAGGCGTTGACGAAGATTCTGTCCTCGCTATGAATACAAAAGGTCTCGATATCATCATCGGCGGACATAGTCACACACGATTAAAAACTCCCAAGTTCATCAACAACGTCATCATCGCACAAACAGGCGCTAATTGCGAAAACCTTGGTGTTATTGATCTCGAAGTAGAGAATGATAAAGTCACAAAATATAACGGTGAACTTGTTCAGCTCTGGAAACATGAATCTCTCCCTGCAAACGATCTCTCAAAACTTATCGATGAATTTAAATCCAGAATTGAAAAAGAATACGGCGTTGAAGTTGGCTCATTGACGGAAGATTGGAAACGCTCAAACAACGAAACTTCCATCGGTTATTTCGTCGCTGATGCAATTCGTCTTGGTGGAAATGCTGACCTCGGTGTCACAAACAGCAGTGGTATTCGAAAAGATTTGTTAAAAGGGCCCGTGACAAAACTTAATTTATTTGAAGTCGGTCCTTTCAGAAACTTCGTCTGTACATTTTCACTCTCAGGAAAAGAAGTCCGGGCATTAATTCAGAAGCACCTCAATGCACTCGTCAATAATAAAGCGAACCTCCAATATGCCGGAGTGCATTGCACCTATTCAGTAAACGGTACCGAAGCAACAATCGAAAAACTTTCCATCGGCGACTCTGAACTTGACGATGCAAAAACATATACTGTTGCCACTACCGATTTCCTCATCAATCAGGCAGATAAATACTTAGGCTTTATTCCAAACGCATCAACACCAACCGAAGAAACAATGTTCAATGCAATGGTCTCAAAAGTAACCAAAGAAAAAGGGTTAACAACCCCTGCCATGCAATTTGTGAAGGCTAACTAATCAAGTTTAACCAATTCCCCTGTTAACAATTAAACGAAATGACCTATGAGCAAAAATAATTTTGACGTAATTCTCTTGATCGGCAGACCCGCCGCCGGTAAATCCGAAGTTATCGATTTCCTGAAAAAAACTCCAACCGGTGAGCGCTCTCAGCGTTTTCACATCGGTGAGTTTGATGAAGTGGACGACTTTATCTATGTGTGGGAAACATTTGAAGTGGACGATATTTTAACCCGGCATGGCAAAAAACGCCTCTGGTCGGATGAAAAATATTGGTTTACCGATGATTTCATCTGGAATGTCTATATCGAAAAACTCAATCTTGCCTACCGCAAGAAACTTGCCGCAAATACAAACTACCATGAACAAACCACAACACTTGTTGAGTTTGCCCGTGGCGGAGAAAACGGTTTTGCAGAAGCATTCTCCTTCTTACACGAAGATGTTATTAAACGAGCATGTATTCTTTATATCAAAGTCAATTACGAAGAATCATTCCGTAAAAATAAAAGACGCGCACGCCCGGGACTTGAAGATTCCATTCTTTTTCACTCATTACCCGATGAGAAAATGGAATTCTATTACAAGACAAACGACTGGGATAAATTAACTGCCGCCGATCCGAAATACATCGAAATAAAAGGGCACAAAGTTCCATATATGGCATTTGAAAATATGCCCGAAAAAACAGACGACCCCGTAAAACTCGGTGCAGAACTCGAACGCGCCACCTCAGAACTTTGGAAAACATGGAACAGCGGAAAATAACCCGTTCATCCACCAACACCCTACTCTAATAAAAAACCCATCCCGCATTTGCGAGATGGGTTTTTTTTTTTCCATTATGAGTTATCATTTCGATCCCGAACTCCATCGGGGTGATCCCGCTGTGCGTGACCAATTCGTCATTGCGATACCATCCAACAATCATTTATCATAACAGGATGGTAGAAGCAATCCCCAACCACAAAGAAATATTAAAATATACCCTCTTTTTGCTGACAGTCACTTACCGCTTCATCCTGTGAAGCAGAAAATCCCAATACTAATAGCGTTTCAAGAAAGCCATTAAGAAACGAATTTTCTACTTTAGCTCAATAATCCAAAATTCATTTATAATTCCTTCTTCATCGCCAATTCGGCAGAACGTTTCTTCTCGGCAACTGTCAAGAACCCGACTGCTATTAAAATAAACGCAAGCGAGAGCCAATCCTGAAACTTCGGATAGCTGGAACCAAGAAAAATTGCTCCCAATAACGTTGCAACTGTTCCCGCAGTCAACGATGTTAATCGGTTCACCAATCCTGAAAACGTTGCTGTTCTTCCCTTAAACATAAAGATAAATACCGAGTAGAAAGCAACAATACCGAAAGCAGTCCCGCTCAATACAGCCCAGCCCCAGTTTGCACTAAATGTACTCACAGAATCATGAAATTGTGTTACCTGAGGTGCTGTCCATCCGAAAGCGGAACCACCGAAATACACCACTACGCTGATCAAGATAATAAAGAAACACGCAACCATTTGCTCAACGCCAAAAAATCCTTGGTTATCAAGCGGAACACCCTTTGCACGGGTATTCTTATAATAGTTCATGATGTAGATTCTGATTGCGTACGCTATAATATAACTGATAAGAATGGATACAGCCGCCGTATTCGAAAGGAATGCAAAATCTCCCTCCTTCACCCAAAATATTTTTACACTTGCCGCCAGCAACGCAAACACAACAGCAAAATTCTCTTCGATGTAAATAGTTTTCTTCAAAATTCCTTTTGAAATCTGTATCGCATCCACTACTCTGCTGATAACAATAACGCTCGCCCGCATGATAACCATCGCAACCATAACCGACATTCCCGGGAATGTGTACATCAACGTCGTTGCGGGAATAATAATCGCTGTCATAAATCCGGAAGGAATGATGTAATATATTTCCTGAGGCAAATGAAATGGCCCCATCTTCACCATTTTATTCGACTTTATCTTATACCACCCGCGAGCCATTGCTATTCCCAAAGCTGTAACCGTACCTCCGATTGTATTATACACCATATAATCAATCTGGTTCATGTGAAGCGATACGGCATCTGCGCCTGAATCCGTAAATAACTTCGCACAAATACCTGTTATCACATAAAAGAAAAAATATCCGGCACAAAGCTCGATAAGATGTTTGGTACTGCCTTCTATAGATTTTGACATGAGTTAAACCAAAGATGTGAAGAGTGAAGGAGTGATAAATTGTATCAAGCGTTCCATTTTACTTCGGGTGTCCTCGAAAGAGCATTTGCATACCTTGCTAAGACAAAGAGTAAATCGGAAAGCCTGTTCAAATAGATTATTGTTTCATTATTAATATCTTCTTCGTGTTTCAACCGAACAACATGACGCTCCGCTCTTCTGCACACTGTTCGCGCAAAATGGATCATTGCCGCAACACGATTTCCTCCGGGGAGAATAAAACTTTTTAGGGGTTCAAGTTTCTCGGTCATGTTATCTATATCTTTTTCGAGAACTTCGTAGTCTGATGATCGGATTCTTTGTATTGCTTGAGATTGTACGGTGAAGGGGGTTGCGAGATCGGCTCCTAAAGTAAAAAGGGTATCCTGCAATTTCTGCAGGATACCATCAATTTCTTGTGCGGTATTAAATGAACGGCAAACACCAAGGATTGAATTCAGTTCATCAACTGTACCGTATGCTTCTATCCGAAGCACATCTTTCGATACACGGGTTCCTCCAAAAAGCGATGTTTCGCCGGAGTCACCTGTCTTGGTGTAAATTTTCAATGGTTATACTCTTCTACGTACACTTACGGTAGAATCAACCACTGCCACGAATCGCCCCGATATGTCGCTAAACTGTAAACAGTACTGTTCGTACCGCCGCCAACTTCATCCCAGAGTGTCCCATTCCAGCGTGCAAGATTGGGAGTATCGGCGCCACCGGCTGAGGTAAACTGACCGCCGGCATATAATCCGCCGTTATAAAGCGCCATTGTATAAACGTACGAGGATGGCTTATTGTAATCAATTCCGTAACTCTTGCCGACCTGAGCCCAGGTGCTTCCGTTCCATCGTCCGATATGCGCTAACTTTAAGGTATCGGAATTTGAGAACTTACCACCTGCATATAATTGATTGTTATACACCTGAAGTGAATACACAATATTATCAAATCCTGCCCCTACACTCGTCCATATTAAACCGTCCCATTTTGTAATATACTTTACATCGGCGCCATCGGCTGTTGTCATCGTACCACCTACGTATAATTCATTATCATACACAGCCATGGCAAATCCTTTTTTATCAAAACCTGCACGTAATCGTAACCATGTCGTTCCATCCCACTTTGCAACGTGACTCATTGTCTCACTGCCCGATTTCGTGAACTCACCGGTTGCATACAATTCTCCATTATAAACTGCAAGGGCATATACTCCGCCATCAAATCCATTACCAACAGGCAACCACTGTGTTCCATCCCATTTTGCTATATAATTGAGAAGTTGTGAGCCTGAAAATACAAATAAACCTCCGGCATATAACTCATCATTAAACACAGCAAGTGAATATACTTTTCCGTCGAATCCATTTCCCACTCTCGACCACAACGCTCCATCCCACTTCGAAACATAATTTGTCGATACAGTCCCCGATTGAGTAAATGTCCCACCGACATATAAATCATTATGATGTTGTACCATCGCTAAAGCTAAATCATTGACTCCTGCACTTGCTGCAATCCATCGCTCGGCATCCCATCGTGCAATGTGATTTGTACTTATTCCGCCCGCAGTAGTAAATGCTCCACCTGCAAACAAATTCTGACCGCCACTTGCATAATATACTTTCACTGTCTTCGAGTATGGACTGTAAATCGTATCTCGAACTCCGCGTACCCTAAAGTACATCTCTTCCGACTTACTAAGATGCGGATACACAGTAGCTTTCGTTACATTCGCTTTCAAGACTTTTACAACATCGTAGTGGAATCCGTCACCGCTCTGTTCAATTTGGAATCCCTTTTCGTACGTCGTCTTATCTTCCCAATTCAACTCCACCGAATCCTTCGTGATATACTTTACGGCAAGATTATGCGGAGCTAAAAATTTTCGGACATAAAACGCGACGAACGATGATCGTGAAATATTCCCTTCAACATCGTATGCTAAGGCGTACATCGAGTGAACAGTACTATCACGTAATGAATCCAAAGAGAGACGCCATGTGTAAGGTGGTGCAGTCCAGATTCTGTCAACGGAATCGAGTTTGTAATCTAAGTACAACTCAACTCGTGCTATTCCCTTATCGTCCGAAGCATCAATTTCTACCGTTGTATCTGTGTAGATGGTCGCACTTCTACCCGGTGAGACAATTGCTACGTATGGCTTTGTATCATTGGGATTTGGCGCATCTTCCGTACAACCGGCTAAAACGATCATTAATCCTGCAAGAAAACAAAGAAAGTAGGGAAATTGTATTTTTTTCATAACCATTGTAATCACCACAAATAATATTGTAATTTGTTATCCAAAAGTAAGGCGTAAGTCTGATTATTTCGTCAGGAAACTTGGTAATTCATTGTAATAATGAGCAACAGTACGAATTCCACCATAATAATTATCGAGGCAGAGGAACTCATCAGGAGCATGTGCATTTTCATCCGGTAATCCGAATCCAAGTAATACCGTATCTAACCCAAGTACCTTCTTGAACTGTACAACGATAGGTATCGATCCACCCTCTCGTTGGTAAAGCGGTTTCTTCCCGAATCCCTTTTCTAGTGCCGATACAGCCGCACGCACGCCCGGAGAATCGATCGGTGTTATCGCTGCTTCACCACCGTGGAGATTTCTCACCGTTACCGTCACCGATTTGGGTGCAATCTTTTTAATATGCTTTTCAAATAACTTTGCAATTTTCCCTGATTGTTGGTCAGGAACTAATCGCATGGATATCTTTGCTGATGCTTTCGAAGGGAGCACTGTCTTCGCCCCTTCTCCGGTAAAACCGCCCCAGATTCCATTACACTCTAATGTTGGTCTTGCCCATAAGCGTTCTAACGATGTAAACCCTTTTTCACCGTACAACTCTTTTACGCCTAATTCTTTAGCATACTTCTTATCGCTCCAGGGTAATTTGGCATAAGCATCACGTTCTTTTTTAGAAAGCTTACGCACTTCATCGTAGAATCCCGGTATCGTTATCCGTCCATTCTTATCATGAAGTTGTGCAATAATTTCCGCTAATGCTTGAATGGGATTATGCACTGATCCGCCAAATGATCCCGAGTGTAAATCCTTGTTCGGTCCCATGAGATCAATTTGCATGTAAGAAAGTCCGCGCAATCCGTAACACACCGATGGAACCCCACGGGCAAACATCGATGTATCGGAAATTAAAACAAGATCTGACTTTAATAATTGTTTCTGACTTCTGAGAAATGGTTCAAGATGTTCACTGCCAACTTCTTCTTCACCTTCAACCATCATTTTGATGTTGATGGGTAAACTTCCGGTTGTTTTCATCCAGGCTTCAATCGCTTTTAAATGAATGTGTACTTGCCCTTTATCATCGGATGAACCGCGGGCGTATAAGTTCCCGTTGCGTATGGTTCCTTCAAACGGCGGTGAAGTCCATAATTCAATTGGATCCTCAGGTTGAACATCGTAATGACCATAGATAAGAAGTGTCGGCTTGCCCGGTGCATGTAACCATTCACCATAGACAATCGGATGACCTCCTGTCGGCATCACTTTTACATTCTCCAACCCTATTGATTGCATTTGCGTCGCAACCCATTGGGCACATCGTTCTATATCAGGTTTTCTCTCAGGATTTGTACTCACACTTGGAATAGAAAGAAAATCATTCAATTCCTTGAGATACCTGTCATTATTTTTTTCTATAAATGTTAGGGTTGTCTGCATATAAAGCATTCTATAAAATGGGTTTACGGTTTAATTCAAGCAACATAATATAAGAAGGAAGGTCTGTACATGCAACTGATTTCTACATATTTTTTCAAAGTTTTGATAATTATATTAAAGAAACAACCCATTTTCCGATAGCGATAGGTTTTATACCCATCGCATATCTTCCCATCGGTTATAAATACAACTCTAATTTTTTTCCATACCCACCCCACTAAAAACGCTTATTATTGAGTATATTCCCATCCCATCTCACTTCTGACACATTTCTCAACAACATTTAAATCCTTGAGAAACACAGCATTTTCACCAATTACCAAATATTATATTCAATAAGCCTAAAATGACAAATTCATCCTATTTTAAGTACCTTTCATAGAAATTTGTGCTTCCAGCCATACAACAGATAATTTGGCATATTTCATGCATTACCAATAATCAAATCAGATAATATCTTTGTGAATAGAAAACGTTTTCCCTATCTTTACTTTATTTGTTTCTCATAATTGATAAATGCACGTTCTTTTTCTCATATTTGAAGTCCTTCTACCCATTTCCTATGGTGTAACCATCTGGCTATACGGCAAATCCTTCTTTAGTGGTGTAAAACTCGCTGAACGATTTAAAAGCCCCGCCCTCATGGTTACCTTATGTTTGCACGCAGTCTATATCCTCTTCAGGACAATAGTTTTAGGGCATTTCCCTATTACATCTATTTTCGAAATCCTGACTCTCATTACATTCACTATTACGATGGTGTATGCGTATTTGGAGTTACGCCTGAAAAATACCACAACGGGCTACTTTATCCTGATTCTTCCCTTCTTCTTCCAGATTTTTTCTTCAATTTTCATTAAAGCAAATGCTGAGGTTCTGGCAATCCTCCAGAATAATCTCCTTGGCATTCACGTATCCAGCGCGTTGTTTGGCTTCTCTGCCCTGGCAATTTCTGCTGTCTACGGATTTTTATACTTAATGCTCTACCATAATATTAAGTCAAACCAGTTCGGCGTTATCTATAATCGCCTCCCCAATCTTGAAGCGCTCCAGCGAATGAGTTACACCTCCATCTGGATTGGTTTCACTCTCTTAAGTGTTGCTATCATTCTCGGAATGGTGTTACTCAATACGGTTCATCAATTTTCATTTATCACAGATCCGAAACTTTTCGGTACAATGGCTACGTGGCTCCTCTACGCTGTGGGATTAACTGCCAAAAAAGCATTTGGCTGGAGCGGGAGAAAAATCATGGTGCTCTCCATCGTTGGCTTTGCCATTGCCCTCTTTTCCATGACTGTCGTCAATATGTTATTTAGTGGATTTCATAATTTCCAATGATCAGTTACACTTATATACTGAATCCTACTAAACACCTTATCGAAAAGACTGGCGATAAAATTCGTCAGGCTGAGCGGAGACGAAGCCTTGTTTTCGTTACATATCCACTCATAGATTGCTTTACGTGTAAGAAATCATCGGTTGTTCGTACAACAATTATCGGACAGCTTAGATGATTAACATCTTCTGCCTCGGAATTAACCATCGCACTGCGCCTGTCGAGATCAGAGAAAAACTCTGGTTCGCACCGGAAGAAATAAAAGCATTCCTTTCTTCAACAAAAGGCATTAAGTTTGCAGAAGCGGTTTTGGTCTCCACCTGTAACCGCACCGAATTATATTTCGTCCCTAAAAATGAATACCCGAACGGCTCTCCGATATGGCAATACGTTTCTAACTTTAAAAACGTAAACGGTATAGTCCAACCCGATCACTTTTATCACTTCGCCTCATTCAACGCGCTGAAACATTTACTCCGTGTTTCTTCAGGTATTGATTCAATGGTACTTGGCGATGTCCAAATCCTCGGGCAAATAAAAGATTCATTCATGCTCTCGCAAGAGCTAACAGCAACGGGACTCGTCTTAAATCGTTTATTTAATAAAGCGCTCCACGTCGGCAAACGCGTTCGCACAGAAACAGAACTTGGCGAAGGAGCAGTCTCCATCAGCTATGCCGCCGCAGAACTTTCTTCAAAAATCTTTGAAGACCTCTCAAAGAAAACTGCCTTACTCATCGGCGCAGGTGAAACAGGCGAACTTACAACGCGTCATTTGCTCGATAAAAAACTCGGCAAGCTCGTTGTCACCAACAGAACACGTGAACGTGCTGAAGAATTAGTCGGCAAACTTGGCGGCTCAGTCGTTGATTTCGCTCAACTCACTTCCGAAATTAAAAATGCCGATATCATCGTTAGTGCTGTCAATGCGCCAAATTTTATCCTTTCAGCCCCCGAAATCAAACAGGCAATGAAACAACGAGGCAACCGCCCCCTTGTCGTTATCGATATCGGCGTCCCCAGAAATATTGATCCGGCATGTAATAAAATTGATAACGTTTTTTATCACGATATAGATGTTCTTAGCCATATTATTGATATGAATCTCGCACACCGTCAAGCAGAAGTTCCCAAAGTCCATCAAATCATCCTCGATGAAATTATCGATTTCGGGAATTGGTATAATTCACTTCAAGTTACACCCACAATTCAACAGCTTCGCGAAAGCGTCGAAGCAATCCGTCTTTCGGAGATTGATAAACAACGGCATCATTTCAGTCCCGAACAAATGGAACAAGTGGAATTAATTACAAACAGAATTGTCAATAAAATTCTCCATCAACCGATGGTCAACCTCCGCAACGGCACATCAAACGATTCCGATGCTGAAGAAACACGCCATAAACTTCAACTCCTTCGTTCATTATTCGGGTTAGATAAAAAAGCGACACATGAGCACAAATGAACTACCACATCCGCAAGTAGCGGAGTACAAAAAAAACAATCTTAGCCGCCCCAAGGGGCCGAGTAATATACTCTCGTCCGCCTCTGGCGAAAATAAATTAATACTTGGTAGCCGCGGAAGCCAGCTTGCACTCTGGCAAACAGAATGGGTAAAAGCTGAACTCGAAAAACATTTTAAATCTCTTCAGGTTGAAATCGTCATCATTAAAACTACCGGCGATAAAATTCTTGATTCTCCCCTTTCTAAAATAGGTGATAAAGGATTATTCACACGCGAGATCGAACATGCCATGCTCGAACATCAAATTGATGCCGCTGTCCATAGCCTGAAAGATTTACCGACTCAACTCCCCGAAGGACTCACCATCGGCGCAATCAGTAAGCGAGAAGATGTTCGCGATGTATTCATCGGTAACAAAAACAAAGAACATAAATCATTCGATTAACTCCCCAAGGGTGCTACCATAGCAACAAGCAGTCTGCGAAGAAAATCCCAGCTCCTCAGTTGGCGCCCCGATTTAAACATTGTCGATATTCGCGGCAACCTCAATACCCGACTTGCAAAACTGGATGAATCCGATTGGGATGGAATGCTCCTCGCACGCGCGGGCGTTGTTCGTCTCGGCTTCAACGATAGAATAACCGATACACTCCCTCTCGATAAAATGCTCCCTGCCGTGGGACAAGGTGCGCTTGCAATTGAAATCCGTGAAAACGATAAACGTATTGCAGATTATTTCCAGGTTATCCACAGTCAGGCAACATTTGCCTGCACATCCGGTGAACGTGCACTCTTACGTCACCTCGAAGGCGGCTGTCAGATACCAATCGGCGCACACGGAAAAATTGAAGATAACGTTTTCTACCTTGATGCAGTAATCGGAAGCCTTGATGGCAAAAAAATCATCCGCGGAAAAATTCACGGCTCCCCCGATGAAGCCGAAACACTCGG
>ORJL011280883.1_pt1 | contig 15095 bp, 11 predicted proteins | sample 1779941 | NCBI WGS metagenome assembly ORJL01 (sample SAMEA104232317, study PRJEB22302) | groundwater metagenome | biome: forest; feature: aquifer; material: groundwater | place: USA | collected 2011-08-07 | depth 5.8 m
ATAGGGGGGATAGATGACGCCGAGGCAGTTGGCGTAGAGGTCGGCCAGTTCCCGGTCGTCCACCTGGCCCAGAAAGCGCACGCGCTCCTGGATGCCAAGCTCCTCGGCCAGCTTCTTCAGCCGGTCTCCCTCCATGCCGTCGCCCACCACAACGCACTGGAGCGCGCCGCAGGTGGTCATGGCGAGCGCGTTGAGGATGAGGTCAAAACGTTTGATCGGCTCAAAGCGGCCGATGGCCAGCAGGTACTCCCGGTACTCGCCGCAGCGCAGCAGCGGCGCTAATCTGGGGGGCGGATAGAGGTGCTGCGCGCGCAGTCCGTTGAACCTCTGCAATCGATCAGCGGTGTTCTTGGAGATGCTGTAGAGCGCCCGCGCGTCCTTGAGTCCCCAGCTATCCAGCCGTCGCACCAGCCATGCGAACAGCCAGCCGTCCGGCCGCGTGTGCATGTCGCTGAACCTAGTGCCGTAGAGGTCGTACGCCTGCCGATGCTGGTGGGTCAGCCACACGACCTTGTTTGGATGGTTGGCAGCGTAGGAGGGGAACTTTGTACAAATGAGGAGGTCGACGCTCTTCTCGTGGATGGAGCGAAGGTTGAGGCTCCGCCAGGCCAGGAAGCTTTTGACGATCTGGCTGCGGGGGGCGTCGGCGTAGGGAAGGTTGACCACATCCACCTGGTGGCCCCACTCCCGCAGCTTGTCGGTGAGGGTGTCCACGAGCTGCTCAGCGCCGCCCCGCACGTACAGCGTCTGGACGCCGCACACAAGAATGCGACTCATGGCTGCGCCTGTTCTAAGTCCCTCTTGAGGCGGGCCAGAGCATCGTCAACCGAGAGGGGTTGGATGCCAAACTCTGCCTGCAGACGACGGGTCACAAGGCCGGAGTGACGCGGGCGGGGCGCCGCTTGCTGCAGGGCATCTGTGACGCCTGGGATGATCAGGGATGGGTTTAGATGGAACATCCTGCAGATGCGCAGCGCGAAGTCGTAGCGGGAGAGCCATTCCGCTCCCACAGTATGGAAGACGCCGCTGATCCTCCTCTCGGCCATGGTGAGGAGCATTGAAGCCAGGTGGTCGGCCAGGGTAGGGGAGCTGGTCTGGTCGGTCACCACCGTGGCTTGCTGGCCTCTGGATAGGGTGTCAACCAGCCATGTCACGAAGTTCGGGCGTGCGCCGGGCGCGCGGCCGAAGAGCGTGCTGGTGCGCGCTACGACGGCATCGGGGCAGAGGCGGTTCACTATCCTTTCTGCTTCCAGCTTCGTCCGGCCGTAAACGGATATGGGGTCGGTGGCGTCATCTTCCCGGTACGGCCCGCGCTCGCCGGAGAAAACATAGTCCGTGGAGACAAAGACCAGGTGAGCCCCGACGTCTCGAGATGCCCGGGCCACGTTCTCCGTGCCCGCGGTGTTCACGTCCCAGGCCTCTTGAGGACGGCGCTCACAGTCATCGACGTTGGTCATGGCGGCGGTGTGGATGACGGTGTTGGGCTGAAGTTGCTGGAAAAGGGACGTTATGCCCGCTGCGTCGCCTATATCGAGCTGATGTAACGTGAAGCAGGCCGTAGGTGGCGCGTGGGTTGATGGCTGCCTGCTGAGACCGACCACGCTGTAGTGACCCATGGCTTGCTCGATAAGCTTGACGCCCAGGAGGCCGTTGCTGCCGGTGATCAAGAGGGTTTCCATGCCTTCGGCCTGCCTCAGGCCAGCGCCATATTCGTGTATTGCTCCACGACTTCTTTAGCGGGGCCGCTGGCGATGACCCGGCCGTGGTTCAGAAGCAGGGCGCGATGGCAGAAGCGGGTGATGAGATTGAGGTCATGGGAGACGAAGAGCATGGTGATGCCCTTACGCTGAAACTCGTCCAGGGTGTTCAGACACTTCTCCTGGAAATGGAGATCGCCCACTGCCAGCACCTCGTCGATGAGCAGGATATCGGCATCGAGATTGATGGCCACGGCAAAGCCCAAGCGCGTCGCCATGCCCGAGGAGTAGTGCTTGATAGGGGTGTCGATGAACTGCTCCAACTCTGCAAACCCGACAATGCCGTCAAACCGCCGCTGCATCTCCCTGGTGGAGATGCCCATGATAGAACCTAGCAGGAAGATATTTTCCCGTCCGGTAAGGTCAGGGTGGAAACCTGCTCCCAGCTCAATGAGGGCGGCCACTCTCCCGTTCACGGTGACCTGCCCGGAGGTGGGTTCCAGGATTCTGCCAATCAGCTTCATGATGGTGCTTTTTCCGGACCCGTTCTCGCCGATGATCCCCAGAGTTTCGCCGTGCTCCACGTTGAAGCTGACGTCCCGCAGCGCCCAGAAGGTCTCCTTCTCGCCGTTGCGCCGGTGAACAAGGTGAAGCAACAGCTCCTGGAACGAGCGCGGCCGCTCGTGGTGAAGGATAAAGCGCTTGGAGACCGCGCTCAGGCTGATGGCAGACATCAGAGAGCCTCTGCAAATGAGCGGCTGACCCGGGTAAAGAGAAAGTAGCCGGCAAAGAGGATCAGGACCGCGGTGACAAAGGTGCGCGAGAAGAAATCGAAATTTGTCATGGTCCCGTAGTAGAGGATATCCCGGTATGCGGCGATGATGGAAGCCGGTGGGTTGAGGACGTACATAAGCCTGCTGTAAACGGGAAACACATCTTCAATGCGATAGAAGATGGGGGTGAGGAAGAACCAAGCCAGCATCAGGGTCTCCATGATGATCCCCGTGTCCCGGTAATAGACGTTGACCGCAGACAGGATGAGCGCCACCCCTGTGGTGAAGATGACCTGGGTGAGAATAACGGCGGGCAGCAGCAGCACCGTGTACGAGAGGTGCACCTGGTAGAGGAGCACCATCACAAACAGCACAATGAGGGAGAGCAGGAAGTTGACGGTGGTTGACAGCACCGTCGCGATGGGCAGGACTTCTCTTGGAAAATAAACCCGCTGCACCAATGCTCCGTTGCCAATAATGGAGTTGATGGCTCCCATGAGAGCTGTGGAGTGCAGGTTCCAGGCAAGCAGGCCGGTGAGGATGAAGACCGGATAGTTGGGAATGGTGTTATTGGTAAGGAGCACGGTGAAGACCACCGTAAAGACGGTCATCATGAGCAGCGGGTTGACCAGACACCACAGGAAACCCAGCACAGAGTTCCGGTAGCGCAGCTTCAGGTCACGGGCCACAAGGTACCTGACCAGCTCTCTGTACCGGAAAAGCTCTTGAAGATGCTGAAACAGGTCCACCCCTCCATCCACCTGCCCCACAGGGCGCGCTCAGTTTTGTTTGGACAGCGTGTTGTAGAGCAACTCCAGTTGCTGTCCTGCAGCGTACCAGGAGAATCGCTCCACCGCTCGGTCCCGCAACCGACAGCTCTTCTCCCGCCGCAGCGCCTGGTCAGTGACCAGTTCCTCCATCGCGCGGGCGAGGGACGCCGAATCGCCGGGTGTTGCGTAGTTTCCAAGCTCTCCAAGGATCTCTTCAGCCACCGGCGTGCGGAAGGCGACCGTGGGAAGTCCTACTGCCATGTAGTTTAACAGTTTCCCATTCCCCTCTGTTTCTGAGAGCTTTGGTGAGGTGGCGATGTCCCCCGTCGCCAGATAGAGGGGAGCTTCGTCATAGGGGATACGGCCGGTAAACGTGACATGCTGTCCAAGTCCCAGCGCAGACGCCTGTGCGCGATACGCGTCCTCGCCAGGGAACCCCATGATGAGGAAATGCACCGGCAGTCCCTTTTGCACAATCAGGGAGGCTGCTTCCAGTATGTGGTCAGTGCCCTGGTACTGGGCGAGGAGGCCAAGGTACACGATTAAGACGCGGTCGGCGGGTATCCCCAGCGCATGCTTGAGACGAAGAGGGGCTTGCGGATCCGGGAGCTGCTCTCGGGGCAGAAAAACCGTCGTATCCACGCTGTCCGATAGCGTTACTACTTTATGCAATGGATAACTGAACTCGTTGCGCAGGACGTCGGCCGCATTTTGAGAGCTGGTAACGATGATGTCTGCCATGTGGTTAATTCGTTGTTCCAGGAAGCGGAGCGGCCGGTAGAGAATACTGTCTTGACGGAGGAACTTATGGTCCAGCATTTCGCTGGTGAGGCTTCCCTGGTAATCAAAGACGAGAGGCACTTGGAGCGCTCTGCTCACGGGGTAGCCGATGAGCGCGCCCTCATGCAGGTGCGCGTGGATCACCGATGGCCGCACCTGCGCCGCAACCTGCGCGACTTTCAGAGCGAGCAGCCCGTCCTGGTAGAGCTTGTGCATGTTGGAGCCGACCCGCACGGTCTTCTGCCAGGGCGTGTTCAACGCGCGGCGTATGTCCAGGCCGTCAATTTCTCTGCCGGTGTGGTAGGTGCATATGACGACACGGTGCCCCAGGTTCCGGAGCACGCGGGTCTCTTCATAAATGCGCACGTGGCAGCCGTAATCGGCGAAAAAAGAGGTGGGAGCAATCTTCAGGACGGTGTGGCGGCGGGTGGGACGGCGTGATGGCGCCGATGCTGTGGGAAGAAGGGGCGCTGCTGTGTCGCTAGGATGCTGATTCTGCAAAGTGGTGGTTTGAGCGATGTAAGCCCGACATCTCAAAAGAAGCAACGCATTGATGGTCCCTACGAGAACGCCGGCATTCCTGCTCCCTATGACACGGTCTGTTTACCTGATAGCGGCGCTATCGAACGCGAGCGTTGTGGGCGGTTCCAGCGTTGATGGGCTCGTTGGCGTACACGTCACCATTCCGTATTTTGAGATTAAACCCGCACTCGGGGTTGGTGCAGACCCAGGCTTTGTAGTGGATCGCAGCTCCCTGGCTGCCAAAATCTGAGAGAGGGACAAGGTCACCAGACTTGCACTTCTGACACTTGGGAAATTCCACAGGCTGCAATCCTTCCGTCCAAAATTACGTTGGGAAGTATAACCCCACACAAAGCCGGAAGCAACCCTCCGTATTCACTCATTTACATTGTGAAGAAGTCACTTTACTTTCAAAAGTGGTATAATCCCACTACAAATAATAAAGTGAAGCGAATGGGATAATAGAACATTCCTCGCTCTTGAGAGGATAATCCATGAATATCGTCGTCTGTATCAAGCAGGTCCCGGCAATTGACCAGGTGAAATTCAACCCAGAGACCAAGACCCTTGTGCGAGAGGGCGTGGAGCTCAGAGTCAACTCCCTTGACCGTCGGGCAATTACCCAGGCTATCAAGCTGAAAGAGGCGTTTGGCGGGCAGGTGACTATTATCACGATGGGGCCGCCTCAAGCCAAGGACATTCTCGTAGAACCCCTGGCTCTGGGCGCGGACCGGGCAATACATCTTATGGATATGGCCTTTGCTGGCTCAGATACCCTTGCCACGGCGCGTGTCCTGGCTGCTGCCATCAAAAAGCTGGATTTTGATGTGATTCTGTGCGGTCGTTTCAGCATTGATGCGGAAACGGGACAGGTGGGACCGGAAATTGCCGAGCTTCTCGATATTCCTCAGGCCACAAACCTGCGTCGTCTGGAGGTTTCTCAAGATGGGAAGACGCTCATCGCTTCGCGTGAGGTAGATGACGGGATTGTGGTTCTTGAGCTTCCAACTCCGTGCCTGATCACGGCGGGCGAGTTTCTTGTGCAGCCGCTGCCCCGGCCTGCAGCGGAAGTGATGGAGGAGGCAGGACGTCGGAACATAGAGGTGTGGAACGCTGCTGACCTCGGGCTGCCTGCTGACCAGATTGGGAAGGCCGGTTCTCCCACAATGGTGTCAGAAATTCGCGAAATGGAAATAACCAGAGAGAAACATGTCATTCAGGGTGATGATCCGGAAGCATCTGCCAAACATCTGCGTGACTATCTCGTCACGCGGGGGCTTTTCACGCCGTGGCAGCGGGTGACCGCAAAGGCCGCTCCGGGTGAGCAACGTGGGCCAGGCGCGGTTGAGAAGGCCATCTGGGTGGTGGCGGAGCATGTGCGCGGCAGGCTGCGGAATGTGACGCTGGAGTTGCTTGGGAGGGCCACAGAGCTTGCGGCTCAAAACGGAGGAGAGGTTGCCGCTGTGCTGATGGGGCACAACGTCCAGGAGCACGTTGCCACCTTGGCTGCGTACGGCGCGGACAAAGTCTATCTGGCTGATGACCCTCGCCTGGCCAATTACGATACCGAGCGTTATACCAGTGTGGTCACTGAGGCAATTACGCTCTATCGCCCCTTTGCCGTCCTTATGCCTGCCACAGTAGATGGTCGTGACCTTGCGCCCCGGATAGCCGCGCGACTGAGACTGGGCCTTACGGGCGATTGCATCGACATCGAAATTGACAGCAAGGGCCAACTGGTGCAACTGAAACCGGCCTTTGGTGGCACCTTTGTTGCGCCCATTCTTTCGCGCACGACGCCTGCGCTGGCGACAGTGCGGCCGGGAATGCTTGCTAAGCTAGCGCCTCAGCCTGCCCGGCAAGCGGTCGTGCAAAAGTTGACCTTTGGATCGCTGCCTCAGGAGCGGGCCAAGTTCGTGAGGTTTGAGCCTGTGACGGGCGTCAGTGGCATCGAGATGGACGATGCCGAGACGTTGATAGGGGTTGGCGCAGGAGTCGGGAGTAAAGAGAACCTGACACTACTTGAAGAACTGGCAGGCGTCCTTGATGGCTCGCTCGCGTCCAGCCTGCGCGCCGTTTCCACCGGGATCATGCCCGGGCAGTTACAGATTGGTTTGACAGGCCGGGCAGTCTCGCCACGATTTTACGTGGCCGTGGGCGTGCGCGGCGCCCTGAACCATACCATCGGCATTCAACGGGCGGAGACGGTAGTGGCCATCAACAATGACCCGAGCGCAGACATCTTCAAAGTTTGCGACTTCGGCATCGTGGGAGATCTGACTCAAGTTGTTCCTGCGCTGACGCGTGTGCTCCGGGATGCCAAAACCGCCCTTCTTGTGGGTGTCAGGAGCTAGAGCGGCAGCATTGAAGCGGGAAGTTGTAACTCCTGGGCTTCACGGCTGTTGTTGAAGATGTAATATAGAACGCAGGCGGGAGATCAAGCCCTGACCTGCTTATAGTTGTCGGACAGGATGTGGCCCGTGTACACCCTGTGTCCGGTCTGCAAAACAGAAAACACGCAGAACGCCAAGTTCTGCCTGGAGTGCGGCATTCGGCTGGAACTGCAATGCCCGTATTGCCGTGCGGCGGCGGCGGTTGGGGCGAAGTTCTGCTCCGACTGTGGCAGCAACCTAGACTTCCGCTGTGTCCAATGTGGGAGTGTGTCTCGCCCAGGCTCCAAGTTCTGTCAGCAGTGTGGTGTCCGCCTCGTCACCCTCTGTTTCACCTGTCAATCCCCCACGCCTCCAGGCGCCCGCTTTTGCCAAGAGTGCGGTGAGCGGCTTGAACGCCGCTGCGCCGAGTGCGGCGCGCCCATCCTGTACGGCGCAAGGTTCTGCAACGGCTGCGGCGTCACCCTGGCAGTGCAGGGCACTGAGACGATAAAACGTCCGGCGGCCAGCGCCGCCCCTTCAGCGCCACCACCTGTACGTCCTGTCGCCGCTCCTGCGCCAAAGCAAGAGCCACCCCCATCTGTAGTGGAGTTGCCGGCTGAGAGGGCTCTTCAACCAGAACCGCTGACACTGTTACCCCGGCAGCAACCGGTTCTAGAACAAGTGGAGAAGCCTCGTGTTGACGCACCTCCGGCAGCGCCTTCTCCTCCACAAGAGACAGCACAACCGAAACTCCAGGACGAACGGCGGCTGATCACGGTGCTCTTTGGAGACGTCTCAGGGTTCACCGCAATGTCGGAGAAGCTCGATCCGGAAGAGCTCAAGCTCATCATGGACGGCTGCCTGAAAATTCTGGCAGATCAGGTGTACAAGTTCGAGGGCACGGTCGACAAGTTCGAAGGCGACCTTATCATGGCGGTGTTCGGCGCGCCCGTGGCCCATGAGGACGACGCAGAACGCGCAGTCCTGGCCGCGATGGACATGCAAGAAGAGCTGACCCGTTTTGCCGCAGACCTTCAGAAACGCAAGGGCTTCGGCTTAAAGATGCGCATTGGCGTGAACACTGGAGAAGCGATATCAGGAGCTGTGGCCTCTGGTCGCGAGAAGGATTACACGGTCATGGGAGACGTGGTGAACACCGCGTCACGGTTTGAAGGGGCCGCGGAACCAGGCACCATACTGGTGGGGGCCAAGACGTACGCCCTCACCAAGCACATGATCGACTACGAGGAACTGGATCCAATCACTGTCAAGGGGAAATCAGAGGCCTTGGCCGTGTATCGGCCGGTAAAAGTCAGAGCCGACAGGGAACGGCGGCGAGGGGTCGAGGGCCTTGAATCAGAAATGGTGGGGCGGAGCTACGAACTTCAGGTTTTGCTGCAACATTTCTACGACGTCGCAGAGACAAAAATTCCGCACCTCGTCACTATTTCCGGAGCGCCGGGACTGGGTAAGTCCCGGTTATTGGACGAGTTCCAGCAGAATCTTAATAGCGTGAACGCTTCGTTTGCATGGAGCAAAGGCAGGAGCCTCCCTTACGGACAGGGCATTGCGTTCCACCCGTTTGCAGAAATGATCAAGGGGTATCTCTCTCTAAAAGAGAGCGATACCAGGGAATGGGTGCAGCAACGACTGCTTGAAGGCATACAGGAGTTGCTCGACCGCACGTTGGAGGGCACGGTTCCTGCAGAGGCACGCGCTCAGGAAGCCAGACAAATTGCTCACCGCTTGGGCCATACCATGGGGGTCTCATTCTCAGACAGCGATCTCATCAGCATTAACCCCGCAAACGTGAAGGATGAGCTACACTGGGCATGGCGGCGCTTCTTGACCTGCTGGGGGAGCTTGCAGCCTCTTGTCTTCGTGGTTGAGGATATTCATTGGGCCGACCAGGTGGTGCTCGATCTGGTGCAGTCCATCCTGACCTCATTGGACGGTGTGCCCATTCTCTTTCTTTGCCTCACCCGCCCGGAGCTCTTTGAAGAGTCCCCCGGTTGGCTGGAGGGGGAACGGCGGGCACTGATCCAGATATACCCTCTGTCAAAAGAAGAGACCGTTGGTCTCATTGACAACCTGCTCTCGCCCAACAACCTCTCCCAGGCATGGAAAGAGCGGGTTGCTGCGTCATCCGGTGGGGTACCCTACTATGTAGAGGAATATATACGGTCGCTCATAGAAGACAGAGAACTCATACGGGGATCCGCGGGATGGTCCCCTCTGGACTCAGAGAGACTGCCAGAACTTCCGGATTCCGTATATGCGACCATATCTGCCCGGCTGGACAAATTACCATCTCCTGAAAAAGCAGTACTGCAACGCGCGGCGGTGGTCGGCAACACGTTTTGGATGAGCGCGCTCGCCTATCCTGCAGAACACGTGGACCAAGAAGAGGCTCTGCTGAGGACACTGCTGTCAAAACGCTGGTTCGAAGAAGCTCGCGAGTCGGCTTTTGTAGGGGATAGACAATTATCTTTTGTGAATACCCTTGCGAGAGAATCCGCGTACAAGGGCCTAACCCGCAGGTCACGCAGCAAAGAGCATGAGCGCACAGCGCAGTGGCTAGAACAGAAGGTGACTGGTAGAGAAGAGGAATTCATCGAGCTTCTTGCGTACCACTACGGACAGGCCACGCTGCAGGAATTTGCTAATGACGAAGTAGACGTGGACGCTATTGTAAAGGCAGCCTCTTACGGTTGGCGCGCCGGAGAACGGTCTTACCTGAACCGGTCATTTGTGGACGCCCTCTCTCGTTACGACGATACCCTTGCCCTGTTGAGCCGCCTCTCCGAGCGCTACCCTGCGGGCAATTTCCAGGTGGCCGACAAAGAGTTACAGGATGTCCAGACAGACGTACTGTTGCGGCGGGCCCTGGTCAAGGAGTCGCTGGGACGGTATGACTCCGCTATTGAAGACCTTGATCTGGCACAAACATTGTCAAGCATTCGGAATGTGGTCATCTCAGAAGCAACGGCCAACATGCAGAAGGCGAGAGTCCTTCGCCTCAAGGGTCATTCCGCGGACGCCGTGATTTGTGCTGAGCATGCCATCGCGTTGCACCACAACACGGACGATGCCGTAGGTAAAGCTCAGGCGCTGCTGACGCTGGGCGAACTGTACTCCGACCAGGCAAAATTCGGTGATCTTGAACAGGTGAGCAGCGAGGCCCGAGAAATTGCACGGACTGGCTGCCCCCGCTGGTTGGAGGCGCGTTGTCTGACGCTGCTTGGGTCGGCATGTATCTACCAGGGCAAGATGGCGGATGCCTTGCAATACCTGGCAGAATCAGTCGAGATATACGAGGAATTGAATGATCACCGTGGTGTTGCCACTGGCTCGCTCATGCTTGGCCGCGCTCTTCATGCGAACGGGCAAGCCATAGATGCCATTATGAATATTGAGCGCGCATTCCAGGAGTTTGATGAGCTTGGCGATTCTCCCATGCGCGCTGCTGCGCTTGCGACGCTTGCTCAAATCAACGTGGAGCGGGGGAATCTGCTGGCTGCCCGGCTATACGCAGACCGAGGGGCGGTGCTGTCCAAAGGGCTAGGACAGATAGGGCAGCAGATGCGGTGCCTCCTCGTGCTGGGACAGGTGTGCGTTGCGGAAGGAGATGTAGATACCGCGGTTGCTCGCTTGCTTGAAGCCAAAACTATCTGCGAAGAATCAGACCAGGGAGCCATTCTCCCTGAGGTCTATCGGGTACTCGCTCAAGCGTACGTTGCCCAAGATCAGCCGAAAACTGCGGAAGAGTATGCGCTGCTCGGCCGGCAGGCGGTGGAAGAGGACGACCATTACTCGCAGGGGACTACCTGGATGGCAATGGCTGAAGTGCTTGCTGCGCTCGGCCGGGACGAAGAGGCAGAAGCAGCGTTCGGGCACGCCCAGGAAGCCCTCGATGCTGCAGGTGAGCCGTATGAGATTGGCGATATCCATCTCGCTTTCGCCGTTTTTCTTATAGAGCGCGGGCGCTCAGAAGAGGCGGCGGAGCACCTGCGCTTAGCTAAGGACTCCTTTGCTCCTTTGGAGACCAGAGATAAGATCGAGCGCATCGCGCAACTTCAGCGTAAGGTGGCCACGTCTACCATAGCAGGGTGATCGTCGCTATGGAGAAGCTTTCGCGTTGCCTGGCACTATAGTCCATGCTAGAATGAAACATGCTCCTACCGAGGTAGGAGCATGTTTGTGGTGGGCGTAGCCGAGCGGTTAAGGCGCCAGGTTGTGGCCCTGGAGACCGAGGGTTCGAATCCCTCCGTCCACCCCACTCCGCTTTCCATTCCCTCTTCCTGCTCCCCTGGGATGGTGTCACGCAAGGATGGCGCTCGTCATCCTCTGTGCACTGATGGCGTGCTTGGTGAGATAATGTTCCAGGTCTGCCAGCCGTTCCGGGTTACATTCAGGTCTTTTGTCACCTCAACATCCATGGCGTTGTTGCATGCTCAAATGGAGTTTTGCTTGCCAGGGTGAAGGGACCCGTAACTATCCCTCCAGTTCTGTCCAACGCCTTGGCTTTTTGCCGTTGACTCCTCCGCACACCGTAGATGTGAGCATAAACACGTCGAGAGAGTGACCATGTGCACAGGCAATTCGTTGCCCTGGTAGAAGCGGGTGACTTGCGTCCGGGCCTCCTGTTCCGTATCCTGATGAAAGAGTTTCAAGACTCTTGACCTGCGCCCGTAGCTCAATTGGATAGAGCATCAGACTTCGGATCTGAGGGTTGGGGGTTCGAGTCCCTCCGGGCGTACCACTTTCCTGCCGGCAAATCCCTGATTCGGCGCTGAGGTATTGCTCACGCAGCGTTCCTCATCGTCAACGTTTCTATCTACCGGCTAATCCCTTGCGCCCGCAATGGCGGTCCTAACCCGCCGGCGGTGTGCCACCGGACACTGGTACTGGTAAACTGACCCCCTGCTTGCCTCCTGCCTTATTTGCCTATCCCTCGATTTCACTACCTCCCATCACCTGCCCGCCGGATATAAATACTGGGCACGAAGGATGGCTCCTGGTCAATGAGACTTATATGATGCCTTTGAAGCCCTCGGTAGGCAAGGAGGCAGAGACGTGAAGCAGTTGCCGAAAGATATAGCTCCCACAACGGTCGTTGATGCTGCTGACGCAGAAGAGGAGACCATGGAAGAAGTCCAGGCTCCGGTTGTGTCGCAGCGTCCTCGTACCGGCCCGGATATCTTTGACAGGGCATGGCACCTCCTCACTTCGGTTAAAGTCGCCTTCTTCATTATCATCAGCATTGCATTTGCGTCGTTCGCGGGTATCTTTCTCCCGCAGGTCACGCCGGAGATGGCAGGGGATCCTGCGGATTACGCCCAGTGGCTGGAGCGGATACGCCCTCAGTATGGGATATTCACCGATGTGCTCAGCAGGCTGGGCCTCTTCGACATCTTTAGGTCTATATGGTTTCGCGCCCTGTTAGGGCTGCTCAGCGTTGGTATTATCGTTTGCTCGATCAACCGATGGCCGGGCATTAAAGCCAGCCTCACCACCCGGCGCGTGAAGGTGGGACCGGGCTTCTTTCGGGCAGTGCCGTTGCGCGCAGAGATCCCCACGGCTTCTGGTGGTCTGAGCGGAGCCGCCGGCATGTTGGAAGAGACGCTGCGACAGCGGGGATACCGGGTGCTGCAACAGCACGATCCCGGTGTCTCCCATTTCTATGCGGACAAGCACCGCTACAGCCAGCTTGGCACGTATGCCCTTCATCTCGGCCTCATCCTGATTCTGGCGGCGGCGGTCTGGTCCTACGCAGGCGGCTATCGTGATCGAAGCTTCGCGATCCCGGAAGGTTCGCTGCGGGCTGTTGGCCAGAGCAGCGGCCTGACGGTGATGCTGGAGTCCTTCGCGGATGAATACTACCCTGAGGGGCCGCCCAAGGACTACCGTAGCGAGCTGGTCCTGTACAAAGGAGACCAGGAAGTTCGCCGCCAGACCATTCGGGTCAACGAGCCTATGGAGTATGAGGGATGGCGGTTCCACCAGTCCTTCTTCGGTCCGGCCGCTGTAATGGAGGTGAAAGATAGCACGGGCACCATCCTCTTCAGTGATGGAGTCGCGCTGGCGTGGCGCACCACTGGGGAGCGTCCCATGGGGTCCTTCCGGATGCTGGGGCAGAACCTGAACGTCTACCTCGTGGGACCATCGTCGAAGGGGATGGACCCTGTCATTAAGGCGGGCGAGCTCCGCCTCGAGGTCTATAAAGGCAGCGAGGGACGGCCGATCATCATGGACAATATCTTCCAGGGTCGGCCACTGACGGTGGAAGGGCTTACCTTCACATTCCTGCGGGAGCGCCAGTTCAGCGGCCTGCAAATTGTCAATGACCCAGCCGTCCCCCTGATGTACTTTGCCTGGGTGCTGTGCACTATTGGCTTGATCGTGGTCTTCTACTTCCCGTATCGCAGGCTGTGGGCGCGTTGCCAGCAGGAGGGCGAAGATACGCGGGTATACCTGGGTACCTCAATGCGTCGAGACCTGGGGCTATCGCAAGAGTTTGCTGCCATTGCAGAGAGGGTCAGGGAGCGCGTACAGGCGCTGCCCAACGCGAGGCAGGAACAGAAACGGAATATCGTAGTAAGGGAGCGGGAGCCGGCCCGCGTTTAGCTGGTCAAAGGAGCCGAGGTTATGTATAAGCTGTCCATGTACGCCTATGTTGCAGCGTTTCTGGCTTTTGGTCTTGCCGCTCTCCTGTACCTCTGGTACGCGGTAGGCAGTGTGAAGCTGAGGGCGCTGCAGTACTCAACACCACTGGGCAAAGGCGGCGCCCGCACCGTGATGACTCGGGGCGAGCCTCCGCGGGTGGCTCCTTACGCGACTCTCTTTGCCGTGAATGGCACAGTATTCCTTGGGATATCCCTGCTCCTCCGATCTATCGCGGCTGGCCGGGGTCCCTTCAGCAACATGTATGAGTTCACAGTGGCCTTTGCCTTTGGCACGGCCGTGGTCTACCTGCTCATGGAGAGGCATTACCAAATACGAAACCTGAGCACGGTAATCCTGCCCATCATCCTGGGGCTGCTGGCTTATTCGGCAACCGTGCCCTCAGAAATTCGACCCCTAATACCTGCGCTGCAAAATAACCTTCTGCTCACCATTCACGTAGCCGTGGCCATCTTTGCCTACGGCGGCTTCGCAACCGCCTTTGGTGTTGCGGTTCTCTACTTCGTGCAACGAAAGTGGGCCTTTTCGCTGCTCCCCAGCGCAAGCGTGCTGGATGACATCGGCTACCGATCGGTGGTGGTGGGATTCCCCATGATGGCGCTCGTTATCATCCTGGGCGCCTGGTGGGCCGACATTGCCTGGGGCAGTTACTGGAGCTGGGACCCCAAGGAGACCGCCTCCCTGGTTACCTGGCTGATCTACGGAGCCTATCTGCACACCCGAACCCTGAAGCACTGGCAGGGAACACGGAGCGCAGCCTTTCTTGTCCTGGGTTTCGCCGCGGTGCTCATGACCTACTTTGGGAACTACGTCTTTGGCGGGCTGCATAGCTACGCCATCTAGGCGCAGCGGGAACGGAGGAAAATATGATCGAGGAAGCGGTCAGCACACCTATCGTGAGCGGGAGAAGGGTTCCGCGCTGGCTCGTTGGCGTTCTGGGCATCGTGTTCGTCATCGGCGCGGCGCTCTTCGTTGTGGAGGCCGGCGAGACCCAGGGGGCTGCTACTTCCGTCTCTTACGGTGGTGGCGTCCGCCCCAGCGTGGGGGAGAAGGCGCCGGATTTCATTGCGGCGGATTTGAGCGGGAATCCGGTTCGCCTCGGCGACTACCTTGGCCGCCCGGTGTGGATCAACTTCTGGGGTAGTTGGTGCCCGCCCTGTCGGGCGGAGATGCCGGAGCTCGACGCCGCGTACCGAGAGGCGCAGCCTAAAGGGCTGGTGCTCCTGGCCGTCAGCGTCGGCGAAAACAAGGACACCGTGGCAAATTACCTCCGCCAGACGGGGTTTGACATTCCAGCCGTGCTGGATGCGGATGGCTTGGTTGCCACCCAGTACGCCGTCACCGGGTTCCCTACCCATGTTTTTGTTGACAGGGATGGTATTGTGCGAGATATTCGAGTCGGAGGACTGAACCTGCGGTCCATGCGGGATCGTTTGGCCACCATCGTTGCACAGTAACTAAGGCGTTCACGGCATGAACCTCGGAATCCTGGCCAGG
>ORJL011730458.1_pt1 | contig 15094 bp, 16 predicted proteins | sample 1779941 | NCBI WGS metagenome assembly ORJL01 (sample SAMEA104232317, study PRJEB22302) | groundwater metagenome | biome: forest; feature: aquifer; material: groundwater | place: USA | collected 2011-08-07 | depth 5.8 m
CATGACAGATGAACGTATGAGTCTAGAACAGTTCCAGCGTCTTGGCCGCCTCAAAGCCTGGCGAATATCACTCGGCGCTACCCTCTCCTTGGACCCCTCGCTCCTCTGGCCTATGGCCAGCCTCGAACGACTTGCAAAGGCTCCTCGTACTTTTTGCGTCGAGCTCACTTCCACTGACATCCGTCATTGGCAACGCAACCGTTTCGCCTCCGCCCTCCGTGACTATCTGGAATCCTTGCCATGATATCAGCTTGGCGTTGTTCGGGCTGGAAATCATCGGACATCAACGAGGTGAGCTTTGAGAGGATGCTGCAAGCAGATCGTCATAATGTCTGATTGGTACTTATACCTGGTTAGATGTAATAATGATGGAAGTTTGTATACCGGAATTACGACTAATGTTGCCCGCATTATAGCACAGGTCATAAACAGCTTCATGGTGTTCCTTGGCACCTTGCTATTAGTAATCGGCTGCATAAAGGAACGTTATATTAATCCGCTCATGGTTCGACAAGCTCACCACGAGCGGACTTGAGGCTTCACCCTGCGACAGTCTCAGGGTGAGCGGGTAGCACCAACTTGACTGGAAGTTTCTTTTGCCATTTCCCAGGTAGTGCCTTATAATAAACTGCTATGAAAGTTATTTCCATCGTTGGCATGGCCGGCGCCGGCAAGTCAGAAGTATCCCGTATCTTCGAGGAGAACGGGTTCGTCCGCATAAGATTCGGCGACATGACGGACGAAGAGGTAAAAAAGAGAGGACTGGAGCTAAACGAGGCAAACGAGCGCTACATCAGAGAGTTGCTGCGCCGCGATTACGGCATGGCGGCCTATGCCAAACTCAACCTGCCCAAGATTGACACCGCCCGGAAGCAACATGATGTGGTGGTTGACGGTCTTTACTCGTGGGAAGAATATACCTTGCTTAGAGAGCACTATGGCAAGGACTTTTATGTGCTGGCGGTGTGGTCATCCCCGAAAACGCGATACCACCGGCTTAAGGAAAGGCAGAACCGGCATCTTACCGAGTCAGAAGCCGCCAGCCGCGATAAAGCCGAGATAGAGAATATTAATAAGGGTGGCCCTATCGCCGTCGCTGATTTTACCATCATCAACGAATCGTCTCTAGAGTATCTGAAGAGAGAAACCAGGAAAATCGTGTCCAGGATAAGAAGTGTAGAAATTGACCAGGCCGGAAATTGACGAGTATTTTCTAAAAATTGCCTCCGTAGTCGCGGAACGTGCCACCTGCCGGCGGCACCATGTAGGTGCGGTGGCAGTTCGGAACAAGCACATACTTACCACAGGCTATAATGGTGCCCCTGCCGGCCTGAAGGATTGCCTCGAGCTTGGCTGTCTGAGAGACGAGCTAAATATACCTTCCGGGGAGAGACACGAGATATGCCGGGGGATTCACGCCGAGCAGAATGTTATCATACAGGCGGCCTTGCACGGCGTTAGCCTGGAAGGTAGTACTATCTATTGCACACATACGCCCTGGGTGCTCTGTGCCAAGATGCTGGTCAATGCCAGGATAAAGCGATTTGTCAGCTTCGGCAAGTACAACGATGCCACCTTTACCGATATGTTCCGGGAGGCGGGCATAGAGGTTGAGATGCAGAAGCGGCCATCATCGCGAATCCATTACCTGGGCTAGTAATCTTAGAAATCTTTTTTTACCACAGCTAAAGGTAGATTACATCTTCAGGGTAGTTCAGGGATATGAACAAGAGCAGGTAATCTCTGAGATGGCGGGTTATCAGGAAGTTATGCCGGACATGCTCCCGCCCGTTCTGTCCCAGCCATCTGGCGTAATCGGGATTGGTAAGCAACTGTCTTAAGGCAAAGGCCGTGCCCGGTATCCCGTATGATAAGAGGCCAGTAAACTTATTCTTCACCTGTAAGGGTATGCCGCCTACCGCGGAAGCTACTACCGGCTTTGCCTTCCAGAGTGCCTCGCTCACGGTGAGTCCGAAACCTTCCCGGAGAGATTTCTGGAGGATAATGGTAGCGGCTCTCTGTAAGGCGTTTATTTCAATATCGCTGCCCGGTGGGATAAGCAAGATGTGGATGTCAGGATTGCCTTCCGCCATTTCTCTTACCTCAGCCAGTACCTTGTCAGATTCCGGGTCATCACTGGCAGTACCGCCAGCCAAAACAAGGCTACAGTCAATACTTTTTCTTACCAGCTTAAACGCCTCAATGACGCCCACAGGGTCTTTCAAATAATCAAAGCGGGATACCTGGGTAATCGTTGGTTTGTCCCTGGGGATGCCGTATTTTTCCAACACCGCATCAATAGTAGGTTGGGGCAACTCCTTGTTTTTATCGCTTAAGGGGTCTATGGAGGGTGAGATAAGGAACTGGCGGATGGGCAGCTGGCGGGAGAAGGATGGCGCGGAGAAAACGGCAGCATCGTACTGAACGATAAAGGGGTAGAGAAAATCCCATACCCTCTGGTCAGGGTGTGACAGGTCAATATGACAGCGCCATATCCATTTCCGGCCTATCTCCTTTTTGCGGCTAACCAGCCCGATAGGCTGAGGGTCATGAACATAGATGATATCACCATTTAGTGCCACACTCTCAATGTTCTTTTGCGTCGTTGCCATGAAGAGTTCAAAGTCCTGGCTGGTAATTGTTTCCGGTCTACCGTGAAGGGCGTTGTGGAATTTCTTGGTAACCTGGAAAAATTTATCATCCCCGCTGACGATATTCCAGCGAGCATCCACGCCAAGCTGGTCTAACAAGGGCACCATACGGCTGAGAATCTCAGCCACCCCACCCCCGGTATAGGTAGAGTTGATGTTCTGGATTACCTTACTCGACAGCCTAGTCGCGAGCAACCTGAGCTCCTCGAGAGTGCTCCGGCCGACGATAGGCTCGTAGTCCAAAAGCCTTATTTGATGCGTTTTTCGATAAGTTGTATCAGTGTTGATCTTAGTCCCTCCAGGGTATAAGTATAAGGGTCGAGCCGGGCAATCTCCTCGCCAAGCTCAGTTTCGCCCAGGCTATCCTGCAGCCAGATAGAAAAATCGTTTCGCCCCCGACTTAAGCGTAGTCGAGACTCAAATATATGGAAATAGAGAGAGCCAAGACTTATGCGGTGTAAGGCTTCCACAAACTCCCTGAGGTCGTAGGCGACATACGGTGTGGGCAAAATCACGCTTACCGATTTCAAAAAGTAGAATTCTCTACCTTCAATCGCCTCGCGATGGTTTGTTTTTTGAGCCAGGTATTCTTCGATAATGCTGGTCAGCCTTTCCCGCAGAGCCTTAAGGCTGGGGAAGCTGAAGGTATCCACACTGGCCAATCTCTCCCCAAGTACTTCATCGCCCAGAGCATCGTCCACCCAGAGGGCAAAATCGTTCGCCGGTTCGGGTGACAGGTAATGGTGCTCTTCCAGAAAGTGATGAGTATGATAGTAAATTACCGCATCCGGGACATCTTTTAATATGCTAGCCAGTTCTGGAAGGTTCTTTGCCTTAAGTCCCGTCAACTCGGTCAGGTGTGTCCGGCTGATGAAACGGAACGCTTCCTGGGCTTTTTTTAGCGGATGTCCATAATTGATGACGGTATTTTTCACAAGACGGCTATTAGGAATAATAACGATGCTCTCATCCAGTGCCTTAATTCGGCTATTATTCCACCCAATCTCGGTAACATAGCCTTCCTCGCCGGTCTCTATCTTGATATAATCACCCACTTTAATCTGCTGAGTGGCGCTAAGCTGGAAACTGGCAAAAAAATTGGGGGCAGTGTCCCTTAAGGCTAGCGCCGCTACCAAAACGGCCATTACTATGAGCAAGAGGAGAGGAGTTGTCGGTGCGCCCCAAATATCAAGGACGATTAGTAATGCCACTACGATGATAGCGCCTCGGGCGATATTTACAATTAAAGCAATGGTTGGTTGTGGGACTTGCACCTTAGGTAAGTAGAGCTTCAGCAATTGTTCGGTCAGGAGAATGGCTACCCATCCCAGTGAGAGAGTGAACAAGCTGGCAACTGTCTTCTCCGCCGTTTCTTTAGCTACCGGAGGCAATGCGGAAACCTGAAGCGCAATGCCAATGCCTAGCAGCAGGAACCAGTAGAAGAAGGGACGCCGCGTAATCCTGACGACCAACTGGCTTCCTTCCCACTTTGCCTCGGCTGTCCACCGTGCAAAAGTGTCGTAAACAACCCTTCTTAGCCACAAACCGACCACATAGGAGGCCAGGAAAATCAGTGTGGGGATAGCCACCTTGAGCCAGTTATCAATCAACCACTGCATCATTTATTGAGTGCTCCTGGTATACTCATACAAAGCCCCATTGTGCGTACTCCAGTAATCGGCCAAGAAACAAGGCTACCTCGATGGGAGATTTTAAAAAATAGCGAGCTGCTGTCTCTCCTTTTTCATCCCCGACAAAGACCGAGATACCACCCCCATAGCTTTCAATAATTTTGAAGCCATCTTCGTCCGTCAGGTCGTCACCGAGATAAATAGGTAAAAGTCGGCTGCGTCTGCCTCCCTTGCCATATCTCTTCATAAGTAATCTTATTGCCTTTCCCTTGTGCCAGTCAACTGATGGCCTTACTTCATATACCTTCTTTCCCGAAGTTATTTTTACTTTTCCCATTGCCTGAACGCCACTAACCGCCTCCTCAAGGCTATTCTTCACTTCCTCGGCTTTATCTTCAGCTACCTGGCGATAGTGTACGCTTAAACTAAGTCCTTTATCCTCTACCAGCACTCCCTTGATTGCTCCCAAGGTCCTTGTTAGCACATAATAGATGATGCGGAGAAGCGGCATCAGGTCTTCGGCCACCGGATTGACGAAGTTAATGCCGGGTCCTTCAATCTCCAAGCCGTGATTACCGGCATAAATTATCCCCTTAACGTTTACCTTGTCTTTCAGGTCAGGCAGCGCCCGACCGCTGATAACGCCAACGGTAAAGCGACCTTCTTGAGCCAGAGCCTGGAGTAGATTTCTCGTCTTTTCCGGAAGATAAGCCAGTTCAGGTCGCGCCACTATGGGCGTAAGGGTGCCATCATAATCGGTTAACAGCAAGATACGTCTGGCCTCGCCAAGCAGGGTGGCAATTCTGGGCCAGACCGAGAGGAGATGCTCCAACCTCAGCCTCCAAATTCAAATTTAACCAGCTCCGTAATTATATCTGCCGCCCACTTATAGATATTATTCTCCCGCACTAACACACGCATCTTTCGCATCCGCTTTCGTCTTTCCGCCGCAGGCATTTCCAGGGCGTCCTTGATGGCTTCGGCAAAGTGGTCGGTAGCGTAGGGATTAACGAGCAGAGCATCGGTTAGTTCTCGGGCGGCTCCGGTAAAGGGACTCAAAATAAGCACGCCATCTTCATTAAAACGGCTGGCCACAAATTCTTTCGCCACCAGGTTCATACCGTCGTGAAGCGAGCTAACGGCACAAAAGTGGGCCATACGGCGTAGCGCCGTCAGGGTAAGTGGCGGCAGATGTTCCCGAAGGTAAATTAACGGACGCCAGCGCCCGGCAGCATACTTCCAGTTAATGTCTTCGAGGAGATTATCTATTTCCTCGTTCAATTTTTTATATTCGGGAAGCTGGCTCCGGCTGGGAACACCGGCTTGAATGAATACCACTTTACCCCGGTATTCTGGATATTTCTCCAGGAAGCGGGCAAAAGCCCGCAGCCTATCTGGAATACCCTTGGTATAGTCAATCCTATCCAGTCCGATTCCCACCAGCTCAGCCCCAATTCCTAAGCTGCTCTTGAGCTTCTCTATTTCCTGTGCCACTTCTTCTTTCTGGGCTTCCTTGTTAATATCCTCGAAGTCAATGCTAATAGGGAAGGGACGCACGGCTGTCTTCTTGCCGCCGCGAATTATTTCATACCTATCCCAGTCAACACGAGCCTCGATAGTACGGTCTACCGTGTCCATAAAATAGTTACAGTGGGCACGAGCATGAAACCCTAACAGGTCGTTACCCAGTAGCCCATGCATTATTTCTTCCTGCCAGGGGCAGATACGGAAGGTCTGGCGATTTGGCCAGGGAATATGCCAGAACTGGGCCGTAATAATATTCGGGTTTCTTTCTTTGATTAGCCGGGAGAGTAATGCTAGGTGATAATCCTGAATAAAGACAAAGGCTTTTTTATTACCAACTTCCTTAATGACGCTCTCGGCAAAGATTTCATTAACCTTGCGGTAGGTGTTCCAGTCCGATTCCACAAACACCGGCCGGGTATAGGCGATATGGCACAAAGGCCAGAGTGCTTCATTGGAGAAACCATAATAATAGCCATCCTCTTCCTCTTTAGAAAGCCAGACCCGCCGCAGAGAATAACTTGGCTCCTCCGGAGGAACGCCCACCTTATCGTTCTTGTCAACAACTTCTTTGTCAGCGTTGCCACTGCCGTGAGCGACCCAGGTGCCCCCGCATGCCCGCATCACCGGGTCCAGGGCAACGGTAAGCCCGCTGGCTGGCACCTGGGCGACAATCTGCCGGCCAGAGAAGGTATGTACGTATGGTTCCCGGTTGGATACAACGACGAAAAGATAGCCGGATAGTTTATCTTTTACCAGTTCATTAAGGTTTTCTTTCGTCCACATAATAAGCTCCCTCATAGAATAAATCGTCTTCCTATAAAAGGACGATTTGGCTCTATTTCTTTAGGCTTTGCTCTTGTCCAGAAGTGGGCGAGTTGCCAAAATAGATTTTAGTGTGTGGCCAGGGGATTTCGATGCCTTCCTGGTCGAAGGCTTTTTTAAGTCTCAGCATCAATTCACCTGTGACCTCCCACTGGCGGGTGGGTTTGGTATCGCCCATTATCTTGATTTCTATACCTGAGTCTCCCAACTTGTCCACACGGAGAGCTCGAGGTGGTGTCAGAATTGCGGGCGCCCAAACGGCATTTTCAGCCATCTCCTTGCCGACCCGATTGATAACCGCCATAGCTTTATCCAGGTCAGTGTTGTAAGAGACACTGATATTCAGGTTAACTCTGGCAAATACTTTGGTAAAATTGCTGGCGACGCGAATCTCGCCATTGGGTATGACATGCACCGTACCATCGAGGTCACGTAGTACCGTTCGTCTCAAATTGATATCTTCCACGAGACCACTGATATCGGCGATTTTCACCACATCACCCACACAGTACTGGTTCTCCAGAATCACAAATACCCCCGCCACAAGGTCTTTCACCAGGCTCTGGGCACCAAAACCAACCGCAATGCCGACGACACCAAAACCGGCCAATACGGGCGTGATGTCTATCTTCATCTCAGAAAGGATGATAAAGGTGGCAATAAGGAGAATGACTACTTGCCCGGTGCCGATGAGCACCCCGGACAATGTCTGGCTCCTCTTAGTTACCTCTTCTTCCGCCTCACCGGCACGGCGAGTCAAGGTTCTGAGTATGAGGCGGGGAACCAGTTCACCCAGAGCGAGAACACCTACCATTGAGAGGATGGTGACAAGGGCAATCCGCCAACCGTGTTCACCTATCCAGCCGGTGACGGGGGCTGACTTAATACCCCAGATGTGCAGTCCGGCGAATATCGCCAGTAATGCGGCAACAATGTACATGGCGATACTAAACGCGCCAAGCAAGCGGCTGCTCAGACCGACTTCTTTTTTCTGCTTTGTTATCTGCTTGCGGTACCGCTTTATGACAGTATCAAGTAGAGCCACCACCGTATAGATAGCGAGTAAAATAAGTACGGTGGAAAGACCCCTCAAGATAGATGAGCGTATTGCTGGTACAAGGGGAAGTGCTATCTGTGCCAGGTATATACCGGCCAGGATAATAATAGCGATGAGAGGCTTTCCTAACGCGGCGACAACAACGTCATCCAGGTCAGTTTTAGTTTGCCTTATCAGGTTTTTCACGATTTTGGCTAAAAAGATGCGAAAAAGCCAGGCAAGGCCGGCGAAAGCAATGAGAATGAACAGGGAAACTAATACGTGCCGCAATAGCAGCCCATCAAGTAGCTGTGCCAACATGGTATTCCGATAACCTCCGTTTCTCAGTTATGGCGTTGTGTAGCCCTATGAGTTAGATACGGTGGACTTTGACTAAATTAGTGCTTCCGGGAGTGGCTAACGGAAGCCCGGCGGTAATCACCAGAAGGTCGCCTTTCTTTCCGATGCCCGTCTCTAATGCTGCCTCCCTAGCTACCTCGAAGACGTCCTCAATGTTGTCTGGCGCAGATTTCATGATGGGCGAAACCCCCCAGGCCAAGGAAAGGCGTCTGACGATGGTCTCCGAAGGTGTCACGGCGAGAATTATCTGGCGTGGCCTGTATTTGGAGACCCGCAAAGCAGTGGTACCGCCGCTGGTAAAAGCAACGATAGCTTTGGCTTGTATCTGGTGAGCTATTTCACAGGCGGCTCTAGCCGTGGCATCGTTAATCTCAGGAGGAGTATCCTGCCTTCTTTCCCGCAGTAGCTGCTCGTAAGGAAAGGCGGTTTCCGCTTCGAGGGCGATTTTAGCCATTGTGGCCACAGCTTCCGCCGAATAGCTGCCGATAGCGGTTTCCTCGGAGAGCATCAGGGCGTCACTACCATCAAGAACGGCATTGGCGATATCGGTCGCTTCCGCCCTGGTAGGGGTAGGTAACTTGACCATTGATTCAAGCATCTGTGTCGCCGTTATCACGGGCTTGCCACGGTAGTTTGCCTCTCTGATAAGCTGCTTCTGGGCGAGAGGTACCTTTTCAATACTTATCCCGTTAGCCAGGTCTCCCCGCGCCACCATTATCCCATCGCTCTCTTCAATTATGGCGGTTGCTTCTTTAAGAGCCTGCGCCCGCTCTATCTTCACGATGACAGGGACATTAGATTTCATTACTTTGAGCAGTCCCCTGACCTTCATCACCTGCTGCACGGTAGAGATAAATGAGAGGGCGACGAAATCTACCTTCTGGCTGAGAGCAAACTCCAGGTGCGGGCCGAATACTTCCTTGATGTCACCGGTCCGGCGTTTCAATCCGGGTAGGTCAAGGAGAATACCGGTGGGAAGGCTGAGCTTAGTGCTAAGTGAGCGAACCGCAGCAATGAGCCGACGGTGCTCCTCAAAGGTACCATAATTCAAATTAAGGCGGGCAACGTCCATGCCTGCCTTCAGCATTTTCGCAATAGCTTGAGTCGAGTTGCTTGCCGGACCCAGGGTACACACTATTTTGACGTGGCGTCTTGGTTTTGCTTGAACCATGCCGCTCCTAACGATGCAACGCTTTCTGGCCGATGATTTCCTGTTTCAGATACCATCTTTGCACCGCATCAATTACCTCATCCGGGCAGTCACAGACTCTGAGCAGGTTGAAGTCTTCTTCGGAGATAAGCTTGCGTGCCAGGGTAGCACTCTGCAGCCAGTCCAGGAAGCCTTTCCAGTAACTACTATCGAACAATATTACGGGGAATGGTTTTATTTTTTTGGTCTGCATCAGAGTCAATACCTCAGTTAGCTCATCCAAAGTACCCATACCGCCAGGCATTATTACGAAAGCCGTAGCATACTTCACCAGCATGACCTTGCGTACAAAAAAGTGATGAAAAGTTATTGATTTCGTGGCATAAGCGTTGCAGAGTTGTTCTTCGGGAAGCTCGATATTTAGCCCGACGGATACCACTCCTGCCCTGTGCGCTCCTTTGTTCGCCGCTTCCATAACGCCAGGACCCCCGCCGGTGATGATAGAGAAACCCAACTGTCCCAGGCGGTAAGCTATTTCTTCCGTCTTGACGTATATATCTTCATCCGGAGTGCTGCGTGCCGAACCATATATAGTGACCGCTGGCTCTACCCCGGAAAGTTTATCAAAGCCCTCAACCATCTCCCCGATTACCCGGAACATACGCCATGATTCTTCTTTGGCTAGTTGATTTATTTCGTAGTCATATTCCATCTGTAATCCCCCTGGAAAATTATTACACGCTTTCCTTTTATCATAACAGAGGATGAGGCAAATTGCCATCAGCGTATTGCCACCTAATTTTACGGGACAGATGAATGTGGTTTCCGGGCGTGGTAGAATAGTTGCGATTATGGTTGAGCACGAACAGGCAAAGATAATAACTCACGTTCAACCCGGTGCGAGTCAGAACCAGGTGGTGGGTTTTAAAGCAGGTGTTCTATACGTCAGAATTGCGGCGCCGCCCACGAAAGGCAAAGCTAATCAGGCGCTGGTCAAATTCCTCAGTGATGTCCTTAGTGTCAGCAAAAGCGATGTGACCATCGTCAGGGGTATGACCGGCAAGATGAAAACCGTTGTGGTGAAAGGGCTGAATCAAGAGCAAGCACTAGCCAGGCTCGAAAAGCAATAAACAACATTTCTTGCCCTGTCAAGCTGGAGAGAGATACAATTTATATGGGATAAGATGACTAAAAATTACGATGTTATTATCGTGGGTGGTGGCCCGGCAGGCATCTTCGCTGCTATGGAGCTAGCCAAGGCGTCCAGTCTCAAGGTTCTCCTTATCGAGAAGGGCAAGGATATTGACGGACGGCGCTGTCCGGCGCGTGATAAAGACTTAACCTGTATCTCCTGCTCGCCCTGCCACCTCGTTTGCGGCCTGGGCGGTGCCGGTGCTTTGAGCGACGGGAAGCTAACCTTATCCCCTGAGGTCGGGGGAAGGCTAAAGGACTATATTGACGAGACCAGCACCCGAGAGCTAATTAAGTATGTTGACGACACCTATGTCAAGTTCGGTGCGTCGAACCACGTCTACGGGACAGGTGATGAAGTGGAGGGGCTGCGCCGCCAGGCTGCCCTCGCGGAGCTACGTCTGACACCTGTGCCGGTGCGGCATCTCGGCACGGAGCATTGCCGCGCCGTGATGAAGGCCATGCGGGACTACATTGCTTCCCGCGTTGATTTAAAGCTAAAGACGGCCGTAGCCACCATCCTCAGCGATAATGGCAAGGTAAAGGGCATAAGAACCCAGTCCGGGGAAGAGTTTACTGGTGAATACCTGATTCTGGCGCCGGGCCGGGAGGGCGCTGATTGGCTGGCAAAAGAGGCCAGCCGCCTCAATCTGACCACGTATAACAACGCCGTTGATGTCGGGGTCAGGGTGGAGGTGCCCGCCGCCGTCATGGAGAGTTTAAGCAATGTGCTCTACGAGGCCAAGCTGGAATACCTCTCGCCGACCTTCAACGACCGTATTAGAACCTTCTGCATGTGCCCGGCGGGTGCGGTTATCATGGAATCCACCGGCGGTGACGACCCGGTAATCACGGTAAACGGGCATAGCTATGGCGACCGGAAGACCGGTAATACCAACTTTGCCCTGCTGGTGAGTACTATCTTTACCGAGCCGTTCCATGAGCCGATTGCCTACGGCAAGTACCTGGCCAGGCTGGCAAATATCGTCAGCGGTGGGGTGTTGGTACAGCGTTTGGGCGACCTGATGCGAGGGCGGCGTTCCACTACCGCTCGCATCGAGCGTGGCCTGGTGCAGCCGACTCTAAAAAGTGCCACACCGGGCGACCTCAGCTTTGTGCTGCCCTACCGCCACCTGACCGACTTAATGGAGATGCTGCGGGCGCTGGACAAGCTGGCGCCGGGGGTGGCTTCACAGCACACTTTACTTTACGGTGTCGAGGTGAAGTTTTACTCGAACCGCCTGCAGTTGAGTCCCGCCCTGGAGACCGAGGTCAGTAACATGTTTGCCGTGGGTGATGGCGCTGGTGTGACCCGCGGCTTGGTGCAGTCGTCGGCTTCCGGCGTGCTGGCCGCCCGCGAGATATTGAAAAGAAGCGGGGCAGTATCCGCCTGAGCTAACGTTGTAAAGTCATACCTTAAAAAGGTTTTCGTCATTCCCGCGAAAGCGGGAATCCAGCTATACCCACCCCACCTGGATTCCGTGTCAAGCACGGAATGACAATCTTGACTTCTGATATTTCCTCGTCCCTTGTGTGAGAGGATTAAGTTGAGGAATGTTTATATCACCCTCATCCTCGCCTTCTCCCATCGAGGGAGAAGGATGGGACTATTAGTTTTGCGGGAAACCGTAGCCATAAAGCCGTTCGTGGTGAGCCTGTCGAACCACAACGGCACACTTCGACGAAGCTCAGGGTGAACGGAATCACTGTAAGGCTCTAACATGTAACTAAACGCTAGCATATTCTGGGGAGTAACTCGCCCACCAGGACGTCCACAATCCGTGAAGAGCCGAGACGGGTCTTCATTACCACCCGCCCAGGGTGTTCCTTGACGACTTCGCCAATAATGGCAGCTTCATGCCCGTACCGGTTTTGTTTCATCCGAGCGAGCACATTATCCGCGTCCTCAGCCGTCACCACCGCTACCATTTTGCCCTCATTCGCTACGTAAAGAGGATCGAAGCCGAGCAGCTCGCAGGCACCCAGCACCGCTCTGTTTACCGGCAGGTTCGCTTCGTAGATACGAATGCCGACTTTGGACTGCTGGGCAAACTCGTTGAGGGTGGTGGCCAGTCCGCCGCGGGTGGGGTCGCGCAGACTGTGAATATTGCTGGATACCTTGAGCATCTCCGCCACCAGATGATTTAACGGAGCACAATCGCTGGCGACGGGCACGTGGAATTTCAGACCTTCCCGCTGGCTCAGTATGGCAATGCCGTGGTCGCCGATGGTGCCGCTGACGATAATCTTATCGCCGGGCTGGGCGTTGCTGCCCGAGATATTTATGCCCGGCGGCACCACACCCACGCCGGAGGTATTGATGAACAGTTTGTCGGCGCTGCCCTTGTCGACCACCTTGGTATCGCCGGTAACAATCTTGATATCGGCCTCTGCCGCCGTCTGCCGGATAGAATGGACTATTTTAGCCAGGTCGGCAATCAGCATACCTTCTTCGATGATGAAAGATAGGCTCAGGTAGCGGGGGGTAGCCCCGCTGGTAGCAAGGTCGTTTACCGTGCCGCACACGGCTAGCTTGCCGATGTCGCCACCGGGGAAGAAGATGGGGCTGACTACATAGCTATCGGTGGTGAAAGCGAGCCGCCCCTCCAGCTCAAAAACGGCGGCGTCATCCATCTTATCCAGGATGGGATTGCTCAGTGCGGCAGCAAAGGTCTTTTGAATCAAATCGTGCATGAGTTTGCCACCGCTGCCGTGTGCCAGCAATACTCTATCTGTCATTTTTGGTTCCATCAATTGGGTCACCTAGACTTATATCCGTTTAGTTCACCCTTATTAAAATCCCTCTCGTTCCCCCTTTGAAAAAGGGAGAGTCAGGGGGATTTTTCACCAGAGGCTTCATTCTAAACTTGACGTTCGCTTCCTTTTGAAGTGAGCCTAATCTTTCTCTCTTGCCAGATTTGTCTTATCACCTCGCCAACCTTTTTGAACTCTTCCTCGGTAAACTTATCACTTTTGGCCATATTGCAGAGAGCACAAGCCAATACACAGTTTTCGAGAGTGTATTCCCGTTTATTCTCTATTACATTATTTCCTTTGCGGTCGATTTCTAACCTCTTGCCCCTGTATGACCGCCCGTAGAATTCTTTCCATATGTTTAAGAAGTCGTATTCTTTTATCATGCAGTAGTGGCAAATGTGACCATCCCGGGAATAGAGTTGATTACGTAATTTCTCTTTTTGGCTACTGCTCAATGTATCAGGCATTGTATACTCTCTGTTAATCTTGACTGCGATACAAAGGTAGGTCTTAAGTAATTTCTCCCGCATATTGGTAATACGTAGAACAACTACCTTCGGCGGAAACCATGCAAGGCCCGACAGGGTGCTCCGGGGTGCAGACTTGACGGAAAAGGGGACACTCGGGGGGGGCAACGACACCACGGAGAACGCTGCCGCAAAGACAACCTTTCGGCTCGATGCTTGGTTCAGGATGGATACTGAAGTTCAACCCGGCGTCGAATTGCTGGTATTCTTTCCTTAATTTGAGGCCGCTGGCCGGGACTACCCCCATGCCCCGCCAGTCAGCGGCACCGGGTTCGAAGACCGTGTCCATCAGCTTCAACGCCTGCTGGTTTCCTTCCGGTTTTACCCCGCGGCGGTAGGCTATTTCCACAGCGGGTTGCCCGCTTTCAATCTGATGCACCAGCATGGCCACGCAGAGCAGGATGTCCACCGGCTCGAAGCCGGAAACAACACAGGCGATTTTGTAATCTTCGGCGATAAAGCGGTAAGGGGCAGAGCCGATAACGGCACTGACGTGACCGGGACAAATGATACCGTTGAGTCTTACCTCGCCGAGGTCGAGGATGGCCTTCATGACGGGCGGGCAGAGCTTGTGCAGGGATTGCACATAAAAATTCTTTACCCCTATCTGCCCGGCTTCGAGGATGGCTGCGGCAATCGTCGGGGCGGTGGTCTCAAAGCCGATGCCGATAAAGATGACCGGCCTATCCGGGTTATCGCGGGCAATATAGAGGGCGTCCTGCACGGAATAGACAATCCTGATATCGCACCCCTCCGCCTTGGCCTGCTGCAGGCTGGAGTAGCTCCCCGGCACCCGAATCATATCGCCAAAAGTGGTGATGATGACTCCGGGCAGGTGCGCAAGGGCGATGGTTTTGTCCAGGTCGGCGGTGGCGGTGACACAGATGGGGCAGCCGGGGCCGGAAAGCATCTCGATAGTCTTGGGGAGTAGTTGGCGGATACCGTGTTTGAAAATACTGACGGTATGCCCGCCGCAGAACTCCATCAGCTTTACCGGTTTGGTCGAGGAACGATGGATGCTCTCGATGAGCTTTTGGGCTAGCTCCGGGTTGCGGTATTCCTCAACGAACTTCACTCATTTCCCTCAACAGCTTGAGCGTTTCTTCTGCCTCAGTTTCGTCAATGACGTTGATGGCGTAGCCGGTGTGCAGCAGCACGTAGTCGCCCACTTTAGCCTCCGGGGTGAGCTGTAAGCTAACCTCGCGGGTGACGCCCTCCACATCAACCTCCGCCTGAAATCCGTTTATTGACTTGACCAGCGCTGGTATGGCAAGGCACATATTTCGCTCCTAAACCCTGGGTTTTTATAAAAGTGCTGGGGTTCGTTTGTCATTGCGAGGAATCCTTCTCGAAGGATGACGAAGCAATCCGAGAGGTGGGGGTTTACCACCCCTCCCAGATTGCCACGCCTTCCGACTTCGTCGGAATGGTCTCGCAATGAC
>ORJL011230400.1_pt1 | contig 15092 bp, 14 predicted proteins | sample 1779941 | NCBI WGS metagenome assembly ORJL01 (sample SAMEA104232317, study PRJEB22302) | groundwater metagenome | biome: forest; feature: aquifer; material: groundwater | place: USA | collected 2011-08-07 | depth 5.8 m
CGGACGGGACGAAGAGCATCCGCAAGATGTCATCGGCTTCCGGAGGGAGTTGGCTGCACCCCGAGATCGCGGGGAAGGGGAAACCGGCGGGGCGCGATCCCCGCAGACGAGCGGGAGGCGCGGGGGGGGACCGGGAGGACGCGCGGCCACGTCGGCGAGCCGGATGGCAAGGGGAAACCGGCGGGGCGCGCATCCCCGTCCATGCGTGGGATGCGCGAGGTGTGGCGAAGGCGCGCCCCGCCGCACCGGTCAGATGGCGCCGGTAAGATCCGGGAAGCGGCCGCGGCGAAGCCGGAGCACCGGTGCACCGCCCGAGGCTTCGGCTTCGGTGCGGAAGACCGTGTCGAGGACGCTCGACCGCACCGAGCCGTCGGGCTCGACCGGGAGGCGTTCGTAGACGTTCTCCCCGCGCGCGTAGATTTCGACCGCCTTGGTCAGGCGATGGATGACAATGACCTCGGGGACGCCGAGGGCGTGGTAGAAGGGGAACTTGTCGTAGGTCTCGTCGCCCGGGGAGCGGATCTCGATCAAGGCGTCCGGCGGGCCGACCACCCACCCGCCCTGCACGCGACCCTCGTGTCCGCGCAACAGAAAGACCTGGTCGGGCCCGCGATAGACCCGCGGGACCTGCTCGCCGGCGAGATCGATGTCGGGGGTACCCGGCGCTTTCACGCCCACGTGGGAACGACTGACGCCCTCGCCCAAGTCTTCCCAATGAAGCATGAAGAATCGAGTCAAGGCGCGATCGATCCCCTGATGTTCCCAACTGGGGAGCGGTGATATGTGGAGTTCCCCCTCCCACATTTCGTCGAACGTGTCGACGCCGTGGCGGCGGCGCTCGCGGATGACTTCTTCGGGCACTTCCAGGTACAATGCGCGCACGTGCAGGCTGCTCCGATGGCCGTTGCGGATCGATGACGCGCGGGCTATTCTACGAGTATGTCCCACTTCGGGCAAGGCTGGCGAGGGTCAATACGGTTACTTGCGCAGGCGGGCAAGACGCGCTCCCGGTTGGGCACACTGAACTCCCGCGCGTCCCGATCGCATCGGAGGAGTCATGTTTGAGAATTCGAAGGAGAGAACTCGATCGAAATACTTGGTGCCGTGGTGGGTTCCGACGCTGGTCCTCTCGGCGACCATCGCCTTCGCGGGCGACCAGCTAGCTACGGGACGGACGCGGACCGTGCAGTTGCACGGGCCGTGACAAGACGGACCGACATCTTCACGCGGTTGTTAGTTTGGTGCTTTCCACGGCCGCAGCATTTCGAGCGATGGCAGCTCGTTCGTGGTGCCTGGGTCCATTTCGTAGATCTCGAGGCCGGTTACCGCATTATCGCGGCCCCACAGAATCAATCCGCACTCGAGGCCCGCGGGTGTTTCCGCGATGGCATCCGCGATCGGATGGGAGCGGCCTGACTGACCGTCCCGTTCGAAGTCCACGCTTGCACAACCGCATCCGCATCGACGTTCTTCAAGCACAGCACGTATCGGGTCGATCGCGTTCGAGTCATGGCCTTGCTCCCAGGATGTGCTTCGCCTTGAACTCCTTCTTACCGACTCCGTGCGCCTCGTACCAGTGTACCTCCGCCACGATGAGCGCGCCATGGGGCAGGCGTTTCCGCCACCGACCGGGTCCGTAGACGCGGACGAGCCGATCCAGCTCACGGATGGCGCGACCGACGGCGATTTCTGACAAGCCAAGGCTCGTTCGATGCGGGTGGGAAACCGGCCGGGCGCGAGCCGCAGCGCTCGGGCCCGTGCTGTCCGACGCGCGGGCGCCCTCGTGATCGTACTTGTAATCGTGCTCGTTCTCGACGGACCGCGCAGGATTCCCCGGGAAGTCTGCCGTTAGAAGTCGATCTGGAACCGCGTCACGATCAGCGACTCATCCCTTTCGCGCACGCCGTCGAGGATGACCCCGTCATCGAAGTGATTGTGATAGAAGTCCACGGTGAGCTTCGTGAATGGATTGAACCACCAGTTGGCTCCGCCGGCCCACTGATTCACCTCGCTCGAGGAGACCCGCGAGTCGGCCAGCCCGCTGGTGAAGACATCCTCGTCGAAATGTGCCTCCGAATAGCGCACAGCGACCTCGACGGCGCCCCAGCCGCCCTCCTCGGACCAGGGGGCCAAGGGCGCCTTCACCTGCGGGCGCTTGTTGTAGAGGTCGTCCTCGCCGGTCAGCCAGTAGCTGCCCATGACGTACCAGCCGTCGAGATCCAGGCGGCTCTCGACCGGTCGCGCCGGAAGCGCGCCCGCGCCCGTCGTACGCTCGAGGTCGGATTGGTCCGTGATGTACTCGGCGCGCAAGCCGAACGGGCCGACCAGCCAGGCCAGCTCCGCCCCCCACCGCTGACGCTCCCCCCTCGCGACGCACCGTGCCCGCGTTTGCCGCACTCGGATGGAAGTCCACCCAGCGCGTGCTGCTTTCGAGCGTGGTCAGGTCCGCCACTGCGCCTTCCTCGTTCCCCCACGTTCCGCTGCCGCCCAGGTAGAGTCCCTTGAGCCAGACCGAATCGCTGGTCACGAACGGGCGCAGGACCAGGCGCCAGGCCGCGTCCTTGTCGGAGTTGTTGTCGGTCACGCCGTTGTTGCTCCGGCCCGCGCCGTTGAACACGCCGACCGCATACTCCACCCGCTCATCGAAGAGTTTGCCCGAGAGCTGGACCCCGAGGTCCCGTCCAGTCGTGGCCCGATCGATCGGCGGGCGTTCGGTGAATTTCCAGAAGAGCAGCGACTGAACCTGCTCCATCGAGAACGGCTGTTTGAACTGGCCGACCTTGAGCGAGGCCTCCGGAAAGTGGTTCCAGGCGAAGTAGCCGTCCTGGAGTTCGGGTTCGCCGCCGACGAAATCCCCCTCGATCTTCACCTCCCAGTCCTTGTTAAACCACGCCTGGGCGTAGATGCGCGCGGCACGGTTGAGGAAGCTGCTGGTATTGCGCTGGTCGCTGGTGAAGAATCGCCCGTCCTCCTGGAACCGGCCGCCGATGCGCAGGATGAACTTTTCGTCGGGCGTGCGCAGGTGGAACCCGTCTTTGAAGTATACCTCGGCGCCGGTGGCGCCCTTCGGCAACGGTTTTGCGGACGGAACCCCGTCGGCGGTCGCGGCCTTTGCGCCGGCCGCAGGCACGAGCGGGGCCGACTGCTTCTTCTCCAGCGCGTCGATCCGGGCGGCTTGCGCCTTGACGAGGGCCTTGAGCTCCTCGAATTCCTTCTTCATGGCTTCCGCGGGGTCCGGCTTCTCCTGGCCGATTGCGGGGAGGCTCGCGAGGCCCGCGAACAGGACCAGGGCAAGGAAGCGACGGAGGAACGACGACATGATACCCTCCCACCAACAGGGCCGCCCCCGCGGCCGGACAGTCTCTTGCTCATCTCTTTATCGGCGCACGCAAGCACCCAGTGAAGCCGGGTTACGAACTTTGCGCGATCGCCAGGGTCAGGGTAGCCAAGGTGCGGTACAGCGCGCACCGCGCGCGCGCCGATGAGTCACGCGCGTATTCCGGCATCCATGGAACCAGGTGCATGCGCAGCAACGCGCGTGCTGCCGACTCCCCGTGCTGCGCGATGCGGTCGTCTTCCAGCAGCGAGGCGAGCGCGCTGAGCATCACCGCCAGGTGATCGGGCGAGCCGAGTCGAGCTTCCTCGGGTCTCGCATCCAGGGCCTGGCGAGCGAGCAACTCCTCGAACAGCGCCCGCGACCGACCGCCGAGCAGCGCCTCTCCGCGCTGCACGGACGCATACGGCGGGCACTCCGCGACCGGACCGACGAAAAGTCGGCAATACTCCTCGGCCAACTCGTCGAGGGCGACGGCTTCCCCGCGCTGGACGCGCTCAGGCTCCATCCATTCCAGGTCGGTGCCCTCGAGGAGCGCGTTCAGGTCCCGGCCGATCAGGGCGCGATAGAGTGCCCCATCCACCTCGGCGGCGTAGAGACGGGCGCACAGCATGCAGACTTCCCGCAGCGCCCGTCGCGGTACTTCCCCGACTCGACATACTTCACGGTGTCGCGGTAGACGCCGAGCGGAACGTCAAATTCCACTTTGCACGCGACCGAGCAGGCATGGCAACCGATGCACGTGCGGAGGTCGATGAGCATGGCTCTGCGCATTCAGACACCTTCCGAAGCGGGGTTTTCCCAGCAGTGGGGAGAGTACAGGGAGAGTACACGCTCCGATGGGAAACGGCAAATCGGAAGGGGCAATGGATCGGCGATGGTGGATCGGGCAGCGCCAATCGCACCGTTTACGCCCCGATCCGTGCATCGCGGGTTGTGACTGTTCGTCAGGATCAACCTCGCCTACGCCCTCGCCTTCAGGGGTGAGCCCCGCGCAGTGGAGGCGCTCGCCCGACTCGCGCAAAGGGTTGCGCGGGTCTTGTCGCCGGGCGACCCGGGCGTCGGCCAGCGCGCGGCACGCCTCCCCGGCGCGCATCCGCAGGAGGTGATCGTGGGGTGCGACTTTCGCGACGGCGGCAAGGGAACGCGCGATGCGTCGCGGCGAGCCGCCGGCAGGTTTCGGCGCTTCGGTCTCCCCGGCGAAGCGCGAGCGCATTCCGTCGCCGCGGCCTGCGCCTGGGGCATGCAGGCCTATCCAGCCTCCACCGCGGCCCGTGCGAGGACGAGGGGGATCCCGCCGCGGAGAGAACGAACCTAGCCCGAGTTTACCAGCCCGACCGTGCAAATCGCCCTGGAATGTAGCAATGACGGCGTCCTGGAGGGGGAGGGGGTGTATGACCTAATTCGCCGTGTAGCGATCTAATGGCTGAGAGATCGCTGAGAGCGTGGTCCGCACAATCGGCTTCGCCGAGCCCGAGGGCGGCGGGTAGAGAATCGCCGCTTCCCGAATCTCGCTCAACTTCTCTATCATGCGGGCGATGCTCATGCGAATCCCCTTCTCGTGAAGCGTGCGCCGAAGGAGGCTCAGGATCAGTAGCGCCAAGACGCAGTAAACAATTCAGTCCCGGGAATTGTCGCGGCGCGCGAGGATTTTCGCCGTTCCCGTTCCCGCGCACCGCGCACCGCGCACCCGACCATCGGGAACGGGAACGGGTTTGGTTGCGGCCGTCCAGGCCGCGCTACTAGGACCCACTAGATCACTTCTTCGCCGGCGCGCTCACGATGTAGTCCTTGATGCGTTTGGCTTCCAGCTCCGGCAGGTCGAGGAAGAGGAAGCGCACGCCGGGGACCTGCTTGCCGTGGGCGTCCTGGATGACCGCCAGCTGCGCGCGCGTATCCAGGGGACTGGCGCCCTCGAGGTCCACCTTCAGATCCACCACCGAACCCGGCTTCGGCGCCGCGGAAAGATCGGCGTTCACACCCTTGAGATCCAGCGAGCGCGCCTGGAATGATTTCGAACCGCCCTGCAGACCGAACAGGCCCTTGCCGGACTCCTTGTACGAACACGCGAACAGCCGCTCGAGCAGGAGCGGCGGCACCGGGATCATCTCGGCCGACTTGGCCTCGAGCGCCCGGTCCAGGACCGCTACCGTACGGGCCCGGTTGAAAGGAACTTCGATGCTCCCGTAGGCGCCTTTGCGCAAGGCGCCCATCACCTGCTGCTTGTCTTGTTGCGTGGAGATCATCAACACCTTGCCCATCGGCAGGTTTTTCAGGATCTCGCTGACCGCGATCGAGGAATCGGCCGCCAACAGCCGACTGACCCGCGCAAGCAAGTCGACGAGGATCAGACTGCCGCGGACCAGCTTGGTCCTGTCGAGGGCCTGCTCCACGCGGTGGTAGCGCTCGACCAGGTGATAGTCGGTGCCCACGAGACACGACCGGATGCCGGCTTCGACGCCGTCGTTCGGCGTGATGAGCAGCAGACCATGGCTCTTGGCCGCGGCGGCCGCGGGCCTCGTTGGGGACGCTGCCGCGGGCTTCGCCGGCTCGGCGGCGGGAGCGACGGGGGCGGGTTGGGGGGGAGCGGGAGCGGGTTCGAGGGCGGCGGGACGCTTCTTGGGCGGACCCCAGAGGGCCTTCCACTCCTCTGGTGACATCGGAACCGGTTCCTTCTTTTCTGCCGGCGGCGGCGCGGCCGGGGTCTCCGGGACCGCCGGAGCGGGCGCCGAGTGGACGGAGGCCGAGCGGTCCGGGGCCTTCCCCGCGGAGCCGATCACGATCCCCGCCAGCGGAGAGAGGAAGCGCTCGGTCGGACGGGACTTCCCGAGCCGGGTGTGAGAGCCCGGCAGGCTGGCGATCCACACGCGCTTCACGCCGGTCACGATCGCGTCCTTCACCTCGACCGAGATGATCTCCTGGTTGAGATGCCGCTGGTAGAGCACGACGGCGACCTGGAAGAACTCCGGGACCCTGGTGCCTGAGGGAAGCTGGGCGCATTCCTCGAGCACCGTGTCGAGGACCTTGGCGTCGCCGTCGATCAGGATCTGGGCCTGCGCGAGGAGCAGGACGCGTTCGGCCGGGGGGACGCCGGGTGGCAGTACCGGGCGGCTGAACAGTTCCACGGCCTGGCGGAGCGAGGGTTCCCTCTTGGGGTCTCCCTCGATCTGGGCGATCAGGCCCCGCAGCAGGGCGGCCTTGCCGCAGGTGAAGGGATCGCTCCCCCAGTCGAGCACACGCGAGGAGGCGTTGGCGGCGGCGGCGAGTCGCTTGACGAAGAATGCCGCCCATCCGCCGGCCAGGACGGTCTCCGCCTGGTCGCGATGGACGATCGGCCGGTCGCCGATCCATAGTCCGACCAGCCGCTGCACATCGTCATAGCGGCCAATCTCCAGCATCGCGTTCACCTGGAGGGCGCCGAACTGGGCGGGCAGCTCGTCGGGTGCGAGTCCGACGAGTCCGTCGATGGCGCGTTCGACGAGGCGGACGCAGGCGTCGTACTTGCCGAGATAGTAGTGAGAAGCGGCCGCGATCCAGCAGAGGGTGGCGTCGACCGGGGCGACCTCCAGGAAGGGCGCGGCCTTCTGCAGGCACTCCTCGTAGCGGTACTCGGCGAACAGCTTTCCGATCACCTCGCGTGATCCTCCTCATCGCTCATGCGCGCCGACCTTCGGCGCCCACGTGGTCAGGCATGAAGCTCAACCGGGTGAGCCCTGCCCGCCTACCCCGTCGGCGGCGGCTTCGGCGGCTTGCGGCCTCCCGACGCCGACAGGTGCGGAAGGATCGCCCCGATCGCCCCCGCGCGCCCGGCCATCGTCAGCAGTCCCTCGGTGATCAAGGGCAATGCCGGGATACGACCGCAGCCAGGCCTTCTTCTCCTTCGACTGCTCGGACAGCCGGTGCGAGCGGCCTTCAGCGCGCCCACCGACTTCGCCGCCTCGAGTTCCAGGCGCGCGAGGGCGCCGGCGGGGGTCGCTCTTCCACTCCTCCAGCTCGATCCGCGAGTCGAAGTGGTTCTTGCGTTGGTCGCGCATGGAACCATGCCCCGCGCGTGCGGACGCCCCACCGTTCGAGAACTATAACAGGCGGGTCGGGCGATGACAATGGGCCGCTACCATCCGGGAGACTCTTGGTCTTCTCGAACACGTCGAGCTGCCGTTGGGCGCCCGTGCGGCGCCGGCGGATCTCCCGGACGTAGCCGACCGCTTCCCGCGAGCCGAGCTCGTCGAGGCCGTCGTCCACGAACGCCCGGATGGACAAGGTGACGCAAGCCGATGCGGGGCGCTGCGGCACTGCGGGATTGCAGTCGCCAAGCGCGGTTCGTCGTGCTAAAATGCCGCGCGACAGGAGGCGGTTCATGGGCCACGCCACAATCTATTGCGACATCTGCGGAGAGATGATCCCCCAGGACCAGATCGACAAGGGCAAGGCCGTCCATTACCAGAACAAGTACTACTGCGCCGGATGCCGTACGCAACACTTGTCCGGTGTCGTGGCGGATCCAGACTCGCCGCCGATCGGCACAGGGGTCCACAAGGCCAGCTCTTCCGGTGCGATGAAGGCCGTAGGCAGCTCCGAGGCGGCGATGCTGCGGCTCGGGCATATCATGGGCGGCGCGTCGGCGACGCCGAGCAAGAGCGGGAGCGGGCCGCTCCAGAAGTCCGGCTCCGGTCCCCGGCCCTCCGTACCGGCGGGACCGCTTCGCACGGGCACCCCGGCGCGCGGGCATCCTTCGGTTCCGTCGCCGCGCACGACCCGCCGGCCGACCGAGGTGCGCATGGATCGCCGGGCGCCGTCGAGGCCGACGAACCCGTATGCGATCTTGGGCGTGATCGGGGGCGTGCTGCTCGTGGCGTTGGTCGGCTATCTGTTCCATCGTTCGGAGCAGAACCGGCTTCGCCTGGAGGAAGTCCGCAAGAAGCGCGCCGCCGAGGCTGCGCTGTCGCAAATCCGCGAGTTTCAGCAGCAGAATCCCCTGGCGCGGGAGGAGCTGGTGACGCTTTTCGGTGAGCTGGATCGGGACCTGCAAGGGGACAAGGATTGCGCGGCGGAGGCCCGCAAGATCCGGGAATCGGCGGAGGTCGCGCCCAGAGCGAGCGATCCGTCGCCGGGAAATGCGGCTACCGGTGCGACCGGTTCTGAGCCGGCGGATTCGTCGCGCGCGCTGCGGGACTGAAGCACCGGATGAGGGTCCGAGCGCTGATGCGAGGCGCCGGTGCGGCGAATCCGCTTCCTTCCGGCGAGGTCTCACCGCGGGAAGCCCTACTTCGGCCCCTCCGCGCACGCGACCCGCTCCGCCGCCTGCTCGGAATTGCGCAGCATCACGCGCTCCTGCGCCTCCGCTACCGGAGTCGGATAGCGGCGCGTCACGCATGCCAGGCAGAGTTCGTCCTCCGGCAGGCGCAGACCGCGGATCAGCCCTTCGATCGGGATGTAATTCACGCTGGTCGCGCCGATCCACTGACGGATCTCTTCATCGCTTCGCCCGACGGCGACCAGGTGCGACTCGTCCGGGGTATCGATGCCGTAGAAGCAGGGCCCGATCACCTTGGGGCAGAAGTAGTACAAGTGTACCCCGCGCGCGCCCAACTGGAACAGGCGCTCCGCGAGCCTGCGCGCGGTGGTCCCGCGCACGTTGGAGTCGTCGACCACGGCCACCCGCTTGCCGTCGATGAACTCCTTGATGAAGAGAAACTTCTCGTCGATCGCCTTCTCGCGCTTCTCCTGCGAACTCTCCTGGAACGAGCGCTTGCTCCCCACCTTGATGATGCCGTGCTCGAAGGGGATCCCCCACTCGTGCGCCATCGCGATTCCCGCCGACACGCCGGTGCCGGGGACGCCGAGGACTACGTCGACCCGCTCGCGCTGCGCGGAGAACTCGCGCGCCAGCTCCTTCCCCAGGTCGCGCCGCGCGGTTTCGACCACGCGCCCCATGAACTTGGAGTCGGGCCGCGCGAAGTAGACGAACTCGAAGAAGCAGAACGCGCCGCGGCCCGTGCCGTACCGGGACCGGTGCACGCGCAGCGTGTCGCGCTCGACGAAGATCATCTCGCCCGGCTCGAGCTCGCGGATGTCGTGGTAGTCGCCGAAGTAATTGAACACGCTCGACTCGCTGGCGAAGGCCACCTCCCGCGCGCCGCTCGCCCCGGGCTGGTCGCGGAAGGCGACGCTGCATGGGCGGATCCCCTTGGGGTCCTTGAAGGCGAGCAGACCACGCTCGGTGATGGTCAGGCAGGAGTAGGCGCCCACCAGATCGCCGTGCAGGCCCTCGACGGCGTGAAAAAGCCGCGCCACGTAGTCCGCGGTGTCGGCCGCCTCGTGCACCCGCAGCTCGAGCATGCGCTCGATCAGCACGTTCTGGATGACCTTGGCGTCGACCTCGGTCTGGAAGGCGTACCCCTTCTGCATCAACGAGCGCCGCAGCGAGGACAGGTTCACCAGATCGCCGTTGGCGCAGGTGCGCAGCCCGGGCCGGTCGCTCGCCACCGGCTGTCGGTTGCGCAACAGCCGCTCCTTGGTGCCGCCTCCGGTGGTGGCGTAGCGGGTGTGCGCGATCCCCACCGTGCCCCTGAGCTGGGCCAGGTCGTAGCCCGCGAACACCTGCGACGCCGGACCCAGCCCGCCGTGGTCCCAGAAGAACGCGCCGTCGAACGTGGCTGCGCCCGTGGAGTGGTCGCCGCGCGTCTGCAGCCGGTCGGCCGCGGCGACCAGCCGCGAAGCGATCGGCTCCCAGCCGATGAATCCCAGGATGCCGCACATGCGCGCATCATAGCGCCTCTCCGGGAGCGAGTCACGATTCCGGAAGGCGCGCGCCGTTGACCCCGTTGCCGCGCCGGGCTATCATCCCCCTTCATGGAATCCGAACCCCGCATCGCGCCGTCGCTCGCACGCGTCGTCGCCCTGACCCTCGCGCTCGGTGGCGTCGCTCTCCCCGTCACGCTGTGGTTCCTCCTCCGTGATCGCGAGGCCCCCCGCGTGCCTCGGCCGATCACCGAGCACAGCTCCCCGCCACCGCAGCAGCAGGAGGACCCGGCCAGGACCTTCGAGCGGGACCACTTGCGCGCGCTCGAGGGCCGGACCGTCTGGTGCGCAAGGGTCTACGGCCGGCCGCCTGTGACCACGTACCACGAGGACACCGCCTGCCCGGTGCTTCAGGCCCAACTCCCGATCGAGCTCGACCGCGTCCAGCAGCGCATGCGACCAACCGCTCCGATCGCGCTCCAGGTCAGCCGCGACGCGATGGCTACCGCGCAGGGCTACGGCTTCATGGGCTACTCCTGCCCGAAGTGTCGCGGCACGCCGCCCGGCGCCGGCGCCAAGTGACCCCGACCGAGACCGCATCCTCGAGGCCGCCGATGACCGCTGAGACCGACCCGGCCCGCCTGGCCGAGGAGCTCGCCCGCGAGGTCGAGCGGCGCCGGCGCGCCGAGGCCGATCTCGAGCAGGCCGTCGCCCAGCTGCGCCGGTCCAACGTCGAGCTGGAGCAATTCGCGTACGTCGCCTCGCACGACCTGCAGGAGCCTCTGCGCGCCATCGGCGGCTACGCCCAGCTCCTCGCGCGCCGATACCACGGCAAGCTCGACTCCGACGCCGACGAGTTCATCGCGTTCATGGTCGAGGGCGTTCGGCGCATGCAGACCCTGATCCACGACCTGCTCCACTATGGCAGAGTCGGCCGCCAGAAGCCCGACCGCGCCCCGGTCGCCCTCGCGGAATTGCTCCAGCGCGGCCTGCGCCAGCTCGAAGGCGCCCTGCGCGAATCGGGCGCAGAGGTCACCGGCGAATCCCTGCCCACCCTCTCGGTCGACGCCGGCCAGATCACCCAGCTCTTCCAGAACCTGGTCGGCAACGCCATCAAGTACCGCTCCGCCCAGCCGCCGCGCATCCGCGTGTCGGCCGCACGTGAGCGCGCGGGCACGGAATGGACCGTCTCCGTCCAGGACAACGGCCTCGGAATCGACCCCAAGTACTTCCCCAAGCTGTTCGTGCCGTTCCAGCGGCTGCATACGCACGAGCAGGTCCCCGGCTCCGGGATCGGGCTGGCCCTCTGCAAGCGGATCGTCGAGGGACATGGAGGGCGCATCTGGGCGGAATCCGAGCCCCACCGGGGCGCGACCTTCCGCTTCACTATTCCCGCGGGAGAAGCCGAGTGCAGCTGAAGGGCCACCCGATCGAGATCCTCATGGCCGAGGACAACCCGGCCGACGTGCGTCTCACCCGCGAGGCGCTGCGGGATGCGAAACTCGTCAACACCCTGACGGTGGTCCCCGACGGCGAGGAGGCGCTCGCCTACCTCCGGCGCGAGGGGAAGTACGCGCGTGCGCCGCGTCCCGACCTGATCCTGCTTGACTGGAACATGCCCCGCAAGAGCGGCAAGGAGACCCTGCAGGAGATCAAGGCGGACCTGGTCCTGCGCCGCATCCCGGTGGTGGTGCTGACCAGCTCCCAGGCGGACGAGGACATCATCAAGGCATACGAGCTGCACGCCAATTGCTACGTGACCAAGCCGGTGGGGCTCGAGCAGTTCATCGCCGCGGTGCAGTCGATCCAGGAGTTCTGGTTCACCATCGTGAAGCTGCCGGAGGAGTGAGCGGGGGCAAAACCCCAACGCCGCTTGTGAAGTCCACCCAGGAGAATCGTCGCGCGCCGCGATGAAATGGAGAGATGGTACTTCAGGGAAACCTCAGCGTCCGCGTCAGCACCTGGTAGGTCTCGATGCCGAGGTCGCGCGCGGGCGCGGTGATCTTCTCGACCCGCCCGTCGCGAGCGACCGCGAGCACGACCTCGACCTTGCCGGCCTGCGAAGCCGCCGCGATCGCCGCCGCGAGCTCGTCGCCCGAGGAGACCGGAGTGTCGTCCACCCGCAGGAGCACGTCGGAAGGGCGCAGGCCCGCGCGCGCCGCCGGCCCGTCGGGCGCCACCGAGCCAATGGCAGGATTCAGGTCCACCGCCACTTGAACCCCCTCGATGAGAAGCTCGACCGCCTCCGGGCCGAGCTCGTCCAGCGTCCGCTGGGCCCAGCCGGGGACCTCGGGCTTGCCCGGGTGGCCGCAGGCTTCATCCCAGAAAGCCTGCAGCGCCTCCGCCTCCGCGGGCAACTCCTGCAGGACGGGGGCCCACCGCCGGAGGAGCTCCCGCACCCGCGCCGGGGCGCGCCCCCAGACGTCCCACAGCCCGGCTCCCGCCCCCGTCGCCTCCCCGCGGGCGGCCAGCAGCAGAGCGCGCCAGAAGCGCGCGTCGGCCCACGCCCAGCGGACCGGATCGTCCTCCTCGAGCCCGTCCCACGCGGACGGCAGGCCCGCGGCCAGCGCCTCCTCCTCCTTGGCGCGTTCGAGATCGCCCAACCGTGCGCCCTTGTCGTAGAGGGCGAGCGCCTCATCCGGCCGCTCCTGGATCCAGCGCCCGTTGGCCAGGCGTACATGGTCCGTCGCGGTCATCGGGGCGAAGGCGGTCGGCTGCACCGCCTCGGAGGCCCCTTCGAGATCGAGCCGCTCCAGCCGGAACGTGCCGTGGCCGTGCCGGGCCGAGGTCTCGATCCCCGCGAGCCCGCCAGTTGCGTGCGGGCCGTCGCCGGCGCCGTCCGGCGCGACTCCGGCTTCCCGGACCAGAGTCGCGACCGCTAAGCCGCTGCGGACCTCCAGCCGGGAGCGATGGGCGATCCACGCGACCTCGAAAGCGATCGGGTCGGGCCAGGAGCCGGCCTGCTCGGCCGCCACGGCAATCGCACGCCCCGCGCCCGCGGATGTTGCCGAGCGCACCGGATCCGCACCGCGCCCGGCGCTCCACTCGGCCTGCGTGAATCCCACGCGCGAGTCCCCCTCTCCCGCCGCGACCAACGCGAAGGACAACTCCGGCCGTCCGGCACCCGCCCCCGCGCGCCAGATCGTGTCCGCCGGCTGCCGCTGCACCTGCACTGTCCCCGCGAGGCGCCAGGAGCCTGGTCCGCCGAGCGGCACGCCGATCGTGTCGGAGCCTCCGGGCGCGGCGTGGACGGTCCAGGCGCCGCCTTCGCCGCGCCGGGCCACGAGCGGCGAGGTCGCGAGCCAGTCGAGCGGCAGCGCCTCCGGTCCGACCAGTTGCGCCCGCCGGGGCGGTTCCGCCAGTCCGCGGGTCCGCGCGAGCGCCCGGGTCATCTCGGCGCGCGTCGACTCTTCGAGCGCGACCGTATCGAGCGCCTCGCCCGCGAGCCGCGCCGCGTCGGCCCAGCGTCCGGCGGCGTCGAGGGCGCGCACGCCCTCGACCAGGGCGGCGCCGGCGAGCGCCGGAAATCCCGCGGCGGCTGCGCGCGCCTCGCCGGCGATCCGCTCCGCCTGCCCGAGTCCCGCCAGGCAGCGCAGCCGACCGGCGACCGCGGTCGCGCGCGCGGCGAGGCCTTCTGCCGCGTCCTCCGCGTCCCGGTAGGCGGCGATGGCTTCCTCCCAGAACGCGGCGGACTCGGAGTCGGCGGCCAGCTCGAGCAACCGGTCCGCGGTCGCGGACGTACCCATCGGCGCGGGCTCCGGCGCGGCCTCTTCGCCCGACGCGGGGCCTTCGTCGAGCACCGTCCAGCGGCCATCGCGCTCGAAGGCGATCTCCTCGGCGCCGTCCCCATCCACGTCGAGCGCGAGCAGCGGCGCGTCCGCGGCCGCGGCCGACCCGCGCGGCGGGACGAGGAGGGCGAATGGCCGGTCGAACTCGTCTCCGGCGAAGACGCGGATCGTCCGATCCCCGCCGTTGGGACCGGCGAGCGCGCACCAGAACCGGTCTCCATCCTTGCCGCGGACGCACGCGGCGTGACAGCTCCCTTCGGCGCCGGTCTTCCAATCGAGCGCCGCGAGCGTGACCCGGACGAAGGTGCCGTCCTGCTGGGCGAGGAGAAGGCTGGCCCCGGCCGGCGGAGTGAGTTCCTCGAAGCGCGTCGATCCCTTGGTGCGCCGCTGCACCGCGGCGTCCGCGCGTGTCCAGCCGGTGCCCACGAGCAACTGCGGCGCGCGCCCCGGCCGCTCGCGCAGCACCAGCGAACGGGGCAGGCCGAAGGCCGCCGAGCCGAGCGGGGTCAGCCCGCCCCGCGCTGCGTCCCAGGCGAGCAGGGAGACGGTGCAGGCGCCTCTTTCGCGTCCGAACACCGCGAGCGAGTCGCGCCCGGCGCCGGCGGGATCGACCCGCTCGCCCGCCTTCGCATCGCCGTCGAGCAACCGGACGACCCGCCGCTCGAGCGCGCGGCGCCCCTCGTCCCAGCCCCACACCTCGAGCGCCGGGCGCTCCCCCTCGCGCCAGGTGACGGCCTCGGGCCGGCGGTCGCCGTCCAGGTCGGCCCAGGCGACGCCCCCTGGCGGGACATCGAGCGCCGCGCCGCCGACCGCCTCGAGCGCCGTGCCCGACCCGCGCACGACGCACAGGCGGTCGCGCAGCGCCACGAAGATGGAGGGGCGGTCGGCCGCCGGTCGCGGCACGGTCACGAAGCCGACGATCGGTGCGTGCAGGTCGAGACGCGCCTGCTCGCGGAACGACCCGTCCTGCACCACGCCGGCGAAGAGGAGCGTGCCGCGCGCGCCGAGCACTTCGGAGCGGCCGTCGCCGTCGAGGTCGACCGCGACGAGCGTGGGCACCGTGGTTCCGAGCGGCAGGTCGATCTCCCGGGCGTGGGCGAGGCAGAAGCCGCGGTGCGCCGCCGACGCCGCGCGCAGCTCGTCGGGAAGCTCCGGCGCGGCGAGCGCGCGACCGAACCATGCGGCGGGGGCGCGGAATCGCATCGCGCCCCCCGCGGGCCGCCCCCGGC